>Ga0208566_1001725_pt1 | contig 12278 bp, 7 predicted proteins | sample PL_2010_150m_FD_184159 | JGI IMG/M metagenome (GOLD analysis project Ga0208566, IMG submission 184159) | Freshwater microbial communities from Powell Lake, British Columbia, Canada to study Microbial Dark Matter (Phase II) - PL_2010_150m... | ecosystem: Environmental > Aquatic > Freshwater > Lake...
GGCGCTGAAGAAAAGCAAATGGAATATTGAAAGTTACCGGCTGGCGGTGATGACGTATCGGAATGCTGAAAATAAGGAACAGAAGAGGGTGATGGCAGATCTGATAGAGAAAATCAAGAATGATTTTCAGATGGAGATCAGTTTGAATGATCCTAAAAAGCGAAGATTGGATAAACTTGCCGGTGAATTATATCATAGATTTACGGGCAATTTTCTCTTTGAAGCCGGAACAGATTATGGTAGTAACAAAGCTGAAGAGAAAGGAAAAGAAGAGCAAACAAAAATTGAAAACGAAATTAGTAAGATTACAAAAGAACTCGAAGAAGTAAAGAACAATAAAATTTACGAGAATTCATTTGAGTGGAGATTTGAGTTTCCGGAAGTATTGAATGATGAAGGGGATTTTATGGGGTTTGATATAGTGATGGGGAATCCACCGTATGTTGTTCTTTCTAATGTCCCCAATAAAAATGAATTAATTATCTTTCAAAAAGAATACATAACTCAATATAAAACGGATTTGTACCATCTTTTTATTCAAAGAGGGCTTAGTTTGCTGCGACCAGCTCATTACTTATGTTTTATTGTTCCACAGACATGGATGACTCAAATCTTTACACGAGATCTTCGAGAATTTTTAATGACGAAACATTCAATTGAAAGCGTAATTCTACTTAAAGATAGTGTGTTTGATGAAGCCAATGTATATACTGAAATACTGCTGATTCAAAACAACATTTCAAATGCTTCTTTTATAAAATTTCATGAATCAACAAATAATGAGATTATCACTGAATGGAAACAATTATCTAAAAAAGAAATTACAGCAGAAGTTGATTATTCGATTGATATACGAAGCACTGGAAATATTGGAATTTTATTGCGAAGGATAAACCAAGAAATGCCTAAACTGAAAGAAGTGGCACGAGCATCATTAGGTTGTCAAGCTTATAATAGTAGTAAGCATACAAAAGAGGAGATAGAAAACAGAATATATCATTCAGATCATCAAATAAATGAAGAGTATTTGCCTGAATTGGCAGGCAACGATGTTAGCAGATATTATTACCATCATATAAAGGGAACATGGTTAAAATATGGGTCATGGTTGCATGATTATCGCTCAATGGAATGGTTTACAGGACCAAGAATTTTACTCCGCGAAATTACTGGAAAGGGAGTTTATAAAATTCAAGCTACATATATTGAGGAGACCTATTGTAATTATAAAACTATTTTAAATGTTATTCCAGAGAAAGAAAGTAAAATGTCCATGAAGTATTTATGTGGACTATTAAATTCAAAGTTACTTTCATTCATTTTTTCAAATTCATCAAATAAAATCGAAGCCAAAAGTTTTCCAAGATTGAGTGTTGGAGATTTAAAGAATTTTCCCATTAAGGAAATCGATTCGCTAAAAGCACAAGATTACAATAATCACCTTGAAATAATTTCTTTTGTTGACCAAATTCTTATCACCAAAAAATCCAGTCCCTCCGCCGACACCAGCGCCCTGGAAAAGGAGATTGATCGATTGGTTTATGAGTTGTATGAGTTGACGGAGGAAGAGATTGGGATTGTGGAGGAAAACTGAAAAGCCCGAAGGGCTTTAATTTGAATAACCGCCGGTGGAACCGGTGGAAGAACAAACACAAAAAACAGAAAACCCTGAAAGGGTTTAATAAAATGATTAGGATATGAGCACCTGTACTCAAATTTTATATCATGTTGTTTTCAGTACAAAAAACCGGGAGAAATGCCTTGATGCTGAAAATCGTAAGGAATTATTTAAATACATCCATGGGCTTTTAACAAAGAAAAATTGTCATTTGTACCGTATCAACGGAGTATCAGACCACTTGCATATAGTGACACACTTACATCCTTCGATACCATTGGCATCATTGATCAAAGACATTAAACTCGCCACAACAGATTATATAAAAAAACAAAAACTATTTCCTGATTTTAAAGGCTGGCAGGATGGATATGGAGCCTTCACGTATTCAATAAAGGCAAAAAACAGTTTGATCGAATATGTCAAAAATCAGGAAGAACATCATTGTAAAAAATCTTTTCGTGAGGAATATATTGAGTTGCTCAACGAAAATGAGGTAGAATATGATGAAAGGTACTTGCTTTAAATTATTCAACCACTTCGTGGTTGCGGTGTTTTGTGATTATTCTTTCCCCGCATTTCATGCGGGGTTATTCACATTTAATCCCTTCGGGATTTATTCAGGACCAGGAAAAAAAGATGAAAAGGATTATTCGGCAATGATAAAATTTATCTGGAATTTGTTTCCAGCTTCTTAAGAGCTTCCTTTTTAATGTGGGCTTGGGTTTTTCTATCAAACCGGATGTTCCGAGCGGCATTACAAATGCCGCTCAGCGGGGGTATCGAAACCACCTATCTTGTAGGCGGAAATCTCGGATTTGCATTCAGTAGCAACCTGAAACGGTGGTCACTCAGGCCTGAAGCTTTTCTTAGCTATCCGATTCCGAACAAGAATAATCATAGCGGTATGATCATCTATGGATGGGGAGTGGCAGCCACGATCAATTTTGATGTGTTTACAAAAAAATAGGCCTATTTGGAAAATGAAGAATGAAGAATTGGCTATTTCGTTACAAATTTATCCGCCTTTGGCGGACGCGCGCCAGCCGAGAGTGAAAATTATTTTGCTACTTCTTTACTCGCCAACTCACCAACTCGCCAACTCACCAACTCACCAACTCGCCAACTCACCAACTCGCCAGTTATATTCTACAGTCCCGCAAATTTAAAAGGTGCAGACGCTATGAATTTATTTACGGCATCCCCTGCATAGATTTCCCCACCGGTTAAACTGAGCTTTTTCACAGTAGCATTTTCAGAAAAATCAATGTTTTTGAAATCTACCCAAAACATGTTGGGCGTTAAAACTGATTCAAAATAGTACACTTTAAATTTATGGTCTGCTACAGTTCTCCATCGGGTGGAAGAAATATTGGGTTGATCCGGGGTAGAAATACCGAAAGGCACGGAACAGTTTCTGATCACACTAAACATACTTGCAACAGCGATACGGGTATTATCTGTTTGTGGAATGGCATGAACATAAAAAGAAGCTCTTACGAAACGGTCTGCTGCCCTGTTGGTTCCCGGCAACATGGTTGTTCCTCCGATCTCTTTCCAATACTCATTCATGGCAAGTTGCTTTTCAAATACAGGCGAGTTTGTCATAACCTGGTACGATCTGTCATGGTGGATCACCAATTTACCACCAATGTATTCAAATATGGCATTATCCCCGGTTGCATCAGAAATTGATAAATGCAAGGTTGCAAGCGTCGATTGACCGGGAATATTGGCAGTGATCACTATAAATTTTTCCAGGCGGAGATCTTCCACTGCTTCTTCAACAGTAGCATAATTGTCGAGCACATATTGAACCCATGCAGCTATTGAAAGGCCTGGTTTCGTTTGATCCCATTGTGGGTATTGTGATTCGGCCAGCCATAGAAGATTCGCTACCAGGCCTTTTTCGTTCATGCCGTCAGTGCTGGCAATGTCGTAAGCGGAAGCAATGACACTTCCATATTTTGATGTCCATTTCAGCGAGTTCAGACCAACTTCGCCGTTTCGTTCCATCCCCCTGGGGAATATCCAGAGATTCGTCATCATATCTTCTTTCCAATCCATGGAACGGGCTGTCAGGATTGTGCCATTTGGCCCCTGGTAAACCACTCTTGTGCAGGAGTAAAGGTCATTGCATAAGCTAAAGGTGAAAAATATCACCAGGCATAAAGTCATTTTTTGTACTGTTCTCATTTTTTATATCTTGAATAACGGTTTCGTAGCTGGTGCTGTTGCCGAATTTTGAAACATCATCTTATCAAATTACTGTGAATTTAATTTCAAAAATAATCGCTGAAAGCCCCACTACATCGGCAATTGCACTAGACCAGTGTTAGCGCCAGTAATACTATTTTGTTTTGATAATTTTTCCATTATAATTTTTTCTGTCACTAAGCAATATGAAAGTATAAAGTCCTGCCGGTAAATTATCTGCCGAAATTTCAACCTTGTCGTCTTTTGTTTTTTGATTCAAAATAATTTTTCCTGAATTATCAAATAGTTGAAAGTTGAAAACATCATTGTTTGTATTTGGGAAATGAATAGAAGTAGTATTTGAAAATGGATTTGGAAAAGCACTGAGAGAAATCGGAACAAAATTAATTTCAAAAATCCCAACTCCACTTACAGAGCCATATTTTTGTGTAGTTGTCGATGATAAAAGATTGTCAAAAGTCACACCAGTCACATAAATATTTGAACTGTCAGCTACAACTATTGAAGTAATTACATCATCACCATTTGCAGAATCATTGTAACGTATTGTTCCTTTTTCATTACCGTTTAAATCGTATTTAACTACAACATAGTCGTAGTCTGTGCCAGCAACAGTCCTTTGGCTTTGTCCTGCTACATATATATTCAAATCATTGTCAAGCGTTATGTCTTTTGCAATATCTGCTGCATTGTTACTTAAATATTCGTACCGTTTACTCCAAAGTTTGTTACCATCTGCGGAATATTTTACAGTAAGAATATCAGCGTTTGAATAAGTCGGTCCCCCATAATCATCTCCGTAGTGTCTGCCTGTGATATAAACATTTTGAAGAGAATCAACAATAATCGCTCTTACTTCGTCACCTGTAGTATTGGATGGAAGATTTGTAGGAGTTGCATCAGACCAGGCAAGAGTTCCATCAGAATTAATTTTGGTTATTTTGAAAGCTACCCAAGCACCAAAATAAAAGTTACCTAAATTGTCGATAAAGAATGAACTCATACCTTTTGTTATTTCTCCTTCATTTGAGAGAAGTACAGCACCACTTGTATCAAGTTTTAATGCAACATATTTACTGATAAAATTTACATTGGAAAGATACTGTCCCAATACAACAACTTCATTATTAACGATTCTTATTTTTTCTCCTACGTAACTTGCTAAGGTATCAGTTCCATAAATACGAATCCAGATAGTATTGCCGTCAGAATTGATTTTAGTTGTAACCATTTTAAAATGACCAAGAGTGTCTATGGATGTGAAACCTGTCAAATAAGATGTTCCTGATGGGTCAATTGTAATTGACTGCCCGGCATCTACCCTGTTTGCAATTCCGTTAAAACTATTAATCCATTTGTAATTACCATTTGAATCGTACTTAATTGTAATCATATCAGCGTTTACGGAATCAATGTTGCTTTTACCTGTTACCAAAATATTGTTTTGCACGTCAATTTCAAAATCAATTGCTTCATCGTCTTCACTGTTTATTCCATTGTATGTTTGCTGCCATAAAATACTTCCGGAAGGGGAAAATTTTAATAACAAAATATCTTTGCCATTTGCACCTTTATCAATATTTCCAACAACAATCAAATCGCCTGAATTGTCAAATTTAATTTTTGGTTTGCCGTAGATATACAAATTAAAGTTTGTGCTGATACCTGAACTCCATTGTGGTGTCGGTTGAGCAAGTAGAAGTCCTGTTGTCAGGAAAGCGAATGTTGTCAATATCATTGTCTTCATAATTATTGGTGTTAACTTGTCTATACTCTCATCAAAATCTCCCCCGGTTTTCCTTCCTCCCTAAGCAACCCGCAATTGCTCCTTCCCAAAAACACCTCCAATCGGCATTTTCCAAGGTTTGTTGATCTTAATACGGGCATTGGCTTCCTTGTCAGGCCTCAGGGGGAAAGGATAATCTGACAATAAAAGTAAATACAATATTTTAATTTCAGAAATATAATGAGAAGAAAGTCACAGAGATAAATGAAGAATGAAGAATGAAGAATTAATTGATAATTGAAATCGTGACACGTAACGCGTAACGCGTGACGCGAAAAAAATCTTTGCGCCCTATGCGGTTAAGAAAGTGATGAAGTGACAAAGTCACAGAGTCACAAAGTGACAAAGAAAAACTCATCAACTCGCCAGCTCACCAACTCGCCAACTCACCAGCTCGCCAACTCACCAGCTCGCCAACTCACCAGCTCGCCAGCTCGCCAACTCACCAGCTCACCAGCTCACCAGGTCTGAGGTGAAAATCATTTCTTTTCAATTTCCGTTTGCAACCCCGGGTTCGCCCAGTCTTTTTCAATTTCACATTCCCCGTCCTTTAATTTCCCGGTGACCGGGTTAATAAGATCGCCAGAGCGCCACTCAGCCCAGAATTCCTGGTCGTTCGGCATTGAATGATACGCCCCGGTATGGGTCCTTCCCAGCACCCAGTTTGTACCCAAAGAATCTTCAGCGGCATTGGGCAGGAAATCGCCGTCGGAGTCATTGTGGCGTTCAAAGACCCAGAAATGTTGTCCACGTCCGTAAACAATAATGCCATTTTTAATTTCACCCTGGCTTTTATGCACTTCTATGGTATCTCCACCATTATTTTTCCAGATCAGTTCAATGCCCCCGATGATCTGGCTATATATGATAAAATTACTGCTTAATGCTTTGTTGTCGTTTTTCAGCTCGCCGTCAACCAGCCAGCCTTTGGGTATTTTGATAATTACACTATCTGTGTTTCCTCCCTTCCCGAATTTGGCATTATGAAATTTAAGCGTGAAATTGTACAATTCTTTCGCATTGCCACTCTTTTTTCTCTTTGAGGTCGCAGAAACATTAATGTCCCCGCTGCCTTGTATGGTATATTCAAAATATTTATGGACATGACCCTCGCAATCCTCAGGCTTGACTTTTGTCAAATCAACAGCATCACCTGTGTTAACCGTCTTCCATTCCTTGATGACCGTATGCTCGCCATATAGTTTGTTCCATGCCACGCCATTCTCCCATCTCTTTGTTACTGCTTCATAATGGGCCATTTCGTGGTTGATACATTTGATGGCTGTTCCGAGCCCGATCAGGTCGAACTTTGGCAGCATAATAACGTCAAAAACGGTATCAATGTCATCACTATTAACAAAACGAAAATTTTTCTTAGACAGTCCGGGGGATTTTACAGGCTGGATCAACTGATCAGAAAGATAGATCTTGTTTTTATCCGGGTCTACCCACCTGTATTCTGCAAAAGGATAGGTCGTTTTGCCGTCTGATGATTTTGATGAAAACCCGGGTCTGTAGATAAATAACGGAATCTTCATTAACAGGCTGTACCCGTGCACAGCCGGGTCATACGTCTCGGATGCCCAGTGCAGGAGCCAGTTGCCAATATCATTTTCGCCGTTAAGCGCAGATTCTTTACCATAAATATCGTCATCCTTGGCGGCATTTTCTCTCCATTTTCCGTCATCCAGTTTTCCGACTTTCTTCCGGCTTTCCACGTTCTTGCCATCAAATGTCGTAAGATCACCACTATACAGGTTGAAGAACAATTTGAAAATTTCAGGCTCTTTTTCTTCAAGGAAGTTGCTCTTCTGCCAGTCTCCGTCAATATAAGGGATCTCATTCGACGGAAAACGATAAGTTGTTTTGCAGATCAACGGGTGTTTTCCGTGAATGTGGTGGTGATTCTTCCAGTAAACAACCAGATCTTTGTCTTTTTCATTTCCTTTATCTGCCAGTATTTTAAGTTTAAGATCTTCCGGCTTAAGGGCTTTTTTTGATTTAAGCACAGAAGCCTTCATCATTCCGTCGGACCCTCCCAGATCAAGGCACCAGTCAGCTTTGAGAAGTTCAGGAACCGGCTGTTTGATAAAAACAGGCCGTAATTTTGTCTCAAGCCCAACCGTAAGAAACTTCCGTTTGACTGTATCGGGGTCATCACCCATGAACAAGGCTCTCATCACATCCACAACCTTGATCTTCCCGGAAACTGTCTTTGTTTCACCTGAGGCTTCACGGTGGTTCCCCGCGTCATTGATTTTGCAGGTTATTGTTACTTCTCCTGCCTTCAGGGGTGCCCGGTAGATGGCTCCGTTTCCATTTGTGACTGGTTCGAATGTTCCGCCGGCACTCCCGTCACTCCATTCGAATTTCAGCCCTTCAGCGATCGGGAGCGTATATTCAGGATTTCCGCACCCGTCTCTTTTACTTTCACAACGGATGGTCACCCGGTCAGAATCAAAAGCATCCAGTCCGATCAAGGTCAGTTCCCCTACCGGGACAAAAGCAGGTATCTTTAAATTGGCAACGATGTCATCAGCCTTCAGCCAGGTGGGTTTCTCTACCGGTTCACAATCACCCGGTTTTTTCAGTTCAGGGGTTTTTTTCGTACCCTTGCTCATTGCCTCAACATCTGTTTTGATCATAATATATTCACAGGTATCTGCCCCGGTAACCTTGACGTTGATGTATCCCGTCAGATCTTCATCGGCATTGCTGCTGATAGTGCACTTTATCCTGTAATCCAGTACATCTTTGGGCTTGATGTCGTAAGGAAGGATCAGCATCGCCTTTCCCTGTTTCTCCCCGATGATCTTTGCATCGGCTCCTTTTTCAATCGTCCAGGAATAACTGACCGGATCTCCCACGTTTTCGACAAGTTTCTCCCACGGTTTTCCCAGGATGCAGCGGTGGATCAGGTCGTCATTATCGGTAGCCAGGACACTGAGTCCCACGGCAAGCGTCTGGTTTTTCGATGGTTTGCCATCTGCCTTGATCATTGGTTTTACATAAGCTGCGAGAGGGTTATCGACCTTAATGGGCTCCCCGCCGATAATCTCACTCTGAATGATGCACTGGCAGCCTGTTGTAGGGGGAGGAACGGTTGTTACGGTTTCGACTAAAGTTGTTGATCCTTTGCAGGAACTACATGTACATTCCAGGGTTGTTTTCAGTGTAAGACTAAAGCCTCCTTTTTTATTAATTTTCAGTTCGACTGTCTTGCTGTCACTTTTCCCTGAGATGGATGCGACATCCATCCCGGAATTGACGCTCCAAGCGTAAGTAATGTTTTTTTTCTCGCAGACAATGGCTTCCTGTCCAACAGGGCAATATCCAGAACAGCTGTAAACGCCTCCTGCTTCATAGGACCATGTGTTACCCTGCTTCAAAACCGGGTAAATTGCAGGAATACATTGGCAATCGCATGTATACTGGTTGACGGGATGCGCACCTGTTCCCTCCTTGAACCAGCATACCTCACTGGCTCCATTATTCACATATTGAAGCAACCCGGTGGTATTGGGCTGGATCGAATATGCATCCACCGCAGTCACACGCCATGCATAGCTGTGTCCCGGCTGCAGGAAGGGTTCAGATGGACCATAAACAAACACGAGGGAATTGACCGTCGTCTCATAAAAAGGAGGGGTGGTCGCACTGTTCATGGCGTCGTTTGGATTCCGGTTGGGAGGGATCAGTTCGACTATCTTGAATTTATATTGGGTGGTAACCGGCGTTCCCTGGGAGGGCACCCACGAAAAGACAATACTTTGTTGGTTATCCGGAGAAACGGAGTCCCCGCAGGAGGGCGAGATCAGGACAGGAGGGTCAACATATTTAACATCGAACGGATTACTGCATCCGGCGGGAGAAGGATCGCTCAGGGGCATGCCTGTTGCATAATCAAGCGCCTGTATGCACAGTGTGTAAACTCCTTCCGGGATCCCGCTTCCATGGAACAAGGTGTTTTTGTCAATTCCAGTGACTTTGGCATTGTTGTAATCAAGGTAATTTTGCAGGTCGCCACCTGTAAGCGAAACCATGATGTTCTGATCCATGTGGATGGGCGCGGGTGGCTGGAACTGAGGATTGGTGGTTACCGTGATCCCGTTGTCCCCGCTGATGGTGGCAGAGAGCTTGACATTCGCCTGCCCGGTCGTCGATACCAGCGTCAGAACCACCCGGTTGGAATAGTTGAAATAATCCGGCAGGTACGTTGAATACGGAGGGAGCACTTGCACATTAACCATGACTTGTGCCACTGACATTCCATAAAACAGGAATAAAATAAAAATGATACATGCTTTTTTCATAACGGTCTTTTTTAGAATGTATAGGTATAACCCAACTCCGCAAGCGCTTCCGAGAATGAAGGATACCGGCGGAACCGCGCCGCATTTTTCAGGTAATGCAGCGTAGCAGTGATCCCGTGGTGTTTATTCATCCTGCAGGTGGCGCCGAGCGTAATATTCAGAATATCGGCAATCCGGACCCCGTTGTTTTTACGGTTGCTGTAATTTGCCATTAAACTGATCTGAAACCTGTTTTTGAAAAACGATTTGCTTCCGGCGGTAGAGAATCCTGTGATCTTCGTTTTGTTGGTGTCGAGTGTAAGGATATTCATCATGCAGGTGATTGTCAGTGTCAGTGTTTTTTTGGGGAAAGAGAGCGAATAGCATCCGTTCAGGTTGTCAGAAAGATATTGTGTATAAGCCTCTGTTCTTTTGTTGTGATCATCGAGCCATTGCCGGTTATAGGTCAACAGGATTAGGTGTGAAATCTCCGGTGAAACATAGAAGAATCTTGGCATGATGGTGATGTTCTGCGCGCTGTAGGATTGCCGGATCGAATCCGTCGGTGTCCGGGTTCCTTTTCCCTGGCTGGATGAATAATTAGCGTAACTCACCGTCATGCCAAAGTATTTTTTAAGGTTCAGGATCATGCTGGCTGAACCGATGATCCGGGTGGAAGTATATAGTTTTTTATTGAGCAGGTTGTCATGTTGCCGGCCAATCGTACCATCAAACCTCAGCCTGTTTTTAATCAGGCCAAGTGAAGTACCAAGGGTGATATTCTCGATATCCGTCTGGAAATAATAGGTCCCCATGCTTTTATAATCGGGATCCACTCGCCTGTACCGGATATTAAGTTTAAGGTTTTTTGTATGGAACACCAGTTCAGACTGAAGTGCTGTGTAATAGACAGTGGAGGTCCGTACATCCAGCACCCTTTTGACCAGGGCGATCAGATCCTGGCTTTCTCCGGAAAGAGGCCCTGAACGAAGATCGCGTGTATACCCGCTCATAGCTGCATCCAGGTCCCATTGAAAATATTTTCCAATCCTTTGGCGTGATGTAAGCCCAAGAACGGCATTTTCCCCGGGCATGACCTCGGATTTCAACGGAACATAGGGAATGGATCCCATATCATCTCTTGCTTTCAGGAAAATCATATCTGCAAAATTACGGTCTGTCCCATAGCCGAGTTTACAGGCAAAGCCGGTACGGCGAAAGGCAGGAGTCTGGAAGTTGGCCGATAACGTATCTTCCGCAACAGGCCGGTTCAGCCTGCCGTAAAGAAAACCAAAGCGAAAACGGGCGGGTGTCAGCTCAATCCCTGCCCCGAACATGGTATGTCCTCCCATTGAAAAAGGCGACCAGGTGACATTCATATACCCGAGATGGACCCTGATCCATTTATAAGTCGGTGAGATGCTGACCTGGTCGAAGGATTGACGGTAATCACGTTCAAGTTCACCCACCAGAAAAGCTATTGGGACGGTAATATTATAAATCTTCAGAACGGGATTTCCGGTGAGGTACCATGAAAAACTTTTCCTGCGCGAATCAATCCCTTCCGATCCATAAAAAATTGTGTGGATTCCGATCTGACCGGTTATAGAGAATGGTTTTGTACCTGAGATGCTGTCTGTGCCCTGGGCATGAACTGCCCTGTTCATCAGGAAGGTCATCATGATAGAAGATAAAATTAATCTTCTCATTGTCTTCATGGCATGGAATCAGATGTACCGTACAGGTAAAAATTATTTATGATATCGGGTCCGTCTTATAGCTTTGTTTTTATAAATCCGAGAATTCAAAATCGGGTTGAGTGTCACAAATATAAGGTATGTTTTAATTTTTGCTGATTATAAATCCAGAATGCAATCTAAAATCTAAAAATTGTCAAACCATTACTACCTTTGACCAAAAAAAACAGAGATGTCCATACATTGCTCCTTATGACCGGATTATCCAAAGATTTGCTGAACCGGGTTCTTGACCGCCTGGGTTTCAGGGAACCGCAGGCGGCAGATGTCGCAGCCCTGCAACGCTTGTATGCATCCTGGTGCATTCATGTACCATTCGATAATGTACGGAAAATGATCGTGCTGAATTCAGTAGTTAAAAGGCCGCTGCCCGGTTTGGACACATCAGAATTTTTTGAGAACTGGTTGAAGAACGGTTCCGGCGCCACCTGTTGGCCAATGGCCAATGCATTTTACGAACTGATCATCCTCTGGGGGAATGCACGTTTTTCAAAGACCGTCAAAGGTGTTGACCGCCGTGATTTGTCGCGGGATGAGCTCTGCAGGGCGCTGGAAACGGAGATCGGAATTTCCGGCAGCCTGATCCATGAATGGGTCGGTTCCGGTAG
>Ga0208566_1001726_pt1 | contig 12278 bp, 19 predicted proteins | sample PL_2010_150m_FD_184159 | JGI IMG/M metagenome (GOLD analysis project Ga0208566, IMG submission 184159) | Freshwater microbial communities from Powell Lake, British Columbia, Canada to study Microbial Dark Matter (Phase II) - PL_2010_150m... | ecosystem: Environmental > Aquatic > Freshwater >...
GTCGCTAATCGGGGAGAAGCTGCGTGCGGTGCCGCTAATCGAGACTTGGATCGCCGGGGTGCGTGCGGCAGCTGAACGCGAACTCATGGACGCCCGGAATGACCCTGAACTCATCGAGAAGATGGGCTTTAAGATCGTGCAAGGTAAGAAAGGGAACCGTGCTTGGTCGAACGTGGACAAGGCGGAAATATGGTTGCGCCGCAAGATGGGCGCCGCCAACTGCTACAAGCCGAAGGTTCTGATCTCACCGACAGAAGCGCTGAAAGGCTTCGAGAAGGACGTGAAAGAAGTGAAGGCGCTGGAGAAGATGATCGTCCAAGCGGACGGTAAACCTTCGGTAGCGCCGATAGATGACAAGCGCCCTCCGGTAGAGTTTCCCGCCGAAGAAGTGATGTTTGAGCCGGTGGTTGACGAACTGCCGGATGAAGAATTGATTTAACCGAAGTAACCATAAGGAGTAAGACATGAAGCTCAAGATCAAAAACGCACGCCTGTCGTTCCCTGACCTCTTTACGGCTGTCCAGTATCAAGGGACAGGGCCGTTCTCTTATCGCTGCACGCTGTTGATCCCGGAAGGCAGCGCCATGCGCAAGGAGATCGACAAAGCGATCAACGAAGTCGCCAAGGAAAAATGGGCGGCCAAGGCGCCGGACGTGCTGGACAAGGCGCGTAAGGGCAAGGCAGGTATCTGCTTCACGGACGGCAACGACCGTGAATACGACGGATACTCCGACTGCTGGGCACTTACGGCGACCAAGGCGCAGGATAAAGGTCGCCCCGACATCCGCGACCGCGACGGCGTTACCCCGCTGGCAGCCGAAGATGGCAAGCCCTACGCCGGATGCTACGTAAACGCGGTGGTAGACATATGGCCGCAGGACAACGAGTTCGGTAAGACCGTCCGATGCACTCTGGTTGGCGTCCAGTTCGCCAAAGACGGCGAGGCGTTCTCTGCTAACTCCGTGATCGAGGAAGGCGACTTCGAAGCCATCGAGGACGACGATACGGATATTTAACCCGCCTGCTATCCCGCAACTTTCTGGACATTGGTGCGGGGTGGTATGCGGTTGACGCTAACATGACACCTCGGAAAGACGAGGGCTTACACGGGAGTCCGCCGGCTCGCATACGCTGCGTTAAGGGAACCTAGCCGCTCTAGGCATCCAGTGGACTCCCGTGTAAGCGCAGCATCGAAGAATTGACGGGTTGGTGCATCCATCCCTTAACTGGTGGCCCGGTAATCGGGGAACTGCATGGCTGAAATAGCGCCATGAGAAATACAGGTGTAACAGTTGGGTGTTGGCACCTCGGAAAGACGAGGACTTACAGAACTGGATCGGCGTGGAAGGACACGCAGCTTAGAAGAGGAAGACCACGCCACCCGGCAAGTACGAACTGCCAGGAAAACCGGGCAGGCTAATGGCTTCTAGTACAGCGGATTAGTTGGCAGAGCATATCCGTAGCTGGAATCAAGCCCAGCATCCAGTTCTGTAAGCGCAGCAACGGTGGCTGTTTCAACCAGCCTAAAGATGACGGGGTTGCGCTTACTCAAAAACCTACAGGGGAATCCCGCCTCTCCAGGTAGCTGCGGTTAGCCTCGCAGGTAGTAAGGTCGTGAACGCCGAGCAACCCTCCTGTCTAGGTATTCAGGGGTTGGCAGTTACAGCGCAAGTTCGGGGGTTCCGTAAAATCTAACACGGACAATTCACGGCAATCGGCTTTTATTGTTTATCAGAGGAGGAAGATGAAAATGAAGCGCACAAATTTCTACTTTCCTATCCCGATGCTTGACCGACTCGCCGCAGCGAAGATGCTGACTGGCGTTCCGGTGAGTGAGATTATCCGCCGTGCGGTTGAGAAGGCGCTTCAGGAATTGGGACTGTAAGGATGGAAAAAGAAATCCTGTGGATTGATTCAGAGACCTACTGCGAAACCCCGATTAAGGATGGCACCTTCAAGTACGTTGAGAAGGTCGAGGTTTGTCTCGTAACCTACGCATGGGGTAACGGTACGGTTTTCTGCTGGGACGCGACGACAAGTGATCCTATGCCTTCTGATCTACGCCGTGGACTACTAGACCCCGAGCAGGAGATCGGCATCCACAACAGCGGCTTCGACGCGAACGTGTTCCGCGCCGCACTCGGGATAGATATTCCGCCGCACAGGATTCTGGACACCATGATTCAGGCGCTCTCACACGGAATGCCCGGTGGCTTGGACGTGCTTTGCGACATTCTCGGCATCACCTCCGACAAGGCGAAACACAAATCTGGCCATTCGCTTGTCCTGCTCTTCTGCAAACCCCAACCATTCAAGCACGACCTCCCTAAGACCGGGATGAAGGCCGCCGAGCGGAAGGCAGAGGTAGCGCGCTTGCAAGCTGCGTGGACTGGCAGGTGTACCCGTGAGACGCACCCAGAATTGTGGGCGCAGTATATCGACTACGCGAAGAATGATATTACTTCGATGCGTGAAGTACACCGCATCCTGCCGAGAAAGAACTACCCAAACTCCAAGAACGGCGAGCGTCAGGCGTGGAACCTAGATCAGAAGATCAACCAGCGCGGCGTCAACATCGACATCGACTTCGTAAAAGCTGCTGTTCGCGCTGCCGACCGGGCGAAAGCATCGCTGGCGATCAGGTGCCAAGAGGCCACCGACGGACAAGTAGAATCAGCTACCCAGCGCGATGCCGTACTAGAATATGTGCTCCAGGAATACGGCATATCCCCTGATGATTTGCGGAAATCTACACTGGAAAAGCTGCTGGAAAACCCTGATATAGACGAAGGGTTAGCTGAACTTATCCGAATCCGGCTGCAAAGCTGCTCAACTTCGGTGAGCAAATACACGGCGCTCCTGAAAGGAACGTCGTCTGATGGGCGCGTGCGAGGAACTCTCCAATTTTCCGGCGCGCAAAGAAGCCGCCGGTTCGGCGGGCGTCTTTTTCAGCCGCAAAACCTCCCACGCATGAACGTAGACGCCATCGCCCGGTGGTACGGCATACCCTACAAAGCGGTTGACGAGCAGCGGATAGACCACTACCTGGCTACGGGGGTAGAGTCTTGCCTATCTGATTCCGAAGACCTGTTCTACAGCGATGTGATGCCTATGCTGTCGAACTGCATACGCGGTGCGGTTATGGCACCCGCAGGTAAGAAGCTGGTGGTGTCGGACTTGGCGAATATCGAGGGGCGGGTGATCGCTTGGCTCTGTTCGGAAGATTGGAAAATTCAGGCTTTTCGGGATTTTGACGCCGGCATAGGCAGTGACATGTACTGCATGGCTTACGGAAAATCGTTCGGCGTAGACCCGAGTACCGTGGATAAGGCGCAGCGTCAGATCGGGAAGACGCAAGAATTAGCTTGCATTGCTGAGAACGAACTCGTGCTTACCGATTCCGGGCTGATACCCATTCAAGACGTGCGATTGGAGCACAAGGTGTGGGATGGGCTGGAGTTCGTCGCCCACGAAGGGGTGATCTCCCGAGGGGTAAAACAAGTGCGCACTCACGACGGCCTGACCGCGACCCCGGAACATAAGGTATGGGTTGTCGGCCCGACGACGCGCGCCCCTGTCAGGTTCGATGCCGCGTGCGCTTACTACCTGGAGTTGGTGCAGTCAGGGGGTAACTACGGGGCCAGATCGGCGCACCCAGACGGCTCGGAATTTGAGTCGCGAGTTTACGACATCCTGAACTGTGGCCCACGTAACCGCTTCACGGTTTCCAACTGCCTGGTACACAACTGTGGCTATCAAGGAGGAGTCGGCGCGTTCTTCACGTTTGCGACCGCGTTCAATATCAATCTGGATCAGATGGCCGACAACGCTATCGGAAATATCCCTATGGAGACTATCCGTGAGTCTGAAGGGTTCATGAATTGGGCGGAAAAGAAGGGGATGCCGAAATTCGGCTTGTCAGACAAGGCGTTCATAGTATGTAACTCGTTCAAGATGCTTTGGAGGCAAGCACACCCCGCGATTTCATCGTACTGGAAGGAACTCGAAGAGGACTTCAAATATTCGGTGGCGCACCCCGGAGAGATCGTCACGTCGAGGAAGGTGAAGATTCAGACGGTGAAAATGTGGACGTTCATCCGGCTACCGAGTGGCTGCTACATGTGCTACCCGCACTCTCAGATCGGCGAAGATGGCTCGTTGTCGTTCATGGGCGTCAGTCAATTTAGTCGCAAGTGGACGCGGATTCAAACTTCCGGCGGGAAATTGCTCGAAAACTGCATCGCCGAGAGTACGAAAGTTCTTACCGATTCCGGTTGGAAACCTATTGAAAAAATAGAAGAAAACGACTTAGTACATGACGGCATAGAGTTTGTAACTCACAGTGGAAAAGTGTTTAAGTCATGGCAAAGTTGTGTTAGTATAGACGGCGTATACATGACTCCCGACCACGAGGTACTAAATGAACTTTCAAACTGGCAAGCGGCGTACGAATTTCCTCGACCTTACCGGCCAAAAATTCGGGAACTTAACAGCAATAAACCTAGCGCATTCCGACGGGAAAAAGAATTACTGGCTGTTCCGATGCGACTGTGGGAATCTCGTGACGAAGGTGGGGAACGAGATAACCAGGCCCCGCAACGAGAATCCGAATTGTGGCTGGGGTTGCGCTATCCGCACACTAACCCCTCATGCGAACCTGAAGCACGGCATGAGCGCACATCCGGCATACGGGGTATGGCGCAGCATGTTAGACCGCTGCCGGCTACCTACACATCAAGCATGGCGCAACTACGGGGCGCGTGGCATAAGAGTATGCGACTCGTGGTCGGAAAGTTTCGAGAATTTCTGGAAGGACATGGGGCCGGGTTATCGGAGTGGGCTTACTCTGGAACGGGTAGACAATATGTCCGGTTACTCGAAACCGAATTGCCGATGGGCAACTATGCGCGTACAGGCGAACAACCGGCGCAACAATATTCGCATAGCCACTCCTTGGGGGAGCCTAACAGTAAGCGAAGCCTCCCGGATGGCGGGGATAAACGTAACCACGATACTCTATCGCATACAGAACGGATGGGATTCGATAGCAGCGGTGACGAAACCGCCGGCGTACAGCAATCGCCACGCAGGGTCTGGGACATAAAGAACTGCGGAAGCCGAAATCGCTTCGTAGTTATGGGCGCGACGGGGCCGTTTATCGTACATAACTGTACCCAATCGCTGTCTAGGGACATTCTGGTGTCGTCCTTCCAGCCCGCCGAAGACGCCGGATTTCCCATAGTCCTTCACGTCCACGATGAGCTGATTTGTGAAGTACCCGACACCCCCGAATACACCGTAGACGGCCTAAGCAAGATCATGGCAACCGTCCCGTCGTGGGCGCCCGGACTTCCGCTTGCTGCTGCGGGGTTTAGTTCGTATCGGTATCGGAAGGGTTAGCATCTGCTAAAGAATTATGCTAATATGCAGTCTCGTAACACCAACCATAAAAGAAAGGAACCGCCGCCATGAACCAAACGCAACTGTACCAAGCTATCGCCGACGAGGCCAAACTCAGCGCCAAGCAGGTAAAGGAGGTGTTCGCCAAATACGAAGACCTCGTTACCGTGTCCTTGCGCAACGGAGTCGAAATGCCGCTCCCCGGCCTCGGCGTCTTCCGCAAGACCGACCGTCCTGAACGCCAAGGTCGCAACCCCGGTACCGGCGCGGCAATCACGATCAAGGCCAGCTCTAAAGTCGCCTTCACGGTGAAGAAGGCACTGAAAGAAGCGGTGCTGGGTTAGCGGCTAAACAACGTCTCGGTGGTATATAGGTTGTGCCTCGCTCTCCAAAAGCGACGAATGCGGTTCGAGTCCGTACCGGGATGCCAATTTTTAACTTTTCCAAGGAACGATATGACCCCCCTTGACCTGCTCGAAGTCGCCCACGCCTACGCCGCCAAGTCGAAAGACCCGAGCACCAAACTGGCGGCGCTGATTATCGACGACAACATGGTGGTTAGGTCGTCCGGGTGGAACGGCTTCCCCCGCGGGGTTAAGGACGATCCTGAGCGACTAAACGACCGGGATACCAAGCTAAAATATGTTTGTCATGCAGAACTTAACGCAGTGGCAAACGCGGCTAGGGCTGGGGTATCGACTGATGGGTGTGTTCTGCTTGTGACGAAATTACACCCGTGCGCCACCTGCGCAGGGCTTATCATCCAGGCAGGGATCAAGAAGGTCTACACTCCGCTCCCGTTTGACGACGAGCGCTGGGCTGATAATTTCGAGATCGCCGCTACGATGTTCCGCGAAGCCGGCGTCGCCGTCGAGTTCTACTAACGACATGAACCCCACAAATCCTAAGATGCTACGCGAGCACATCAAGATGCTGGAGTACCGGCTATCTGTGGCGAAAACGAAAGAGATTTTGCTGCTTGAGAAGCTGATCGCTTTGGAAGCGAAGTACAAGAAACTTGAGAGGAAAACGAGTGGCACTTAAACGCAAAATTCTGGAACGCGACGTAGAACTCCGCCTCAACAAAAAGGCGGCGCAAGCTGGCTGGGAGTCCTATAAGTTCACGGCGATAAACCGCAGGAGTGTGCCAGACAGATTATTGCTCGGCGATTTGACGAAAGTGAAGGATGTCATCCATAAACTTCTAGGCTTGGGCCGTACCGCGCCGCCGTTCGTGATCGAGGAGTTGGCTATTGAGGCAATGGCCGCCAGCGTAACCTTCGTCGAGTGTAAGCGCCCAGGCGAAATCCCGACGCCCGCCCAGGAACGTGAGCACGCGAAGTTGCGCGAACGGGGGTTTACCGTGCTAGTGGTGGACAATTTCGAGCAGATTGACGAGATTTATGGGGGTGGGAAATGAAAGACCCCATTGAGTGGGCGGGGCTGATAGTCTTGATAGTTCTGTTAACTGCGGACTGGAACGCGGTAGGCGAGTTCATTCTGAGGCTCTTTGGGCGATGACCACCCTCAAGAAAATACTCACCCCGGCGAATCTCCATGTGTATCAGAACTTGATGTCCGATCACCAACTCGAAGTACCTCGTAGCGCTCTCTTCGCCGACATGGGGACCGGAAAGACAGCCGGGACGTTGACTACCATCGACTCTTTGATTCTGGCGGGCCACAGCAGCCCTACGCTCGTTCTGGCGCCTCTCCGGGTAGCCAAGACTGTATGGGCAGAGGAAACACAAAAATGGGGCCATCTAAGGCATTTGAAGGTGGTGCCCGTTGTTGGGAACGAGAAGCAGCGGATACAGGCTTTGAAGTATGACGCGGAAGTCTTCACGACGAACTATGAGCAGGTTCCGTGGCTGGTAGAGCATTTCGGAATGAGATGGCCCTTTAAGACTGTTGTTCTCGACGAGTCCGACAAGGTGAAATCATTCCGACTGCGGCAAGGAGGGAAGCGAACGGCGTATCTCGGGAAGGTGGCACACACCAAGATCGACCGCATCATGGCCCTCACCGGCACGCCTGCGAGCAACGGCCTGCAAGACCTGTGGGGTCAGGCTTGGTTCTTGGATCGCGGAAACCGGCTTGGGCGCACGTTCGACTCGTTTAAGCAACGGTGGTTCAAGCCCTCGCCCGACGGCTACGGCTCCGTGCCGATGCCGCACGCGCAGGGGGAGATTCAGGAGCTTCTAAAAGACATCTGCCTCTCTATCGAGGCGAAAGACTGGTTCGATCTGGACGAGCCTATTGTCAGGAACGTCGAGGTTGACCTGCCGCCGAAGGCGAAGGCGCTCTACGCGGACATGGAGAAGAACTACTTCATGACGCTGGAGTGTGGGACAGAGGTAGAAGCGTTCAATGCCGCAGCCAGATCGGCGAAGCTGTTACAGTGCTCGTCAGGGGCTTGTTATGTCGATCCTGCGGTTGGCGATGACACCCACAAAAAAGCGCGGGAGTTCAAGGTGATCCACGACGAGAAGCTGGACGCGCTGGACGAGATACTTGGCGAGTGCGGGGGCTCGCCGGTTATCGTGACGTACTACTTCAAGTCCGATCTCGCACGGCTGCTGAAGCGCTACCCGCACGGAAAACGGCTATCGGTGGACAGTGAGATGCGGGAGTTCAAGACTGGGAAATTCCCGGTTGCGTTCGCGCAACCCGGTTCGGTAGGGCATGGCATTGATGGGCTGCAACACCATTGCCACACGATAGTAAACTTCAGTCAGATTTGGAACCTGGGTCACGTGCAGCAGATTCTCGCCCGTATCGGCCCAGTGCGACAGTACCAGGCTAATACCGGGAAGGCGGTATACATTTACAACATCATCGCGCGCGGCACGCTGGACGAGGATGTGGCGGCAAGACTGCTCTCGAAGGCATCGGTACAGGACACTCTGAAGCAAGCGATGAAACGGCGAGGGTGCGTACGTCGGCTGGGCTGGGACTGATGACGCCGTGCCATTAGAACCGACTTTTGAGGAGAAAAACATGGGGTGGAAAGACATCAGCAGCCACAACCAGGGAGACACGATGCGCACGCCAGATACGTTTGCGCTGAAAGCCGCGCGGTTGAGAATCGTTGCAACCCGGCACATCTACCACGCCCCCGATGCTTGGGTGTTGAACTGCCTGTCATTCGGAGATGGTATCGAAATCGGAAGAGGCACAGCGGTCGAGGCCAAAGACGCAGCGGTTGAATTTGTGCGCAAGAACTTGGGACAGTGCATCGCCGCCCTGACGTCAAACGAAAAATTAACCAGCGGGGCGACTGCCGAAGGAGGAACGAAGTGACGAACGAGCAAACACCACAGGACGACACCGGCGAGCATATCGCCCCGTCTGCGTTGAATGCAGAGTTATGCGCATGGATTCAGACAGCCCAGCAACTACCCGAAATAAACCCGAACAGCGCGCAGGAATTCATCGTTGCCTGTCGGCGCGAACACAACGGGAAGACCCACGTTTTTGCAGCGAACTACCTTAATGCCATGATGCTGTTCACCTCGGATGACGATTGCCCGGAAGATGGAAAGCCATTTACCGGATGGTACCTCGAAAAATCCGACGATCCAGATTATGACAATAGCTGGTGGCCGGTGTGCCAGGACGGGGATAGCGTAACCCATTGGATGCCATTCCCGCCGGGCCCCAACTAGAAGGTCAGCAACGGCATGGCCAACTAACCGCGACGCCCGCAGGCAGCCCGTTTGCGGCATCGTAGGGTTGGGCTGGTAACTGCGAAGAAAGGATACAAATGGCAAATCTATCAAAATCGGCGTGTGAATTACTGCATGATGCTGGCGCGACAGAGATCGCAGATGACTATGTCGTCGTCGGAAATACCGATGTGCGAATTTTGCTGAGCCATCGTGCGGTGGCCGATCTGAACGCACAAGCTAGGCAGCGGGCGGATGATGTGACGCCCAACGTTCAAATTGAGGGGATGGCCAACCCGGAACTTGGCCGGACCCCCGGAAGTTGATGAACCACAGGCCGCAAAACGAATGTATATCGGCCAGTCCCGCTCGAATGCAGGGTCGGACGGCAAACGTAACCAGGGACTGAAAAATGAAAGACCACGAACTGCGCGAGTTGGTAAACGCACTGACAGAAACAGCGCTGGAGTTTTCCGGCACCCAGCAATTACGCGAAAGAATCGCGGGTGTAGTGCTTCCGGCGATTGCGTCCAAAGATGCCGAGAAAGCCCGAATCGCACAAATGGAATTGGCTCTCCGTATTATTTCCAACTGGAAATTACCCGATACTGGGAAATATTGGGATGAACCCAACAAGCAACGCCCAATGTCTTACAGCGCGTGTTACGGCTCCAATGGCGAGCGCGATCACATGCGTCAGATTGCCAACAGCGCACTGACGCCCAACGAAAAGTAGGCACCAAAAAACGTGTAAATCACACATTGGCGGCGTTTTGCACCAAAAATGGCAGTAGAGAAACTGGAGAGGAAATAGCATGGGCGAACTGAAAATACGGACCGAGATGGTGCCTGCGAGCTATAGGGCGTCTACTACAAATGAACGAACTTACTGATTTGCCGAATATTGAGGGCTTCCGATTCATCGGCGTAACCAAATTAGGAAATCGCATGGCCTGCGTTGTCTCTCATGATCAGGTGACGGACTGCGGAACGGGGGAACCGGTCCATGGAAACCTTGTCGGCTGGCTGCCGTCACCAATTCCTCCGCACGGGGGCTAGGACTTCGGCGCAATCGTTCCGTCAGCCTTATACGCCGTAACCACAGCGGCAATGACCGGCTCGGCGATTTTCCATACCGTATCGAATTCTGTTGCGATTTCTGGCGCAACGGCAGACGTCGATTGCAGCATGGTTTTGGCGATATTGAGCTTGTCGCTCCCTGCGGTATTCGGAAAAATCTTTTGGATCGTCAAAATAACATCGGGAATGATCGCGAGAAGTTGCAGGGCGATTTTGATGGCGGCAAAAAAATTCATGGTGATTTCCTTTGGTTAGATTGAACAGGTTATGTGCAGGTGCAGACCATCGACTCTATCCAAAATGGAGCGGGTCGTGTTCGTCGGTATTTCCGCCGACGGGCGGCACTGTATCCTTGCCGATCGGGACACTGGTTGCTGCGCGCAGGATGATGTTTCCAGCAGTAGAAATGCCACCAGCAATCGTCGCCACATCCTCGGGGCTAACATTGAGTCCTTTCATTGCGGCAATCGCCGCCAGGAACGAGATGATATTGAACCACACCGTCTTGCTGGCGTACCAGCCCTTCTGCTGCACATCGTTGCCGATAGTGAGAACGAATTTGAGCCATTTCATACTACCTCCAATGCTGCTTCGGCAGCGGATTTGATAACCTCGTCCTTATAGGATACTTGGCCGTTCTCATGATGGATGATGGCACGGGCGATCTTTTCCAAATGTGCTACGTCGGCACCGAGCGCGATGTGGTCGTCCGGTGGGACGCCGACTTCCTTGCTCACTGCGGAAACATATGCTGCCGTATCGTTTTCGTTCGGTGGCGCCCATCGTTCGATCATTTCGCGGATCGTCCATAATCCTGATTTCCTCTGGTAGGATAGCAACACCTTACACAGCGCCCGGATACCCCAAAAAGCATTGGTGAAAGTGACGAATGAGGAATCATTTTGTTGTGCAGCCATCCCTTGCCAATCAGCACCGTGCCGGATATTTCCAGGGTTGTTGTTGCGTTCGCCCCTAGTCATGATCTATTGCACCTAATGAGGATTTGGGAAAGGTCGTCGAACTTGTCGCCAAGTCCTTTGAAGCCTTCTTTGAAAGTCGCCTCTAACTCCTTGAAGCGCATATCCAACTCTGATTTCTCGTAATGCTTAGACGCTACGTTCAATCTCAGTTCTGCCAGCTCCTTCACGTCCTGGTCGTGTTTCTCGAACAGTAACCTGATTTGCTCTGCCTGTTTAGCGTCCTTGTCGCGCAGCAGCCACCAGACAACAGTACCAATACATCCAAGCATCGTTTCAATAATGTTCGCGTCCAAAATTTTCCTTTCTGTTAGGCGTAAAAGCCGCTAGGCGGCGGTTCGGTTGATTCTTGCTATTAGGCATCTGCCATAGCGCGACTCATGCAAGTCTGGTAGGAGATTTGCCAAATCTCACTTAACAGCACCCGTCAGGATTTCAGCAAGGCGAACAGGAACGTCTACCTCAACACCAGATGCCTTTACTGCAATCAATGTATACATCGTGGCGTTTTGTACCGACCCCAATGACAGATCAACCTCTAATGTGCGCGGGTCGTCCAGCAATCTCCAGAAGTCGTCAATAGTCAGGTCGGTTGCACGTAGTTGCCTAGCCTTCACGCGTTCAGTACTGGTATATAACATATGATAGGCAATGGCGCTCACTGTCGGCGGGTCTTGCACCCACTCATAATCCTGTTCAGGATCAGTCAGAGTCATATACCCATCAATCATCCATTCACCCGTTGCCGGGTTCCAGTTTGCCGACTTGGTGCGGATAGTCGGTTGTGTCGTTTTACTTTTGAGCATGATGGATTCCTTATGCGTTGTATTGAATCATGGCGTAAGACTCCCCGCCCGGGCCGCCGGTGGTTCCTGTAGCGCCGTTGGCGTAGACGTAGCAGCAACCAGGCAGGGTTAGTGTGATGACATCTCCCGGAGATACGTTGATGGAGTATTTGTAGCAACCTTGTGCGCCACCTGCTGCTGCGTATGTAGTAGTTGTTAAAACTTTAGCGCCGTTTGCCCCACCTCCATAGCTCCCAATCTTTGCACTCGCGTAGAACACAGAAGCAGGGTCAGAGAAAGTTGGAGAGAAAATACCGCCAGCACCGGCAGCAGCGAATAGCGATCCACCTCCACCATTGACATAATAA
>Ga0208566_1001732_pt1 | contig 12251 bp, 10 predicted proteins | sample PL_2010_150m_FD_184159 | JGI IMG/M metagenome (GOLD analysis project Ga0208566, IMG submission 184159) | Freshwater microbial communities from Powell Lake, British Columbia, Canada to study Microbial Dark Matter (Phase II) - PL_2010_150m... | ecosystem: Environmental > Aquatic > Freshwater >...
CGCCCCTCCGACACCGACAACTCCTCGACCCGCGCCCCGAAACGGATCGTCGCGCCCAGGGAGGCGAGCTCGGCGCGCATCCGCCGGCAGAAGTGGCGGAGGCGGTCGGTTCCCACGTGCGGCTTCGCGTCCTTGACGAGCCCCGGAATCCCCGCGAACTCCGCGAACGTCGACACCACGTGGTCCACGAGAGGATCCCCGATCCGGGTGGTGAGTTTCCCGTCCGAAAACGTACCCGCGCCCCCTTCCCCGAACTGGGCGTTGCTCTCGGGATCGAGGGTCCCGTCGCGCCAGAACCGGGCGACGGCCCCCGCCCGCTCCTCGACCGGACGGCCGCGCTCCAGCACGACGGGAGGGGCGCCGAACCGCGCCAGCGTGAGGGCGGCGAACAACCCGGCCGGACCGGCTCCCACGACGACGGGAGGGAGATCCGGGCGGCGCACCGGGGAGGCGGGGAACGGGTCGGGAGGCGCTTCGTACCGCTTCGCGCCGGGAACCCGGGCGCACGCCGCCGCCTCCGCTTCGGGGGAGCCGAGGGAGCATTCGACCGCGTAGACGCGGCGCACGTCCCCTTTCCGGCGGGCGTCGTACCCGCGCCGGACGACGGAAAACCGCTGCACCTCCCCGACCGGAACGCCTATAATCGTCGCTATGCGCTCTGGAAGGGAACGTTCCGGCAGGGACGGATCGACGCGGACGTCGAAGATGCGGATCGTCAAGCGGTGGGCCCTCCTGCTGCTGATGGGAGCGTCGTGCCTTCCCGTCTCCTCGTGCCGCCCCCTCCTGAGAGAGGTCTTCCAGGCCCCGAAGGTCCGGCTGGTCGACATCGGGGTCGCCGGGAACCCCTTCGTGTCCCGGGGGCCGATCGAAGCGATCCTTCATCTCGCGGTGACCAACCCGAACACCTACGCCCTGACGGTCGCCGGCGTCGCCTACTCCGCGACAGTGGGAACCCGGAAAGTGGCCGACGGGGAGCGGACCGAGGAGATTCGCATCGAGCCCTCCGGGGAAACGGTGGTCAAGGTGCCCGTGCGGCTCCAGACGGACGTCTTTGCCGACGCGCTGCGCGAGGTCCTCGCGGCCCGGTCGGTCTCCTACGAGTTCAACGGCTCGGTCAGCGTGGTCGCCCCGGTCGTCGGCGTGGTCCGTGTCCCCTTCTCCCGGACCGGGACGATCGACCCCATGGACATCCTCCGCCGAAAGGGGATCGGCTTCAATTGACGGAACTCGGCGGCTACCGGCGGCTTTCATTATATACCCGGAAAAATTGACAGAAGGCCCGCAGGGAGTATAATCTTCCTTTTCCAGCAGAATCATCCTATTACCGCGCAGGAGGTTCGCGATATGGCCGTCAAAGTCGGCATCAACGGGTTCGGGCGGATCGGCCGGAACTTCTTCCGCGCCGCGTACAAGGATCCCTCCCTCCAGATCGTGGCCGTGAACGACATCACCGACGCGAAGACCCTCGCCCACCTCCTGAAGTACGACTCCGTGCACGGCCGCTTCGAGGCCTCCGTCGAGGTGAGGGAAGACGCCATCGTGGTGAACGGCAAGGAGGTCCAGGTCCTCGCGTGCAAGGACGCCGCCGATCTGCCGTGGGGCAAACTCGGGGTCGAGATCGTCATCGAGTGCACCGGCAGGTACACGGACCGGGACGGCGCCGGGAAGCACATCACGGCGGGCGCGAAGCGCGTGATCATCTCCGCCCCGGCGAAGGGGGAGGACGCGACCTTCGTCATGGGGGTCAACGAGAAGACGTTCGACCCGGCGAAGCATTTCATCCTCTCCAACGCCTCCTGCACCACAAACTGCCTCGCCCCGGTCGCCAAGGTGCTGCTCGACACCTTCGGGATCGAGCGCGGCCTGATGACCACGATCCACGCCTACACGAACGACCAGAAGATCCTCGACCTGCCGCACAAGGACCTGCGCCGGGCGCGCGCCGCCGGGGTGTCGATGATCCCGACGACCACGGGCGCCGCCAAGGCCGTCTCGCTCGTCATCCCCGAGCTGAAGGGAAGGCTCGACGGGATGGCGATCCGCGTCCCCACCCCGAACGTCTCCGTGGTGGACCTCACGGTGGAGCTGGCGAAGAGCGCCACGGCGGAAGAGATCAACGCGGCGATGAAGAAGGCGTCCGAGGGGCCCATGAAGGGGATCCTCCAGTACGTCGACGAGCCGCTCGTCTCGGTCGATTTCAACCACGACCCGGCCTCGTCGTCCTTCGACGCCCTGTCGACCAAGGTGATCGCCGGCAAGATGGCGAAGGTGCTCGCCTGGTACGACAACGAGTGGGGGTACTCCTGCCGCCTGGTCGACCTGGCGAAGTACGTCGCCACGGCGAAGTAACGATATGCGCGTCCCGGTCATCGCCGGCAACTGGAAGATGTACAAGACCGCGGCGGAAGCCGGGGCCTTCGTGCGCGCCTTCCTGCCGCTGGTGTCGAGCGTCCGGGGGGTCGAGATCGTCCTCGCACCGCCATACCCGTCGATCGGGGCGGTGGCGCAGCTCCTCCAGGGAAGCGGGATCGGGGTGGCGTCCCAGAACGTCCACTTCGCCGACGAGGGGGCGTTCACCGGCGAGGTGTCGACCCGGATGCTTACGGAGGCCGGGGCGACCCACTGCATCGTCGGCCACTCCGAGCGGCGGCAATATTTCGCGGAAACGGACGACGCGGTGAACCGCAAGGTCCGCGCCGCCCTCGCCGCCGGGCTCACCCCCATCCTCTGCGTGGGGGAAACGGACCCTGAGCGCGAGGGCGGGAAGACGTTCGACGTGGTCGGGCGGCAACTTTCCGGGGGATCGAAGGAGATCCCCGCCGCTCTCGCTTCGCGCGTCGTCGTGGCCTACGAGCCGGTCTGGGCCATCGGAACCGGGAAGACGGCGACCCCGGCCCAGGCGCAGGAGGTCCACGCCTTCGTGCGGGGACGCCTCAAGGAGCTGTGGGGAGGGGCCGCCGATGCCGTGCGGATCCTCTACGGCGGCTCCGTGAAACCGGACAACATCGCCGCCCTGATGGCGAACGAAGACATCGACGGCGCCCTGGTGGGGGGCGCTAGCCTCTCCCCCGAGTCGTTCGCGAAGATCGTGACGTTCCACTAATACCTGACACCGAAGAAGGAAACCACGGACCATGCACACGCTGATCATCATCCTGCACGTAGTCGTATCCTTCGCGCTGATCCTTGTCATCCTGCTGCAGACGGGAAAGGGGTCCGACATCGGGGCGGTCTTCGGCGGCGGCTCGTCGCAGACCCTCTTCGGCTCGACCGGGCCGACCAGCTTCCTGAGCAAGTTGACGGCGGCGGCGGCGATCATCTTCATGCTCACGTCCCTCTTCCTCGCCTACTTCTCCGGCAGGGGGACCTCCGTCAGCATCATGAAGAGCGGCGTCGCGCCCCCGGCCCAGACGATGCCGGCCCCGCCGGTGAGCATGCCGGCCGCTCCACAAACGAAGTAATCGGCGGGTACGGCCGGGTTGTGGGCAGGGGACACACCTTCCCTGCTCCCGGGTGTACACCAGGTATGTCCCCTGAATGCGCCTGCGCCTTACAGTGGTTTTTCCCTGCCGTACACTCTGATGCGAAGATCCCTCTGTGGCCTGTGCCGCGGGTGACGCAGCACAGGCACCCGCACATCTGAGCACACCATGAAAAAAGCCCCCGGCGGTTTCCCGCCGGGGGCTTCGGTTTGCAGGGGTTTCGTCGTGCCCCTTGGTTGCCCGCCCTGTTTACGGCTTGGTGACGTTGGCGGCCTGCGGGCCCTTGGGGCCTTCGGTGATCTCGAACTCGACGCGCTCGCCCTCCTTGAGGGAGCGGAAGCCGTCCATCTTGATCGCGCTGAAATGCACGAACACGTCCGGACCGCCCTCCTGTGCGATGAACCCGTACCCTTTCGCGTCGTTGAACCACTTCACCGTTCCTTGTGCCACTTCTTTGTACCTCCTTGCTGGATTACGCCGTCGAATCCGGACGAATGGGACCGCCCGGCATTCGCAGCACCCCGTACCTTATCGGCCGTATTGCCCCGTGTCAAGCGATAATCTTCAGTAAAATCTACCGTTTCCGGTCTTTCTCTCCGAGGGGTTTCCCGCACCAGGGGCAGTAGAGCGCCTCCCGGTCGACCCAGTGGAGGCACTGGAAGCATTGCTTCTCGGGGGGTGGCGTCTTCTTCCCCTCGTCCTCCATCTCGTCCCACGCGTCTTCGTCGTACTTCCAGTCGTCTTTGCCCACTCGTCACCTCGCGGACGGAACCTTCCCCGCTGCTTTCTTTATCGGCCGGAGGACGGGGGAAATTCGGAGAATAACGCGCGGAGGGCAAGACGAGCACCGGGAAATACCGGCGACGCCCTGCCCTCCGCGGTCGATTACGCATTCACATAGCCAGCGAGGAGAGGAAGGGCCCCGAAGGGCCCTTCCCGGGTTCGTCAGCTATGGGTTGGGGAACACCCACCATGCATCTGCCTCGGACATCGCAATCATGTTCTGCTTGATTACGATTGCCATATAGCCCTGATCCTTCGCATGCGACCTCACTACGGAAGCAGCGTGGCAGGCGGTGCAGGCTGCGGCAGACGGCCCGATCGAGATGTCGTCGCTCTGCAACGGCCAGCTCGTGCCGGGTTCGATGGTCACAGGCGCCGCCTTTGTCTGATCCGCGACTTCATAGGTTCCCGCAAAGTGGCAACCCAAGCAGTCGCTCGCAGGCTTCGGATAGTCGACGACGGTCCAGGTGTGCGCGATCTGCCCGTCATTCAACGAGCCGTAGACCGACATGCCGTCCGCCGGCCATCCGGTCGGCTGATCGACGCCCTCAGGCGCAAAGGCCATGATGCCCCGGGTCCTGTAGATCACGATCGGGAACCCACGCGGCTCGACACCATGGATAGCGTGGAGCAGGTATTTCAGGTCGTACGTTTCGGCGGATTTGCCGTCATACGTTTTACTGGTGTTCACCGTGCCGTCGGCATTCTGGACCTGCCAGTACAGCCGGTTGTTCTTTTCGGAGGACGACGGGTTGTGACAGACAACGCACAGCTGCGCATTGTCGATCCGGTCGCCGCCGTGCTGGTACATGGTGCCTCTGTGGCAGCCCAGACACTTCGAACTGTCTACGATGTTACGACGTTGCGTCACCGCCACGTTGGTGCCGTCCGTCATGCTGAACGCACGGGTCGGAGACGGAACGCGGACGAAGATCTGCTTGGTCGTGGCGACGCCGCCGATCGTGACAGCGACGTTGTCCAGCGCCTTGCCGCCGATGCCGAGCAACACCTTCGTGGCATACGTCTTGGCTCCCGCCGCGATCCTCAGGCCGGTCGTCGTTGCCACGTTGGAAGAGCAGGTCGTCGCAAGCGACGTGAACAGATTCTTCGAACTTGCCGGCTGCCCCGGGGAGGTGCCGACGTTGTCATTGACCCAGTCGTCGCCCTTGGCGTACGCCAGGTAGGCGCCAAGGCCCCGGAACGACGCCCCGGCGACGGTTGCATTGCAAGGATCGACGGCTGCGCCGCCCCTCGACGCCGTCCAGGTGAACGTCACGTTGTCCCCGGCCTTGATAACGTTCTGTATCGCGAAGAGAACGTTGTCGGGGTTGTCGTACGAAATGTCCGAGCCGTTGTAGAACGAGTCGTAATGCGCGTCCGTGCCCTGGAAATCATTGTGGAATTTCCCCGCCTGGTTCATCGTCGGAAGCTCGACGTGGCAGGTCATGCAGTTGGTCGCGTCGGACGTGAAGGTTCTGTGGAAATCGCCCGCGGCGAAAATGGGATCGCCTGCCGCGTACGAACCATTCGCGGCAGCATGAACGTGGACAAAGCCGTCCCACTTCTGGTGGCAGGTCATGCAAAGGTACCAGGAAACCGGCGCGGTCGACGCCGCCGTCTGCTGGGCAGGGGTGCTGTGGCACACCTTGCAGTTTCTCATGTCGGACGGGTAGCCGATGACGTAATTGTTTTCGCCACCCGTGGGATTGGTCGACCGGAAATAGGCGCCATCCGGCATCGTTTCCGACTTGTGGATCCCGTGGAAATATTCGACGGCGTTGGTGCCGTATTTCGATGCGGCCTGGACGCGCGTTCCATTGTCGAGCAGTGTGATGATTCCGACTTCCCTGGAGGTGATCGAGTGGCAGATCTGGCACTTCGAACCACCGATCGGATAATGCCGGAATTTCGTGGGATCAGGATTCCACGCGGGGGTGGGACCGTGGCAGCTTGCGCAGGCGGAATCCGACACGAGGTCGCGAAGGGACGTCGCGCCCAAGGTGGCGGTGACAGCGGTCCTGTTTCCCGTCACATCATCCCGCATGATGAACAGATAGTCCGCATTGTCGATCACATAGGCGGCGGGAATGGTAACCGTGTAATTGCCGGACCCAAGGGAAGCCAATATGGCGGAAGTATCCACCGTGAATTGAGTCCGCTGACCCGTCGTGATCAGGGTCGGCGGGGTGGTCTGCAGGGCGGCGTTGTCCCAGTGCGCGTACGCGCGATAGAGAGTGGAAAGACTATTGCTGTTCACGCCATCCAGCTTGACGTTGAAGGTGGTCACGAAAGCACCGTCGACCAACCCTGAGCTGGTGACCGAGGCCGTCGCGATTCCCGTCTGCGCGTGCGTCGCCGCGATGCTCGTGTGACAGACGGCGCAAGACTCGGGCGTGGGGTTGGCGGTGAGATTCTGCCCGGGAAGGCCGGGGGCGCCAGCGGCGCCGGGAGCACCTGCGGCACCGGCGGAGCCGGCGGCGCCGGCCGGGCCCGCAGGCCCCGTGTCACCGCTGCATCCCATGAAGAGCAATGGGACGATCAGAAAGATCGAACAGATCAAGACCAGCATTCTTTTCGACATGGATCCCTCCTGTTTCCGTGGTTGAACGCCTGACTGCTCCCTTGGTTTCGTTCTTTTCGGGTCCCCTCCTGTGCGCGAACACCTCCTTTCCATCTGTCGTTACCTGAAGAAATCGGCCTTGTCGCCGGGAAACACCACCGTGTTGTCCAGATCGGTTGCCGAGTCGTAGAGAAGCTGGGCCGCGTACCGCCAGTTGTGGACATGGGCCCCCGGGTCGCCGGAGACGAATTTGTAGTTGTAGGCGGCGCGAAGCTCCGCCTGCGTCGTAATGTTGGTGAAGTACGGGTAGACGAACGGGTCGGCCTTCACGACCCCCTTCGCCGCCAGCGTCGTCTCGAGAAGGTCCAGAAGGACGGTCAGCGTCCCCTCGCGGTTGCTGCCGTTGAGGTCGAAGTCGGGTATCGGGCCGTGGCACCGGACGCACCCCGTCGTGTTGTTGTCCGACCCGGCCACCATGGCCAGGGCGTGCCCCCCGAGGTTCCAGTTCCCGGAAGGGCCCGCCATGTGGCAGCCGGCGCAGGAGGGAATGGAGTGGGAGGCGCCGACCCAGTAGGACTTCCCGGCGTATTCGTACCCCCCCTGCCCCTGCGGCCCGTACAGGAGCGCGGCCGCGGGAAAGAGGTGGGGGTCGACGTTCCCGAAGTTGTAGACCCCGCCCGTGGGAACCGCGGCGTCGACATCCGCCTTCGATTTCCGGCCGGCGTGGCACTTGAAGCAGATCTTCGAGTTGCCGCCCGTCGTCACCGAAAGACCGCTCGGGAAGACGAAGGTGGCGATCTGCCGCACATGCTCCTGTGCCGCCGGAGCCGCGGAGTCGTGGCACGTGGCGCATTTCAGGAAGTTCTTCTCCGTCGGCGGGATGAACCGGGCCGTCGCCGCCTCGCCTGCGAGGTACGCGACGTACCCCTCCCCCGTGTGGCACGGGACGCACGCCGCGTTGGAGGCGGAGTTGTAATGCTCCGCCGTGGTGGCGTTCCGGACCAGGCGGTCGCCGTAGCCGCCGATTCCCGCGTCGAGATAGTCGGCATGACCGGAGCGGGCCCAGCCGTAGAGCTCGTAATCCCCCGCGGTCGCGCTCCCCATGCTGCTCGTCTTGTGGCACGCCGAGCAGGCGCCGGGCATGCTCGCGCTCAGGCTGTTGTCGGTGGGCGACGCGTTGAAGAAGGTGTTCGTCACGTCCCGCACGCTCGTGTTCGGCAGCACCACCTTCATCGTGTGGGAGTGGATGTCCCCCGCCTGCTTCCCGTCCGTATCCAGGGACGTTACCGCGGCCGAGCGGGCCGTCTTCGGCATGTGGCAGGCGGTGCAGCGCCCCACCCCGTCGGGGAGGTCGAGCGCCACGTCCATGTTCGCCCGGTCGATCATGTGGTTGACGATGGAGGTGTTGACCGCGGAGGAGACGCCGCCGTCCGCGACGGCCTGTACGTCGGCGGTCGTGATCCCCGAGAAATCCCCGAAGGTGGCGTGGCACGCGAGGCAGAGCGTGTCGTTCTCCTCCTTCGTGCCGGTGACCTTCGTGACCCCGCCTTCCTTGACCGTCGTGGCGATCATGTGCCGGTTGGCCGAAGAGTGCGGGGAGTGGCACCCGAAGCACGGGACGTCGTACGGCTTGTCGGCCGCGTGGGGCCCCTGCCCGATGTCCATGTACTGCTGGTGGTGGTTCTTCGACGCGGTGTAGAGCGGGAACTTCGAGTTGACGTCGGAGGCGGCGAAGTTCGCGGAGCCCCAGAACGCCGAGGTCGTCAGCGTCACGTACGCGCCGGAAACACCGAGGTCGTTCAGGAGGTTGTTCCCCGGCAGGAACGGGATCACGGTGCTCCCCGACAGGAGCGCGGGTGCCTCCATCTCCAGCGACATCCCCGAAAGGGCGATCGATGAACCGCGGCTGTGGCACGACCCGCACACCTCGTTCGCCCGCTTGATCCCCTCGACCCCGGTGAATCGCCCGGGGTTGACGATGTCCGCCGGATCGTGGGACGCCGCGTGCGCGGCGCCCGGCCCGTGGCACGCCTCGCAGCCGATGTTCAGCTCCACGTAGCCGGTGACGACCTCCTTGACGGAGGTCCCGCCGTAGCTCGCCGTGTCGGCCTGGACGGCCAGCCCGGTCTGGTGACACCCGGCGCATCGGTTCTCGAAGGAGACCGCCGTCCCCTTCCTGTCGATGCCGTTGTTCAGCGCGTCCATCTGGACGACCAGGGCGTCGGAGCCGTACGCCGCCGTGAAACGCGGCGCGTTGCTTCCGTCGTACCAGTTGGCGGGGTTGTAGGCCGTGTACGTCTTCTGCACCTCGTTGTACTGGACGGGGAGGATGTAGTAGCTGCGCCCCACCCGGGTCTGGTACCGCTGCTTCCAGTACCCGTTCCCGCCCTGCACCCGCTGGATTTCGTAGGTGACGGAGCCGATCTTCATCAAGTATTTGCCGCCCGAGAAGCTGAGGACAGGGGCATTCGCTCCGTACACCGCGAAGTTGGGGTTCGTGGAGAGGTCCAGGCCTGCCCGGAAATCGTTGACACCGTCACCGTTCGGGTCGTTCACGAACGCCGCGTCGCCGATCTCCGCGACGGTTTTCAGCGGCTTGTTGTGCAGCGTGTTCCCCCACTGGGCGTAGGTTGAGGAATGGCAGACGCCGCACCGCTCGGAGCCGACGAAGCCGCTCGCCGCGGCAAGGACCGGGTCGCCTTTCTGGACCACCACCGGCGGCAGCGTCACGTCCTGCCCTTCCCGGTTCGAGGAGGTTCCGCACCCCGCAAGCAGGGCCCCCGCCAGGACGAGCATTCCGAAACGTGCGATGCTGCGGTTCCTCTTCAAACGACGAACCTCCGGAGGAGGGGGATTAGAAATCGTGGCATACGCTGCACGTCCGGTTGCCGGTCCTGGACTGGATATTTCCCCCCTTGAAGCTCGTCGGGTGGGGGTTGATCCTCAAGCCGGACCGCGCCGAATGGCACGGAAGGCAGACGTCGGCGTCCGGGTGGCACGCCTGGCATGAGGTAAGATTGCGCCGGGCCTCGGCCGCATGTTCCGAGGGGAGGAGGGTGATGTAGCTCTGCCCCGTGGACGTCTTCCGGTGGGACTTGATCGTTATCCCGGTCTTCTTCTGCACGCCGTGGCAATTCTGGCAGAATTGCGGCTCGTGGCACCGGGAGCATTGCTGGGGGTTCGCGGCCGCCTGGATCGGATGGATCGAGATCCAGTCGGTCCGGTGGCTCTCCGGGGCGATGTCGCGCTTCCACTGGCTGGAGGAAAGCGGCGCGCCGAGCCCGCCGCCCTTGTGGCAATTCTGGCACGTCGACTGTTCGTGGCAATGGTAGCAGTTCCGGTTCGGACCGGCCGCCAGGATCCGGTGCTCCTTCTGCCAGCCGCCGCCGTGGTTCGGGACCACTCCCGACCCGATGTGGCACTCCGCGCACTCCGGGAGCGTCAGTTCCCGGTACGCCCTGTGGTCCTCCCGGGCGAACACCACCGCCGCCGTCAGGAGGACGGCCAGGAGCGCCAGGATGGGCCGAACGGTTTTTTTCATCGGTTGCTCTCGCGCCTCCCCTTGCCTTGTCCCGTCAGAAACTGAAGTCGACCGAGGCCCGTCCCTGGACCTCGTTGGAGGAGAGGCGGGTCACCGCATCCTCGAGGCGTGCCTTGACGAACAGGTTTTTCCGGACCTCGTACGACCCGCCGACCCAGAACTGCTTCGCGTTGAAACCGTCCTGCATCGAATCCCGCTGGAAGGAGTCGTACGCAATACCCGCGGCCAGAAGGGCTTTCTTGCCGAACGCGTAGTCCGCCGAAACCCGGAATCCGGTCAGGTCGCCGGGGTAGCCGCGGCGAACGTCGAGCGAGGCTTTGACCGTCAATCCCTTGACGCTCTTCGACCGGTTGCGTACGCCGATCGTGCCGACGGCGGCGGTAGGACCGTCGTAGTCCGCCCGGGTGTAGGAACCGTAGACGGTCCACTCGGGCGACACGATCCAGTCGACGCGGCCCAGCGCTTCCTGGTACCGGGTGACGGCGAACACCGTGTAGACCGTGTCCGCGTCGAACGTGGGATAGGAGGAGAAATACTCGGCGGTCAGCGTGAGCATCCGGTCGGAGGAAGGAACCGCCGTGATCCCGGCGACGAACTCGCCGTACGCCTCGTGGACAAGGTCGTAACGCAGGTCGGCGTACCCCTTGATCTTTTCAAGGACCGTCTGGTCCACGTGGACCCCCGCCACTTCCCGGACGACGTCGTTCTCGTCGTACTTGCGGAGGTAGCTGACCTCGACGTTGTTCCCCTTGAAGAGCGACCCGCCCGCCGAGGCACCCGTCAGGACGTTGCCCGGCTTCGTGCGGTCGGTCGTCTCCGCGAACAGGACGTTGTAGCCGCCGAAAATCGAGATCGCTACCGGCCCGTAGTTCCGCACGTCGACCCGCACGCCGTCGATCGTCCCGGACCCGGCCCCCACGGCGACGAACTGCCGCCCCAGGCGGATGTCCCCGCGGTCCTCGGAGATGGCGTAATTCATGTAAAGGTAGTAGATCCTGCCGAGAACGCTGTCGGAGTCTCCCCGGGCTGCCTCGTTGCTCGATCCGTACTGCTGGGAAACCCGGCCGTAGCCGACGGCGGAAAACCGGCCGGCGGCGTCGATCTTCGTGGCGCTGAACTTCACGTACTCGAGGAGGTCCCCCTGGGACTTGTCCAGGAAGGGATCGTTGTACCGGAGGTACTGTGTGGAGGATTGCGTCTTGAAGTCGGCCGCAAGGGCGCCCGCAGGCGCAAGCGCCAGCAGGAGAAGCGAACCCGTAAGCAATAGTCTGCTGCCGAACATTACAACGCTGCCTCCCGGCGGGAGTATGTCGCACGAATTCGTCGAAGAAGAGGGTCTAGGTGGTTCCGTGCGACCGACCGCTACACGATAACGAGAACCTCCAGCGATTGCATACTGTACACACTCTTCAGGAATTGTTCGGGGATTGTATACTGTAGGTAAATCGGAATGCAAGCGATTTTTCGCGCGATAGAACGGCGGGGCCCGGAGATTTTCCTTTACATTGCAACTTACTGTAAATAATGGCCTTTAAGGTTTTTCCCGGCGGCGTTGTGTTTCATTCTCCCGGCCTTCGAACAAGGTGCCGGAGTCCCGTCGGATGACGTGGTAGGACCATGCCCCCGGTAGCCGGTGGAGTCATTCTGTGCATGCATCGTAATGTTTCCTCAATACACTGTCGAATTCCGCCACATGACCGGAAGCCGATCGCTTCCGGATTACTTCGCAAATATGATTTTCGATTTCGTCCTCATCTGGCTCAGCATGCTCTCCTGGAGTTCATCGGCCTTCTTCTTCCGGAGAACATCGACGATTTTCCCCTTTTCCGTATCGAAGGTGACTCCCGGATCCACCGATCTGTCGACCAGCTTGATCACCCAGAAC
>Ga0208566_1001737_pt1 | contig 12242 bp, 9 predicted proteins | sample PL_2010_150m_FD_184159 | JGI IMG/M metagenome (GOLD analysis project Ga0208566, IMG submission 184159) | Freshwater microbial communities from Powell Lake, British Columbia, Canada to study Microbial Dark Matter (Phase II) - PL_2010_150m... | ecosystem: Environmental > Aquatic > Freshwater > Lake...
CCTTAGAAGACTCCTGAATCTCAAACCAAAGATCAGCCGCACAACTTTTGCCATAAAGTTCTTTTAAATAATCATCTTTTACTTGTGGGTTGGTAAAAATCATGTCGCAGCGTGTGCATCTGACAAAAGTATAGCCATTTTTTAAAAATAACGTTTCGTGGTCTTTTATCTCCGCACCGCAGAGCGGGCAAGGAATAATTTTGGCATATCGGAAATCGAGCAACCCGGTTTTTGGGTCGACCAATTCCTTAATCTCTTTTTCGAGCTCTTCAAAATATCTTTTCCTGAGTTCATGATCCATGGCAATCGCTCTTAGCTAATATTGACGTACGATATCAGTTTTTTCTTTATCAGATAGGTTTGCAAAGAAATGCTTCATGGTAATTTGACAGAGGATTAAATAAGACAAGGGCTACCCTTCACCGGTGGTCCTCAAGATTCTGCAGGTCTTGCTGGCTTGACTCAAGAGACCAAGAATGAGGTACCAGCAGGCTGCCATGTATGTCGCGATTATTTGACAGCCGGCGGGTGCCGAAAAAATCCCCGTCCGAAACCACCAGAGGCCAGGCAAACATAATTTTGTCCACCAGCTGCCGCCCCACAAAGCACAGGAAATGCAGATCGTAATTCCCCGGCATGAGGGGCAATTTGTCCACCTGACAAACAAACCGTCCCACCGGCGGCAGATTCTGGAACAGATCCCCGGAAACTTCGCTGATAAACGAAAACAGGCGCGTGGCGCCGCTGGCTACCATCAAGACCACCGATACATCGGTCAAGGCCGCAGCGGGGTCGGCAGCGGCGTATTCCAGAACGAACCGCACCCCGGTGCCACAGGGCAAGGCGTCCACGACCTTTCCCTCATAATCGTTTAAATATAACCGGTTTATTCTTAACAAGCCATTGCCTCGGCGATCCTGGCGGCGGTCAAACTGCGAAACTGAGGTTTTCCGCATCAAGTCAATATAACGGGCGATCGTCTCGCTGCTCTGGCCCTGGAACCTGATCCGGCCCTCTTCCACCAGGATGGCAGTGGGGCAGAGGATGGAAATGGCCGACATATTGTGACTGACAAACAGCACAGTTCGGCCGCTTCGGGCCACGTCGGACATTTTGCCCAAACATTTCTCCTGAAAAGCCATGTCTCCCACGGCCAGCACTTCGTCCACGATGAGAATCTCCGGTTCCATATGGGCGGCCACGGCAAAGGCCAGCCTGGTGTACATCCCGCTGGAATAACGCTTGACCGGGGTATCGATAAAGTCCTCCACCCCGGAAAACGCCACAATTTGGTCAAATTGACGGTTAATCTCCTGCTTTTTCATGCCCATGATGGCGCCGCTCAGATAGACATTTTCCCGCCCGGTTAATTCCTGATGAAAGCCTACCCCTACTTCCAGCAATGAACCCACCCGGCCAAATAATTGAGCTCTTCCCTCAGTGGGGCTGGTGACTCGAGACAGGATCTTGAGCAAGGTGGTTTTACCGGCGCCATTCCGCCCGATGATACCAACCACTTCACCCGGTTGTACTTCAAAAGAGACATTCTTCAAAGCCCAGAAGATTTCCGGAGCATCACTGGCGCCATACCCCTGCGCTAAAGCTTTCAAACGTCGGAACGGGGTCAGGAAGGCATCGGTCAGGGTATCGCGTATGGTGCTATAGCCGCCGGAACGCCCCCCGATACGATATTGCTTTCCCAGGTTTTCTACTCGGATAGCCGGTGAACTCATGAGTTGCAACCGATCAGATTATATCGGCAAAGGTCATTTCCATACGCTGAAAATAAAAAATGCCGCTTACCAAAAAAACCACCGCAAAGACTGCGGAAAAGGCGATTATCGAACCTGGGGCCGTGGTGGTGCCCAATAGGGCCCAGCGAAATCCTTCCACCACGCCGGCCATGGGATTGATCCCGTAAAACGTCCGCCAGGGTTCGGGCAATAAACTGCTGGGATAGGCCACCGGAGTAACAAACAGCCAAAACTGAATCAGGAACGGGAGGGAATAGCGTACATCCCGAAATTGGACGTTCAAGGCGGACAGCCACAAACCGGCTCCTAAAGCCGTGACAATGGCCAGAAGCAGCAAACCAGGCAGCCAAATAACCTGTAGGGTGGGAATAATGTGGAAATAGAACATCATCCCAAACATCAAGCTCAACGCCACGAAAAAGTCCACCAGGCCGGAAAGCATCACCGCGAAAGGAATAATGATGCGCGGGAAATAAACCTTGGAGATTAAATTGGCGCTCCCGACCAGGCTATCCGAGGCTTGCGACACCGAATTGGCAAAAAAAATCCACGGTACCAGCGCGACATAACTGAAGATCGGATAAGGCACTCCGTCTGAGGGGATCTTGGCCAGACGCCCAAAAAACAGGCTGAACACCAGCATAGTGAAAAATGGCTGGATAATCGCCCAGGTAATCCCGAATACCGTCTGTTTATAGCGAACCTTGATGTCCCGCAAGGCTAAAAAAAATAGCAGCTCTCGATAATCCCAAAGTTCCCGGAAGTCAATGCGGGCCCAGCTCCGGCCAGAGTCAATGATGATAGGAACCGGTCCAGGGTCTATCTCCAGATTTATCGGCACTTCTGGCGTATCCATCATTTCCTTAACCCAAAACACCGTGGCCGGACCGGTTTATCCCAACAGAATTTTATCATGGTGAATGGTCCAATGGTTCGGGAGCAGGTCAGGCCTCCATCAAGGCAGAGAAACTCCGCCCGCTGAGCGACTCATCTCGCAGCTTCCTGCTGAAACTCTTGTTCTAACCGTTCTCCCCAAGACTTTTCGGAAGAGCAATGGCGATGGGCGCCTTCCCAGACTCAGACTCAGGTATGGTTTTCCCTAAGCAATATTTGTCGCTTTCCAAAGGGCAACCGCGGTTCCCGTAAGTTACGACTGAGGATGCAAGTCAGTGTCTTACCATCGACCCAATTTTCGGCCCGGAGACGGAAAAATTTTTTGTCACCCGAATGATTCTGGCCATAGCCCTCGGGCTTAGGCGGGGATTTACGGGAATGGCAAACGCCCCCTGCCATCGCCGTTCCGTTTCGGTCATATCGGTGCGCCTATAGCCGGCAAAGGGTTTGCGCAAGTGCAGCGGCGTATACGACAATTCAGGCTCAATTCCATGGCAATATAACAATTTTCTCAACGCCATTGCGGATTCCGGGCATGTCGCGGTCGACACCAGGAATTTCGTAAATATGTGATCCTCGGGGTTGGGCAGATCCAGTCCTGTCTGCGCCAGCGCCCCGGAGGCCAGCAGTGTCTGGGCGTTTGATTGACGCCTGTCGATAATTTCCCGATAGCGTCCCATCTGGCACCAGGCTAAGGCAGCTTCAAGGTCGCTCATCCGATAAACCGGGTACGCAAAGCGCTTCAGGCTGGCATCCTCAGGAGGCGACTTCCAATCACATCGTATCATCTTTAGGGCAAAACGTCCCAAAAATTTTAACCGAGGAAATTGGTAGCCGCCAACAAAAGCGGCCACCCTCCGGCGCACTGATTCCCGGTTCTCCCTTCCTAAAGTCCGTGATTGACAAGAGGCGATTACCGTCGCATCATCGGTGATGAGCATACCGCCGCCCGGGCCAAACAGATTTTTCCCCAAGCCGAAGCTAAAAATGCCGACGTCGCCGAACCTGCCAGCCCACGTGCCCTGGTGCTGCAGGCCAAAGGCTTGAGAGGCATCCTCTATCACCTTGAGTCCATTTTGAGCCGCTATTTCCAGGATCGGTTCGGTATCTTGGGCATATTTCCCCGAAAGATGGGGCAATATGAGCGCCCGGGTTCTGGGGCTCAGTCCTTGTTTCACGCTCTGGGCCTTGAGGTTGAAGTGCCGGTCAACATCAGCCAACACCGGCTCCAATCCAGCCTGGATAACCGGCATAATGACCCCCACGCACGAGAACGAGGGCACAATGACTTCGCTCTGCGCGGGGAAATTGAAGGACTCGAGGGCCAACTGAATGGCACTTCGGCCCAGGTTAAGCCCCAAAGCGTACTTTGCCCCGGTCAGCCGGCAGACATCTTGCTCCAGGATCTGCACCATATCAGGCAAATCCTTGCCGGAAAAAAACTTCCCAAGATATTGCCATCCACACCGTCCCCAGAAAGGTTGCAGAAAATGAACGGAGCGGCAGAGTAACATATTCAGCAGGAACCAGAAGCGGTGCATTTATTCCCTTGGCGCAACGATAAGACCCAAAAAATGCAATTTGTATTCACATAAACCTTTTCGCGATGAACGATAAAATCATCGGCCAGCAATCTTCTTATGACCGCAGGACGAAAACGCCAAAAACCGCAATCCCAATGGTGTCCCTGAAAAGAATCGGGATAATCAGTTAAGCCAAATCGCAACTGAGATCTGGCATCGCTAACACTGCCACTAAAAAGTAATGTTTTGAAAAACCGTGAAATGTCTAACGGAATGTTCAAACAATAGTACGGTATACGGGTCATTAACCGTCCCTCGCAGGAGATTACTTTTCCATAGTCCGACCGCTCCGGAAATAGTCTAATTGTGGTATATGGCACCGATATTAATATAAAGCGTGCTAAATTGCCAAGCTGAACTAAAACTCGCAAAAAATGTTTAAATGAAAGGTGCTCCAACACCTCGCTTGCCAAACATAAATCGAAGCTACGATCAAATTTATCCACAAAGTTCATATCCAGCAGATCAATAACATTATCAGGTTTGACCGCAGGATCATTATCGGCAGTAACTACATCAAGCCCCTTACGAATTAAGAAATCACTAACTGTGTGGTCACCTGGTCCGATCTCCAGCACTGATTTTGGCCTCAGCCTCATAATTTCAGTAATTTGCTGCCAGTAATGGATAAACCTCCAGATAGTATAATCATGGTAGTTGAATGGACTTTCACCCAGTGGAGTTATGGTCTTCACTCTCTTCCTCAGGCTGTTTTCTGGCACACAAATAAATGGCGGAAAGCCAGTAAACGCAAAGGCCACAGGCCGCTGATCCACTCATCTATCATGCGACCGGCGACTTTGATTCCCATGAGCCATTTCCAGCGCCAGTCGATCAGAGGTCTCAGCCACAAAACGCCACGTCCCCACATCGGGAGAATCTGGAAGACCCGGTGTTCTAAAATCGTCAGATTAGCTGCCTGGATCATTTTCAAGATCGCACGGTAAGGCACGTGAAAAGATTTGGCTACCCCTCGTTTGCGGTTCTCTATCTCACAAACATAGGTGTTCAGACTCCACAAGTTACCCAACTCAAAAGCCGCAACGCCGCCGGGTTTCAAGACGCGGTTGATTTCGGCTAGTGCCTCCCCCACCCGGGGCACATAATATAATGACGTAAACGAAAAAACAAAATCCATGGATTCAGACTGGAGGCCTATCTGCTGCGCGTCGCATTCCAATAATAAGAGGTTGGTCGGGACCTCCCCGCCCAATTTTTTTTTAAGTATGGTCAGCATATTTCTGCTGAAATCCACCCCAACCGCCAGGGGATATTTTTCCAAATAATGAAGCAAATAAGATCCGGTGCCGCAACATAGATCCAAAACAGTTCTACCGAAGCTATAACGCTGTAGAATTTCTAAACGCATGTTAATCATCTCTTTATCATAGGAAAGCATTCCTTCTTTATTAAGAGACAAGTGACTATCTGAATATTTTGTATTGTAGATGTGCCTGTTAGGGTTCAAATCGTTGTCCAATTTAATGTACCTTCCTGGATATTTTTATTTTTAAACTCTCATGTCAATCATCTATCCCGTAATGTCTTGTAAAACACGTAGAAGCCATGCATTTTTTTTCTAAATACGATCGTTCCCTGATAATATGGGTACAGTTTGCCTCCGAAGCTTTTCTTGAAATCACTCAGTCCCTTCAGCTTTCCTTCCTGCAAATGGGGATAGGCTTCGCCGGTTTCATACCACGCTATGCCACGTTCAACCATCCATTGCATGGCCGCCCACTGCAATAAAGAATTGGCCGACAATGACAGGCCCATTTGGCTTGCGGCCCCAGTCCAGTATATCGCCGCATCCTTATAAATCCCAAAGTTTTCAGCCGCCACCACGCGTCCCTGGCACTCGGCAAACAGAATATACGCACCGTCTTTCTCCAGAAAATTGTGCCAGATCATGTCGAAATATGACTTGGGGTGCGGCTTGATATTGGTTCTGCGATAGGTTTCCTTGTGTAAGGCGTAATAAATCTCCAGATCCGCGATTCCAGCGGCGGGGCGGACCCTCACGCCCTGCTTTTCGGCTTTGCGAATCGCGGTTCTGGCCCGCGCCTCCAAATTCAGCCACACTTTCTCTCTGCCCTGTCTGAGGTCAACTATGAAAGTTTGAGTCAAGGTGTTTGAAAAACCCAAATCTAATAGGGGGTTGACCCGAGGACAGTTATCGCCTCGCAAGACCGGAGACAATGGCGCCAGAGCTAACTTGACCTCTACCGCCCCATGTTTTTTAGCCAGAGCCGCAATATACTCGCAAGCCCTCAGTTTAATATGCCGCTTTTCTTTATCACTTAAACGGTTGGGGCACGCCGGTCCTCCTAATGATTCTAACATATTCCAATACCAAGCTCCTACTCTTCTGCTTAATAGGTGTAGAGGGATTACCGCCACAATCCGACCGCTGCCATTTCCATCAATAATTGCGAAACTCAAGTCGGATTTCCCCGGCCAAGTTGTCATTGCATCTTGCAAATCATACCGGTGCCAAAGCCAGGCCTCATCAGACGCGTCCACAAAAGCATCCCAGTTGCGCTGGCCTAATTCCAACCGGCTTATCACTTTAAAACTATGGTTTGATTTCATTGCTTCCTTCTATCACGCTGGCAAAATCTGTTATGAGTGTACCGCATCTGGTTTTCTGGACAAAAGTTTTTATTAAGCTGCCCGGGCAAGCGAGGCCTGGGCGAGCCACTGCGCCCTGGCCTGGCTTCTTCCATATTCGTGTCTCCCCGCCCTACACTTATTTACCCCAGGGGAAGTGTCTCAGCTATATTGACCCAGCGCGGCCTAAGGCCGCAACCAAACAGAAAAATTGCAGGCGTTCTCCACCTGTTGTATGTTTCGAATTGATAAAGATTCAAAAACTACAAGCAGAGAGGAAAACGCCATGAAATCTTTTATACAGAAATATGAGAAAGATGTCATGGGGTCCCTGTCGGGATTTGATCGTTTAATCTTCCGTGGAACACTGCGGCGTCTTTCCTTTAGAGAGGGGATGGCCTCCTACCTCTCCTTTGCAGGGATTTTGTTGAAAGACTTTGCCCAACATGCACTGGAGGTGACCGCTCGCATTAAGGAAGCCTCCTTGGCTCTGGCGAGGCGCACCCCCCGACCCGTCAAATATCTTCCCTCCAGTCAAGTCCGCAAGGAAGACCTGGCTCGGGAGATGGCTGCCAGTGACCACCTTTCCGAAGGCCTGATCTGTGTCCTTACCAGTGTGGAGCCCTGCCAATCCTTTGAGATGCACCGAAACCGCGAGCTCAAAAAACTTGAGCTCCAGCCGCGGTTTCGCAAGTGTTTACACCTCTATCACTATTTCTTTCATCCCCAATTTGGCTTCATGAACGCCCGGCTCCAAACCTGGTTTCCCCTTGCCATCCAGGTGTGCATCAACGGCAGAGAGTGGCTCTCCCGGGAAATGGCCCAGCAGGGGATCGCCTATCAGCAAAGGGGCAATTGTTTTACCTGGATAGAAGATTTATCCCGGGCCCAGGAAATCATGCACGGCTTTCTTCGTTCCCCCTGGCCCACGCTGTTGAACGAGATTGCCCAACAACTCAATCCCATCCACCGCGAGCTATTCGGTGACTTTAACCTACCATACTACTGATCGGTTTATCAGAGCGAGTGGGCCACCGACATCCTCTTCAAGGACCCCGAGAAGCTGGGACAGATCTATCCCCATTTTTTGCGGCACGGCCTGGCAACCTTTGCCAGCCCTGATGTGATGCGCTTTCTGGGGCGAAAGATTTCCCCCCGGGGAGACATCCCCCCGGCCTTTGCCGGCGAAGTCATCAGCCATCTGAAGAAACGCCCCGAAGGCATCAGGATCAAGCATTGGGTGGGAAGCAATCATATCAAGCTCTACGATAAGCAAGGGTCCAATCTCAGGGTAGAGACGACCATCAACAATCCCCGGGACTTCAAAGTCTTTCGGCCCAAGGAAGGAGACCCCCAAGGAGGCCTGGCTTGGCGCCAACTGCGTAAAGGGGTGGCCGACCTTCACCGCCGCGCCCAGGTCTCCCATGCGGCCAACAAACGTTATCTGGAGGCCCTGACCTGCGCCCACGACACTGCCTCCCTGGGCACGCTCACGGAGAAATTGTGCCGGCCCGCCAACTGGAAGGGCAAAGGGGTGCGGGCCTTAAACCCCTATGCTCTTGAAGACCTGGCGCTCCTCCGGGCTGTGGCTCGCGGCGAGTTCAACATCAACGGCTTCCGCAACCGTGACCTGCGCCACCTTCTTTACTCGCCAGGTCCACTTCACACCGACCGGCAGAAACGCTACCAGTCGGGCGCGGTCACCCGAAAGATCCGTTTACTCCGGGCTCACGGCTTGATCAAAAAGGTCCCCAAAACCCACCGCTATCTTCTTACCACCAGGGGATACCAAGCCTTAACAGCCATCATTGCAGCCCTGAATGCCTGCTCTGATTCCTTAATCAAATTAGCAGCATGAAATGAAAATCTTTGTCAAAAAACAAGAAACTGGAGATTAGTAGCACAGAGGGAGGTTCGGTAAGATTTAGAATGAGGCAACGATTTTTAAAGTAAGATTCTTTCATGAGGCAATACTGAGGTTAAACTCGGGGAACCTGCCCGCGGGATTGCTCAACCGCCCATGGCGGCCTTGGTGATGTGGCTTCGATGGAGTCCAGTCACCCAACTACACCGCTCGTCAGCTACCAGACTTACCGACTTCTATGTGGACGGAACTTCCATCCGCTGGCATCTCGCGCCTTCCTGGCGCACCGCCTAATCTCGGTTAATTCCTTGCGGTGCATTGATTATTTGCCAAAATCATTATATAAGTGAAACGATGTAATTGGGATTTTTGTAACCGTTCAGTCCCTCTTCTGAGAGGAGGCAAATTATTTTGAAATTTTTGAAAAAAAATTGCACAAGGGGCTAGTTATTTTGTGAAAAATGGTGTATCCAAGGTCTTGTGGAACCACGGCCGATTGCTCCAGAGACTTGGGAAAAACTTCCTCCAGAGGTTCAGGCTTATATCCTGGTTTTGGAGAATGCCCTGCGCCAATCTCTGGATAGAATAGCCCAACTGGAGCAGAAGGTCAATGAGTTGGAGGCCAGGCTTAATCGCCATTCCGGCAATTCCTCTCAGCCTCCATCTCAAGACCCGCCTCAGGCTCCGAAAAACCACAGGGAAAAAGCGTACGCCATCCCGGTGGCCAACCTGGACATCATGGCAACCATCGGCAACTGGCGCCCCTGAGAAAGTGGATAAGGTCGTGGAGCATCGGGCGGAAGCCTGTCCTCACTGTCGGAGTTTGCTGGCTGAGAGTGCGGGAAGACCACTTCCTCCCATGGAACGACATCAGGTATGGGAGCTGCCCGAAATTCAGCCTATTATTACCGAGCACCGACTGGTGGCCGGTTGGTGTCCCCATTGCCGGGTATGGGTAAAGCCCGAGTTGCCGGCCGAGGTGGGGAGAAGCGCCTTTGGACCCCGGCTGCAAGCCTGGGTGGCCATCCTCACCGGCCGCTTTCGCCAGAGCCGCCGGCAGGTGGGCGAACTGTTGCAGGAGCTGTGTGGCGTAAGTGTCAGCCTGGGAAGCATCCAGAGTCTGTGCGAAGAAACCTCCGAGGCCCTGGCGGTCTCCTACCGGGAAGCCAAAGAGGCGGTGGCCCATGCCGACATGGCGCATCTGGATGAAACGGGTTGGGAGGAAAAGGGGAAACGCCACTGGCTGTGGGTGGCGGTAACCGGGGCGGTGACGGTGTTCTTGGTGTCCGGCTCTCGAGGCCGCAAAGCCCTGATGGAACTTATCGGTGAAGCTTTTGCGGGTATTCTGCACCGCGATCGCTGGGGCGCCTATAATATGGTGGACCGTTTCCGGCGTCAACTCTGCTGGGCGCACCTGAAGAGAGATTTTCAGGCGCTCTCCGAGCGGCAGACGCGGGCCGGTCCGGTGGGAGCATGGGGACTCAGAGAGATAAAACAGCTCTTTGCCGTCTGGCGCCGTTATCATGATGGCGAAATCACCTGGGCCGAGATGCGGTGGGAACTGGTGCCGGTGCGCACCCGTTTGGGAAAACTGTTGCGCCGGGAAGCCTCCTGTGGAGACCCCAAGGCCGAGGCCTTTTGCCGCAATCTCCTGAAGCTTTGGCCGGCATTGCTCACCTTTGCCTTTGTACCAGGGGTGGAGCCGACCAATAACCGGGCTGAGAGGGCCTTGCGCGGTGCGGTCCTGTGGCGGAAGGGATGCTTCGGCAATCAGAGCGATAAGGGCTCCCGTTTTACCGAAAGAATCCTCACCACGGTTGCCACCTTGAGGCAGCAAGACCGAAATATCGTTGAGTATGTCGTGGCGGCTATCCAAGCTCATCGGACTGGTCAACTTGCTCCGTCTCTTTTACCGTTGGACCAATTAATTGTAGAGGCGGCCTGAACGATTACGGATTTTTTATCAAATCAACTAACTTCTACCGGAAAGTACTGAATAAATATAGCTTATTCATCGATTTTTAGTGAGAGGTGAGTTATTTGTACCATAATAAAAAGACATATGCGGTAGTTGCCGCGTTGATGGGCATACCTATAGCTTATATTATTTTATATAAAATTTATGGACTTGGCTTTCTATTTGATATTATTCAGCCTCATTGGGTTTTCAACAATGATAATTTTCGCTTTATTATTCCAAAACTTGCGGTGATACAAGAGGCGCTTTCCCAGCATCAAATACCCCTGTGGAACCCCTACGAGGGCTGCGGTCAGCCCCTGCTGGCGGGGGGCAGTAAAACAATCTGGGAAGCTGCGGCACTTTATGTTCTCCATCCAGTTTCCGCCATGATTATCATTGCCAACCTTCATATCTTTCTGAGCCTGTGGTTTTTCTTTCTGTGTGGTCGGGAATTAGGTTATTCCCGGCGGGCGGTGTTTTTAGGGGCGTTAATTTGGACTTTCAACGGCTACCATGCCTGGTATTTATATGACCACTCGATTCTGGGGCCTAATCTGTGGCTGCCGTTCGTGATATTTTGTTTTCTCCGCGCCCAACTCCGCTCTCACTCCCTGACCTGGGGGGCCCTGGCGACCCTGGCCATGGGGGTCCAAGCCCTGTATGGCCGCCCCCCGGAAAGCGGTTTGTTGGTGGGTTTCTTTACCTGCTTTGTCCTGGCGAAAACCTGGCATGATTCTCGGGAAAAGGGGAGCGACGGCCGCTGGGGGACCATCGGTCATAACTTGGGGTTGTGGGCGGCTATAACCATTGGAGGATTTTGTCTTAGCGCTGTGGTTACGTTGCCCCTGGTGGAGTCTCTTCTGGCATCGAACCGATTTGCCTCGGATTATTCCATGAAAACCAGATATATTTCTTTCGGCTCTTCCATTTCAATATTCTTTCCCAACATAGCAATATACTTCCGTACATTTATGACTGAGATATTTAAGACTGGCAATATCTTGTTTTTCGGGCTGGTTTCCATTCCTTTCCTGCTAATGTCATGGAACGCCAAACCCAAATGGCTGGCGCGCTTTTTTTGGGTAACATTGTTAACGTCACTGTTATTTATTTTTCCCTTCGGATTTTTTGATCTGGTCCGAAAAATTCCTATGCTTACGGGAGTGGAAACACCTTATCGCTTTGTTTCCTGGACCATGTTATCTATAGCTTTCCTGGTTTGTATGGGTTATGATCGGGTAACATCGGCCTTGGAAAAGCAGGAACCGGGATCTTTTGGCAGAAAACTTAAGTTGTTTTTTTTCCTCTTTCCTCTGATATTTTGTTCTGCTACCCTGCTGTTATTGCTATTACTCCATTTCCTAAGATCTGGCTATATCTCTCAGGTAGTTATTATAGCTCTAAGTTTGTTAGCTATCGTGGTTTTTTATTTATCTCAGACAAGGAATTTTATTGGAAAAATAGCTTACCTGATTTTGGCGGGAACGCTTTTCTTTACATTATTTATTTCTAACCAGTATAATATCAGCAAGGGCTCTCCTGCAGCAAGGAAGAATGCTTATTTTAATATTGTACCC
>Ga0208566_1001738_pt1 | contig 12241 bp, 5 predicted proteins | sample PL_2010_150m_FD_184159 | JGI IMG/M metagenome (GOLD analysis project Ga0208566, IMG submission 184159) | Freshwater microbial communities from Powell Lake, British Columbia, Canada to study Microbial Dark Matter (Phase II) - PL_2010_150m... | ecosystem: Environmental > Aquatic > Freshwater > Lake...
TCTATAAATAATGGAGGAACATGTAATATGAGTAAAGACATCCTGAATCTGGAGCCAAAGGCTTTATGGAAAAATTTTTACAGCCTGACTCAAATACCGAGACCATCAAAGAAAGAAGTTCAAGTCCAGGAATTCGCTGTGAATTTCGGAAAGAGCCTTGGACTGGAAACCATTATCGATGAAGTCGGTAATGTCATCATCCGCAAACCGGCCACTGCCGGCATGGAGAACCGGAAAGGCGTTATTCTCCAGGGGCATCTCGACATGGTTCCCCAGAAGAACAGCGAAAAAGTTCATGATTTTGAAAAAGATTCCATCGATGCTGTTGTTGACGGTGAATGGGTGAAAGCAAAAGGAACCACCCTGGGAGCCGACAACGGAATGGGTGTTGCTGCCGCCATGGCAATCCTCGAATCCAAAAACATCCCCCACGGGCCGGTTGAAGCGCTGTTTACCTGTGATGAGGAAACCGGCATGACCGGTGCATTTGGTCTGAAATCCGATATCCTGAAAGGAGATATCCTGATGAACCTCGATTCGGAAGACGAAGGGGAATTGTACATCGGCTGTGCCGGTGGGACGAATGGCAATGTGAAGTTTACCTATACTGAAGTGCCTGCCGATCCCGGTGTTGCAGCTTACAAGCTCAGTGTCACCGGACTCAAGGGAGGACATAGCGGCGTTGATATTCACCTGGGCCGTGGAAATTCAAATAAGGTACTGTTCCGCTTCATGTGGCATGCAGCCCGGAAACATGGTTTACGCCTTTCATCCGTTGACGGAGGCAGCCTTCGAAACGCCATCCCCAGGGAATCTTTTGCAATCATTACGATCCCGCAGGATAAAAAGGATGACTTCCTGAAATGCCTGCCGGGATTCACTGAAACGATCCGGAAAGAATTATCTGCAGTAGAACCCGACCTGAAAATGGATGTCGTTCCTGTGGATGTTCCGAAGAGCATGATGGATGAAAAAACGCAACGCAACCTGATCGGCGCAATTTACGGCTGCCCGAACGGGGTGATGCGGATGAGCAACGAAATGCAGGGACTGGTAGAAACTTCCACCAACCTCGCCATTGTAAAATCCGAGGACAAGACCATCCGCGTTCATTGTTTGCTCCGCAGCTCTGTCGATTCTGCCAAGCAGGACCTTGAGCATATGATGCAGAGCATATTCGAACTTGCAGGTGCAGAGGTTAAATTTGACGGTCAGTATCCCGGTTGGAAACCCAACCCCGGTTCACCGATCCTCAAAGCAATGCAGGACATTTACCAGAAGAAATACGGAAATGTGCCGGAAATAAAAGCCATTCATGCCGGTCTTGAATGTGGTTTGCTGGGCGGGGTTTATCCCAACCTGGATATGATTTCCTTCGGCCCGACCATCCGTTACCCCCACTCACCGGATGAAAAAGTCAACATTGCAACCGTTCAGAAATTCTGGGATTTTCTCGTTGAAACCCTGAAACAGGTCCCGGTTAAATAAGTTTCTTTAATAGGTAACTATAATCTTTCCCTGAGAAACGTAACGCGTTACGCGTTACGTGTTCGCGGTGATTTATTATTTTGAGAAAGCTTCCTTTTTTTATTTCTTTCTCAGAAAAACCATCTGATCAGAGCTTGACTGTTGATGTTTTTCATCCATGACCGTTACAAATGCATCTTTAAATTCCCCGGATCTCAGATGATCCCTGAACCATATCGCTTCTGCTTTTGATGTAAACTTCCCGACAAAACATCGCAGGATACCATCGCTCCCTTTGCAGCTCATCACATTATTCAAGTTATTAAAACGCGGTTTAAGGTATGAAAAGGCCCCGATCTGAACCGTATACAGGAAATTTGAGTTTTGTTCCGGGGGAAGAAGGGTGGAAGAATTCAGGAGTTCAGCCAGGGGCCCGCTAAGCAGGTGATGATTGCAGTTTTTAAAGAAATCAGGGGGTAATAACCGGATATCCAGAGTATCTCCTTCCCGGTACCTGTCAAGATCGACAGGGGTTTCCGTAAGATAGACAACAGGTAATGAAATCTTAAACTCAGCCCGGCGGTTGGCCTGGTGTTGAACTTCTGTACAGTGAATGCCTTCGGCACAATTGCAATTATTTACAAGCTGTGATTTCCCATACCACCTGCTGGTAATCCTGGATCCGTTAATCCCTTTCTGAACGATATAATGAACCGCCGATGCAGCCCGTTTCTCGGTGAGGATCATATTATATGCAGCAGAGCCCCTGCAATCGGCATGTGCCCCCAATTCCACCGTCACCTGATTCTCGTTCATGATCTGAACAAGTTTATTGAGAGAAGGTTCTGCATCCGGGCGAATAAAATACCGGTCAAAATCGTAATAGATATTATTGACTTTATATGAATGGATGACCCCGATCTTTTCCAGTAAAAGATCATTTGAAATCGTTGTTTCCGCTTGATTGCCAAGGGTGTCGGAAAAATAAGGAACACAGTCGGAAGAATAGCCTGTTTGCATGGCTTTAACCCTGTAACTGTCGCCGGCAATTACTTGTGATCTGAAGCAACCGGTTGCATTTGCCTTATGTACGATGACCTGCCCTTTATTCTCATCAAGAAAAAATACGGTTGCAGTGGGAATGGGTTCCTGTGTAGTTCCGTCTTTTATGCAACCCAGAACCATGATTTTTGAAACAATTTGTTTGGGTTGCTCTTTCGGTGCAACCTTTGGTTCAGGTTTTACTTCTTGTTTCGGCTTTTCGGCCGGTGGCTTTACTTCAGCAGTGACAGGCGAAGGAACAGGAACTACTTTTTCCGCCGGTTTGGGTTGCTCTTTCGGTACAACCTTTGGTTCAGGTTTTACTTCTTGTTTCGGCTTTTCGGCCGGTGGCTTTACCTCAGCAGTGACAGGCGAAGGAACAGGAACTACTTTTTCCACCGGTTTGGGTTGTTCTTTCGGTACAACCTTTGGTTCAGGTTTCACTTCTTGTTTCGGCTTTTCGGCCGGTGGCTTTACCTCAGCAGTGACAGGTGAAGGAACAGGAACTACTTTTTCCGCCGGTTTGGGTTGTTCTTTCGGTACAACCTTTGGTTCCGGTTTCACTTCTTGTTTCGGTTTTTCGGCCGGTGGCTTTACCTCAGCAGTGACAGGCGAAGGAACAGGAATTACTTTTTCCGCAGGTTTGGGTTGTTCTTTCGGTGCAACCTTTGGTTCAGGTTTTACTTCTTGTTTCGGTTTTTCGGCCGGTGCCTTTACCTCAGCAATGAAAGACGAAGGAACAGGAACTACTTTTTCCGCTGGTTTGGGTTGTTCTTTCGGTACAACCTTTGGTTCCGGTTTTACTTCTTGCTTCGGTTTTTCGGCCGGTGCCTTTACCTCAGCAATGAAAGACGAAGGAACAGGAACTACTTTTTCCGCAGGTTTGGGTTCCTCTCTGGGTGTGGCTTTTGGAACTGCTGCGATGGCAGGTTGACCAGTGAGTGCAGGCAGCGGTCCGACTACCCGGAAACTATAAATATCATCCTCTCCTCTACCTCCCGGGCGATCTGCGCTGAAAAGGCCAACCGAGTCATTCTTATACATCGCCAGTGCAAAATCATCATACGATGAGTTGATCGGTTTCCCCAGGTTTTGTGGTATCAACCATACATTCCCGGCCTTCCTGGTCACAAAAATATCAAGGCCTCCGTAACCCGGATGTCCATCAGAAGCAAAATAGAGATCGCCATTGTCAGCCATAAATGGGAACGTTTCATTCCCAAAAGTATTGACAATAGGGCCAAGATTGGAAGGTGGGTTCCAGGTGCCTCCATCCCTGGAGGAGACATAAATATCCGTCCCGCCATCACCTCCGTCGACATCCGAAACAAAATAAAGCGAACCGCCATCGGGTGCAAGGGCGGGATGCCCAACAGAATAACGGTTGCTGTTAAAAAAGAAGGGTTTCATTTTCGACCATTTATCGCCAGTCTTTGTAGCCGAAAAAATCTTCAATTGGTTCGCCTGTCCATCTTCGGATTCATCTTTTGATTTGTCAAGGGATTTGACGGTTCGGGTGATAAAAACCTCATTTCCGTCTTTACTGAACGTTGCCGGACCATCATTGGAGCCATTATTGAAGAATTCCGGAATAATCTTTGGCAGGTTATACTCCCCGTAGTAATCATCTTTTTGTTTGGGTTTGGCAAACACCAGCTTCAAATATCCATTTCCGGCCCAACCCGATTTTTTATCCTCATCGGCAGACATGATCTTGTCCGTGGTGAACATGACCCCGTCATTATAAAACACCGGTCCGAACTCCGAACTTCCGGAATTCAGGTTTCTGGCGTTATTCACCTCAAATGCAAAAGGTTTTTCCTCCCAGGCCATGGCACTGTCACAAAAACTGGCATAGATCTTTCCCCTGTGGTCATCGGGCATCAGGGAGTCATACCGAAGAAATATTTTCTTGGCGGCTTCATAATCACCGCAGGCACGCAATGCCTTGGCATAATAAAAATAAGTCAAAGGATCTGTATTCCCTAATCTAATTGCCTTGAAATACCAGGCCCTGGCATCCTGCATATCATTTTGCAGCCGATAACAATCTGCCATGAGTAGTGTTGCTTCCGCTTTTGTTTTAGGATCGGTTTTCTGAATAAACTGGTGGAGAATTTCTATTGCCTTTGAATAATTGTATTGCGACATTTCATTCTTCGCAGCTTTGATTTGCCCGAAAGCAGTGTTGAACAGTCCGGTGATAAGAAACAATGTAATGATGAAAGCTTTCACCTTACAAAATGTGAAAAATCTGGACGGAAAAAAAAACATAAAAAGCTTGATGGAGTAGGGTTTTAGTTGATAATACGAGGAATGGAATTTCTCCATAATTTTTTAAACCAAAGTACGGACTCATAAAACACCGGAGAACCTGCTGAATGAAAAGAAACTAACCGGGTTTTGTTCATTACCACACATTTTCCACATAGATGGCATGTGTTTTCATCTTTCCGGGATTCATTTCCCGGTTAATTAACCTTCATTTGTGTGAAAATGTTCTAATAAATATTTGAAATGCCTTGCAGGATTTAAAAAAAATCGTAATTTTGCCGTCCCAAATTGAAGTAAAATGACAAAGAGAACATTTCAGCCCTCCAACCGTAAAAGAAAGAACAAACACGGATTCCGTGAACGAATGGCAAGTGCAAATGGCCGGAAGGTATTGGCTTCCAGAAGAGCTAAGGGCAGGAAAAAACTTACAGTTTCCGACGAACCTATGGATCAGAAATAATTATTTTGATTTGATCTCAGACAATTTTCTTATTTCGTTTTAAGAAAGAAGGTAATTTCGCAATTATCTTCTTTTTTATTTATTGACCTTTCATCTGCACCATCATGAAAAACATCTCATTCAAGAAAGTCGCTCCGTACCTGACAGCCATCGTGCTTTTTATCGTCATCACCTTCGCTTTTTTCAGCCCTTTGCTCGAAGGAAAGCGTATCTTCCAGAGTGATATTGCACAATTTCTGGGAATGTCAAAAGAGATCGTCGATTATCGGTCGGTTACCGGGCAGGAACCTCTCTGGACCAATTCTATGTTTGGTGGAATGCCAGCTTACCAGATCTCAACCAAGTATACTTCCAACCTTGTTGGTTACCTTGATAGTATCCTGACGCTGGGACTACCCCACCCTGCCAACCTTGTGTTTCTCTACTTCCTTGGATTTTTTTTCCTGCTGCTGGTCATGAAAGTGGATCCCTGGCTCTCCATTGCAGGAGCTATCGCGTTTGCGTTTTCTTCCTTTTTCATGATCATCATTGATGTAGGTCATAATTCACAGGCACATGCCATCGGTTATATGGCTCCCGTCCTTGCCGGCTTTATCCTGACATTCAGGAAACAATACATCCTTGGAGGTTTGCTTTCTGCGGTATTCCTATCCCTTGAACTTAAAGCAAACCATCCACAGATCACCTATTACCTTGTTATGCTGGCGGTCCTACTCGGGATAAGTGAACTAATCCAGGCAATACGGTTAAAAACGTATAAACCCTTCTTACTCTCCGTCGGGATCATATTCATCGCAGGAGGGTTTGCTTTGGCAACAAACATTACCAGCCTTTGGGCAACCTACGAGTATGGGAACTATACCATCCGGGGGAAATCCGAACTTACGACCGAAAAGAGTAACCGAACTTCCGGGCTGGACAAAGACTATGCAACCCAATGGAGTTATGGCATCGGGGAAACCATGACACTCATCATTCCCAACTTTTATGGCGGATCCGATCAGAAGCTCGGCATCAATTCCAATACGGCCAAAGCGCTCAGGGCCAATAATGTTCCTGAAGAGAACGTCCGTCAGTTCGTCGATCAGCACCTGCCAATGTATTGGGGATCACAGCCCTTTACAGCGGGGCCAGTTTATATTGGGGCCATTATTTTCTTTTTGTTTGTCCTTGGATTATTAATCGTCAAAGGTCCGCTAAAATGGTGGCTGCTGGCTGCCACAGTACTGTCCATCATTCTTGCATGGGGACATAATTTCATGGCGATGACCGACTTCTTCTTCAGCTATGTGCCGGGATACAATAAGTTCAGATCAGTAACTATGATCCTGGTGATAGCGGAATTTGCCATGCCTCTTTTGGGAATGCTTGCATTAAAGGAGTTCTTCGACTCCAAACCGGATCAGAAAAAATTAATGAAAAAGCTTTTTATTGCTGCCGGGATCACTGCCGGGGTCGCGCTGATCTTTGCCCTTATTCCCGGGATGTTTCTTGATTTTATCGGACACAGCGATGCCTATAAGGCAAAACAATCGGGACTCCCCGATTGGCTGATGCAAGGCATCCGTGAGGATCGTCAAAGCCTGCTACAGATGGACGCCTGGCGTACCGTGATCTTCATCTTACTTGCATGTAGCGTCATGTTTGCAGTCCTGTTCAATAAAATCAAGAAGGAATATGCTTATCTCATCCTTTCGGCATTGATCCTTATTGATATGTACCCCATTGCCAAGAGGTACCTGAACGATCAAAGTTTCAGATCCAAATCACAGATTGCAACACCTTATCAAACTACTCCTGCCGATGAACAGATCCTTCAGGATAAAACACCCGACTACCGTGTTCTGAACCTGACGTTAGATCCCTTTAATGATGCCAGCACTTCTTATTTCCATAAATCACTCGGGGGATATCATGGTGCAAAACTGCGCCGTTACCAGGAACTGATCGATGCCGGGATTGAGAAGGACATTCAAATTTTTGCACGGAACATGAACACCGACAGCACATCCGTTCTGAATATGCTGAACACAAAGTATTTAATAATTCCCGACAACAACCGGCAACCTGCAGTTTTCCCAAATCCGAAAGCGCTTGGAAACGCCTGGTTTGTAAATGGGTTTAACCTGGTTGATAATGCAGATGCAGAACTCAACGCCATAAAAAAATTCAATCCACGTGAAACGGCCATCATCAATAAAAAATTTGCAGAAGACCTGAAAGGATTCAGTCCGGGACGCGACACTTCGGATGTCATCCGGCTGGAAAGCTATGCACCAAATGACCTGGTGTACAGCTATAAATCAAAGAATAACGGCCTGGCTGTTTTTTCTGAAATCTATTACCCGAAAGGATGGAATGCTTATGTTGATGGCAAAGCCACATCCCATTTTCAGACCGACTATGTTCTAAGGGCCATGATCCTTCCTGCAGGCGAACATAAAGTCGAATTTAAGTTTGAACCGGAAGTCTATCGAATCGGGGAAAAAATTTCACTGATCAGCTCCATTCTTCTAATCCTGATTGTGATCGGGCTGGCAGCAGTGGAGATCAGGAAATCCGTTGCATCCGGTTCATGAAAAGAGTACTGATCATAACCTATTACTGGCCACCCAGCGGTGGAGCCGGCGTTCAGCGCTGGCTCAAATTTGCCAAATACCTTCGTAATTTCGGCTGGGAACCTGTGATCTATACACCTGAGAATCCCGAATACCCTGAAGCCGATGAATCCCTGTTCAAAGACATTCCGGCAGGTATTGAAGTGATTAAAAGACCGATATGGGAACCTTATAATGCATACAAACGTTTCATCGGACAGAAAAAAGAGGAGAAAATCCAGGCTGGTTTCCTTTCTGTAAAAAAGAAAAATCCGCTGATAGAAAATATTTCGGTTTGGATCAGGGGCAATCTTTTTATCCCCGATGCACGAAAATTCTGGATCAAACCATCCATCCGGTTTCTGCTTAAATATCTTGCTGAGTATCCTGTAGATGCCATAGTCTCCACCGGCCCTCCCCATTCCATGCACCTGATCGCATTGGGGCTAAAAAACAAGCTAAACATTCCCTGGCTGGCCGATTTCCGGGATCCATGGACAGGAATCGACTTCTATCATCAGCTCAGGCTTACAAACCAGGCCGACAAAAAGCATCATTGCCTGGAAAAAGAAGTCCTTTCAAATGCCGACCGGGTAACCATCGTCAGCTGGAACTGGGCGCTCGATTTTAACCAGCTTTTTCCACGTCATTATGATGTGATCACGAATGGTTATGATCCGGATGATTTTATCATTCCCGACCAGAAGGTTGCAAAAACCTTTGAACTTACTCACATCGGTTCCCTGAACAAGGACCGGAACCCGGAATTGCTCTGGAAAGTACTTGCAGAGATTTGTTCTGAAAATGCGTCTTTCAGGGATGACCTGAAACTCCGGTTCATCGGCAAATGTGATGTGTCACTTTTTCAGTACCTGGAGAAGGACCAATTGTTATCCCGGACCGAAAAGGTCGAGTATATGCCGCATGATGAGGTACTCAAAGAATCGGCAGGATCACAGGTTCTTTTGCTCCTTTTGAACAATGCCCCAAATGTGATGGGCATAGTTCCTGGAAAACTATTTGAATACCTTGCCACGCGGCGGCCGGTATTCTGCGTTGGTCCGACCGATGGCGACAGTGCCCGGATCATCCGCGAAGCACGAGCCGGAATAACCTGTAACTTTGACGATAAAACTTCGATGAAAAATGCCTTGCTTGAATTGTACGGCCGGTATAAACAGGGATCCTTGCAAAACCAGGAGGGAGAAATTGATTCCTTTTCCAGGAAAGCCCTGACCGAAAAAATTTCATCCCTGCTGAATGAACTATCAGAAACGAGTTAAAAGAAACAACTTCCGAAGAACATGAAAATCATCAATATAGTTGGCGCACGGCCAAATTTCATAAAGATTGCACCCATCATGCGCCAGATGCGGAAATCATCGATCATTGAACCCATCTTATTGCATACCGGACAACATTATGACATCGAGATGTCAAAACGGTTTTTCCAGGAGCTGAACATTCCTTCCCCTGATATCTCCCTGGAAGTAGGATCTGACTCACATGCAAAACAGGTTGCCCGCATCATGGAGCGCTTTGACGATGTTTGTGACAACCAGAAACCGGATGGGATCCTGGTAGTAGGCGATGTGAACTCAACCATGGCATGCTCGCTGGTGGCGGCAAAAAAAGGCATAAAAATCATTCATGTTGAAGCCGGTATCCGGAGTTTTGACAGGGAAATGCCGGAGGAGATCAACCGCATGGTCACCGATGCCATTACCGACCTGTTATTGCCCCCTTCAAGGGATGCTGTCGACAACCTGCTCAAAGAAGGACACCCGGCAAGTAAAATCCACCTGGTTGGAAATATCATGATCGATACGTTAATGGATTCCCAGGAACAGATCATGAAATCTGAGATTCTCCGGCAATTGGGAATCGACGAGCGGAACTATGCGCTGGTTACCCTTCACCGGCCTTCCAACGTGGATAATATCGCGGATTTTAAACGGATCTTATTGGCGCTTGCAAAAATACAGGAACGGTTGCCAATCGTTTTCCCGGTTCACCCCAGGACCCGCAAGATCCTGGATGATCCTGAACTGAAAGCCATAACCGGTAACATGCCGCGACTCATTCTTTGCGATCCGCTGGGTTATTTTGATTTTGGAAGACTGGTCTCCGGTTGCCGGATGGTGATCACCGATAGCGGGGGAATCCAGGAAGAATCCACCGTTTATGGAATTCCATGCATTACAATCCGAGAAAATACAGAACGGCCGATCACATTATGGGAAGGCACGAATGAACTTGCAGGAACTGATACAGCGAAGATCATCAACTTTGCCAACCAGATACTCGACGGGAAATGGAAGACCGGAAAAATTCCCGAACTGTGGGATGGCCATACCGCTGAACGAATTATCGGCTGTATCGAGAAGAATATGTAATGTAAGAGTTTAGCAATAGCCCCTTCCCCCGTCACTCTCCCCTGTGAGGGGAGGGGGTGCAGGGGGTGAGGTCATAAAAAATTCAATGGATAAGATTCTTTTTATAAAACCAGCGGATTATTCATTTACGGTTAATGATCAGAAGATCCTGGAAAAGCATTTCAGGGTAAAGGCATTCCTGATCAACCGGAAAAATGCCGGCCTTCATTTCATCTGGAGAATGATCAATCTGAAATTATTTATCCTTTTTAATTCCTTTGGAACCCGCTTGATGATAACCTGGTTTGCCGATTATCATGCAGCCATCATGGTATTCATGGGGAAGATCCTTAATATAAAAGTGGCCATCATCGCAGGAGGGCAGGAAGCCGTATGTTATCCGGAACTGAAAAAAGGTGTTTATTATAAAAAATTCAGAGGAGCTAATGTCAGATTTGCCCTTCGCCATGCCGATCTGATCCTCCCGAATCATGAATCACTGGTCTACCACGAAAATTTCTATTACGATCCTTCAGGGAAAAAAGACGGGATGAAATATTACGTTCCAGACCTGAAGACAAAAATCACCGTCATCCCCAATGGCATCGAAACCGAAAAATTTTACCGGGAAGAATCCATTCAAAAGGATCCAAAAACGGTTCTTACGGTCGGGACCATGAATAGCGTGTATGATTTTCTCAATAAGGGATTTGACCTGTTTATCGCAATGGCCCGAAGAAATCCTGATCTGAACTTTATCATGATCGGGATAAAAAAACAGTTTCTTCCCTGGATCGAAGAAAATCATCCTTTTTATGACATTGAAAATCTAACCGCCATTTACTCCTACTGTCCGCACGAAATTCTTTTTGAGAGTTATAACAAAGCACAGGTGTTTGTCCAGGCATCCATTACCGAAGGCATGCCCAACACACTTTGCGAAGCCATGCTGTGCGAGTGTACGCCTGTAGGTTCCAATGTTAACGGGATTCCGGATGCGATCGGCAATACCGGGATCATCATTAAAAAGCGGGACGTCGCTGAACTTGAATCCGGAATTCGCCGGGCTTTGAACTTAAATACAGGAAAGGATGCTGCCAAGCGGATTGTGGAAAATTTCTCATTCTCAGAGAGGGAGAAGAAAATGATCCAGGTCTTACAGGAAGATTTTTTTTAGGAATGAAGTTATTCACAAGGCGTTTTTTATTATTGGTTTGCAGCCCATTCGCGGGACAAGCCCGCAAAAGAACAGCAAAAGGCCTCAAATGGGCTGAATCTTTTTTCGAGGTGCTGAAGAGATAAAGACTTTTACCGCAGAGACGCAGAGACGCAGAGAAATTATTAACAATTGGGTTCTTTGTAAAAGTAAGTGGGTAAATTTGTTTAAACGAATAACATTTAGTGATGCTGACTCAGGAAGATTTGTTTGCCAAGGCACTGATGGTAGAGGAACCATGGTTTGTTGACAAGGTTCAGTTTGACCAGGAGGCTGGTAAACTTGAGATTTGGATTGATTTTGAGCGTGGTTCGACATTCTATTACGAGGATAAAGAGTCAGGAATCAAAGGTCATTTTAAAGCGTATGATACCACCCAAAAGACATGGCGACATCTTAATTTTTTTCAGTACCAATGCCATCTTCATGCTTGGATTCCAAGGATTGATACGGGCGATGGCAAGGTAAGGCAGGTTCAAGCTCCCTGGGAAGGTCATGCAGCTGGCTTCACGCTCCTTTTTGAAGCCTTGATACTTGTGTTGGTAAAAGTCATGCCAGTTCATCAGGTAAGTCTGCTGTTGGGTGTATATGACAGCAAACTGTGGAAGATGATTAAGGCTTATACCGAAACAGCTCGTGCTTGTGAAGACTTTTCTTCTGTCGAGGTAGTTGGGGTTGATGAAACATCTGCTCGTAAAGGTCATGACTACGTTACGTTATTTGTTGATCTGGAGGAGAAAAGAACCATGTTTGTTGCCGAGGGAAGAGACAATGAGGTTGTAGTCGATTTTGTAGACGATCTCATAGCCCA
>Ga0208566_1001739_pt1 | contig 12235 bp, 9 predicted proteins | sample PL_2010_150m_FD_184159 | JGI IMG/M metagenome (GOLD analysis project Ga0208566, IMG submission 184159) | Freshwater microbial communities from Powell Lake, British Columbia, Canada to study Microbial Dark Matter (Phase II) - PL_2010_150m... | ecosystem: Environmental > Aquatic > Freshwater > Lake...
GGATTTCCGCCGCGCCATGCGCAAAGTAGACGAGGAATTCGGCGATTCCTGGTGGTTCAAGGTGTGGGGGCAAAACGAGCTATGCGATGACGGCGTCGGCGACCGGGCAGACTGGATGCTGCGCCCCAAGGAACGCTGGCACGGCTTCGGCAAGCTGGCCAAGGGGTTCAACATGCTGGACCCGATCAAGGCCACCGTGGTCACGCCCGGCCTGGATGTGGACGGCGACTTCTCCGACTGGGGCATCCCAGCGGCCATCCTGACCAAATACCTGGCCGAGCACGGCGTGATCGTCGAAAAGACCGGTCTCTACTCGTTCTTCATCATGTTCACCATCGGCATCACCAAAGGACGCTGGAACACCATGGTGACCGAATTGCAGCAGTTCAAGGACGATTTCGACAAAGATCAGCCGCTGTGGCGGGTCATGCCGAGTTTCGTCGCCAAGCACCCGTGCTACGAGCGCGTCGGCCTGCGCGACTTGTGCGGACAGATTCACGATGTATACAAAACCAACGATGTCGCCAGGCTCACCACCGAAATGTATCTCTCCGACATGGTACCGGCCATGCGCCCGTCCGATGCCTTCGCCCGGATGGCGCACCGCGACATCGAACGAGTGGAAATCGACAATCTGCTGGGACGCGTCACCAGTGTGCTGCTGACTCCCTACCCGCCCGGCATCCCCCTATTGATCCCAGGCGAGCGCTTCAATGAGACCATCGTCCGCTACCTGAAATTCGCCCGCGAATTCAACGAGAAATTCCCCGGTTTCGAGACCGATATTCACGGACTGGTGCGGGAAAATGTGGATGGGCGGAAGCGCTATTACGTGGATTGCGTGATCCAGCCGTAAATATCCAGCCCCGCTGACCGACGGACGGCAGCCTGGTCGCGTGGGCACAAAAACATGCCCACGCGACCAGGCTGCGGATCTTCACCTTGCCGCGACCTCCGCGTACAATGTACAAAATATTGCACATCCCGTGCAATACAGGAGGCCGTCATGGGAATTTCCGCAAGCGATGTTATTCCTCTCTCGCAAGCCCGCGCCAACTTTTCCGAACTGGCCGAAGAGGTCAAGGCGGGCGCCGAGAAGATCATCACCAAGAACGGCGAAAGCTATGTTGCCCTGATCAACGCCCAGCGGCTGGACTATTACCACCGGCTGGAAGGTGAGCGCATCCACCTGCTGCTGATCGACGAAGCGGCCAAGGGGCTCGACGATGTAGCCGCTGGCCGGGTCAAGGATGCCCGTAGCGCGATCCAGTCGATCAAGCGCCGCCGTAGTGCCTGACCTTCGAGAAGGAAGGCGCTTGTGACCAAGCAGCTTGTCATCAAACTCACTACCAACTTCGAGCGCAACCTTGCCGACATCGAGCGCTTTTTGACCGAGGCCGAAGCCCCCCCACGCTTACGATGCCTTGCTCGACGAATTGCTGGACACCGTGATTCCCAATCTCGAACGCTTTCCCGACATGGGACGGCCTTTCCTGGCACGGCCGGCGCGCTCCGTCGAGACTACCAATGCGCTTGAAAGGTTACGCGCAAAATTATCGGCGCTGACACCCGACCCGGAAGCGCTGCGCGAATACATCCTGGATAACTATTTGATGCTGTACGCCCTGGTAGGCGGAAACCTTCACCTGCTGGCGATTCGGCACCACCGGCAGCTTTCGTTCGACTTCGAGTCCCATTGGGCCAGTCAAATGGGCGAACCTCAGGATGCTTGAACACCAAACAAACATGTCAATGCGTAAAAACGCCGGGTTCTATGTCCGCTTTCGACCCAAGCGGAAGTTCAGGCTAGGCTAGGCGCCCCGACCGTCTCCTTCTCGGCCTTAGCTGACTTTCAAACTTATTCTTCTGAATGGCCAAAGTATGCCGGTAAGCTGACGCTGCTAAAATCTGTTAGGATTCAAATCCGATTCGCACACCGATGGGGCAATAATAACAAGCCATAACCCATTCAAACTTGGATTCACCTGATGGATAGCAAAGAGAAGAAAAAACTCAGCGAGTCCGATATCTGCGATCTGTTTATCACGCCTGCAATAAATAGTGCAGGCTGGGATGCAATGATGCAAATCCGTCGTGAAGTGACGCTTACGCCCGGCCCGGTCGTCGTGCGCGGCAACATGTCCTCGCGCAACAAGAAGAAAAAGAAGTTCGCCGATTATGTTCTGTCCTGGGAGCCGGGCGTACCAGTCGCTGTCGTTGAGGCCAAAGACAACAATCACACGGTCAGCCACGGCATGCAGCAGGCGCTGGGCTATGCGGAAATCCTCGATGTGCCGAGTGCTTTCAGTTCAAACGGCGACGCCTTTGCGTCCCACAACAAAGTTCCAATCTCGGGCGAAGAAATCGAAACGGAGTTTCCCCTCGAATCCTTTCCTCCACCACAGGAACTGTGGCAGCGCTACAAGAAATATCGCGGCATCGTGGACAATGCCGAGAAACTGGTCGTTCAGCCTTACCACCTGGATGTTTCGGGCAAAGAGCCGCGCTACTATCAGGTCGAGGCAATCAACCGCACCGTCGAGGCGGTAGCCAGTGGCAAGCGGCGTGTGCTGCTCGTCATGGCGACGGGCACCGGCAAGACCTACACGACATTTCAAATCATCTGGCGCTTGTGGAAAGCGGGCGAGGTCAAGCGCATCCTGTTCCTGGCGGACAGAAACATTCTCGTCGACCAGACGCTCGTCAACGACTTCAAGCCCTTCGGTTCGGTCATGACCAAAATCAAGAACCGCAAGATCGACCCGTCCTACGAAATTTATCTAAGCCTGTATCAGGCCATCACTGGCCCGGATGAAGAAGACAAGATTTTCAAGCACGTCTCGCACGATTTTTTCGACATGATCGTCATCGACGAATGCCATCGCGGCAGCGCGGCGGACGATTCCGACTGGCGCGAAATCCTCGAATACTTCAGCAATGCAGTTCAAGTCGGCCTCACCGCCACCCCCAAAGAAACCAAATATGTTTCAAGCAGCACCTATTTCGGCGAGCCGGTTTACACCTACAGCCTCAAACGCGGCATCGAGGATGGATTTCTCGCGCCGTACAAGGTCGTGCGCATTGGCATAGACAAAGACCTTGAGGGCTGGACGCCGCCGCCGGGCATGACCGATGATTTGGGCAAAGAAATCGAGTATCGCGAATACAACCAGAAAGACATGGATCGCATCCTCGTACTCAACCAGCGCACCAAGCTGGTTGCCAAACGCATCGTGAAATATCTCAATGCAACCGACCCATTTTCCAAGACCATTGTTTTTTGCGAAAACATCGACCACGCCGAACGCATGCGTGTGGCGCTGGTGAATGCGGCAGGGCAGCTTGCGCTGGACAACCCGAAATACGTCATGCGCATCACCGGCGACAGCGTCGAGGGCAAGGCCGAACTGGATAACTTCATCGACCCGGAAAGCAAGTTCCCGGTCATCGCGACCACCTCGGAATTGCTGACCACGGGTGTCGATGCCAAAACCTGCAAGCTCATCGTGCTGGACAAGACCATCACCTCGATGACCAGCTTCAAGCAGATCATCGGGCGCGGCACGCGCATCGACGAAGAAAACAACAAGTGGTTCTTCACCATCATGGACTTCAAAAAGGCCACCGAGCTGTTCCGCGATCCGGACTTCGACGGTGAACCAGTGGTGATTTATGAGCCGGACAACGACGACGACCCGGTGCCGCCCGATCCAGGCTACCCGGACGAAGACGACAATGAACCCGGTGGCGTCGAAGAGCCGCCGGGCATATACAAAGTGCGCGTCAGCGGCGTGCCCGTTACGATCATCTCCGAGCGCGTCGAATACATCGGCCCGGACGGCAACCTGATCACCGAGTCCTACAAGGATTTCAGCCGCAAGCAGATTCAAAACGAATTCGCCTCGCTGGATGACTTCCTCAGTCGCTGGAACAGCGCCGCGAAGAAACAGGCCATCATCGACGAGCTGGAAGAGCACGGCATCGTGCTGGACAACCTCGCCACGGAAATCGGCAAGGACTACGGCGATTTCGACCTGATCTGCCACATCGCTTGGGGCCAGCCGCCGCTCACCCGCAAGGAGCGGGCCAACAAGGTCAGGAAGCGCAACTACTTCACCAAATACGGCGAACAGGCTCGGGCCGTGCTCACCGCACTGCTCGACAAATACGCCGACGAAGGCATCGGCACGCTGGAAAACGCCAAGGTGCTGCGCCTCGATCCTTTCAAGACCATGGGCACGCCCGTGGAAATCATCAACACCATCTTTGGCGGCAAAGAGCGTTTCGACGCCGCCATCCAGGAACTGGAACAAGAACTGTATAAAATGGAAGAATCTGCATGAGTAATGTTTCCGGCGCCATCAAGTCCATCCAGGACATCATGCGCAAGGATGTCGGCGTCGATGGCGATGCACAGCGCATCAGCCAACTGGTATGGATGTTTTTCCTCAAGATTTTCGATGACCGCGAAGCCGAACTGGAGTTGCTGGAAGACGACTACAAATCCCCGCTGCCCGAGCACCTACGCTGGCGCGCATGGGCGACCAACCCCGAAGGCATGACCGGGGAAGCGCTGGCCGATTTCGTCAACGTGCAACTGTTTCCCTACCTGAAAGAAAAGCTGCCCGCCGCAGGCGCACAGGGCAAGCGCGCCCAGGTCGTGCGCGGCGTGTTCGAAGACGCCTACAACTACATGAAATCCGGCACGCTGATGCGCCAGGTGATCAACAAGATTTGCGAGATCGACTTCAATAACAGCGGCGACCGCCACACCTTCGGCAGCATCTACGAACAAATCCTGCGCGACCTACAAAGCGCCGGCAACGCGGGCGAATTTTACACCCCGCGCGCCGTCACCCGCTTCATCGTCAATCGCGTCGATCCCAAGCTGGGCGAAACCGTGCTCGACCCCGCCTGCGGCACCGGCGGCTTCCTCACCTGCGCCATCGACCACAAGCGCGAGCACTATAGCAAGACCAAGGAAGACGAGGAGACGCTGGTCAATTCCATCCGTGGCTTTGAAAAGAAGGCGCTGCCGCACATGCTGGCCGTCACCAACATGATCCTGCACGGCATCGACACGCCCACCCACATCAAGCACGACAACACCCTGAGCCGCCCCTACAAGGATTACGGCAACCCCGACCGCGTCCACGTCATCATCACCAACCCGCCCTTCGGCGGCATGGAAGAAGACGGCATCGAAAACAACTTCCCCGCCCACCTGCGCACCCGCGAAACGGCGGACCTGTTCATGGCCCTGGTCATCAAGCTGCTCAAACATCAAGGCCGCGCCGCCGTGGTGCTGCCCGATGGCTTCCTGTTCGGCGAAGGCATGAAGACCCGCCTCAAGCAAATCCTGCTGGAAGAGTGCAACTTGCACACCATCGTGCGCCTGCCCAACGGCGTGTTCAGCCCCTACACCGGCATCAAGACCAATCTGCTGTTCTTCACCAAGGGCCGGCCCACCGAGCACGTCTGGTATTACGAGCACCCCTACCCGGAAGGCGTGAAGAGCTACAACAAAACCAAGCCGATGCGCTTCGAGGAATTCGCAACCGAGATCGACTGGTGGGGCGAAGAGGCCGACGGCTTCAAGGGGCGCGTACAGAACGAACAGGCCTGGAAGGTGCCGGTCGCCGACATCGTGGCGCGCAACTACAACCTCGACATCAAGAACCCGCACATCGGCGAACAGGTCAGCCACGACCCGGACCAACTGTTGCAGCAATACCGGCAGCAGCAAGATGCCATCGCCGCGCTGCGCGACCAATTGAAAGGCATACTGGGAGAGGCGCTGCAAGGAAGCGCATCAAAATGAACGGCGAACCCGATCCAGTGCCAGCCTCGGCAATTTCGCCGCTGCCGAGCGGTTACGGCGATTTTTTGCTGGAAATAAAAGCACAGATTCGCCAGCGCCAATTTCAGGCATTGCGCGCCGCGAATCGCGAGTTGCTGCAACTGTATTGGTGGCTGGGAGAAAACATCAGCCGCCGGCAAACCGAACAAGGCTGGGGCAAGTCCGTAGTGGAAAATCTGGCGCGCGACCTGCAAACCGAGTTTCCGGGGCGGAATGGTTTTTCGGTTCAAAACCTTTGGTTAATGCGGCAGTTTTTCAATGAATACGTCAACTTGCCAAATCTCCAACCATTGGTTGGAGAAATTAGCTGGGCTAAAAACCTGCTGATCATGGCGCGCTGCAAGGACGCTCTGGAGCGCGAATTTTACCTGCGCGCCACCGCCCGCTTCGGCTGGACAAAAAATGTGCTGCAACATCAGCTCGACAATCGCAGCTACGCACAATATCTGAACGGCCAAACCAACTTTGATGCCGCCGTGCCGGACACCATCAAGGCGCAAGCCATGCTGGCGGTTAAAGATCACTACACCTTTGATTTCCTGGGTCTTGCCAACGCGCATTCCGAGCGCGAACTGGAAGAAGCGCTGGTCAAAAATCTGCGCCGTTTCCTCGCCGAAATGGGCGGCGCATTCACCTTCGTCGGCAACCAGTACCGGCTTGAAGTCGATGGCAAGGATTACTTCATCGACTTGCTGCTGTTCCATCGCCGCCTACGCTGCCTGGTTGCCATCGAACTCAAAATCGGCGAATTCAAACCCGAGCACAAAGGCCAGATTGAATTCTACCTGGACTCGCTAGACCAGCAGCACCGGCTGGAAGGCGAAAACCCGCCCATCGGCATCGTCATCTGCCGCAGCAAGACCAAGACCGTGGTCGAATACGCGCTGCGCACCGCGAGCCACGCATTAGGCATCGCCACCTACACCGTCACCCCGCAATTGCCCGCCCAATATCTGGATGAGCTGCCCAGCCCGGAGCAAATCGCCGCGCGCCTGCAGGGATGGGTAGGCGAATCAGACGAAGAGAAAGACGGGCAATGAACGCGATTCAAACTTTACTCACCGACCATCTCGACCTGTGGACCTCGGCGCTACTCGCCAAATCCACCGCCGGGCGCGGCAGCAACGGCAAGCTGGAGGCTTATGGCATCAAGAGACTGCGTGCGCTGATTCTGGAGTTGGCAGTACGAGGCAAGCTGCTGCCACAAGACCCCAACGATGAACCGGCGATTGTTCTATTAGAAAAAATTGCGAAAGAAAAAACGCGGTTGATAAAAGAAGGGCAGTTGAAAAAAGAAAATTTGCTGCCTGATATTGGTGATGACGAAAAATCATTCGAGCTGCCGCCAGGATGGGAGTGGGTGCGGTTCGGCACTATCGCCCAGCACAATTCAGGCAAGACCCTCGACAGCGGGCGGAATACTGGCCAACTTCGTGACTACATCACCACTTCTAATCTCTATTGGGGACGGTTTGATTTGGTCAATATTCGCCAAATGCCAATAACAGATGACGAGCTTGGTAAGTGCACCGCAAGAAAAGGCGATCTCTTGATATGTGAGGGTGGAGAATCTGGTAGGGCAGCAGTATGGCCATACGACCATGAAGTTTGCTTCCAGAACCATGTTCATCGCGCTCGGTTTTATGGCGAAGAAATTGATCCGTACTTTGTTTATCGCTTCTTTGAAAAATTAAATGCTACTGGAGAAATTGACCAGCACCGAAAGGGGGTAGGTATCTCAAACATGTCGAGCAAGGCGCTTGCTTTGATTGCTCTACCCCTCCCTCCATTTGCCGAACAACACCGCATTGTCGCCAAAGTCGATGAACTCATGGCCTTGTGCGACCAACTGGAACAACAGCAAACCCACAGCATCGAAGCCCACCAAGCCCTGGTCGAAGCTCTGCTCGGCACGCTTACCCGCGTCGAGTCGCAACAGGAATTCAGCGCAGCGTGGGCGCGCATCGCTAACCACTTCGACACTCTGTTCACCACCGAAGCCAGCATCGCCCAACTCAAACAAACCATCCTCCAACTCGCTGTCATGGGCAAACTCGTCCCGCAAGACCCCAGTGACGAACCGGCGAAGGAGCTTATAGATAGGATTTCTGAATTTCGCGAACAATCGTTTGCTGGTAAACGCGCGAAGGCACCGAAAACAATCCGTGAACTTTTCGAATCTGAGAGTGATCACGATATTCCGGACAATTGGGCATGGTGCCGACTTGGTGATCTCGTGCTTGATTTTCGTTATGGCACATCAAGGAAATGCTCACGAGAATCCAGCGGAGTGCCGGTTCTGCGAATCCCGAACATCCAAAACGGCAGGATCGATCCGACCGATCTAAAATTCACAGACATGGCAGCCTCTGAGTACGAAGAACTACGTTTACGTGAAGGCGATCTTCTTCTCGTTCGCTCCAATGGTAGCGAGAGCCTTGTCGGAAGAAGTGCCGTAGCTTCGGCTGATGATGAGCGATTTGCCTACGCAGGCTATCTTGTTCGTGCGCGCATCCCAAGAGAGATAGTATTCTCCCCATACCTGCATGTTACGCTAAGCACACCATCAGTCCGCAGTCAGATCGAAGATCCGATTAGAACCACCAGCGGAGTGAAGAACATTAATACGACGGAGCTTTCGAATCTTGTGCTTTCGCTCCCACCGCTTGCCGAACAGCACCGCATCGTCGCCAAAGTCGATGAACTCATGGCGCTGTGCGACGCGCTCAAGGCGCGCATCAGTGACGCCAAAACCACCCAACTCCACCTCGCCGATGCCATCGTCGAGCAGGCTGTCTGCTGAGTAGCAAGACATGACGCCGGCGCTGCCTAAAATCTGGTGTGACGAAGACGAGCATTACCGTTACGAGCACTTTGCCGATTTTAACGAGTGGCTGGATAGCGAAGAGGGACAGGTTGACCGGGTTGAATACGGTGTCGATTCATTGCCCCAGCCTAGCAAGGCGCTCTTTTCGGGTGATAGAAGCGGGTATGAAGAAGCGTTTCAGGCGTTTCGCAAACAGCGACGCCATGAAGCGCTGGGCGAGTCATTTTTCGACGAGCAGTTTGCCGATGATCACTGGTTTCAGCGCAATGTGGATCATTTCGTACAGCTTGTCGATCTCATGTATCAAGGGGCGGTTGTTCCGTTTGTCGGGGCGGGCATCTCTGCATCAGGCGGTTTTTTAAGCTGGCAAGATCATCTGCGACATCAAGGCAAAACGGCACATGTCGCTACGGATCGTATTGAAGCGCTATTGGCCGGCGGTGCCTATGAAACCGTACTGGAAGAGATCGAGGCTGTCCGTGGCCGTGAGGTTTTCATTAACGAAATTCGTGATGAGTTCTCTCGTAACCTCACTATCCCCGATGTGGTCTGGCGCATCTCCGAGCTGTTCACGGACACGGTCATTACGACCAATTATGATCGCTTGCTTGAGCAGTCCTTTGATACCGGAGAGGAAGGCAGGGTTCAGGTTGTCAATGGCCTGAATGCGCTGGAGCAGCCTGATCCGAAGAAGATCACAGTCATCAAGCTGCACGGCGATATTCGTGAGCCGAAACGCTGCATCCTTAGCAAGAACCAATACGATGAGGCCTACGGCAACGGCAGCCTGAATATGCACAAGCCTATTCCCAGGCTGCTCGCCTACCATTACAAAAACAGCAGCCTGCTCTTTTTGGGCTGTAGTCTGCGCAATGACAGAACGGTTCAGGTATTCAGGAAGATCAGGGAAGACATGGGCGAAGAGGAGGAGACCAAACAGCACTTCTCCATCGAGCAAGCCCCCGAAAGTCTGGAAGAGATTGCGCAGCGCAACGCGGAACTGGCAAAGCTGGGAATCACCCCGATCTGGTTTGAAAAAGAGCGTTATGAGTTTGTCGAAAGCATACTCGGGCTCGCCAAAAATGAGCTGCGGCACCGGTGGGTAGCGCCTCAGCCACTTCCGGCTGATGAGCCGGCAGTCAAACTGGATAAGGACCTGAGCCATTTCCTTGGCGACTTCATTGACCTGATGCCATTACTGCACTGGCTGCATCAGGCTGTTCCGAAGGTGGCAACAAGCAAATACCTTTCTGCCATGCAGCGCGTGTTTTATGCGCATTCTTTTGTAACCCGGCAAACTGATGAAAATCTGGCGCATGCGCTGGATAATTTGCTGCGTGCCTTGTCGAATTCGGCAGAGTTCGATGGATACACCCATGGAAAACTTTCGGCAGCCTTCGAATACATGCAGCAATACCTGAAATCCATTGGCGAAGAAAATCACCTGGACGATGATTTCATGTGGAACATTCACGAATTACTGACCATCCCCGCTTCGCAGTTTGAAACGCTTGTGGCGCACAGAGTTGATGGGAGCTTTGATTATCATGCGATACGCTTGATTTCCGCCCTGTTGCAACATGGGCAGAATCAGCGCGTATCGCCAAAATCATTTGGTGAATTGCCGGGCGCGGTAAACCATGAGTTTGGCGACTACATCTCATTGGCACTCTCTGCAAATCTGGGCGTCAGCGTTCCTGATCGCCTTGATCAAATCTATACGAGCGATATTCGTAACTTGTGCGAAGACGCCTGGAATAATTTTGATAAGCCAATTGATCTCAAGTTTTTTGAGCGTGTGAAATTATTGGTTGCACGAATTCTTAAGTAGGTATGGAACGGTGCAAACCGGTACTTAAGTTTGACGGACTTCCGCTTTGATGCCCCAAGGGGACGTATTGAGGAGTTGCTTCAAGAGTCAGCAAAGGCCGAGGAGCAGTCATTCCCTGTGGCAGACTCGACCCACAGCTAATGGCACACAACTGACATTAATGAAACCTGGGAGTGCGTGATACGAGTCGCACATCTCCTCATGCCCTTAGCAATCTTTCCGCGCTTTCGGCTCAAATATTTTTTGGTTTGGCTATGCTTTCCCGTCGATGTCCAGCCCGAACCTATGGGTCTTGTTGATAATGGCAAGCAGCGGTTTGAAGGGGATGGTGGCACCGAATTTCTTGACGATTTCCATGAACGGCAGGTCGGGGCCGTTGGGATCGAACCGGTAGCTGCCGTCCACCATGCTGGCGTAAAAAGCGCGCAACTCCTTGTCCATCGCGTCGACCCAGGGCAGGATCATGCCCTTGCTGTTATCGTCGTCTTCCACCATAGAGCGCAATTCATCGATCTCGTAGACCGCCTGATGGACCAGGTCGATGTATTCATCGAGGGTTTTGGGGGCTTTGATCATCATCGTAAATTTCTCCTTACCCTCACCCCCCTCTCCCGCGCGCGGGAGAGGGGGGTGAGGTGTCGCTGAGCGACTATCTGTTAAAAACGACAAGGGGCGCCGCACGGCGCCCCTGTGTACACGGTTAGTAGCACCGTATCGCGGCTAAAGCCGCTCCTACTTTGCCAGGTCTTCCAGCTTGGTGGCGCGGATCAACTGTCCGTCCAGCGCTGCTTCGCTGGCACTGCCGCCGTAGGCGACGGTGATCAGCTGCGAGTAGTAAGTCACCGGGATGTTGAACTTGGTGCCGTAGCGCTTGTTCACTTCACCCTGGTAAATTTCTACGTTGGCTTGGCACAGCGGACAAGGCGTGACGATCATGTCGGCGCCGTGGTCGTAGGCGGATTCGATGATGTCCTTGATCTGCTTCTGGCTCTTTTCCGGTTCGGAGAAGGCCAGCGCCCCGCCGCAGCAGGTCACTTTCTGGTCGTAGGTGACGGCTTCGGCGCCCAGCGTCTCGATCATATTGTCGAGGTACATCGGGTTTTCGAAGGATTCGCCGTTGACGCCGAACGGGCGGTTGGTCTGGCAGCCGACGTAGCCGGCGATCTTCAGGCCCTTGAGCGGCTTCTTGACGCCCTTGCCGAGCGCTTCGAAGCCGATGTCTTCGATCAGCACTTCGACCATGTGGCGTGCCTTCTGCTGGCCGTTGTAGACCAGGCCGGCTTCTTTCAACGCGGTGTTGGCGTCGGCTTTCATCTGGGTGCTATGGTCGAGGCGTTCCTTGGCTTCGCGGGTGGCGAGCCAGCAAGCGGCGCAAGTAGCGACCACGTCCTGACCGGGGTTGTGCTGTTCGGACAAGGCGATGTTGCGCGCCGACAGGGTGATGCGCGGCAATTCGCCGCCGCCGGCGTAGCCGATCGACGCGCCGCAACAATTCCAGTCGGGGATCTCGTTCAACTGGATGTCGAGGTACTTGCACATCGAATTGGTCGAGGTCAGGTAGTTGGAGGACGATGCCCCCTTCTGCGACGAACAGCCGGGATAAAATGAATACTGTTTAGCCATGTGTCTCTCCTTAGGCCGTTTGCTTGCGCTGGTCTTCGATTTCCTGCGCCTTCTTCAGCATGGCATGGAAGCCGCTCTTGTCGGATACGCCGTG
>Ga0208566_1001740_pt1 | contig 12231 bp, 10 predicted proteins | sample PL_2010_150m_FD_184159 | JGI IMG/M metagenome (GOLD analysis project Ga0208566, IMG submission 184159) | Freshwater microbial communities from Powell Lake, British Columbia, Canada to study Microbial Dark Matter (Phase II) - PL_2010_150m... | ecosystem: Environmental > Aquatic > Freshwater >...
GATTAGTGATAATAAATTAACAGAAAAAATTTGCACTATTATCGTGTATTTTTGACAATTACTTTTAAGAACTAATGGAAGAACCGAAAAAAGGCAGATTGCCCGACTGGTTAAAACTTAAATCGCGGCTGGATCAGGATGAAACCCATCAAAACGTACGCAGGATTGTTAAAGAAAACAACCTCAATACTATTTGTATATCAGGTAATTGTCCGAATATAGGCGAATGCTGGAGGGCCGGTACTGCCACCTTTATGATTCTTGGAAACATCTGTACCCGCGCCTGTAAATTTTGCGGCGTGGCAACAGGTAAACCCCTCCTACCCGATCCGGGCGAACCCGCCAGGATTGCTGATTCGATAAAAAAGATGGGCGTTAAACATGCAGTGATCACCTCAGTCGACCGCGACGACCTGCCCGACCGTGGTGCGGGTTTCTGGGCTCAAACCATCCGAACCATCCGGGAGGTCAATCCCACGGTTACCATGGAGACACTCATCCCGGATTTTGATGGCAAACCCGAATTGATAAACCTGGTGATCGATGCCGCTCCGGATGTTATTTCGCACAATCTGGAAACTGTTCGCAGGTTAACCCCGGATATCCGGACAAAAGCCCATTATGACACCAGTTTATCCGTGATCCGGCAGATAGCTGATTCGGGAATCGTTTCAAAATCGGGTATCATGCTGGGTTTGGGCGAAACCCCTGAAGAGGTGGTGGAAACGATGGATGATCTTTTGAAAGCAGGATGCCAGGTGATGACTATCGGCCAGTATCTGCAACCTACGCGCGATCATCTTGCAGTAAACGAATGGGTTACCCCCGAGCAATATCAAAAATATGAAGATATTGGCTTGAAAAAAGGTTTTCGCTTTGTGGAAAGCCATCCATTGGTAAGATCCTCCTATCACGCAGAAAAACACATTACCTCAAAAAATGATACCAAAGATCATTTATGAAGATCTGGGTTTACTGGATTATAAGAAGGTTTGGGATTACCAGGTCACCCTGTTCAACGAACGGGTAAACCAAAAACTCATCAACCGGAATCTCCCGCCCGATCAGCAAATCATTCCTGATAACCGGTTGCTGTTTGTGGAACATCCTCATGTTTATACGTTGGGAAAATCAGGCAATCAGAATAATCTACTGATCGACAGCAGCTTCCTGAATAAGATTCAGGCAACTTATTATCATATCGACCGGGGCGGAGACATCACCTATCATGGACCGGGGCAGATTGTCGGATATCCTATTTTTGATCTCGGGCAATTTGGCATGCATATCAAACAGTATGTATTTTCATTGGAGCAATCTATCATCAATACTTTGGCGGAATTTGGGATAACCGGTTCACGCCTGGCTGGTGCCACTGGAGTTTGGCTGGATCCGGAAACTCCAAAAGCAAGGAAGATATCCGCCATCGGGGTTAAAGCCAGCCGGCAGGTAACCATGCACGGCTTTGCATTCAATGTCAATACCGATCTTACCTATTTTAATTATATCAATCCGTGCGGATTCCAGGATAAAGGAGTTACTTCACTCTCAAAAGAGCTTAATGCCAAACAGGACATGACCAAGGTGAAAATGATTTTAACACAAAACATCATCAGTCTGTTTTCAAATTCCACGGCCAAAATGTACTTTTAAACCTGAAACTAAACCAGCCAACGGATGGGTAAACAAAACCGCAGAGATTTTATCAGGACGAGTGCCGTTGCCGGTGGGATTGCTTTATCATCTCCCATCTGGTTCCCTGAATCATTGGGATTCAATCCGGGTCAGGCGGTTTCACCGGGGCTTACACAAAACGGTTGGATCAAGGTTGGGTGTCCTGCTCATAATTGCGGTGGCCGATGTCTGCTAAAAGTGTTGATTAAAGATGGCATTATCACACGGATAGAAACGGACGACCGGCCGGTAGACACTCCTGCGGATCCCCAATTGAGAGCCTGCATCCGCGGACGATCTTACCGAAGGCGCCAGTATCATCCCGATCGGTTAAAGTACCCATTGGTCAGAACAGGCAAGCGGGGCGAAGGAAAATTCCGTCAGGCATCCTGGGATGAGGCACTGGAAATCATGTCGGTTGAAATGCTTCGAATCCGCAAAAAATATGGCAATCAATCCATGTTTGTTCCCTATGGAACTGGCAGTTACAGCCATCTGAATGGTCGCTGGCCGGCTGAGAGATTAATGAATCTTGTTGGAGGAGCATTGGAATATTACAATTCCTATTCCTGGGCCTGTATTTCCAAAGCAACGTCAACGGTCTACGGAACCGGTATCACCGGAAACCAGCGTCAGGATTGGCTCAGTTCAAAATACATCCTGATGTGGGGTTGGAATCCGGCCGAAATGCGTGATGGTACTAACTCCGATTACTTTATTAAAAAAGCACGCGAAAATGGCGCCCGAGTGGTCTGTATTGATCCTCGGATGACGTTCTCGGCGGTTTCACTGGCAGATGAGTGGATTTCAATCCGTCCGGGTACCGACACAGCCATGATGAGTGCCATGGTGTATGTGATGGTCAGGGAAAATCTGCATGATTCTGAATTTATAAGGACTCATTGCATTGGCTTCGATTCAACCCAGATGCCCAAAGGTCTGGAAAATGAAGAATCCTATCTGGATTATTTGCTTGGAACCCGCGACGGTCAGCCGAAAAGTCCGCAATGGGCCGCTCCCATAACAGGAGTGCCTTCAGATACCATTACCCGTATTGCCCGTGAATATGCCCAAACCAAGCCTGCAATGCTCTATCAGGGTTATGGAATGCAGCGCAGGGCTTATGGCGAACAACCCGTCAGGGGAGGATGCGTGCTTGCCGCTGTTACCGGCAATGTGGGAATCCATGGGGGATGGGCTTCCGGAATTGCCTTACAACCAGGTGGAGGACCGTTATGGAGCATTTTCCCAACCGGGACCAATCCGGTCAAAGCAAAGATTCCAACTTTTCTTTGGACTGAGGCCATAACCCGGGGCACCAGCCTCTCGGCAAAAGAGGGACTTACCGGTGTCGAAAAATTGGATTCGAATATAAAGTTCATCTGGTCAGTGGCTTCCAATATTCTGGCCAACCAACATGGAAATATCAATCGTGCAGGGCGTATACTGGAAGATGAAAACCTGGTGGAATATATTGTTGTCCAGGATCAGTTCATGACTGCCTCTGCCCGGTATGCCGACCTGGTACTTCCCGTCTGCACCCATTTTGAAACCTGGGGACTTGAGGATGGGTGGAAATACGGTGAAGAAGTTATCCTGATGCCTCAAGTGGTAGAACCCTCTTATCAAACCAAGTCGGATTATCGCATTTGTGCGGAACTTGCCGCTAAACTGGGTGTTTACGAATCTTTTACAGAAGGGCTTGACGAAAAAGGCTGGACCAGGCGTTTATGGGATCAGTACCGGGAAACCCGTTTTCCTAATTTGCCTCCCTTTGATCAATTTGTTGAATCCAATCAGGGTGTTTATAGCGTTCCGGTTCATAATCCCCAAATTTCACTTGAAGAATTCCGGAGAGATCCGGAAACTCATCCCCTGCAAACCCCTGGCGGTAAGATTGAGATATTCTCGGAAACCCTTTTCAATCTTGGCAGGAAGGATGAAATTCCGGCCGTTCCGAAATATATTCAGGAATGGGAATCGCCTTTCGGACCGGAAGCCGGATCTTATCCGCTTCAGGCGATCGGTCCCCACTATATGGCCCGTGTTCATTCCACCCACGATAATGTCGATTGGTTAAAAGAAGCATTTCCCCAAAGAGTATTTATCAATCCTATTGATGCAAAAAGCCGCAATTTATCAGATGGGGAAAGAGTTTTGGTTTTTAACGACCGCGGAAAAATAAGTCTTCCCTGCCGGATAACCCCCCGCATTATGCCAGGAGTTGTGGCAGTACCGCAGGGCGCCTGGTCAATGCCCGGACCTGATGGCACAGATATCAACGGAAACATCAATGCCTTATCTTCTGAAAGATGGACTCCATTAGCCTTTGGTAATGCACAGCATACAATCATGGTTGCAATAAAAAAAATTAAGCCATGAGCACTTTCGGATTCTATTTCGACTCCTCAGCCTGTTCCGGATGCAAAACCTGCCAGGTAGCCTGTAAGGATAAAAATGACCTGCAGGCAGGAATTCGTTTTCGCAGAGTTTACGAAGTTGCCGGTGCAAACTGGAACAAAACGGATGAAGGTGCCTGGGAACACGATATCGTGGCCTACAATTTATCCATTGCCTGCAACCATTGCGAGAACCCTTCATGTGTAAAAGCCTGTCCAACTACGGCCATGCACAGCGAGCTTGATGGCATTATTCAAATCGATCCCAAAAAATGCGTTGGATGCCGTTATTGCCAATGGGCTTGTCCTTACGGATCTCCTCAGTATAACCGTCAGAAAGGGATCATGCAGAAATGTGATTTCTGCAGGGACTATATCCTTGATGGCAAACAGCCTGTGTGTGTAACTTCTTGTCCGATGAGGGCACTCGAGTTTGGACCCATCAGTCAATTAATCGAAAAATACGGTGATAACCGGTCAGTATTTCCTTTACCGGATCCCTCAATTACTAAACCGGCCCTTTTTATCAAACCGCATCCTGGTGCAGCAAGAGCCAGTGAACTAGGAGGATCGATCATTAACCGGGAGGAGGTAAAAGATGAGCAATAGTGATTGGCCATTAATGGTTTTCACCTTATCAATGCAATTCTCCGTTGGAGTGGTTCTACTGTATGATCTTTTCCTCCTGTTTCCCATAGCGCTAAAAAAAGAAAAGCTTCCGCTCCGTTTTCAGATGATTTTGCTGGTTGCATTGGTTGCTGCACTTACCGGGGTTGTTTTTTCTCTCCTGCATCCGGGCAATCCGGTCAATGCCATGAAAACATTATCCAATCTGAATAATTCATGGTTAAGCAGGGAAATCCTGTTTTTTATAAGCTATTCAGGCATGCTGCTCATTGTCACCGGTTTACAATTCAGATTTCCATCAGCGGTCCGCTCATATAAATGGCTTCTGGATCTTACTTGCTTAACCGGATTAGTTTTGGTTTATGTGATGAGCAGAATTTACTGGTTACCCTCGATGCCAGCCTGGGATTCTATATTCACCCCAATCAGCTTTTACCTGGCGATGTTCCTTTCCGGCAGTTGCTTTTTACTACTTTTTCAGCTAAACAGCGGATCCTGGACCAGCCAGAAAGGATTAGCAGTCCTGATCATCGCCATTCCGGTAATCCAAGTTGCGCTTTTACCGGTTTATATGTCCTGGTTGGAAGAAGCCGGCGATTCGGCCCGGCAAAGTGTCAGTCTGCTGTTAAATCAGTATTTGCCCGCCTTTTATCTTCGTCTCGGATTCGAGATCCTAACCATAGCATTTGGGTTTTGGGCATTTTTTTCCATACGATCCGACACCCTTAAGAGGCGTAACTTATTCATACCGGCCCTGTTAGCCTTTATAACAATGGTTGGAGCCCTGGTTATCGACCGTTTCTTGTTTTATCAGCAAATTGTACCGATTGGAAACCTGTAACCTGATTAAATAATAATAAACCATTAATAGTCATCCATCGACGAAAATCCCGCTACTCGATCTTGTTGTGATCCTGGTTTACCTGATTGGTATTCTGGTTGTTGGTATCTGGATTGTCAGAAAGCAAAAAATGACAACCGTTTCCTATTTCCTTGCAAACAGATCCCTCAACCGGGCCGTCATTGGTGCCTCCATAATGGCAATACTGGCAGTTACAGCTCTGCCTGGCCATTGCCTGGTCGCCGATGATCGAAAGGTTCCGGAGTATTTTTGAAGCTATCAACACCATCCTTTCTGTCCTTGCGCCTCCAATCGCAGTGGTTTTCCTGATCGATTTTCCGGCTTTCGGCCATGTGAAAGTTATTACCCAAACCCTGGGAATTCCCTATATGATGCAGGGTTGGTGGCTTTTTGTCTTCCTAAGTTCTCTGTTTGTAGTGGTCAGTTTGTTAACACCAAAACCCGATTATGAAAAAATCAAGGCCTATACGTTAGATAAACCCTTGAACTTCCTGTTGAAAGGGAAAGTTACCGGAATCGGTGATCCGAGGATTTTGTCATTAATTTTGGTTGTTATTATGATTATTTTTTATTCGATATTCAGCTGATAGACGAATGACAGTTTATTTTAAAGCCTCGTTCCCAATATAGCAGGAACATCATCAATAGTAACATCGCGCGCTCTGCCCAACATGGTTGCTCCATGGCTGTTGAGTTGGTTAACCACTTTATCAATGGCTTCGGATCCGATTCCATATTCCGACAATTTCGTGTTCACGCCGAGGCAGCGGAAGAACTGTTCGGTATACTTAATGGTTTCGAGGATCGCCGCCTGATGGTCAAAACTGGTTATTCCCCAGATCCGTTCGCCGTATTGCAGCAATTTTTCTTTTCGTTTCTCCCGGAGAAGAGTCAGGACACCGGGTAATACAATAGCCAGTGAAACAGCATGATCAAATCCATACAAGGCCGTAAGTTCATGCCCGATAGTATGGGTACTCCAATCATTGATAACACCCATTGAAATGGACGTATTCAATGCATTGGTGGCCGCCCACATGAAGTTGGCCCTGTCATTATAATCCGGCTCCGGATCGGCAAACACTTTTGATCCGGTATCTTTCAGAATCAACAGCAGGCTTTCGGCAAAACGGTCCTGCACTTCAGCCCGGGACGGGTAGGTCAGATATTGTTCGAGAACGTGGATAAATGCATCAATAACCCCGTTTGCAATCTGATTCTTTGGCAAGGAATAGGTGACTTCAGGATCGAGTACTGAGAACCGCGGCATCAGCAAAGAGGATCCGAAAGCAAGTTTATGATTTACTGAAATCCTGGATATAACAGAATTACCATTCATCTCGGTGCCGGTAGCCGGTAATGTCAAAACCGTTCCGATCGGCAATGCTTCCTTCACTTCTGGTTGCAGGCTTAATAAATCCCAGGGTTCGTCACCCTTATAACAAGCAGCTGCAGCTAAAAATTTTGATCCGTCAATCACCGAACCGCCACCGACAGCCAGGATAAACCCGATATTTTTTCCCCTGATTATCCCCAGTGCGGGCATCAGTTGTTCATAGGACGGATTGGGCTGAACGCCAGAAAATTCATAATATTCAGTGGCACCTAACGCCTTAACAACCTGATCATAAACACCATTCTTTTTGATACTCCCGCCGCCATAAACAAACAGAACGGGCACACCAGCCGGCAAATGATTGCTGATCTTGGATATGGTCCCTTTTCCAAACAGAATCCGCACAGGATTATAGAATTCAAAATTCTTCATAAGTCAAGTATTTATCTTATTATCAATTTCAAGAGTAACCAAAAGTAGGGGTTTTTGTTAAATTTATTCTGGCAGATTTCGTACAGCGTGACGGGGTTGGGGTGGGACAAAATTCCACAATCGCTTCTGTGACCAGTGTGCCCAATTATCAATTGCCACTACCTTTAGGTAGTGGATAACATTGATTAACAATTATTTATGGGCTTTAGCCCAACTTCTTGATTGCTGATATAAAATTTAATCAATGTTGTGAGAAAATGGGCCTAAAGGCCATAATACTCTGAGGATCAATTCAATCCACTACCTAAAGGTAGTGGCAATTAATAAGAGAATCCATTTTGTCTCTCTGGAATGATAAAGCTATTGGAATTTTGTCCCAGCCCCATGACACTTCTCCGAGGGAAACTCAGTGCCTACTGCCGACTGCCGACTGCTTAAAAATTAATCCCCAGCTTTTTACAAGAATCATCAGCATCTAACTTAGCTTTCGTATTTTTAAGGCAAAATCAACTCTAAAGAAATGATTAAGAAATCTGTACTCATGATCAGTCTGGTAATTATGGGATTGACCCTATCCCTTTCCGGACAGGAAAACTGGACCTACCTCTTTAACGGGAAAAACCTTAAAGGGTGGAAACAACTTAACGGTCAGGCGAAATATGAAGTGAAGGATGGCACCATAACCGGATCAACCGTTCTCTCCTCGCCCAACAGTTTTCTTTGTACTACCGCTTTTTACTCTGATTTTATTCTGGAGTTTGATGTTTTGGTTGATCCGCAGCTGAATTCCGGCGTACAGATCAGGAGCCACAGCTATAAAGAATACCAGAATGGCCGGGTTCATGGTTACCAGATTGAGATTGATCCTTCAGATCGAGGTTGGAGCGCCGGTGTATATGACGAGGCCCGTCGGGCATGGTTATATCCGTTGGGCGATAACCCTGCCGCACAAAAAGCCTTTAAACAAAACAGTTGGAATCAATATCATGTGGAGGCAATCGGTCACTCCATCCGGTCCTGGATCAACGGAGTTCCCGCTTCAAACCTCATCGACGACATGGACTCAAGCGGATTCATTGGCTTGCAGGTTCATAGCATCGGGACAGATCCCAAAAAGGCCGGCATAATGGTTCAGTGGAAGAATATCCGGATTATGACGAAAGATCTGGCGAAACATACCTGGACGATGCCGGCAACAGTAACTGAGATCTCAGCAATATCAAATACTTTGACCAACCAGGAATTAAAAAGTGGCTGGAGACTATTATGGGATGGGAAAACTACGGAAGGCTGGCGCGGGGCAGATAAGGAAGCTTTCCCTTCCCAGGGCTGGGAAATTAAAGACGGCATGCTGAACGTGCTTGCAGGTGGCGGAGCTGAAAGCCGGAATGGCGGCGATATCATCACAGTGAAAAAATATCGTGATTTCGAGCTGACCCTCGACTTCAAACTCACAAAAGGCGCCAACAGCGGCATTAAATTTTATGTTGTTGAAGGATTAAATAGCGGAACCGGATCGGCAATCGGCCTGGAATACCAACTCCTCGACGATGAAAACCATCCGGATGCCAAGCTCGGTGTTGTTGGAAACAGGACCATCGGTTCACTCTATGATCTCATCCCGGCGTTACCAGAAAAGGTAGTTAATCCGGTTGGTGAATGGAACAATGCCCGTATCGTTGCAAAAAACAACCATATCGAGCATTGGCTGAATGGCAAAAAGGTTGTGGAGTTCGATCGTGGAACACAGATATACCGGGCACTCGTGCAAAAAAGCAAATATGCAGCTTACGCCAATTTCGGTGAAGCTCCTGAAGGACACATCCTTTTGCAGGATCACGGAAACCGCGTCAGTTTCAGGAATATTAAAATCAGAGAAATTAAATAGCCGAATCAAACCGAACCCAATATGAATCACAAAAGTGCAGCATTTGTCACGGCAATTGCTATGATGTTCAACCTGTTATCCTGTCAGAAGGAAAAAGATCCCGTAATCTCCATCATTCCTCAACCATTAAATGTGACCCAGACAACCGGGATATTTAAATTGACTCCGAACGTCAAAATTGTGGTTAAGGATGAGCCTGGTCCATCAGATCAGGCAGCATTTCTGAAAAGCAGGATTCAGTCAGCAACAGGCTTTGATCCCCAGATAGTTAAAAAATCATCAGGTAAAAGGATCAGCCTCCAAATTGAATCGGGTTTAGAAGGAACCCTCGGCACTGAAGGTTACTCGCTCTCGGTATCAAAAAGGGAAGTTAAAATTTTGGCAGCCACCCCGGCAGGTGTCTTTTACGGCATTCAGACCCTTTTACAGCTACTGCCTCCTGATATCTTTGCGAATAAAGTAATTGAAGGAATCAAGTGGAACATACCCTTAGTTCAGATTACGGACAAACCGAGATTTGTTTGGCGGGGATTTCTGCTCGATGTTTCAAGGCATTTTTTCCCAGCCTCCTATATGTATGATGTTCTGGATTATATGGCCATGCATAAACTGAACCGGTTTCAGATGCATCTGACCGATGACCAGGGCTGGAGAGTTGAGATCAAAAAATATCCAAAGCTTACTGAAGTTGGCGCCTGGAGGGTGAATCGTGAAGATCAGCACTGGAATTCGCGTGAGGTTCAAAAGCCAGGAGAAAAAGCCACTTACGGCGGATTTTACACCCAGGATGATATCCGTAAATTCGTTGCTTATGCCGCTCAACGGAATATTGTGATCATCCCCGAAATCGAAATGCCGGCCCATACCACCGCTGCACTTGCTTCATACCCTGAGTATTCGTGCACGGGCAGCCCGTTAACGGTTCTTCCTGGTGGCATCTGGCCCTGCAACAATATATACTGTGCCGGCAAAGAGGAAACCTTCACCTTTCTTCAGGATGTTTTAACGGAAGTAATCGCCCTGTTTCCTTCAAAATATATCCATATTGGCGGCGACGAAGCCGATAAATCCCAATGGACAAAATGTCCGCTTTGTCAGAAGAGAATTAAGGCTGAAGGATTGAAAAATGAGAAAGAGCTTCAAAGTTATTTTATCAGGCGTATTGAAAAATTCCTGAACTCCCAGGGCCGTCAGCTGATTGGATGGGACGAGATCCTGGAAGGCGGACTGGCCCCGAACGCCGCTGTGATGTCGTGGCGCGGAACACAGGGGGGAATTGATGCTGCAAAAGCCGGTCATCCCGTGGTAATGACCCCGACATCACATTGTTATTTCGATTATTACCAGGGCAATCCGGATTCGGAGCCTCTGGCCATCGGAGGATATCTGCCGTTGGAAAAAGTATATTCCTTTGATCCGGTCCCGCAGGGCTTATCTGCTGATGAAGCTAAAATGATCCTCGGCGCCCAGGCCAATCTTTGGACAGAATATGTTGCCGATACCTCGCATGCAAATTATATGACATTCCCGAGATTAACCGCATTGTCGGAAGTCTGCTGGACATCTCCCGGACAAAAAAATTATGATGATTTTTCCCTCCGTCTCACCCGGCAGCTCCAGCGTTTTGACGCCATGGAAATAAAATATTCAAAGGCTTCAGAACAGAAAATCATATTAAAATAATTTCAAGTTACCTTATGCGATAGTATTCAGGGTAAGATAACTGCCTCATATAATGCGAAATAGTCAAAATAGATCTAAGCAAAAAATTGAAGAGCTCGAGTATATTATCAGTAATATACCCGACCTCGTTATCCGGATTAACTTAAAAGGCCAAATCACATTTATCAATGCCGCATCCATTTTGTTTTTCAATAAATCGCCGGATCTGTTAATAGGACAAAATTTAGAAAAGCTGGTCACGGATGAAGGCATGGCTCCACTTGATCCAAGTTTAGTTCAACGGATTTTCGAAACCCGTCAGGCAGAAATCATTGAAGGAGAGCTTTATTCGCCTTCCGGTGTGTGCCGGAATATTGAGATCAGGATATTGCCTGAGCCACATGGACTAAGCAATGAACGGCATTTGGTTTTACTGATCCGGGATATCACGCTCAAGAAGGAGACCGAGCGAATAATGATACAGGCTAAACGGAAAGCCGAGGAGAGCGATTTACTCAAATCTGCCTTCCTGGCTAACATGTCGCATGAGATAAGAACCCCTCTCAATGCCATCGTAGGCTTCTCCCAGATAATTCTGGACGATGATATCACACGTCAGGAACAGGAGCGTTTTTATGGGTACATCAACCAAAACAGCAATCAGCTCATCAGTCTGGTAAATGATATCATCGATCTATCCAAACTCGAAAGCAATCAGCTGGTTATCAAGGAATCAGCCGCTAACTTGAACCAAATTGTTGAAGAAATGAAGTTAATGGCTGAAAATGAGACGAAAACAAGAGAAAAGGGGCATATCCTGATATTCCTTGACAAAAAGGTTCCTGATGAAGACGAATTGATTATGGTTGATCACTATCGACTGAAGCAGATCTTAACCAACCTGCTGATTAATGCCATAAAGTTTACACCCAAAGGATATATTCAGTTCGGATACCGGCTGAAAGAAAATAATACCATCCTCTTCTTTGTCAGGGATACAGGTATAGGGATTCCTAAAAACAAACAAGGAGAGGTTTTTCAATACTTCCATCAACTCGAGAATACACTCAACCGGGCCAATACCGGAACCGGCTTAGGACTGGCCATCTGCAAAAGGCTGGTCGAGCTGATGAAAGGAACCATCTGGCTCCAATCGGAACCAGGAAAGGGAACCAGTTTTTTCTTTTCTATTCCCTATCGAAAAGCTTAGCCCAGTTCCTGGGTAACCGGTTTTTCCAGTCTCCATTATGCCATATATAGCTAACAATCAGCGGGAGTACGGTGGTTGCTTCGGCGTAAACCATCTGTTCAAAAATCGTTTCCACCTTGCCCCATGAACTGGCTTCTTTAA
>Ga0208566_1001743_pt1 | contig 12218 bp, 9 predicted proteins | sample PL_2010_150m_FD_184159 | JGI IMG/M metagenome (GOLD analysis project Ga0208566, IMG submission 184159) | Freshwater microbial communities from Powell Lake, British Columbia, Canada to study Microbial Dark Matter (Phase II) - PL_2010_150m... | ecosystem: Environmental > Aquatic > Freshwater > Lake...
CGCCAATTTGCTCGATGCCACCAAGGGTTTCAGCTTCAAGTCGAAGGCACAGCTTGTCAGTTACATGAATGGCGAGAAGGATGCGACCGGCTATGGCATGCTGGATGGCAGCTACAAGCTGGTAGGTGCCGGTAACGCCTATCAGCCCGGCGACATGGTCTATGTGTACTGCGAGACTACCTTCCGCGCCATGATTACCGGCATGGCCAGCTCGGTGATCCTCGGCCGGCCGACACGCTTCTACGACGGCGCCATGATCGAGTGGAATTCCCTCTCGAACTTGCCGCAGGCGACCGGCGACAACATCCTGCCGCCGAATTCGCCGTGGCGTACCGACGTGAAGTCGTTCTTCCGTCCCGCCAACAGCGCTGCCAAAGTGGCGTTGCGCAAGATCATCGATCCGTATGCGCCGAACGCCGACGCCATCACCGCGGAAGATCGGGCCTACAAGACCCCGAGTGCCAGCAAGACCAGCCGGGACGGCGGTGGTGCGGCTCCGGCAAATCCCTGTGGCGGTTGAGTGATACTTGCTCCGGCTGCGGCCGCAAGGCCCTGACCGGAGCGTGTTTCAGTAATCCCGGGTGTCAGCGATAATGGGCTGACACCCGTTTTTTTTATCAGGATGGCCGTGACGTTTCCCTGGCAGAAGTGGCGACTGGCCCTATCGCAAAGATCCGGCTTGCGCAGGTTGCTCTCGGCGCTGCTTGCAGCCCTCATGCTGTTGGCGATCTGGGGCGCCTATCTCAAGTTGGTCGACAGTCGGCAGCCAGTGGATCCCGTCGCGCAGTTCCTTGCGGCGCACTGGGCGCAGCCGATTGCACCGCAAGGCGATCCGCCGCCGGGTTTTTCGGCCATCGAGGCATCGCTGGCCCCGGAGACCTGTGCCGCCTGCCACGTCGAGCAGTACGCCGACTGGAACACCAGCCTGCACAGCCAGACGATGGGCCCGGGAATCCGCTGGCAGTTACGTGTGATGAATCAAGCCGAAGCCAATGACTGCTTGCGCTGCCATGCGCCCCTGGCGGAACAGAAGGCACTGACCGCACTCGAACACGGCTGGGCCAACGCGCCAAAGACGCCCCTGCCGGCCTACGTCAGCTCCGATCTGCACCGCCGCGGCAATACCTGCGCTTCCTGCCATGTGCGCAAACATCAGCGCTTTGGCCCGCCGACGCCGAGTCGCAATCCCAAGTTGCACGGCGGCTTTTCGGCGCAGCCGGCATTTTCGGACAGCCGCTTTTGCATGCCCTGCCACCAATTTCCGCCGGGGGCGCGCAGCCTGGAGGGAAAGCTGGTCGAGAACACTTATGAGGAGTGGCGCAACAGTCCTGCTGCAAGTGAAGGCAAGTCTTGCCAGACTTGTCACATGCCCGGCCGGCGCCACCTCTGGCGGGGGATCCATGATGCCGAAACCGTGCGCAAGGGACTGAACCGCAAACTGGAGGTGAATCGCCTCGACAACGGCCGGATCAAAGTGCTGGCCACCATCACGGCGCCAGGAGTGGGCCATCATTTTCCCACCTACGTCGTGCCCAAGGTAACCGTCAGCCTGCATCTGCGGGATTCCACCGGTATCCGCGAGATTGCGCGTCATGTGATCGGCAGGACGGTCAGTGTGGATATGACCCGCGAGTGGTCCGACACACGGATTCCACCGGGCGGCGAATCAGTTGTCTCCGCGGAAGTCGCCGTGCCACCCGGCGACAACTACGTTGAAATGCACATGGAGATCGCGCCGGCCGAACACTACATACGCATGTTTCAATCGATGCTCAATCGGGATCTCAAGATGGATGCGATTGCCGAGTCATTGCTCCGCGAGGCATTGCGCCAGGCGCAGGCCACGGCCTACCGGCTCGACGACCTGAGCGTAGCGGTGCCGGCTCGACTCAATGAAGGCCAGCATGCAGTTGCAAATTGAAATAGAGCATGGCGATGGGTAAATTTTGCAATGCGAACGCTGCCGATCGATTGTGATAAGCACATGTTTTATCAGGTTATGATCAGATGGCACACAAAATGCTCTAGGTTTCACTACGGTACCTTTGACGTGCTCGGGAATATTTTCAAATGCGGAATTTGACTGGATGGGTTGTGGCATTTCTGTTGCCGCTAACAGCCGGCGCCATTGCCCCCGTCGGTGCTGCGCCGATTGTTGCGCCGGGCACGAGTCCACAGGCAAGCCCGGGACCAGGGGGATTTTCCTCAGTGCCAGCAGCAACGGGACGCCTCAAGTTCAAATCCTCGGGCCCGGTGTGCATGTGTGCCGAGGGGCTGAGTGAGCGGGATATAGAGCAGGCCCTGGCCAAGCTACAGTTGGAGAAGACCGCCGGGCAAGATCCAGCGACCAGACAAGCACCGGTCAGCGGTCAGGAAGACAAACTCAACCTAGGAGTCGCTAAATGATGAGCATGAGAGCAATCGTCGGTCAGTTGCGCAACTGCAAACGGTGGTTGATCGTCGCCACGGCGGTCACCGTTCTATTCTCGGCATCGACTGCCGCCTGGCTGTCGCTGCTGGCGGAGCAGCAGTCCCAGGCCACTCAGGTCAGCAGCGCCGACTCAGGATGGGGGCAGGAAGCCATCAGCGACCTGCGCGAGTACGCTGCGGCGCTTTCGCCAATTGCCGACGCCAATGCCTGTGGCATGGGCGCGTCGTCGTGCTTCAAGTGTCACAATGGTACGCGGGCCGCCGCGCCCAAGATGGATGCCAAGGCCGGTTCGTGGCACTTCGATCACAAGTCGGTGAATGGCTCCTGTGTGGGTTGTCACAAGGGCAAGGACAGATTGATCAAGAAGGAACTCGCGCACGAAGGAATGATCAAGGATTCGCGCCAGAAAGTCGCCGAAACCTGCGATAGCTGTCACAAGTCGGGAAATTCTGCGGAACTTAACAAACGTTATCAAAAATAGACCATGGGGGATACATCGATGAATACCAAAACCAACGTAAGAAAGAACAGCCTTGTCGCGCTAGGCCTGGTCCAAGCCGGAGCGCTACTCTTGTCCGGCCTGAGCGGCACGGCACAGGCTGGGCCCACCATCCCCTTCAATAACGAGAGTTATCTGACGCTCAGCTATTCCCTGCAGGTGTGGGGCCAGAACCGCGGTTTTACGTCGGACAGCGATTCGGGCAGCACCAGCGATTTCTTCCTGCGCAGGAACCGCCTGACGTTCAACGGCCAGGTCAATGACTATGTCGGATTCTATGCGCAACTGGAGGCAGGCAACGACGGCAAGGCGGGTGATGTCGACAAGAGCGTTTATTACCGGGACGCCTATATCACTCTCGATTACACCGACCCGGTCCGGTTCATTGTGGGTCGTTTCAAGAACACTTTTTCCCGCGAAAATCTGGAAGGCTGCCTGGATCCCCTGACCATGGATCGCGCCGAGTGGCTCGCTTATACGCCGTGGGGCGGCACCCGCGACACCGGTGTGGCGGTATGGGGAAATCTCGTCAACGGCAAGGTCCAATACCGGGTGATGGTGGCAAACGGCCGCGAGGGTGACAACGTACCGCGGAAAAATCCGCGCATCACCGCGCGCGCACACGTGAGTCTCCTGGATCCCGAGGCCGAATATGGCTATCTGGGAACCTATCTGGGAACCAAGAAAGTGCTGACTTTCGGTGTCGCGGTCGATGGGCAGAAAGAAGTTGCTTACGGCGATTTCATCACCCGGAGCAAGCCGCAAGACTATAAAGCCGCGACGGTGGATTTCTTCTATGAACAGGCGTTTGCCAGTGGCACCTATACCTTGTCCGGCGCGGTGATGCGCTACAAGACCGGAGAGGCTATCAATGCCAAGTCAGTCGATCCCTTATTGCCGCAAAACTCCGAACTGGGCGGCGGCTACCTGAAAGGTGCCTACATGCTGCCGAACAAGACCGGCATGGGCCGGCTACAAATTTTCGCCCGCCATGAGAAATCGGCTTATCACCTGACCTCGGGATACAGCGACAGGAAGTGGGACAGCGTCGGTGCGAACTACTACATCGATGGCCAAAAACTGAAGGTGACGGGCGAGTTCGCCAAGGTCAAGTTCGACAAGCAGAACCCGACCAATCCCTCGCAGCGTGACTACAACCAGGCCACGATCGGGTTGCAGTTTGAATTCTGACGGGCGGTAGGGAATTACAGGTTCAAAAAATACCTATAACAACGAAGGAGGAGATGATTATGCTGGGAACGGTGTGCTTGCGAAAGCGATTGAAGATATGCGGGCGTTTGCTTGCCCCGGTCCTGGTCACTTCCTCCCTGGTATTGGGCGGATGTGGCGGCGGTAGCGATGCCACTCCCGAAGTGGCTGCGGTGCCCACGGTCCCCTTCGAGATTCTCTGGACCAACGACACGCACGGTTACTTCGTGCCGACCTATCACGCCGAGTACACCGAGGTCGACTCCTATGCCACGACAGCGGCGACGGAGGGAACCGTCGGCGGCTATGCGCGCATTGCGGCCATGGTCAAGAAGTTCAAGGCCCAGACTCCCGATACGGTGTTCGTCGATGGCGGTGACACCTTCGACGGCAGCCCGGTGGCGCAATTGACGCAGGGCGCGGCGGTCATCCCGATCCTGAATGCGATGGGCTACGATGCAATGGTACCCGGCAACCGAGACTTCGCTTGGGACAAGCAAAGCTTCCTGGCGGTGACCAAGGGCGGCACGACCACCGGCACCATCAATAACGGCGTCACCTCTCCTGGCATCACCTCTCCCGGCATCAAGTTTCCCATCGTCGCCGCCAACCTGCTCGATGCGACGACTCTGCAACCGGTGTTTCCGCGCTATGTCATCAAGAAGACGCCGAACCTGAAGATCGCCTTCATCGGCATCACTTCGCCGCTGGCGGGTTCCAAGGGCTTCTTGGTCGAAGGGCAAACGCCGCCCTCCGGGACTACTGCGGCAGGGGCAAACGTGCCCGCCGGCTTCAGGATCGAAGACGAAATCTCGTCGCTGGCGGCGACCATACGTCAGGTGGACAATCCGGACCTGATCGTGGTGTTGTCCCACATGGGCTACTACCAGGATCGCAAATTCGCATCGCGTTCGACCAACATTGATGTGATCGTCGGCGCCCATACCCACCACAACGTCACCAGCCCGCCGGCCATCCCCAACGCCGATGGCACCCGCAAGGTGGTGGTGACCCAAGCCGGCTCGCACGGCAAGTATCTTGGCAAGCTCGACCTGCAAGTCAGCGGGAAACGAGTGGTCAGCTATACCAACGAGCTGGTGCGGGTGACCGCAGCCAACGCGCCGGTGCCTGACGCGGCGGTGCAGGCGCTGGTGGATGCCGCCTATGCGCCCTTCAAGGCGCAGTTGGACACGGTAGTGGGTTACACCACCACGGTGATCGAGCGGCGTGGCGATACCCAAAGTACCATGGGAAGCTTTCTCGCCGATGCGGTTGCAAGCATTTTTGGTACGGATATCTCGAGCTCTCCAGGAATCCGCTACGGTTCATCTATCCCGGGTTCCGTCGCCAAGCCGGCTCAGATCACTTACGGTGACGTCGTGAACATGATCTCGCCAAATACCAACAATAATGCCTGGTCGGTGGGAACAACCACCGGAACCGCGATCCTGTCCTCGATAAGCGGCGCCCTGAATAACGAATACGGGCCGGACATCTATACGTGGGGCGGCGGCGATGTCACCCGTTACAACGGCAAGGTCAAATACACCTACAACATCACGGCGGCGGACAACGCGCATGTCGTCGACCTGACGGTGACCGACACGGCCGGGGTGGCGTGGCCTTTGGTGGAGAAAGGCGTGAGCAACGCCGCCAACCTGGCGAAGGTGTTCACCTCCTCGGGTAGTTCGGGAACCCCGGTGGCCTCGCCACTGACAGCGGTCGACCAGATCGTTGCCTACATCAAGAGTCAACCGAATGCCACCGTCGGACCCAAGATCGACGACCGGGCGGTGTGTCTTGACAAGGCGAAGCAGGCTCCCGCCGAGTTCCAGGCCGGCTTCTACCAGTGCAGGGGTCCTAACGGCACCTGATCGGCCGGTTGGCCGAAATCGACCGGAGCGCGGTAGTTCCCTGAAAGGTCGGTTTCGGCAATATTGGCAAAGTCGATGGCGGCGCTAATCGACCCGAATGGATTAGAGGGAGGAGGCAGTCTGCCTCCTCTTTTTTCCAACATAATGTTTCTAGTCCAACCCGATTGCAATGGCCTGACCGACCATCTTTCAGCGGAGTTCTCCGCCGCTTGCCCGGACGTCTGTTGCTGTTGAAGACAGGAAGCGAGACATTGCACTGCTCGTCCATCGCAAAGACCATTCTAACGATTCTGGCGCGGTCGTGCCGCATACCCCTGACCTTGGTGTGTGCCTTGTTTGCCACCTCGCCGGTACACGCCCATGACCGCATCGGCAGCGTCAGCCATTCGATCATCATCGTCAGGGGCGACGCGGTCTCATACTACGTCAACCTGTCGCCCGCGATTGCGGAGCTGGTCAGGAAGGAAGTCGACCCGAATTCACCCGATTTCCAGGATTACTTCTCTTCCGAACTGACCGTCAAGACCTGGGACAGCGAATGTCAACTCGCCCGGATCGAGCAAGCTTCCCAACCCACCGGGCACTGGATTGTCCACCTGACGTATCAATGTCCACAGCAAGTCAAGGATTTGACGATCACCTCGACCCTGTTTCTGGACCTGGACGAAACTCACACGCAATTCACCCGCCTTGCTTCGCCCGATGATCCCGGCACTGCCATGCGTGAAGCGGTCCTGAAGGCGTCTAACATGACGTTTCACATTCCTGATGTGTTTACCGGCGGTACGGCTTCCGGCGATCGCGCCTTGTCTTTCTTCAAGCTCGGGATCGAGCATCTGCTCACCGGATACGATCACATCCTCTTTCTATTCACTGTGATCATCGCCATGAGCCTGATGGACACCATCAAGGCGGTGACGGCATTTACCGTGGCGCACAGCCTGACCATGGCCCTGGCATTCCTCAACCTGGTTTCACTGCCGTCCAGCGTTGTCGAACCACTGATCGCACTCACCATCATCTACGTGTCCGTTGAAAATATACTTTCAAAGGACATCAGGAAAAGGTGGCTATTGACCGGTCTGTTCGGCTTGGTGCATGGCCTCGGTTTTGTCGGAGCGCTCAAGGCGATAACGGTGTCGCGCGAGGAACTCTTGCTGTCCCTTTTCTCATTCAATGTCGGGATTGAGGCCGGGCAGCTGCTGGTCATTGCGATTTCGATACCAGCGCTGCGGTATCTCAGAGGCCGTGCCTGGGATCGCCAGTTCTGTCGCTACTTCTCCCAGGGTGCGGCGGCATTGGGTGCCGTGTGGCTCGTCCAACGAGTGTTCTTCTAGGCTGCCCGCAGGGAAAGAATGAACCTGAAAACCATGCTGCGAAGGAGATGGACGTGCTTGACTGCATATGCTCCGATATGCGTAGCCTGCTACCTTCCCGTCGGCGCATCCGCCGCCATGACGCTGAGCCACATGAAGGCGCTGAAAGGTACGGCACAACTGGAAATTACCGTCGACAAGCTGTTCGGACGCTGCGGCCTGCCGGCGGCAGTCGTCGATCATGGCCGGGTGACTGGCGAGAAGCAGAGCGTCGACTGGCACGGCACCGCCATGCACCTGTCGGCCATGGACTGGGATGCCGTATACGGAATGCGGCAACCCAAGGTGGGAAAGCCGGAGGCTTGGATCAACGTCGGAAAGCTCGATAGCCGCTGCATAAACGGGTTATCGCAACTGGTGTTAAAGGCCAAGGGCAATGTCGGGGTTCTCAGGGTCACCAAGAAAGCGCAGGGGTTCGGTTACGACACTTCCTATTGGGTACCCAAGAACCTGTACAAGGCACACAAGGTACTCGGCATCAGGGCTACCCTGACGCAGAGCCTAGCTGTCGCAACTCTGGTCGGCCGCTACGGTCAGCCCGACGAAATTCTGAAACAATCGGCACCCGGAGAAAAATTTCGCTACTGGGTTCTGACCCGGCGTGATCACCGGCCGGAACTACTCTATGCCGTTGACTTCGAAATTGACAGCGGAGGTTCCAGAACCTACGCCATCAGTTCGAGCGGAGTGGATTTCGTTCAGCAGCGACTTGAAAAGCTTTTGCAGCAATGGGAACGGGATTATGTTCTGGACTGATTGCAAATTGGGCGGAAGCTTACTACACTCATCTGCTTGGCAATGGTTGTGCGACTATTCCAATAGAAGCCTCTTGCCGTTCGCCCCTGCAATTACTCTGGAAAAGTGATTGATGCAGTTCCTTGAAAATGCCGCCTTTATGAGAACATTGCCGATCGCGCCTTCATCCCGCATCCTGCGCTGGCTGCTGAGCCTGAGTATCCTTGCGACAGCCGTCGTGATGCTTTATCCGCTGAACCTGGAACGACAATACCAGCTCGACGGTACCATCCTGACACTGGCAATTGTCGGCGTGCTGGTTGCTGCACTCGTCGTGTACTTTCTGACCATCCCTCACGGCGTGGCGATCATCCATCGAGGCATCCGACATGCCACCGAGGGAACACTCAAACCGATCGAGACACCTCGCAGGATCAGATTCTTTTTCGGACCGATAGTCGATGATTACAACATCCTGATTCGAAATATTGGCTCATTGTTCCGTGAAATGGAGCAAAGTCAGTTGGCGATTATCGGCGATCGCAACCGCAACGACGCTATCCTGCGCAGCCTGCCAGGCGCCTTGCTGACGGTGGATAGCGATTTTCGCGTGACACTGTCGAACAAACAGGCAGAACAGCTATTCTGTCTGGACAACGATGGTTTGCTGGGGAAGAACCTGTTCGAACTGCTGCGGTTGAATGAAGATGGGAAAGACCTGCTACGGGAGGCATTCCTTTACGAACTGCAGCTCAACAACAAGGAAATTGTGCTCTCCAATGGCAATGACGCACGGCACTTTACCCTCAACGTTACCTTCTTCAGGCAATCGCAGAATGCAATCGACTATTGCGCTGCGGTGATGTTGCAGGACATAACCGAATACAAGCGTCTCCAGGAATTGATTCATCAGTCCGAGAGGTTTCTCGCCATCGGGCAACTCGCCGGAGGGGTGGCGCACGAACTCAACACGCCGCTCGGCACTATCGTCGGCTATGCACAATTGCTTAACGAGGGGGTGCCCAGCGAGGAGCGAAGGCTGGAATACGGGCAACGGATCTACCGTGAGGCGAAGCGTTGCTCTCAAATCATAGAGAATCTCAGGGCCGTGGCGCAGCGCGACGTTTGTTGTCCGGAAACATGCAGCATCAATGCCGTTATTGCCGACGTCGTCGACTCGGTCAACAATTGCCCGAGCAAGACCCATAACGCCAGAATCGTAACCAGCCTAACTTGCGATGCGACCGTGCGAGGTGGCCCAGGACAACTGGACATCGTCCTCGCCAATGTAATCATGAACGCGGTACAAGCGGCGACGGCGGGGTCGCAGGATCCGCTGGTAACGATCACCAGCGCGATTAATGGGGACAACATGCAGGTGAGCATCTCCGACAATGGACCGGGAATCCCGGCCGCGCAGCGCAATCAAGTCTTCGATCCGTTCTTTACCACCAAGAAGGATTGCGCCGGGATTGGCTTGGGACTTGCCATCAGCCAATCCATGGTCACTCGCATAGGCGGCAGTCTATGCTGCGACGCCGATTGCTCTGATGGAGCCAGGTTCCTCCTGACGTTGCCCCTGGCGGAGCGAACCGCAAGGTGAATGCGGTGGTGAGCCCCAGCAACGTCCAGCCACTGTCGGAAACCGGCCGTTCTCGGCCGGTGATCTTGGTAGTCGAGGACGACGAGCCCATGCGTCAGATGATCGCCGCGGTGCTCGAGCCGTTGGATGCGACGGTGTTGGTATCGAAGGACGTGCAGCAGGCAATGGGGATCATCGAGACGCAGGAAGTCGCGGTCGTCCTGACAGATCTGCGCATGCCGCACGCGGACGGAATCGAGATGCTCAATTTTTCAAGAATGCGCAACCCGCTGACACAGGTCGTCTTGATCACCGGCTATGCGACCGTGGAGTCGGCGGTCGACGCGTTCAAGAATGGCGCATTTGACTACTTGCGCAAGCCTTTCGAGCCCGCGGACCTGCGCCGGCAAATCGGCAACGCCCTGCAGTATTTCCTGTTGAATCGCGAGAATCTCGGATTGCGCGATTTCGCGCCCAATGCCAGCAACGACGATCTGGTCGGCGTTAGTCCCTCGATCAACACCGTGAACCGCCTGATCGACCTCGCCGCACCCTATGATTCCTGCGTGCTGATCACCGGAGAATCAGGCACGGGCAAGGAAATCGTTTCGCGTCGCATACACGCTCTGAGTGAGCGCAAGAACAGTCCATTCCTCGCCGTCAACTGTGCCGCCATCCCCGAGAACTTGATCGAGAGTGAATTGTTCGGTTTTCAGCGCGGCGCCTTTACCGGCGCCGACCATGCCAAGATCGGACTGTTTGAGGCTGCTGCTGGCGGGACGCTGTTTTTCGACGAGATCAACAACACCTCGCTGTCCTTTCAGGCCAAATTGCTGCGTGTGTTGCAGGACGGCATGTTTTTCCGGGTTGGGGAGACCAAGCCTCGTCATGTGGATGTGCGCTTGCTCGCCGCCAGCAACAAACCGCTAAAGGATCTGGTAGCAGATGGCAGTTTTCGCGCGGATCTTTACTACCGGTTGAAACTCATCGAGATCGACATCCCCCCGTTGCGCGAGCGCGTCAGCGACATTCCCCTGCTAGTCAATTATTTCATCGTCCGGCACTCGGCGAGGTTCAAGAAGCCGGTGAAGGGCATAACCACCAAGGCCCTGGGTCTTCTGGTGCAACACGATTGGCCCGGCAACGGTCGCGAGCTGGAGAACGTGATCCAGCGCATGATCATTTTTACTTCCACCGATCTCCTCGATGTCGATGTGGTACCGCCGGAACTGTCGGACCTCAAGGAACCGCGGAGTCGTGCGGCTGAACTCATTTGGCCGCAGAGCTTGGAGCAAGTCGAGATGACCGTCATCACCAGGACCTTGCAGAAGAACAAGGGCAACCGAGCCCTGACGGCGGAGATCCTGGGAATCGACAAGTCCACCCTTTGGCGCAAGATCAAGCAGTACAAGATCGAATAACCAGCCGAAGTGTCGCTCGTACCCTAAGGCCAAAGGCGGGCATCAATACCCTAAGGCCAAAGGCGGGCATCAATACCCTAAGGCCAAAGGCGGGCACTAGTTGCATCCGGACGTTGCATACCATGTCGCCACATCGCCGAGGTCCAGGATCGTGGTGGGCGACAAGGGCCCGAAATATAGCAGCCTGTTGGAGGCGGTCGCCAGGTAGGTGCCGGGGGGATAGAAGCGGTAGTAGTACGGGAATGCGAATTGCGATTGCGTTCGCGGCGCAAGCTCGCTGGGGACGCTGGTTTCCGCCCAATTGAACAGGCAGTCGGCCGGCTGGATGGTTGTTGCCGTGGTGGTTAGGCTGGGTGCAGAGCAGTTGGCGGCCGCGTCGCAGGCCGCTACGCTATAGTTGTAGATGGTAGTGAGGCTGAGCGCCTTGTCGGCATAGCTGATCACATTGCCCTGTGTCGCTATCTGGGTGCCGCCCCGGTAGATTTTGTAAGAAGTTACACCCACGTTGTCGGTGGACGCCGTCCAGGCCAGATTGATTTGCCGGGTGCCGACGGCGGTGGCGGTCAGTTCGGCGGGCGTGGTCGGTGCTTGGGTATCTTGCACCGAACCCGATTTCTCCGGGAACCCCGCGGCCTGCCAGGCCACCATTGCAGCCCTCTGCTCCGAAGTCAATGGCGTATTGCCTGCCGGTGGCATGGTTCTCGCGCTCACCCGCGCAACTGCTTCTTCTACCCAAAAAATCGCGTCAGCATAGGTGTCGACGTTGAAACCCACCGGTGCGTCCTTTCGGGCACTGCCGGACAATGTCTTGGAATGGCACTGCAGGCACACCGTCAGAACACTGTTGCGAATCCCGTTAATGCCGTCGTATACCGGCTCAATCGCCGCCTGGAGCTGGCCGTTGATCCCGAATAGCAAAATCAAGACAGCGAGTCGTTTCATCAAGCAACCTCATGATTACGATAATTGTCGGCGTGACGGCCCTGCCACATCAAGGTTCGGTCACGCTCGCCGACCGGGGGCGGCTCAAGATTCGACTTTACAAGAAAAATGCCCTGCACGATTAAACAAACTGGGTCGGCGCTTTATTC
>Ga0208566_1001744_pt1 | contig 12215 bp, 7 predicted proteins | sample PL_2010_150m_FD_184159 | JGI IMG/M metagenome (GOLD analysis project Ga0208566, IMG submission 184159) | Freshwater microbial communities from Powell Lake, British Columbia, Canada to study Microbial Dark Matter (Phase II) - PL_2010_150m... | ecosystem: Environmental > Aquatic > Freshwater > Lake...
TTCCTGTGCATGGCGTTGGTGGAAGACAGCGGTTACCTGGCGCGCGCCGCCTTTCTCACCGATGCACTGATGGTCAGGCTGGGCCTCGACGGGCGCAGCTTCGTGATGGTGCTGATGGGCTTCGGCTGCAACGTCCCGGCGGTGATGGGCACGCGCATGATGCGTGAAAGGCCGCTGCGGCTGCTGTCGATGCTGGTGATCCCGTTGTCGCTGTGTTCCGCGCGCCTGCAGGTATTCCTGTTCATCGTTTCGGCCATCTTCCTGCCGGCGCAGGCGCCCTGGGTGATCTTCGGCTTCTACCTGGCCAGCTTCGCGGCGATGATGCTGACCGCGCTGATGTTCCGCAATCGCTTCAGGAACACCGAACCCTTCGTCGTCGAATTGCCGCCGTGGCGGGTGCCGACCCTGCGCCAGGTATGGATGCGCGGCTGGCTGGAAGTGCGGCACTTTCTCTCGCGGGCGACGCGCTTCATCGTCCTCGGGGTGATCGCCATCTGGCTGCTGACCAACCTGCCGCTGGGTGCCACGCCGGGCGGCGCGGCCACCCTGGCCGGCCAGCTCGGCACGCTGTTCGCCCCGGTACTCGCGCCGATCGGCATTGACGAGAAACTGACGGTGGCGCTGTTGTTCGGGTTTGTCGCCAAGGAAGTGATGATCGGCGCCTTCGCCGTGATCTACGGCCTGTCGGGCGACGCGCTGGCACATGAGTTCGCGCGCAACATGACTTGGGTCCAGGCGGTCAGCTTCATGCTGTTCACTCTTATCTACACCCCTTGCATTTCCACCATTGCGACCATCAAGGCCGAGTCGCGCAGTGCCGCGTTCACCGCGGTGTCGGTGCTATGGCCGCTGGCGCTGGCATGGCTCACCAGCTTCGCCTTTTATCAAGGCACGCGGATGCTCTTCGGCAGTACTTAGTCACGGCAAGTCGGCGATCTTTGGCCCGCCACACGGTCGAAACAGCCGGCTGCGGGGGCTGGCGCGCAGCTCCGCAGGCGCATAAGACTATTCGACAGTCTTGATGACCTTGGCGGCGATCACGTAGAGGGCCTTGAGCTCCTCATCGGTGAAATCCAGCAGGCGCAGGCATGAGGCGCCAAGCTTCACCCATTCGCGGGTCTGGCTGCCGCCGGTGATTTCCTGGAGGAGGTGCTCCGCCGTCTGGCCCATCGCGATCAGGTAACGGCTGGTCGAGGGCAGCCCGGAGTCGATATAGTCCAGAGCCGAAAGCTCGTGATGGTGGTGGATCGCCAGACAGATTTCCTCCGGCAGCCACCAGTTTTCGGCCAGCAGGTTGCCGATCGTGGCGTGATCGAGCGGCAACTCCTGCAAACCCTCTCGTTCAATCTGCGTGAACGATTGCTCGGCTTCGGCGTTGGCGCGGGCCAGGATCTTGTCGTAGTTCGGGAATCGCCTCAACAGCACCGGGATGCCGCAATCGCGGAACAGGCCGTAGGTATAGGCGTCGTCGGCGCGCAGTTTTCCCTTGCCGACAATCTGGGTGAGCCAGCCCGACAGCGCGGCAATCTGCGCCGACGCATGCCAGAACCTTTCCAGGCGAATATCCGAGGGGAAAGCCTTGCGCAGACTGATGCCGGCAATCGCGCGGCTGGCCACGTCCAGGCCCAGCATCAGGAGCGCCTCGTTGATCGAATGCGCCCGGTGGTTGAAGCCGAAAAAGGGTGAGTTGGCCGTCTTGATCAGGCTGGCGGCGAGGCTGACATCGGCGCTGATGAGCTGACCCAAGTGGCGGAAGTTGGGGTCCTCCCGGCACATCTCGGCGGCGATGCGGTCAAGAATCTCGGGGCGCGGTGGGATGCCAATGTCCTTGATGGTCTTTTCAAGGAGAGTGTCGATGGCGGGTGGCGGGTTCGCGTCGTCGGTGCTCATTGGCGGCCCATTGATCGGATAGGGAATGACCTCGAATCGACTGTAGTCTACCCTACCTTGGCGACAAAGGATGCCAGGCGGCTGTGCACCCAGAAAACCGGGAGCAGCGCAAGATGTGCGCTGCTCCCCAGGTTCAGACAAATAACCTTGCTGGTCGTGCTGCGGCTTAGAACCCCGGCCCGCGATGGCGTCTGTGCATTCTGCCGAGCAACTTGTCGGCGATGGCCTTCTGGTCCGCCGTGAGGACATTGTAGAGGTCGGCGACCTTGGGCTGCAGAACCTTCATGTTGTCCACATGCTGCTGCGCAATCAGGATGTATTGAGCCATCCGCTCGGGTACCGTGGTCTTGGCTTCTTGGATGGCGGCCGTGCGCACGACCTTCATCGCATCCGCCTGCTGTTTGACGGTGGCGGCAAACGCGCCCCAGGCACCTTCCTGAGCGGCGGTGATTGTCAGCGCCGCCTTGATTCTCGCCAGGCGCGCGTCGGCCATGGCGGACAGATCGAAATTGGCTGCGCCCATTCCTGGTCCCGGCATGCCCGTCCCGGGGCCCATGCCGTGACCGGGGTGGAAGCCAGGCCCTGGACCGTAGCCGGGGGTCTGTGCAAAGATCGTGCTTGCCATGCCGAGGGTGGCGATGGCGGCGATGCCGGCGATAATCTTTCGAGTGCTATTCATGATGTTTCTCCTGTGGGTAATCGGTGGTTGGCTTGCGGCACACAATCCGTTCGGCCAGAAGGAAGGAAACCCTTCGCAACGGCTGCAATTTAATCAGCAGGATGTAACTGATCTATGTCGGCCGGGCATAATTTTGTAGCGCACTGCGACGAAAATGCTGATTGACACACTGGGTTACATTTTCCCTTCCCGTGCTGACCGGATGAGCTTATAAATCCGCCCATGGACACGCCAGACCACATCCTGATTGTAGATGACGACGCCGAAATCCGGCAGTTGCTTGGCAGCTATCTGCTCAAGAACGGGCTGAAAGTGACGGCGGCCGCCGATGGCAGGGCGATGTGGCAGGCGCTGGATGCGGCGCGCGTAGACCTGATCGTGCTCGACCTGATGTTGCCGGGGGAGGACGGACTCACGCTGTGCCGCAAACTCCGCGTCAAGTCCGACATACCCGTCATCATGCTGACGGCGCGCGGCGACGAGACTGATCGCATCGTCGGGCTGGAAATGGGCGCCGACGATTACCTGCCCAAACCCTTCAGCGCCCGCGAACTGCTGGCCCGCATCAAGGTGATCCTGCGCCGCGCCCGCAGCCTGCCGGACAACCTGCGTCCCGAGGGGGCGCGCCGCATCGGCTTCGCCGGCTGGACCCTCGACACCGCTCAGCGCCACCTGGTGTCCGCCGAGGGCGTGGTGACCGCCTTGAGCGGCGCGGAATACCGCCTGCTGAGGATCTTCCTGAGCCATCCGAACCGGGTGCTGAACCGCGATCAACTGGTGGATCTGACCCAGGGCAAGCAGGCCGATCCGCTGGATCGCAGTATCGACGTGCAAGTCAGCCGCCTGCGCCATCGCCTCGGCGATGATCCCCGCGACCCGTGCCTGATCAAGACGGTGCGCGGCGAAGGCTATGTATTGGCGGTGCTGGTGACGGGAGAGGCTTAGGGCGTGTTCTCAATTGAGCGACGTGTGCGAACGAGGCAGATGGCTCCCAGTGCAAGGCACGAGCGACGCCGTTGGGTGATTCCCAATCAGGAGCGAGCAACGCCGCAATGGGGGCCATATGCCTCGTTCCCTCCGGGTTGTTGCCAAATGCGGCGTCCGCTTTGTCACTCGTCTCGTCAAGGGGAATGGCCATTGACTTCGACTCGCTTCGCGCGGCCATCCGCATTTGGCAGCAACGCATCGCGCCGATCAATTGAGAACACGCCCTAATGCGCTGGCTGCCGCAGTCCCTGTTCGGACGTCTGGCGCTGATCCTCTTCGGCGGATTGCTGATCGCCCAGTTGCTGAGCGCCGTGATCAATTTTGCCGAACGCGATCGCCTGATGCTGCGCGCCGGCGGCATGCAATCGGCGCAGCGCATCGCCGACATCGTCAAGCTGTTCGACTCGCTGGGCCCTGCGGAGCGGCGGCGCCTTGCCGGAATCCTGAGCGGACCACTGCTGGCCGTCACCTTGAGTCCGACCTCTCAAGCCGAAACCGACCGCGCGGCTGCGCCGGACAGCGCGCAGGCGCTGGTGTTTTCGGCGGTGCTGCGGGCGGCCCTGGGGAGTGACCGGGAAATGCGCATCAGCCAGAACCAAGGGGCGGCCGCGACCTGGCGGCCCGGATATTTCCGGGATCGGCGTGCCGCAAGGGAGGAGGGACGGATGCTCGCGCCGGAAATGCAGCAAATTCCACCCAGAAGTCTGGCCTTCCTGACCCAGGTCCGCCTCCTCGACGGGAGTTGGGTGCAGTTCAATGCGCGCGTCCCGCAGGAGGCGGCGAATCTCCCCTGGCGTCTGTTGCTGACGCTGCTGGTGTTGCTCGTTGCAGTCTTGCTGCTGTCACTGGTGGCGGTGCGCTGGGTGACGCGCCCGCTCCAGGTGCTGGCTTCCGCCGCCGATGAACTGGGCCGGGATATCCACCGGCCGCCCCTGCCGGAGCGCGGACCGCTCGAAGTGCGCCGCGCCGCGCGCGCCTTCAACACCATGCAGACCAGCCTGGTGCGTTACATCGAGGATCGGACGCGGATCCTCGCGGCGATGTCCCACGACCTCAAGACACCCATCACGCGTCTGCGCCTGCGGGCCGAGCTGATGGACGACGAGGACCTGCGGCAGCGCTTCGAGAAGGACCTGCTGGAAATGGAAGCCATGGTCAATCAGACCCTGGATTTCATGCGCGGACTGGACAGCCGCGAGCTGCAGCAACCGATCGACATCCTGGCCTTGCTCGAAAGCCTGCAGGGCGACAACGAGGAAATGGGCCGCACCATGAGCATCACGGGGCATCCTGCTGCGCCGTTCATCGGCGCGCCGCAATTGCTCAAGCGCTGCATCAGCAATCTCCTCGACAACGCGCTCATCTATGGCAAGCGCGCGCAGATCAGCATCGAGGACAGCACCGTGGAACTGCTGATCCGCATCCGCGACGAAGGGCCGGGCTTGCCGGAGGCGGAACTGGAAAAAGTCTTCGAACCGTTCTACCGCCTCGAAAGTTCACGCAATCGCGCCACCGGCGGGACCGGCCTCGGCCTCAGCATCGCCCGCAACATCGCCCGGGCGTTGGGCGGCGACGTGACCCTGCGCAATCATCCGCAGGGCGGACTGGAAGCGTTGCTGAGCTTGCCGCGCGTGCATGTTTAGCGGATAACGGCAGAAACCGGTCGGAGCGCTTGTGCCGGCGCTGGCACTTGGTCTCGCTCCGGCTCCCGGTGCTGGGGAGCGCACATATCGCCGAATCGAGACCAAGCGCCAGCGCCAGAATCAGCGGGGGGCGGTTTTCCTAAATGCAGCACCATTGTTCAATGCAGGAGGTCTGGGGACTTCGCCCGCCCTGCCGGTGCGGAGAACGCACATATCGGTCGGTCGAAGTCCCCAGACCTCCTGCGCTCCGCTGGCCGTTGCTCGCAAATGCACCCGTGTCCCTGTCCTTGCCAGGTCGGCAGGTTAGAATCGCAGCATGGAAGTCGTCTTCTCCTTCGCTGCCGGTGCCGCCCTTGCCGGCGTCCTCCTCGCTTGGCTGTTGACGGCGCGGGTAGGTGAGGCGCGAGCGCAAGGGCGCCTGGAACTCGAACCGGAGCTGGCGACTCTCAGAGAACGGCTGAGGGCGCGCGAAGATGAACTGGCGCGATTGCGCGAGCAATTCTTGGAGAAACTCGCCGCACTGGAGGAAACCCGCCTGTCATTCGCCGACGCCTTCAAAGCGCTCTCGGCCGATGCGCTCCAGCGCAACAACCAGTCCTTCCTGGAGCTCGCCCGCGCCACGCTGGAGAAATATCAGGAGGGCGCCAAGGGCGAACTGGAAAAGCGCCAACAGGCCATCGGCGAACTGGTGGCGCCGGTGAAGGTCACGCTGGAGAAATTCGAGCAGCAGATCCAGTCGGTGGAAAAGTCCCGCGTCGATGCCTACGCCACGCTCACCGAGCAAGTAAAGGCGCTGGCCGAATCCCAGGGCCAGTTGAAGAACGAGACGGCGAACCTGGTCAAGGCGTTGCGCGCGCCGCAGACGCGCGGGCGCTGGGGCGAACTGCAGCTCAAGCGCGTGGTTGAGATGGCCGGCATGCTCGACCACTGCGACTTCTACGAACAGGAGAGCGTCGGCACCGAGGACGGCCAATTGCGACCGGACATGGTGGTGCGCTTGCCCGGCGGCAAGAACATCGTCGTCGATGCCAAGGCACCGCTCGCCGCCTACCTGGATGCACTCGAAGCGGAGGACGATGCGACGCGCAAGCGCAAGCTACTCGACCACGCGCGCCAAGTGCGTGATCATCTCGCCAAGCTCGGCCGCAAATCGTACTGGGAGCAGTTCCAGCCGTCGCCGGATTTCGTCGTGCTGTTCCTGCCCGGCGAGACTTTCTATTCGGCGGCGCTCGAAGCCGATCCCAGCCTGATCGAGGCCGGCGTCGAGCAGAAAGTGATCCTCGCCACCCCGACCACCCTGATCGCCCTGCTGCGCGCCGTCGCCTACGGCTGGAAGCAGCAGGCACTGACGGAAAACGCGCAGCAGATCAGCGCGCTGGGCAAGGAGTTGTACGAACGCCTGTGCGTGCTGGCCGATCACTGGGGCGATATCGGCAAGCATCTGGGCAATGCCGTCGGTGCCTACAACAAGTCGGTGGTCTCGCTCGAGTCGCGGGTGCTGGTCTCGGCACGCAAGTTCCGCGACCTCAAGGCCACCCCCGATGACAAGGAACTCCGTGACCTGGCGCCGGTTGAGAGCACCCCGCGCGAGTTGCAGGCGCCGGAGATGCAGGTGCTGCCGAAGGCGTAGATTGCATATGCCCATGGCTCACACTGTGAGCCACTAACTCCGGAGAATGGTCTCCTTCTCAAGTCGAAGGAGGAACCCAACCATGTCCCGGAAAATTACCGCACTCCTGCCGCGCGATCCCGACCGGCTGGTATTCTGGCTGACGACCACCCTGTGCGCATTGTTCCTGCTGTTCGTGCCGGGCGCGCCGGGTGGAATCGCCACCCTGTAACATGACGTCGATGCACTCTCCGGAAACCAGCCTCGATCTCGAGCAGTCCCGCATTTCCCTGGAAGCCCTCGACGCCGAAACGGTGGTGCTGTGCGCTTCGCTGCGCCTGGCGCGCAACCTGCGCCGCGACCATGACCGGATCCAGTTGGCGCAAGGATTGACGCGCTGGCAAACGCTGCGGGCGCTGACGATTCCGCAGTGGCTGGATCAGGTGATGCAGGAGAGTCTGCTGGTCGGCGAGCTTCCGGCGGCGACGACGCCGCGCCTGGTCCTCGACGGGTTGCAGGAACGCATCCTGTGGGACCGCGCCGTGAGCTCCGCCGCCAACGGCGCGACCGATGAGGCGCTGTTCGACCGCGAAGGGCTGGCCAGCGCCGCCGCCGAGGCGAATGCCCTGATGGCCGCGTGGAGCATCCGCATCCCTCTGGCGGCGGCCGAGCAGAGCGAGGAGACCCGCCATTTCCTGCGCTGGCGCGAGGAGTTCCGGCGCATTTGCGACGAAGCCGGCTGGTTTGACATGGCGCGGCAGTTCGACTGGCAGATCGACTGCCTCAGGGCCGGTGCCGGCCGCCTGCCGCGCCAGTTGGTCCTGGCCGGCTTCGACCGTTACAACCCGCAAGAGGCGCGCCTGGCGCAGGCGCTGATGCAGCGCGGTGTCGCGGTGTTCGAACTGGAGCAAGGCTTGCCGGAAGCGGCGCACGCCGGCATCCTGGGATTGCCCGACCGCGACGCCGAATGCCGTGCGGCGGTGGCCTGGGCGCGCGCGCAGCTTGAACAAGATTCGACAATGCGTCTGGGCATCGTGGTACCGGAACTCGCCGCGCTGCGCTCGACCCTGGCGGCGTTCCTCGACGATGCGCTTGATCCGCCGACTCTGCGGCCGGTACTGTCGGAAATCCCGCGCCGCTACAATTTCTCGCTGGGTCTGCCGCTGGCGCGCCAACCCTGCGTCGCGGTCGCCCTGCAACTGCTGGCCTGTGCCGCTGCGGGCCGTCTCAATCAGGAAGATTTCTCGACGCTGCTGCGCCAGCCCTACTGGTCTGCGGAAATCACCGAAGCCGACGGGCGGGCCCGTTTCGATGCGCTGATCCGCGAATTCCTGGCGCCGGCATTTGCATTCGAGCGAGTGCTGCGTTTCGCCCGCAAGAGCGCCGCCAAGGGGTTGGCCATCGAGCGCCTGCTGGCGCATCTGGAGGCTTTCAAGGCGACCCTGGCGGCGCAACCATCGCGGCAGGTCCCCTCGGCCTGGGCGTCAGCCTTCGGAGCGATGCTCGAGGCGGTCGGCTGGCCGGGCGAACGAAGCTTGTCCAGCCACGAGTACCAGGCCCATCGTGCCTTCACATCCGCCCTCGACACTCTTGCCGGACTCGACGCGGTACTTGGTCGGGTGGGCATCACCGACGCCCGCCGGCGCCTCGCACAGATCTGCCGCGAGCGCATCTTCCAGCCCGAGACCATCGGCGATCCGCCGGTGCAGGTGATGGGCTTGCTGGAGATCGCCGATACCCCCCTCGATGCCATCTGGGTGATGGGCATGAATGAACACCTGTGGCCGCCACCGGCACGCCCCAATCCGCTGCTGCCTGCCGAGCTGCAGCGGCTCGCGCGGGCGCCCAATGCCTCGGCCGACGTGCAGCGCGAGTTTGCCGCGGTCATCCACCGACGGCTGCTGCGCAGTGCGCCGCGCGTATGCTTTTCCTGGGCGCGCAGCGAAGCCGCCCGGGCGCTGCGCCCGAGTCCGTTGCTCAGCGGGATGCCTGAACTGGGCGGACTGGACCATGCCGCTCCGGCCAGGTACCTGGCTGGCGGCGAAATGGAAACCCTCGAGGATGCACAGGCGCCGCCGCTGGCGCCGGGCGAGACGGTCCGCGGTGGCGCCAAGCTGCTGCAAGCGCAGGCGGTCTGTCCGGCATGGGCTTTTTATCGCTACCGGCTCGGCGCAAGACCGCTCGAGACGCCGGCCGACGGCCTCGATGCGCGCGCCCGCGGCAACCTGCTGCACGCGGTGCTGGAGCATTTTTGGCAGGGGCGAGGCGGCGCCGAGCTCCAGGCGATGTCGGCAATTGAGGAGCGGGAGGCCGCAGTGGCTGTGGCTGTCGAGGAGGCGCTGGGCGAATTCGATGCCGGTCTGGAGGAAGAGCTGCCGCCGCGCCTGCGGGCGCTGGAGCGGGAACGGCTGATCCGTTTGGTGCTCCAATGGCTGGCGCTGGAAGCGCAGCGCGCTGCGGCTTTCCGCGTCGTCGCCCGGGAGCAAGAGACCCTCGTCGACATCGAGGGCATCGCCGTGCGGCTGCGGGTCGATCGCATCGATGAACTCGACGATGGCCGTCGCGTCATCATCGACTACAAGACCGGCGGCAAGGTCAGCCAGGCAAGCTGGGCGGCCGAGCGTATCGACGAACCGCAGTTGCCGATCTATGCGGCCTTCCTGCCGACGCCGGCATATGAAGGTGTGCATGAAGGCATAAGCGCCGCCGAGGGCATCGCCGCAGTGGTATTCGCCCGAGTTCGCCTGGATGAATGCGCGTTCGTCGGCATCGCCAGCGACAGCGACCTGCTGCCCAAGGTGTCCGCGCTGGCTGAAGCACGCAAGCTGTTTCCGCAAGCGCAATTCCCCGACTGGGAAAGCCTCGTCGCGCACTGGCGCAGGCGCATCGCCGCCATCGCCCGGGAAGTCCGCGAGGGTCATGCGGCGGTCAGTTTTGCCGATGAGGAGGCGCTCGCCTACTGCGAAGTGAAACCCTTGCTGCGCTTGCCCGAGGTGCGGGCGCAACGTGAACAATCCGAGCAGTCGGCAATCCTCTCATCTGGGGGGAATCCGTCATGAGCGATCACGCGCTACTGCTCGAAGAGGATCGCCTCAGCCGCCTGCGGGCACTGGAACCGGCCTCGTTCATCGTCGAGGCCCCCGCCGGTGCCGGCAAGACGGAACTGCTCACCCAGCGGGTACTCAGGTTGCTGGCGAGCGTCGCCGAGCCTGAGGAAATCGTCGCCATCACCTTCACGCTGAAGGCAGCGGCGGAGATGAAGCAGCGCATCCTCGAAAGCCTGGAGATGGCGGCCGGGCCGACGACCGACCCGGCCGGGCTGGCGCCGCACCGGCGCGTCACGCTGGAACTGTCGCGGCAGGCATTGGTGGCGTCCGAGGCGCATGGCTGGAAGCTGCTGGAGAACCCGAATCGCCTGCGCATCATGACCATCGATGCGTTGTGCGCCAGCCTGGCGCGGCAAATGCCCTTCCTGTCGCGTTTCGGCGCCCAGCCGCGCATGGCCGAGGACGCCCGCCTGCATTACCGGGAGGCGGTGCGGCGCACCCTGGCGCTGCTGGCGGAGGAGGGCGAGGGCGACGGCGGCGGATATGCCGAGGTCGTCGCTGATGTGGTCACTGAAGGGCTGCGCCACCTCGACAACGATGCCGCGCGCCTCGGCGGGCTGCTCGCCGCCATGCTGATGCGGCGCGACCAATGGCTGCGCCACGCCCTGGCGCACGACGCCGACTATGCGACGCATACCAGCGAGGCGGCACAGCAGGGACTGACGGCACTGGTGCAGGGCGACATGCAACGCTATGCTGTAGCGCTGGATGTTCGCCTGCAGGAACGCTTGATGCCACTGGCGCGCAGCGCCGCCGGCAATCTCCCGGCCGACTGCAGCAATACGCCGATCGCCGCCCTGCTCGACTGGCATCGGCCGCTCACCGGCGCGCCGGATGAACTGCCATTGTGGCGCGGCATCTGCGAATTGCTGCTGACCCGGGAAGGCGCTTTCCGCAAGGCCTTCAACAAGAACCAGGGCCTGCCGCCGGGCAAGCCCGGCGAGGCGTCCAAGCAGGCGTTGCGGGAGCTCATCGCCGCCTTACCGGATTCTGCCGCGGACTTGCTGGCAAGCCTGCGCGAGTTGCCCGATCCGCACTACACCGACGCGGAATGGCGCACCGTGGCCGCCCTGGCGCAATTATTGAAGCTCGCCGCGGTGCAGTTGTGGGCGGTCTTCAACGAGGCCGGCGAAGCCGATTTCGTCGAAGTCGCCCAGCGCGCCTTGCAGGCCCTGGGGGCGGAAGACCAACCCTCGGACCTGGCGCTACAGCTCGACTATCGCATCCAGCACCTGCTGGTCGACGAATTCCAGGACACCAGCCCGGTCCAGGTGCAACTGTTGCAGCGCCTCACCGCGGCGTGGATGCCGGATGACGGGCGGACGATGTTTCTGGTGGGCGATCCGATGCAGTCGATCTATCGCTTTCGCAAGGCCGACGTCGGGCTGTTCCTCAACGCCGCCAAATCGGGCATCGGCGCGATCTCCCTCGAGCGCCTGCGGCTGTGCCGCAACAACCGCTCCTGTCCGGCCGTGGTCGACTGGGTGAATACCGCTTTCGACAAAGCTTTTCCTCCCGTCGATCAGGTCACCGAAGGCGCCATCCGCTATCGCAGCTTCGTTCCGACGCGCGCCGCGCTGCCCGGTGCCGGCGTATTCGTGGACGCGCTGGTGTGCGCCGGCGATCTGCCGGGCGAAATGGCGGAGCTTCTCGAAGCGCGCCGCGTGCTGCACCTCATCGAACAGGTGCGGTGCGACGACCCGTCGCGTTCCGTTGCCGTGCTGGTGCGGGCGCGCGACCATCTGGCGCCGCTGGTAGCGGAGATCCGCCGCGTCCGTCCAGGGCTGCGTTTTCAGGCGGTGGAGATCGAGCGCCTGGCCGAGCGCCAACCGGTGCAGGACCTGCTCGCCCTGACGCAGGCGCTGCATCACCGCGCCGACCGGGTGAACTGGCTGGCCATATTGCGCGCACCCTGGTGCGGTCTGACGCTGGCGGACCTGCATGCGCTGGCGGCCGATGACCACGCCGCGACGATCTGGTCGCTGATGAACGACGACGCGCGCATGGCGCGGCTGTCCGGCGATGGACAAGGCCGCCTGGACCACGTGCGTGGCGTGCTCGGCGAGGGCTACGCCCAGCGCGGTCGCCAATCGCCGCGGCGCTGGGTGGAAGGCCTGTGGACCATGCTGGGCGGCCCCGAGTGTTTACAGTCGCCAGCCGATGCCGGCGATGCCAGGGCCTTTCTCGACCTGATCGACCAGCTCGACAACGCCGGGCGGTTCACGCCGGAACAGTTGGTGGCGCAGATCGCCGAACTCTATGCCGCGCCCGATGCCCTGGCCGACGGCAGCCTGCAATTC
>Ga0208566_1001746_pt1 | contig 12206 bp, 10 predicted proteins | sample PL_2010_150m_FD_184159 | JGI IMG/M metagenome (GOLD analysis project Ga0208566, IMG submission 184159) | Freshwater microbial communities from Powell Lake, British Columbia, Canada to study Microbial Dark Matter (Phase II) - PL_2010_150m... | ecosystem: Environmental > Aquatic > Freshwater >...
GCCTTATCGCGGTGAACGATTGCGCTAAATGCATCAACGGCCTCGCCCTGCAACAAGATATCGACCTTAACCAAGTTGCCTTCAGCATCACCCTTTTCCTCATAATCTAAAGATGCATAACCCTTAGTACGGGATTTAAGTTGATCAAAGAAGTCAAAAACGATTTCAGCCAACGGTAAGTCGTAGCGAATCTCAACACGATCCTCAGAGATGTAATCCATACCAAGCAGTACACCGCGGCGCTCTTGGCAGAGCTCCATGATTGTGCCAATGAACTCTGATGGTGCAAGGATTGTAGATTTAACAATTGGCTCTTTCACAACTGCGACCTTGCCATCAGGAAACTCCGATGGATTTGTAACACGAACTTCTTTTCCATCTTCCATCGTTACGTTATAGACAACGTTAGGTGCAGTTGAGATTAGATTTAATTTATGTTCGCGTTCTAAGCGCTCACGCACAATCTCCATATGCAAAAGTCCTAAGAAGCCGCAGCGAAAACCAAAGCCAAGGGCTGCAGAGCTCTCAGGTTCAAAGACAAGGGCTGCATCATTTAACTGCAACTTATCTAAGGCATCACGCAAGGCTGGAAAATCGGCGCCATCTAATGGGAAAAGACCTGAGAAGACCATTGGCTTTGGATCTTTATATCCAGCCAATGCATGTTTTGTGGGGTTGTTATACGTTGTAATCGTGTCACCTACACGCGATTGGCGAACATCTTTTACACCGGTAATCAAATAACCTACTTCGCCAACACCTAAGCCTTTAGATGCAACGGGCTCGGGAGAAATGACTCCGACTTCCAATGCCTCATGGCGAACACCAGTTGAAAACATTTGGATCTGTTCGCGCGGAGATAAGTGACCATCGATCACACGAACGTAGGTAACAACGCCGCGATAGCTATCATAGACCGAGTCAAAGATTAATGCACGAGCCGGTGCGTTTGGATCGCCTTCAGGTGCTGGAATCTGTTTAACGATTTCATCAAGGAGTTCTTTAACGCCATCACCAGTTTTACCGGAGACGCGCAAGCAGTCCTCTGGTCGACAGCCGATGAGCTTGGCAAGCTCTGCAGCAAACTTTTCTGGTTGGGCATTTGGTAGATCTATTTTATTTAAGACTGGAATAATCGTAAGATTATTTTCCATCGCTAAATACAGGTTCGCCAGAGTTTGAGCTTCGATTCCCTGAGCACAATCAACTAATAAAACTGCACCTTCACAAGCTGCCAGTGAGCGAGAGACTTCATAGGTAAAATCGACGTGGCCAGGTGTATCGATCATGTTCAAGATGTATTCACCGCCATCGATACCGCTGCGCCACGGCAGACGAACGGCCTGAGATTTAATGGTGATTCCGCGTTCGCGTTCGATATCCATGCGATCTAAATACTGCGCGCGCATATTGCGAGGGTCGACTACTTCTGTAATGCCCAACATGCGATCGGCAAGGGTTGATTTACCGTGGTCAATGTGAGCGATGATGCAGAAGTTACGTATCTGCGCCGGATCAGTTGAAGCTGGTTGCGGCGCCTTAGCAAGTGAGATTGCAGGCATGAACCTAGCCTCGCTTTATAGAGTAAGAAGAGTTAACGTGAACCGGCTTTGGCAGCAGCCTTAGCCATTGATGACTTCTTGTTTGCTGCAGAGTTCTTGTGCAGAACTCCCTTTTGAACTGCAACATCGAGTGCCTGTGAGGCGGTACGAAGTTCAGTTGTGATTACAGCGGCATCTCCAGCAGTTAATGCATCACGGAATTTACGGACAGCGGTCTTGATAGATGAGCTCACAGACTTGTTGCGAAGGCGTGCCTTCTCGTTGGTCTTAATGCGCTTAATCTGAGACTTGATATTTGCCACGCTGTGGTACTCCGGACTCTGGTAGTTGATGAAGGGTAAAGGTTACCCGTTCAGGCCTTTAGGCTCAAATTAGGTGGTAATGATGCCTGAAGATGAGGCGCGACGACGCTTGCGACCCACTTTAGGAGCGAGCTGCGCAACTGGCGCATCGGCATTGATTGACTCGTGGAACTCGTGCGCAGTGGCATCTCTTTCATCGGCATCTTCATGCTTTGATGATGGAACATCGAGCTGAGGCATTGGCGCCTTCATCTTGACCGGCTCCATATGAATATGAATTCCGCGACCACTACATGAATCACATGTTGTTGAGAAGGCTTCAATCAGACCTTGGCCAACGCGCTTACGCGTCATTTGGACTAAACCAAGAGAGGTTACCTCTGCGACCTGATGCTTCGTGCGATCGCGCCCGAGGGATTCAACTAAACGGCGCAGAACCATTTCACGGTTAGATTCAAGAATCATGTCGATGAAGTCGATAACAACGATTCCACCTAAGTCACGAAGACGTAGCTGGCGTGCAATCTCTTCGGCCGCCTCTAAGTTGTTTTTAGTAACAGTCTCTTCCAGGTTTCCGCCCTTACCAATGAACTTACCGGTGTTAACATCGATAACAATCATTGCCTCGGTGCGATCGATAACAAGTGATCCACCTGATGGTAGATATACCTTGCGATCAAAGGCCTTTGCTAACTGCTCTTCAACGCGGAAATCTGCAAATAAATCTCCAGTGCCCGTATATTTTTCAATCTTGATTGTTAGCTCTGGTGCGATAAAGCCGAGGTAGCTTGTTACTTCATCCCACGCACTAGATCCCTGAACAGTTAATTTGCGGAAATCCTCGTTGAAGATATCGCGAATAACACGTACAGCAAGATCTGGCTCTTGATAAAGAGCGGCAGGTGGATGAAAGTTTGGATTCTCACTCTTTGCATAAATATCATCCCACTGTGCATTAAGACGGGCGACATCACTTGTGAGATCCTCTTCGCTTACGCCCTCTGCTGCGGTACGAACAATTACACCGGCACTCTCAGGAATTAAGTTTTTAAGGATTGCCTTTAAGCGAGTGCGCTCAGACTCTGGGAGTCGCTTTGAAATACCTGACATTCCACCACCTGGAACATAGACAACGTAGCGTCCTGGCAGCGAAATCTGACTTGTTAGGCGAGCGCCCTTTTGTCCGATTGGATCCTTTGTAACTTGAACAAGAACACTCTGTCCACTCTTTAAAACTGTTTCAATCTTGCGTGGCTCGGACTCTGAAATTCCGGCAGCATCCCAGTTCACTTCACCGGCATACAAAACTGCGTTACGGCCCTTGCCGATATCGACGAAGGCTGCCTCCATAGATGGCAGAACGTTTTGTACGCGACCTAAGTAGACGTTACCTACGTATGAAACGTTGCTATTGCGGTTGACGTAGTGCTCAACCATGATGCCATCTTCAATAACTGCAATCTGCGTGCGATCTGCAATCTGTCGTACTAACATCTCGCGATCTACGTTTTCGCGACGAGCTAAGAACTCGCCATCTGTAATTATTGTTCCGCGCTTGCGATATGGCTCGCGATACTCGCTGCGGCCACCTCGATCATTGCGATCACGCCGTCCACTGCGGCGCTCTGGACGTTCGGCGCGCTCTGGACGTGCAGCTCGCGCCGGACGCTCACGAACCTCTCGGACCTTTACAACTGTTACTACACCATCTTCTTCAACGCTCTCCCCTGGGGTGACTCCATCAGAGCCAGCTACACGACGGCGACGACGGCGATGTGTTGAACTCTCTGCCGAATCCTCACTTGAATCAGTACTAGTGCCTTCATTGGTAGTTGCACCGTCGGCACCTGGCTTACGGCGCCCGCGCCCACCACGACGGCGGCGGCGGTTACGGTTTGCACGATCTTCGGCATCATCTGAGTCAGTAGTTGCCGCGCCTTCAGCCTTTACCGGCTCTGGTGCCAGGGCGGTTTTTTTACGAACCGCCTTTGCAATGGGCTTATCCGGTGCGGCCTGAAAAATCGGAACTGGAACCGCTGCCGCTTTTTTGCGCACAGGTTTCTTTACTTCCTCGCTGGTTACCTCGGTAACACGTGGTTCTGCCTTAGTAGCGCTCTTCTTAACCGCACGCTTGCGCGGTGTTTTAGGCCCAATAGCCATCTCACCAAATCCTCTATGCGTTTATTAAAAAACGCTTCTCTGTAAAAAATCCCGTTTAGGTTTTTCTTTAACCTGTCCGCGCTGGGCTTTTGCCGCGAAGGATTCGCGAGCCGCGCTGAACTGTTGCGATAAGTATGGCAGAGCCGGGCGAAATTACCTACTTTTGAGGGGCTTTAGCCGCGAGAACGGGCGTGGACGTTCTGCAGGAGTCCAAATCCGATCAAAGTGGCAAACATCGAAGAGCCACCATAGGAGATAAATGGCAGTGGAACACCCGTCATCGGCATCAAGCCCAATGTCATTCCGATATTTTCAAAGACCTGAAAGGCAAACCAGGCGATGACGCCTGTCACCATTAATCGACCAAATGGGTCACTGGTTCGCCGAGCAATTGCAAAGGCCCGCATCAAAATCAAAAGATATAAAAAGATAATGAGTCCGCTGCCCAAAAATCCAAGCTCTTCACCTGCGACTGTAAAGATGAAGTCTGTCTGCTGCTCTGGTACGAATCGGCCATTTGTCTGTGGTCCATTAAATAAGCCAGTTCCAATTAATCCACCTGAACCAACTGTGATACGGGCTTGTCGCAGTTGATAGCCAGCCCCTTGTGAATCGGCCGTTGGATCGACAAATGTCTGCAAGCGATTGAGTTGGTACTCACTTATTACACCTGTCTTAGTTGCAACTACTGCAACCACAATCGCAAGTACCAGTAAGCCGACCACCCAGCGCGATGGTGCACCTGAAACGGCAATAATCGTGATGACCGCTGCACTAATTATAAATACAGTACCCATATCGGGTTGCACGATAATTAGTAGAGCTGGGATTCCTGCAACTACTAAGGCCTGTAGCACGTCACGAGATGTTGGTTTGTCACTATCGTGCGTTCGCTCTGATAACAAGAGCGACATTCCAATGATGATTGCAATTTTGGCTAGCTCTGCCGGTTGAATTTGAAATCCGCCAGGAAGTGAAATCCATGCACGTGCCCCATTTACCGTACTACCAAGACCCGGAATCAAAACCATTATCAGCCCAAGTACTCCTAAGCCCCAGAAAATCGGGGTATATGCCCGCAATAATCGATAGTCAATAACAGTTGTGCCATATGCCAAAAGAGCACCGATTGCGATGTTAATAACGTGGCGCTTGAGGTAATACTGCGGATCTAAACCATTGCGCGCATACCAATCACGCGTTGCCGCATAGACCAGCAGAGTTCCGATGAAAAGTAGTAGCCCGACAGCGATAGTCAGAACTGGATCAAAACCATGAAAGATCGAAGATCGGTTGCGTCGATATAGACGTTGACGGGCAGATATCTGGCTCATGGCGCAACCTTAGGCTTAGTTGCAGGAGAAATCTTAGGAAGAATTGTTGGGGGTTTGCCGTCAGAGAAGATTGCCGCTCCGGGTATTACTTTATCTCCCTTAACGCCAAAGAGTGTTTCATAAATCTTTCGGACACCGACACCCGATGTCGATGCTCCGAATCCACCCTGGCTGACCATCATGACAACGGCATAGCGAGGTTTGTTAGTTGGTGCATAGGATGCAAACCACGATGTGTTGTCTTTAAGGGAGCCATTTAAGTTGCGTCCAAAGACTTCAGCTGTACCAGTCTTACCGCTGACAGGAACGGGGAAGCCTGCAAATGCTCCGGCGCCGGTTCCTGCGGTCACAACTTCGCGAAGTGCTCCATGTAGAAAATCTAGAGCCTCCTTAGATGCAGTCAGTTTTCCTAACTGCTTGGGTGTCATCGTCTTAACGACTGTGCCATCGGTCTTAACTATGGCCTTACCAACCATCATCTGCCAGATCGTTCCGCCGTTACCGATGGCTGCATACATCTGGGCTAACTTAAGTGGAGTTACAACTGTGTCTCCCTGACCGATAGCAAAGTTAACGGCATCTCCTGCGCGGACTTTATCTCCATCGACACAGTTTTCTTTGGCCAGCAGAAGTAAAAACGGCGTTTGTTGAGCCTTAGTTGTGCGCTCCTTGTAGTTACAGTAAAAATCCTTGTTTTGCTGATACCAACTCTTTTTAAAGCTACGGTCGGCTAAGCGAGATGATGATTCAGAGGGTAGATCGATACCTACCTTCTGTGTGATATTAAAGCTCTGTGCAGCTTTAAAGAAGTAGTCATTAGGGTTTGATTTCGGACGCAGGCCACCATCGCGCAACCACTCATCAAATGCGATGCGATACCAGATCGTGTCGCATGAAACTGCAATTGCTGTCTTCAAACTCATGGTGCCCTGTGATCTACTTTCAAAGTTCTGGAAGGCACGGGTTCCAACCTGCACTTCGGCCGGACAGTTATATGAAGCCTTCAGGTTATATCCGGCAGTTGCCGCGGCTATAACCGAGACTGATTTAAATGTCGAAGCCGGTGCAAATAAACCCTGCAGCGCACGTGAGAGTGCTGGGACAGATTTCTTCTCACTAAATAAATCTGATGCCTGCTCAACCGTTAAACCCTTTTCAAAAACATTAGGGTCATACGTTGGGTAAGAGGCAATGGCTAAAATCTGCCCATTTCGTATATCCATAACAACTGCAGCACCTGAATCAGATGTATTTCCATTTGCACGTCCCCGTTGTACCGCATCGGCAAGTGCGACCTCAACAGCGGCCTGCAAGCGAGCATCAAGGGAGGTCACTAAGTGATCACCAGCAACAGAGGGCGTACTTTCTCCCTGTGCGGTAATTGCCTCTTTACGATCAACTATTAACGTGCGGATTCCAGGGATACCGCGCAGGTATGAGTCATAGATAATCTCTAAACCAGATTTGCCTATTGTTTCGCTGCGGAAATACTGCTTGCCATTACCCTTTGCAAGATCGCTCTCAGTCAACGGGCCAACGTAACCAAGAACATGCGCGCCATTTACTCCAGCTACTCCTGGATAGTTTCTAATGGCAATCGGCTGAGCATCTACTCCAGGAAATTGATCTGAGCGCTCAACGATTTGTAGCGCAATATCGGGATCTGCCTCTTTAGTAATAGGTATTGGTTGATACCTTGAGCCCGTCCAACAACCGGCCTTTTGACCATTAGGTAGCTCGCCACACAAACGTGTGTTGCGATAAACATCGGCATACTGCAGTTTTAATAATCTGCTAAGACGCTGCATCACTTCAACGCCCTTATCGGGCTGCTTATCTATAGCGATTCGATCAATAGTTATTGCAAGTCCCACTTTATTAAGGGCTAATGGCACACCAGATGAGTCTACGATTAATCCGCGGGTAGCAGGTGATACAACATCGCGGCTTTGAATACTCAGCGCCGCATCGCGGTACTTTGGCCCGGCAGCGATTTGTAGATAAAACAATCGGCCAAAGAGTGCGACGATAAGTGAGACTATTAAAATCTGTACGACAAGTAAGTTAAGGCGCGAGCGTTGGTTCATATCGCCGACCGCGTATTAAAGGTAAATGCATGTAAACGTGAAAATAAAGGTAAGAGGATTGGCGTTACAACTAAGCTCCAGATTGATATTCCAAAGAGCGTAATCAAAATCTGCCCGAAGCTACCAGTCTGAACTCCGAGTAAAGCACTAGTAACGAGGTAGGCGATTTCAATAAATAAAACTGTGCTAGTTGCAAAAAAGGTTAAACCCAAAGGATTACCTGACAAACTCTCATTTCCAGATCCCAGATATGAGACTGCATAACAGGCAGCAATCATCAGTAAAGTCCATTGACCAATTGGGCCACTTGAACTCGGTGAAAGATCCATCAACAACCCTGCAATAAAGCCCCCGATTGCTGCGATCTCCTGTGAACTTAGAACTGCCCAAATGAGAGTAAAAATAAGTAGCAGCGAGAAACCACCACCTGCCAATCGAAATTGATCGATTACAGCTTCTTGCACCACGAAAATTATAATAAAGATTGGAATAGCGATAGATAACTGGCGCGTAATCATCTGTAATTAATTCGTCGGAACCGGTGAAGGTGTGACATAAATTGTGATGGTTGGGACGGGAGTTGGTTGTGGTTTCACTGGTACAAGTGCATCACCAGGATTACTAACTGGGGCTCCAACCACGACAGCAACTACGCCTAGCGTTGAAAAGTTCGTATATAAATGTACTACTGCACTCTGGGCTATTGCACCGGCTGAGTTATCAACTGCAGTTACATAGCCCACGGGTACACCTGGCACAAAGGGCCTGTTAGCAACACTTCCGCGCGAGAGCAAAATATCGCCGACCTTAACATCTGTTAAGTTATCGATTAACTGCAGGCTGGCAGAGCGATTGCCACGACCTGAAAGTATCCCAATCTGTTGGCTACCAGCGATTCGAATACCGATTCGAAATGAAGGATCTGTCGCCAAAGATATCAACGCCGAATTGGGGTAGACATCCTTCACAACTCCGGCAATTCCAAACTCTGATAGAACAGTCATGTTCTTTTTTATTCCAGCATTTGATCCAGTATCGATTGTTATTGTCTGTGCAAAAGATTGACTAGATCCCTGACTAATAACGCGGGCGTTAACTACTTTAAAGCCAGCGGTGCCAGCTAAATCTAAAATACTTTTTAACTGATCTAACTGCGCATCGGCATTTTTTCGATTTGCTAACTGTGTCTTTAATGAATTGTTATCGGCGCGCAGTTTTTCAATCTGATTGCGGGTTCGTCCCAAATGAGTAATATCTGAAAAGAAGTTTTTAAATGGTGTGAGTACCACGTTTCCTGCACGCTGGAAGGGCGAGAGAATCGTCTGCGTACCTTGGCGTGCACCTTCGAGTATGCCAACACCACGCAGGTCAAGAGTAATAAGAAAAAGGGCAGTTACGATAAGGATGATTAAAAGCAGTCGGCTTCGACCTTCACTGCCCTTACGCATCTCTTAAAGGCCCTATCGACGTGGTTCGGAGATTAAGACCTTCTCTAAGGCTTCAAACTCTTCGATGCACTTACCAGAGCCTTCAACAACTGCATCGAGCGGACGCTCTGCAACGTGAATAGGCATTCCAGTCTCTTTGCGAAGTCGCTCATCAAGGCCCTTCAATAAGGCCCCGCCGCCAGTTAAAACAATTCCGCGATCCATAAGATCAGATGCGAGTTCTGGTGGAGTCTTATCGAGTGTGCTCTTTACCGCATTAATGATTGCATTGACTGGCTCTTCAATCGCTTTGCGAATTTCGGCAGCCGATACAACGATTGTCTTTGGTAGCCCCGTTGCTAAGTCACGGCCACGGATTTCAGCGTCGTTTTCGCCGGCTAATGGATAAGCCGAACCAATTGCCATTTTGATCTCCTCAGCGGTGCGCTCTCCCAAAAGTAGTGAGAATTCACGCTTAACCCAGTTAATAATCGATTGATCAAGTTCGTCACCGCCTACACGGATTGATAATGAGCAAACGATTCCGCCAAGTGAGATAACTGCAACCTCAGTTGTTCCGCCACCGATATCTACGACCATGTTTCCAGTTGGTTCGTGAATTGGAAGTCCGGCACCGATAGCCGCTGCCATTGGCTCTTCAATAATATAAACCTTGCGAGCACCAGCTGCATATGCAGCATCTTTTACCGCGCGCTGTTCAACACCTGTGATACCTGATGGGACACAAACGACGATACGAGGCTTGGCTAAATAGCGACGACGGTGAACTTTTTGGATGAAGTAGCGCAACATGCGCTCGGTTGTTTCAAAATCGGCGATGACGCCATCTTTAAGGGGACGGATAGCAACGATATTTCCAGGAGTACGGCCAATCATCTTCTTAGCCTCAAGACCAACGGCTAAAATTCCACCAGTATCCTGGTTGACGGCAACAACTGATGGCTCGTTCAAGACTATGCCACGTCCGCGCACATAGACAAGCGTGTTTGCTGTGCCTAGATCTATGGCCATATCACGGCCGATAAATGACATTCTGTTCTGTACGCTCATATCTTTTATGCTCCTTGATTATTTGGGGAAGAAAATTTCAATCTCGCGCGAAGCAGATTCTGGTGAATCCGATCCATGCACAATATTTTGTACAACTTTGGTGCCTTGATCTCTTGCTAAGTCTCCACGAATTGTGCCAGGTGCGGCAAGGGTGGGATCCGTGACACCGGCAAGGGATCGAAAACCTTCAATAACCCGGTTACCTGATGCCACGATGGCAACGATTGGGCCAGACATCATGAACTCAACTAATGGTTCATAAAATGGCTTACCAACATGCTCGGCGTAATGCTTTTCCAGTAGTGCACGATCTGCCTTGAGCATGCGCACAGCATCGATGGCATATCCCTTACTTTCAATGCGGGAGATAACTTCGCCAACTAAGCCACGGGCGACGCCATCTGGCTTTACAAGGATCAGTGTTTTCTCTGTGCTCACTCGCCTAGTGTATTAGTCCTTTTGCACTTGGGAAGCCAGATGGGCTGCGCGAGCGGCCTCGCCCTTTCGCCCCACAATAATGGCCGCGGCCCACAACCCGATGAAAATCACCCCCATGATGAAAAAGGATGGGATGAAAAAGCCAAAGGCGATCATGAAAATCTGCAGCACCGAGCCGATATAGAAACCTGAACGTCGCTTGAGAAGTCCGGCCGTTAAGAATAAAAGTAGCGCGATAATTGAGCCGTAAATAATTCCAGCCGTTGACTGCTCTTTGATCGCAAGCAGAATTGCAAAACCTAAAGTCAAAGACTCCATGACTAGTACTGAAGCACCAAGAGCTCTCATTGCGTAAACCTCTTTCGTAGATAGCTTCGTGCTTCGCCCACAGTCACAACCGAACCAGTCACGATGATTCCAATTGTATCCTCACTTAAAGGCCGAGTTGCATCTGTAACTGCACGATCAATAGCGGCTTCTAAATTACTGATTTCAAAAACCCGATCAACACCAAAAACTGTGGATGCAATCTTTTCTAACTCCCCCGAACTCATTGCCCGAGTCGATGAGCTTTGAGTAACGATGACATGGTCGACGATTTGTTCGAGCTCTTGCAAGATTCCAGTGGCATCTTTATCCCCAAATACGCCTACAACTGCGATGATCTCATCGAAGTTAAACTCATTACTTAATGTCTCAGCCAGTGCCTTAGCACCATGAGGATTATGGGCGGCATCTAAAATTATCGTAGGGTCGCGGTGTACAACCTCACAGCGCCCAGGTGAAGTAACGGCGGCAAAACCGGCGCGCACTGCTTCGATATCTAAAGGTTGATCACCAAAGAAGGCTTCAACGGCCACGAGCGCACTTGCAGCGTTAGCGGCCTGGTGCTTGCCGTGTAATGGCAGGAAAATATCGTCATAGGTATCGTGCAGGCCAGTAATAGTGATCAACTGTCCCCCAACTGCAACTGCCCGCGATGCAACGCAGTATTCGATACCTTCGCGCACAACATCGGCGCCAACTTCGGCCGCCTTGCGAATCAACTCCTTTGCCGCCTCTGGCTCTTGCTGGGCCAACACGATGAATCCACCCTCTTTAATGATGCCCGCCTTTGTTGCCGCAATCTCATGGAGAGTGTGACCTAAGTACTCCATGTGATCAAAGCCAATTGGCATGAGAACCGATACATCGGCATCGACAACATTTGTTGCATCCCATTCCCCGCCCATGCCCACTTCAATGACAGCTACATCTACGGGGTGCTCGGCAAATGCGACAAAACCAAGCGCTGTAACGGCCTCAAAGAAAGATATTGGATTGTTGAACTTTGTATCAATGAGATCTAGATATGCAGCGATATCGTTGTAAGCAAAGATTAAATCCTTTGGATCAATAGGCTCTCCATTAATTGCAATGCGCTCACGGTAAGTTTCTAGATGAGGGCTGGTAAAACGGCCAGTACGCAGGCCATGTGAAAATAAAAGTGAGTCAATCATTCGCGAAGTTGTGGTTTTACCATTAGTGCCACCAACATGAATCGTTGGATAGGTTAATTGAGGCGAACCTAAAATATCGACAAGGGCGGCAATGCGCTCGGTTGTTGGTGCAATCCGTGTTTCAGGCCAGCGAGCAAGTAAGGCCTGCTCAATGGCATCTACACGCTCTTGATCATCGGGTGAGATAATCATGGCTTTGGAAGCTGTGATAACTGCGCAGTAATACGTTGTATATCGGCAGTTGTCTTTTCTAAACGCTCACGGATTTCAATGACTACTGAATCCGGTGCCTTGGCCATAAAGCCTTGATTATTTAACTTAACTTC
>Ga0208566_1001750_pt1 | contig 12195 bp, 11 predicted proteins | sample PL_2010_150m_FD_184159 | JGI IMG/M metagenome (GOLD analysis project Ga0208566, IMG submission 184159) | Freshwater microbial communities from Powell Lake, British Columbia, Canada to study Microbial Dark Matter (Phase II) - PL_2010_150m... | ecosystem: Environmental > Aquatic > Freshwater >...
GATTCCCGAAGAGAATCTGCTGGGGGCGGAGGTAAATAAAGGCGTCGAATACCTGTCGGAGGTCCTCGACGAGGTCAGGGCCATGACCGGGGCGATGGCGCTCGGGATTGCGCAGGCAGCCTATGACGAAGGGCTCGATTATGCGAGGAAGCGGGTCGCTTTCGGTAAAACCATCGGAAACTACCAGCTCATCAGGGCCAAGTTTGCCGATATGGCAACGGAAATGGAAGCAAGCCGACTCATGGTCTACTATGCGGCCTGGAGGATCAAGGAGAAGCTTTCCTGCCGCAAGGAAGCGGCTATGGCCAAGATGTTCGCCACCGAGACTTGCCTGAAGGTCGTCGATGAGGTGACGAGGATCTGGGGCGCCAATGCCTTCGCACACGAATACAACCCCCAGCGCTACTTCCGGGATGCCCGGTTTCTTCTCTACGGCGGCGGTACTCATGAGATTATAAAGGATTTTCTTGGCCGGATGATCATCGGGAAGTACTAACCGATAAAGAGAATGGTTCTGAATTAGGGGTAGCTGGTTATGAACGTTGTTGTTCTGGTAAAACAGATCCCGGACCCGGAAGCTCTGGTGGCAATCGGTGGAGATGGGGTAAGTCTTGATATCGAAAAGAAGTTTGCGATGAACCTTTTTGATGAATTTGCCATTGAAGAGGCCCTGCGGATCAAAGCGAAACACGCAGGAAAAGTGAAGGTTATTACCCTGGGAAGCGGTAAGGCCGTTGAAGCCTTGAGGACCGGTATTGCCATGGGAGCGGATGAAGCCTTGCTCCTTGAAGACGAGGCTTTTTTAGACGGCGACGGGTATGCGACGGCCTTCGTCTTAAGCAGGGCCATTGCCAAAGAGCCCTTTGACATCATCCTCTGCGGAAGGCAGGCCATCGACGATGACCGGGGGGAAGTGGGACCGATGGTGGCCCAGTTTCTGGGACTGCCGCATGTAGGCGGTATCGTGAAGCTTGATGTAGCTGATGGCCGGGCAGTCGCGGAGGTTGCTGTGGAGGGGGGAAAAGAGACGGTGGAAGTGCAACTGCCCGCGTTGTTTACCGCTCAGAAGGGACTGAACGAACCGAGAGTTCCGCTGATTACGGGCGTTATGAAGGCCATGAAAGCCCAGATAGCGAGAGCAACGGCGGCCGACCTTGGTCTTGCGACTGCTCAGGCCGGCAGGCCGGGGTCGAAGGTAAAAGTGGTGCAATACTCGCTGCCGAAGAAAAAACCCGCCGTGCAGATCATTCCCGGTACGCCTCGTGAGGCCGCTATTGAAGCGGTGAGGATTCTCATGGACGTGGAAAGGGTATTATAAAATATTGGATAAGATTCTCGTATTTGTCGAGGCAAAGGGTGACGAGCCGAGGAAGGTTTCGCTGGAACTGCTCTCGGAAGGCTTAAAACTTGCCGAAAGCGGGCAGTTCAGCATGGAAGCCGTGTTTCTGGGGAAGCTGCCCGGGACGGTAAAGGAAAAGGTTCTCCATTACACGGGAAAGCTCATCCACGTTGCTGACCCGGTGCTGGAAAATTACACGGCCGAGGGTTATGCCATGGCGCTGGCCGGCTACGCCCGGGCAACAGGTGCGAAAATGATCCTGGCCGGGGCTACGCAGAGGGGGCGTGACTTCCTTCCCCGGGTCGCGGTGCTCCTGCAGACGGGCATCGCCTCGGACGTGACCGGAGCCAGGTGGAACGCAGACCCGATGACGTTCATCAGACCCATGTACGGCGGCAGGGTGCTTGCCGAGGTCTCTTTTTCCGCCTATCCGGCCATCGTGACGGCGCGGCCTAACAGCTTCGGGGTGGGCGCGCCCCTTACCCAAAAAGGGGAGTTTGCAGAATTTCAGGCCGGCATCTCGCCCGAGCAGGTAAAGACGTCGGTCATAAAGAGAGAGGAAACGACTCTGGGTAAAGTCGACCTGACGGAGGCGGACCTGATCGTCGCCGGCGGTCGGGGATTGAAAGCCGCCGAGAATTTCCGGCTCATCGAAGAGTTGGCCCGGACTATCGGCGCCACCGTGGGGGCAACGAGGTCCGTTGTGGATGCCAAGTGGCGGGACCAGGCAGACCAGATCGGCAAAAGCGGGAAAACCGTTTCTCCGAAACTCTATATGGGGGCGGGTATTTCCGGAGCGATCCACCATATCATGGGGATGGACACGGCCAAGGTCGTCCTGGCCGTCAACAATGATCCACATGCAATTATCTTTAACTATGCAAACTACGGTATCGTGGGAGACCTCTTTGAGGTGTTGCCGGCGATGACTGAGGAACTGAGAAACAGGCTCGGGAAATAGAAGAATTCCTATGGATAAACCAATGAGGTAATTGCAAAACTCAATAAAAGGTGTCACCCTCGCGAAAGCGGGGGTCCAGAAGTTCTTGAAAGGAATGGATTCCCGCTTTCGCGGGAAGGACAATCTCGGACTTTTGCAATTGGCTCCGTTGTATAAGGCTTATGGATAAAGTAGATGCGATCATCGTGGGTGGGGGACTGGCCGGGTTGACGGCGGCCTACCATCTTGCGACTGCCGGCCGGCAGGTCATTCTCCTGGAGCGCGGGGACGCGCCGGGGAGTAAAAATGTGACCGGCGGCAGGATTTATGTGGACCCCATAAAAGACTATCTGCCCGGGATCATTGCGGAGGCGCCCTTTGAACGGCATGTCGTGAAAGAGATCATAACGGTTCTCGATGACGACGCCTCCGTGCAGCTCGAATATGCCCATGACCGTTGGCGCAGCGAGCCGTACATGAGCTATACCATATTGAGGGCGACCTTCGACAGATGGTTGGCGGAAAAAGTGAGCGAGAAGGGCGCCTTTGTCATCCCGAAAAAGAAGGTCGATGACCTATTGTGGGAAGAGGACCGCGTGGTGGGAATCAAGGCGGGAGACGAAGAGATCGGGGCCCACATCGTTATTGCGGCAGACGGGGCGCTCTCCTTCCTGGCCGAAAAGGCCGGGCTGAGAAAACCGGTGGAGCCGCGAAACTACGCCGTGGCCATCAAGGAGATTTACAGGCTGGACGAAAAGACCATCGACGATCGTTTCGGTCTGCAACCAGGGGAAGGGGCGGCCAATCTCTTCGTCGGCGCCATTACCAGCGGAATGTTCGGGGGAGGATTTCTCTATACCAATCGCGATACGCTCTCTCTGGGGATTGTCGTCGGCATCGACGACCTCAGCAGGCAGAAGAACCCCGTTGCCGCCTCCCAACTGATGGAGGAGTTTTCGGCCCGGCCGGAGGTGCAGAGATGGATAAGAGGGGGCGAATTAAAAGAATACGCGGCCCATATCATTTCTGAGGCCGGAGCGGGAGGCATTCCGAAGCTGTACACCGGAGGAATGCTCGTCGCCGGCGATGCCGCCGGTTTCTCGCTCAATCTCGGGCTGACGGTACGGGGCATGGAGTTCGCCATTGCCTCGGGGGCGATAGCAGCCGGAGTGGCGGATGAAGCCCTCACCAAAGGGGATCTGTCGGCAACCTTCCTCTCCCGCTATGAGCAGCAGCTTAAAGAGAGCTTTGTGCTCTCCGATATGGAGACCTTTCGCCACACGAGAGATGTGCTGGAAAATAAGAGGCTGTTCACCGTATATCCCAAATTCCTTTCCGAACTCCTCGCGGCGCTGTTCACCATCGGTAAGGGTAAAAAGGAGCCCTTGTACACGAGCGCCAAGGCGGCCGCCAGGAAATACATCCTCAATTGGGAAGGGTGCAAGGACTTGTTAAGCATGAGGAAAATGTAGTCATGAAAGTGGAAGAAAAAATAGCGCTCGATGCGATCAAGAACGATCGCGAGAGTCACATCAAACTCGACCAGAAAATCTGCGGAACCTGCCGGGAGCGGATGTGCATCCCCGTGTGTCCCGGCCATCTTTATTCCTTGAATGAGGAGACGGGCGACATGGTGGTCGAATATGCGGGCTGCCTGGAATGCGGGAGCTGCAAAATTGCGTGCATCTATAAGTCGATTGACTGGAATTACCCGGCGGATGGATGCGGTGTCCAGTACCGGTACGGTTAACAGGCTGTTGAAAAACGCCCATCTGCGTCGTTTCCCTCATCCTTCGCCGTTCAACGTACCCAAAAGTACGCCTCACGGCTCAGGATTTCGGGGGCCTTGCATCTGGACATTTTTGAACAGCCTGTAACAGGGCTTTTTTCAACAGGCTCTTAAGGGGGCGACATTGGCGGCAAAAAATATTAGAATACTCATCGCGAAACCAGGCCTCGATGGACATGACCGGGGGGCAAAAGTCGTGGCGCATGCGCTCATGGAGGCGGGGATGGAGGTCGTCTACACGGGCCTTCATCAGACGGTGGACCAGATCGTATCGACTGCCCTCCAGGAAGATGTGGATGTGATCGGGCTTTCCATTATGAGCGGCGCCCATATCCCCATCATCGAAAAGCTCGTGAAGAAGGCCCGCGAGGCAGGCATTGACGACAAGATGATCGTCGTCGGCGGGGTGATCCCCGTCCGCGACATTCCGCGGCTGAAAGAGCTGGGGGTACGGGGTGTATTCCCCGGCGGGACGCCGTTTGCGGAGATTGTCAGCGTGATAAGGGAAAATGTGGAACGCGGTCAGGAGGAGAAATGGGCGTAGCAAAGTACACCAAGGATGCGAAAGGCCAGATTACCGATGTGACCCTGCAGTCGGGCATCCATGTCAAAACCTTCTATGGTCCCGAGGATCTTGAACGGGTCGGGTTTTCCTACGAGAAGGACCTCGCCGACCCCGGCGTTTACCCATTCACGAGGGCCATCCATCGCCAGGGCTACCGCAGCCGTGCATGGACGACCAGACAATACACCGGTTTCGGGACGTCCTACGAGACGAACGAACGATTCAAATTGATGATATCCCACGGCCAGACGGGCCTGAATGTGGCCTTTGACCTGCCCACCCAGATGGGCTACGATTCCGATGACCCCATGGCGGAAGGGGAAGTGGGTCGCGTCGGGATGGCGGTCGATTCTCTGCGCGACTTTGAGGTGGCTTTCAAGGACATCAATCTGGCCGAGATCGGCTCCGGCCTGACCATCAACGCCGTCGCCTCGATCATGCTGGCCATGTACCAGGCCGTTGCCGAAAAATACGGCTATGACGCCAAGGTGATTTCCGCTACGCCTCAGAACGATATTTTGAAGGAGATGATCGGGAGGGGTGCGTGGATTTTCCCGGTGGAACCGGCGGTGAAGCTTATCGGCGACACCATCGAATATTCCATGACAAACATGCCGCGGACCAATCCGGTTTCCGTCTGCGGGTATCATATCCGGGAGTCGGGGGCCACGCCTGCGCAGGAGATCGCCTATGCCATCCTGATTGCCAATGCCTACATTGATAATGTCCTGCTGCGAGGCCATGATGTTGACGAATTTGTGGGCAGGTTCTCATTTAACCTGAATGTCTTCGGCAATATCTGGGAACAGGTGGCGAAGTTCCGGGCAGCCCGGAAACTCTGGGCGAGGAACCTGAAAGAGAAATACGGCGTGAAGAAGGAAGCCAACATGTTCATGCGGGGGCTTTTCGGCGGCGGCGGCTTCGGCCTCACCAAGGCGCAGCCGGAGAACAACATCATGCGCGGCGCCTACTACGCCCTCTCCGCAGCCCTGGGCGGGGCTCAGACCATTGCCCTTTGCAGCTACGACGAGGCATATACCATTCCGACCCCCCACTCGGCCGTTATTTCGCTGCGGACCCTGCAGCTCCTGATGGACGAGATAGGCTTGCGGGATACCGTTGATCCGCTGGCGGGAAGCTACTTTATCGAGACGCTGACGAAGGAGATGGAGGGGAAGATCGAGGAGGAGATGGCAACCATCGGGAAGGTGGGCGGGATTGTCCAGGCGGTCGCCACCGGCTACATCCAGAAGCTGGTCTCCCGGCAGGCCTACGCTTTCGAAAAAGGGATCCAGTCCGGGGAGCTCCTCAAGGTGGGCGTCAATATCCATACCGAGGGAGAGTCGAAGGACGTGGAAATGCACGAATACACCGGGGAGACCGCGGAGAAGCAGATTGAGGAACTGAAACGGGTCAAGCGGCAAAGAGACCAGCGCGAGACGACCCGTACCCTCCTGGATCTGGAGAAAGCGACCCGGGCGGGCAAGAACGTCATGCCCTATCTTGTCGATTGCTGCAAGGCCTACGCGACGGTAGGCGAGATGACGAGAATATTCCGGGACGTCTATGGAGAGTTTAAAGAACCGGGGTTTGTATGAAAATCCCCCCGTGCCCCCTTTTGCTAAAGGGGGGCACAGGGGGATTTTCATGTTTCGTTGTGCCCGCGCCTGGGCATGGGGGTTATTCTGAGACAGGGCCTGCAGTGACGGGCATTAGCGCTAACTTAAGTTGCAACGTCATTCCGGTGAAAACCGGAATCCAGCAATTTCAGTATATTCTGGATACCGTCTTTCGACGGTATGACGACTTTGGGGCTTTTTATGAATTCATAAGGCCTTAAGTTAGCGCTAATGTCAGTGATTTGGGAGGCATGGATGAAAGACAAGCATTACCGGCTGGGCTGTGACATCGGCGGCACGTTCACCGACTTTGTGCTGCTTAACGATCAAACCGGCGAGATCAGGACCGGCAAGTGCCTGACCACTCCCGGTGACCCCTCGGATGCCGTAGAAGCGGGGATAAGAGAGCTGGAGAAGACGGCGCCGGACTTTGTCGCCCGGTTGGATGAGCTGATTCATGGCACGACCCTTGTCATCAATTCCATCATCGAGAGAAAGGGGGCCCGAACAGGTCTCATCACTACAAAGGGCTTCAGGGACATCCTGGAAATCGGCCGGGAGATGCGCTACGCACCGTATGACGTATTCGCCGAATTCCCCCAGCCCCTGGTCCCCAGAAGGTATCGCATCGAGGTGGATGAAAGGGTCCGCAGCGACGGGAGCGTCATCAAGGCCCTGGACCGGGAAGAGGCAAGACAGACCATCCGCGCCCTCCTCAAGATGGGCGTGGAGTCTATCGCCGTCTGTCTCATTAATTCATTTGAGAATCCAACCCATGAGCTGATGATCGAAGAGATCATCGCGAGCGAAGCCCCGGAGATCTCCGTCTCGATTTCCTACCGCGTCCTGCCGCAGATCAAGGAGTATGAGAGAACGTCCACCACCGTCACGAATGCCTACGTCAAGCCCCTCACGGGCCGGTATCTGTCCAAGCTGTCAGGCCGGCTCAAGTCGATTGGCTTTCAGGGCAGGCTCTTCATCATGCTTTCGAGCGGCGGCGTGACCTCGGTTGAAACCGCGGCCGAGTTTCCGGTCCGAATCATCGAGTCGGGACCGACCGCGGCCGTCATTGCCGGCCAATACTATGGCAAGCACTTCAATATCCCGGAGATGTTCTGTTTCGACATGGGGGGCACGACGGCAAAGTCGTGCCTGATCCAGAAAGGGGTCGCCGGCGTCGTGCCGACCTTCGAGGTCGGACGGGTCCAGAGGTTCATGAAGGGAAGCGGCCTCGCGATCCAGGTGCCGGTTGTCGACTTGATGGAGATCGGAGCGGGCGGCGGCAGCATTGCGAAGGTAAGCAAGATGGGTACGCTGCAGGTGGGGCCGGAAAGTTCCGGGGCGGCGCCCGGACCTATCTGTTACGGGAGGGGAGGCACGGACCCCTGCGTGACCGACGCCGATCTTCTTTTGGGTTATCTGGACGAGGAATATTTCCTCGGCGGCGAGATGAAGCTCGACAAGGAGGCGGCCCGGCGCGGTGTGGAGGAAAAGATTGCCAAGCCCCTTGGGGTCTCCTACATCCAGGCTATCTGGGGGATCCATGATCTCATCAACGAGACGATGACCGGGGCCGCCAAGACGCATATCGCGGAAAAAGGCGGGAACCCCAGGATCGTAACGATATCCGCCTTCGGAGGGGCAGGGCCGGTTCACGCCTATGGCCTGGCGAAGAAACTGGGCGCCCCCCGGATGTTGATCCCGCCGAATGCCGGGGTAGGTTCGGCCATGGGCTTTTTCACCGCCCCGCGGGCCTTTGACCTTCTCCGCAGCCACAAGGTTTCCCTGTCCGCCGTCGCCTTCCCGGAGATAGAAGGCATCTTCCGGGGGCTGGAGTCGGAGGCGGCGAAAATCCTGAAGAATGAATCTGCAGACGATGCCATCCGCTATGAGCGATCTCTCGACATGCGCTTTGTGGGACAGGGTGCGGAGATCAATGTCCCTTTGCCTGCCGGGGACTTTACCAAACTCCGGAAATCGGACGTGCGGAGATCCTTCGACGATGTCTATGAGAAGCTCTACGGCCGGACCTATCCGGAATCCGAGGTGGAGTTCATAAATTTCAAGGTGCGGGCCAGCCTCCCGGAGCGGCTCCTGCAACTGCCCAAACTTAAGGCGAAGAAGCGGCAGTCCCTCGACGGGGCGATCAAGGGAAAACGCCAGGCCTACTCACCGATGGCCAGGGATTTTATCCCCTATACGGTTTACGATCGATACAAACTCTTTCCTGAAGCTCGGTTTCAAGGTCCGGCCATTATCGAAGAGAAGGAGTCGACCCTTATTGTGGGCGAGGATGCCCGCGTGTCGACGGATGAGTATGGATTTCTGTGGATCGATCTTGAGGGGGGATGAAAATGGGGCAGGCGTTCGATCCGATCACGTTAGAGATATTATGGCGCAGACTTATTTCGATTGTCGATGAGGCCGACGGCAGCGTCGCCCGTACGGCATTTTCGAGCCTGCTCAGGGATGCCCATGATTACACCTGCATGTTTACCGACAGGAAGGGGCGGGAGCTGGCCCAAGGTAGTTTTGCCACCCCCGGTCAGTCGGGCGCCATGGCCCTGGGAGTAAAGAACCTCATCAACAGGTTCCCGGCAGACTATTACCATCCTGGCGACGCCTTTATCACGAATGATCCCTGGGCGTTGGCTGGCCATCTGAATGATGTCTGCGTCATGAGCCCCATCTTCTACCAGGGTCGATTGGCAGCCTTTACGGCCTGCGTTTTTCATCACTCCGATATTGGCGGTCGTGTCTCCTCCGATAACCAGGACGTCTTTGAAGAAGGCCTTTTTATCCCCGTTGTGAAGCTCTATGACCGGGGGGAACTGAACCAGTCGGTCATGGATATGATCCGGTGGAATGTGCGTACGCCCGATGAGGTGATCGGGGATATCCGGTCGCAGATCGCGGCGAACCATGTCTGTGCGGAAAAGATATGCCAGATGCTCAAGGAAAGCGGCCTCGAAAGCCTGGATGACCTGGCGGACCAGATTATCGGCCTCACCGAGAAAAGCATGCGGAAGGAGATCGAAAAAATCCCCGACGGCGCCTACCTGGCCAAAGGCATTGTCGAGCAGATGAAGGCCCAGGAAGACCTCATTATCCAGGCTAAGATAGAGGTCAAGGGAAGCGATATCAGCGTGGATCTCGCCGGCTCTTCGGGGCAGGTGAACTGGGGCGGCAACGTAGTTTATAATTTCACCTATGCCTATGTATTCATGGCGATCAAGAGCATGTTCGCCCCGGATATCCCGAACAACGAAGGATGCGCCCGGCCGATACATCTTAGCGCCCCGGAGGGCAGCGTTGTGAACTGCAAGTTTCCGGCCGCTGTGGCCGCGCGGCTGGTGGTAGGTCATTTCATAACGGAAGTCATTTACCGGGGCCTTTCCGGCGTCCTGCCCGGAAGCGTGATTGCGGGATCTGGCGGCACACCGGCCGCCATGAATGTGTTTTATGGAAAAAGGAAAGACGGGAGGCCCTGGCATTCCGTGATCATCCGGGGAGGCGGCATGGGAGCAGGCGCCGCCAACGATGGGAATTACGTCTATATCTTCCCGGCCAACGGCGCCAATACGCCCGTGGAGATCTTTGAAAGCGACACCCCGCTTGTTGTGGAGAAGAGAGAACTGCTGCCCGATTCCGGCGGTCCCGGAAAGATGAAGGGCGGCCTCGGAAAAAGGGAACTTTTCCGGGTGCCTGACGACGAGTATGCCCCCCTCCCACCCGTGAACCTGGGGATCCAGGCGGGCCGGTATGTCTACCCGGCGGAAGGGCTCTTCGGCGGGAAGCCCGGCAACAGGGCGCAATTTCTTGTCAACGGCGTGTCCGGCAATGCCTATGGATTGACCCGGTTGAAACCGGGCGACGTGGTGACCATCGATGCCCCCGGCGGAGGCGGTTACGGTGATCCGCTCGCCCGCGATCCCGAAATGGTGCTGAGCGACGTGATCGAGGGCTATGTCAGCCTGGAAAGCGCCGGCGTCGACTATGGCGTTGTCATCAACCCAGAGACGCTGGAGATCGATTGGCCGGGAACCGATAAGGCGCGGGGCCGGTGAGGAAGACAAGCATCGCCAAAGTAACGCAATAGGGTCATGTCTTGCCTGTCAAAATCATCATTGACAAACGAAGCTCAACGTGGTTCAGTATCGAAGCTTTTCTCAGATAGTACCGCACCTTCACAGGTTCACAAATTCCTTCCGGTATGCTTCATCATGATTCAGGGGCCGAGGAATGACGGGGACAAAAGCGCCACTCAACATAATAACCTCCAATAGGACCAGCCCCACGCCGGGGCGGGCGGTCAGCCCCCTGTCTGCCGGTGTTCCGGATTGCCCCAAACCGAAAATCCTCGATCAATTGCGGGAATCCCTGCGCTCTCGCCGGAGGGTTATTTCTAACGGATGGCTCGGACGCTTCGCGCCGAGCCATCGGCGCTGCTGATTGCCATCCGCTTTCTGTCCCGGCGCTACCGCGCCAGGCCATCAAGCGGCTGCAGCGGACAGCCGTCCCCGCGAGCACGCTCACGTGTACGTCAGCCGCTGATCCGTAGCGCCGATGCTCGATACATCTGGAATTTGATAAAAAGAGGTAAAGGACTATGGCGTTTGTAGTTCCTGTTTGGAATATCATATCGACGCAATCAATCAAGAGTTGGATCAATACAATATTTCTAATTATTTGCATAACAAGCGGCGACACAAGACCACTCGTACCTCACAGGTGACAGGAGTAAGAAAATGAAACAGAATCAATATCATGTAATTACTCGTCACGTTGTTCACGCATTCATATTATTCATTTCTTTTCAATTGATCACCGGTTGCACTACAATGACGCCTCTTATCAAGGCGTCAAAAGATGGAGATGTTCAGCAAATTCGATCATTGCTAAGCCAAAGCATAAACGTTAATGAAAGAACTCAGGGTAAATATCCCACCTCAGCAATTCATTGGGCATCTTATAGCGGCAGCATAGACGCTGTAAGCCTGTTGTTGGAATCTGGCGCAAATGTCAATGATCGGGATTATTGTGGTCAAACGCCTTTAATTTACGCAGCTCACGGATATTCAAGCGAAAGGAACAAATTAGTTTCATTTTTAATATCCAAAGGTGCTGATCCCGAAATCGTTGATTGTTACGGATGCACTGTATTTAGCTATTCAGATAACTTCGGAGACAAAGCACTTATTAATGCGTTGGCGGAGATAAGAAGTAAATCAAAAAAGACCGGTATCGTTGATCCTGATTTTCAGCCATATAAACCAACGATTGATTACAAATATTTATTGATAAAACTAAACTATAAAGGCTCAGGGAAAGTTGTTTTCATGGTACAGGATAAGAGGCCATACATTTTAGCGGGAGAGAAACAACCAGAATATGTGGGGTATTTCCGGAATGCCAACTTTGGTATCCCATATGATGCTACAACGCCTAATAAGAATCCACTGTCTGAGGCATTATCGTCACGCATTTCGGAATCACTAAAAATGTCTGGCTATGATGTGATTGAAGTTCGGTCCAAACCTACAGATACTGATACAGCAATCCTTGAAAAAATGAAACAATATGGGACAAACAAAATTATAATAATGACCTTAAGGGAATGGTTAAGCGAGGCATATTACAATGTGGCATTAACTTATGATGTTGGTCTAACAATAATGGACGAGAGCGGTAACGTAATTGCTATTGAAAATATCAAGGGTTCAGATGATCTCGGAGACAGATATTGGAGGCCAGAAATACGTGCAAAAGTTTATGTTCCCGAAGCGGCCCAAAAGAAATTAGAAGAATTATTCAATAAACAGGAGGTAATTGCAAAAGTCTAAATTAAGCTGAATTTTCAGCCGCCGACACATGAACCACGGGTATGACTCGGACCCTGATTTCGATATCAAACGGAGAGCGACAAGAATCAAAGATAAATTA
>Ga0208566_1001752_pt1 | contig 12190 bp, 10 predicted proteins | sample PL_2010_150m_FD_184159 | JGI IMG/M metagenome (GOLD analysis project Ga0208566, IMG submission 184159) | Freshwater microbial communities from Powell Lake, British Columbia, Canada to study Microbial Dark Matter (Phase II) - PL_2010_150m... | ecosystem: Environmental > Aquatic > Freshwater >...
GTATATCAGAGGGGCAGGTCCGATTTTCCGCATGCGACAGAGGCTTAGCAATGACAAGCACGCTTGAACTGGTGCTGATTTTCCTCGCCAGCGCGGTGCTCGTGGTGGCGGTGTTTCGCATGCTGCACCTGCCGCCGCTGCTCGGCTATCTGCTGGCCGGCATCGCCATCGGACCGCATGCGTTCGGCTGGATTCCGGATTCGGTGCAAGGGCGTTACCTCGCCGAGTTCGGGGTCGTGTTCCTGATGTTTTCGATCGGCTTGGAGTTCAGCCTGCCGAAGCTGTTCCAGATGCGGCGCATCGTGTTCGGCTTCGGGCTGATCCAGGTCGCGCTGACCGTGGCGGCCGGACTCGCCGCCTGCGTCGCCGCGGGCATCGGCTGGAAGCCGGGCCTCGTCCTCGGCGGCGCGCTCGCCATGTCCTCGACGGCGATCGTGGTGAGAATGTTCGCCGAGCGCATGCAGTTGGAAGCCCCGCACGGGCGGCAGGTGTTGGGCGTGCTGCTGTTCCAGGATCTTGCGGTGGTGCCGTTCCTGATCCTGATTCCGGCGCTCGCTCAGGGCGAAGCGGGTCTTGCCGAAAGGCTCGCCTTCGCGCTCGGGAAAGCGGCCGTCGTTCTGATCGTGCTGCTGTTCTTTGGACAGAAACTGATGCGGGGATGGTTCCACATCGTCGCCCGCCGGCGCTCGCACGAACTTTTCATTCTCAACGTGCTGCTGATCACGCTGGGGCTTGCCTGGCTCACCGAACTCGCCGGGCTGTCGCTCGCGCTCGGGGCGTTTCTCGCCGGGATGCTGATCGCCGAGACGGAGTTCCGGCATCAGGTCGAGGAGGATATCCGGCCGTTTCGCGAGGTGCTGCTCGGCCTGTTCTTCGTCACGGTCGGCATGCAGCTCGATCTGCGCATCGTTCGCGACAACGCCGCGCTCGCCGCTTTCCTGTTCGTGGTGCCGGTGTTGTTCAAGCTCGCGCTGGTGGCGGGATTGTCGCGGGCCTTCGGCGGCACACCCGGGACGGCGCTCCGCGCGGGGCTGGCGCTGGCGCCGGCCGGCGAGTTCGGCCTGGTGATCGTCGCCCTCGCGCTCAGCCTCGGCGTGCTCGATCCGGAGCTGACGCAGATGGTTTCCGCGGCGATGCTGCTGTCGATGCTCGCAGCACCATTTTTCATCCAATACAGCGACGCTCTCGTGCTGCGGCTGACACGCAGCGAATGGATGCTGCGTTCGCTCGAACTGCATCGCATCGCGGTGCAGAGCCTCGCCACCGAGCGGCACGTGATCATGGGCGGCTACGGGCGCACGGGCCAGAGCTTGGCGCACCTGTTCGAGCGCGAAGGCATCCGCTATGTCGCGCTCGATCTCGATCCGCAGCATGTCAGCGAGGCGGCTGCGGCCGGCGAGCCGGTGGTCTACGGCGACGCGACGCGGCGCGAAGCGCTGATTGCCGCCGGGATCGGGCGAGCGAGCGCGATGGTGATCTCCTTCGCCGATACGCCGGCGGCGCTGCGGGCACTGCATCACGCGCGCGAACTCAATCCCGGTCTGCCGGTGGTGGTGCGCACCCGCGACGACACCGACCTCGATCGGCTTATTGCGGCCGGGGCCACGGAAGTCGTGCCCGAGACCTTCGAGTCGAGCCTGATGCTCGCTTCACACGCGCTGGTGCTGGTCGGCGTTCCGCTCAAGCGCGTGGTGCGTCATGTCCGCGAGGTGCGCAGCCAGCGCTACGACCTGCTGCGCGGCTTCTTTCACGGCGAGACCGACGAGCCGGAAACCGGCGACGATGCGCGCGAACTGCGCCTGCATTCGGTGCGTCTCGCCTCCGGGAGTTATGCGATCGACAGGGTCCTGAGTGACTTGGGTCTGGATGCCATCGGCGCGAGCGTGACGGTGTTGCGGCGGCGCGAGTCGCGCGTCAGTTCCCCGTCGCCCGAGACTAGGTTCGAAGATGCCGACGTCGTCGTGCTGCTGGGCACCCGGGAGCAGGTCGAGGCGGCGGAAATACGCTTGTTGCGCGGCTGAGGCGTGCCGCCGAGGTATGCCGAATAATCAGGCGATCGAAAAGAAAAAGGCCCGCTTCATGCGGGCCTTTTTTCGAAATACGGCTGCTTACAGCTGCTTGCAGATCACGTACTGGCTGGTGCCGGTCTCCGCATAAGCACTGGCGGTTCCGGCAATGGCGGGGTCGGGTGCGGTCTGCAACATGCCGCGCACACTCCCGGTGGTGCCGATGCCATCGTCCATCTGCGCATCTGCCGAACCCGCGATCTTGTCGGGAAGATTGGCCGAGCACACGATCAGCGAAGTGAAGCCCGCAATAACCGGCGTCGTCGATGCCAATACTTGGCCTGGCGTAGCGGCACCGTCCCCTGTCTGGACGCCCATTTTTCCGCTCACTGCATTGAAGGGCTGGTCCGCGCCGGTGCCTGAGAGAAAACCAGCCAGACGCAGGTGGTGCCAGAAGAAAACGGATTCGGGGCTGGTCTGTCCGGTCAGGGTCCCCGGGACGACCGCATTGTATGCGCCCTGGACGACGCCATCGCCGTTGCCGGAACTGGTGGTCGCCCAGCGGGCTGCGGCGCCCTTGTCGTCGCCGGGCAGCGCCTTGTACCGGTCCTGGTAGCTGTTCATGGCTGCGGTTATGCCGTTCAAGTCGGCGACGAGGTTCTTGATCTTGGCCTGGGTGATCATTTCCTGGCCTTTCAGGATGCCGCCCAGAAGGAGGCCGATGATCACGAGCACGATCGCGATCTCAACCAGCGTGAAACCCGCTTGCCGATTATTGCGTTGCATCATCTCAGCCTCCCGGCTCGATAAGGGAATAGATGCGGTACCTCACGCAAGAAGGATGCCCGGGCCAAAGGCGGGAAAACGCGCTTTTGTGGCATATTTCACATCTTCAATGTCGAAGTTCTGACGGTTTAGACGAAAATTCGACAATTCCTTTATTTTCCAGTGGGATGCGGCGGAAACCTCAACCGCGCCTCAATATCATGCAGCCGCTGCTCCAGAAAGCGAGCCTCGGCCGGATCGGTCAGCGTGCCGCTTGCAAGAAAGCCGCCGATCATGATCCGGGCGGTTTCCAACTCGTTCATGTCCTCGAGAATGAAGATCTCCATCTGCTTCGCCCACATGGGCACGTTCGGGCCGGTCGCCCGCTGCTGGATTGCTGTGGCATAGCGCTTCGCGAGTTCCAGGTCTTTCAGCCGGTGTTTGGCGACGGCGGCTGCGTGGGCAAGCCACGGCCAGCGCCGTCGCGGATCGAGCAGGAACTGCTGATAGACGAACTCGAGCATCAGGCGCGTCTTGGCCTCGTCGGTTACCTCGGCGTAAACACGGCTTGCAGCGAGAAGCGGGTACTGACTTTTTGGATCGAGCAGCAGACTGCGCAGCAGCCACTCTCGCACGTTGTCGTAATTCAATGCCTGATAAGGCATGCGATTGTCTGCCCCGTAGTCGAAAGCCTGGAGATAAAGCATCAGCACTTTAGCGAGCGGAATCGGATCCCCGAAGGCAGCCAGCCGCAAGCTCGCCATGCTCGGTGGCAAAGGAAGATCCTCGGCGGCGGCCGGTGACCCGGGTTGGGTGAGCTTCAGCGACGCCTGTAATGCCAGCGCGCCGACCAGGATCGCGAGGACCAGCTTGGGAACATGGCTGACCGGGCGCTCTGCCATCGTCTAGAGAAGCTCGAGTGTACTCAAACCGCGGACGTCATCGCAGGACGCGAGCATCACAAGTCCTTGATCCTGCTTTCCCTCGCTCGTCCAGCTGGGCGCCGGAGCGCGGAGCAGGGGTCCTGCTTGCGGGGATGCGACCGCAAAGGCGCCCGTGAAGACCGCGGATTCCGACGCCCCGCATCCCGCTGCGGGGTCGCATCCACTCGCTTCGCTCGCGGAACCTGCTTCGCCCTCCGCGGGCGCCTGCCTCGCGACACAACTCATGGTTTTTTTTAGCCCTTACCTAGAAGTTCTTGCGATGAAGGTCGAACAGGGCAGCGCTTGCGATCATAACGACATAGACCGTGCTCGGCACGATAAACCCGAATACTTCCCCTGCGCCGGGCACCGCGTCCACCAGCCAGTCGGTCCGAGTCATGCGATCGAGGCCGGGCAGCAGCAGCGCGATCGTGTTCACGATCCCGTTGACGATGATGTCGGCGGTCGTGTGCTCGTGGGTCAGCGATGCACCGGCGATGAGCTGCATCGCCGCCATCGAACGCGACAGCAGATAGAAACCGGCGGTCGCGGCGAACGCCGAGAGCACCTGGGTAAGCGTCAGCACGCAGAACAGGCTCATCGAGGCGACGATCAGCAGTTCGAACAGGAGCGATGCCGCCCAGACCAGCACGCCCGCTGTCGGCGCAAACAGCGCGAGCGGAAGAGCGAACACCAGCGCCACGACTGCCGCAACCAGGGCATAGCCTGCGAACTTCCCCAGGAAATAAGCCCATCTCGGCACCGGGTGGGAGAGCAGCAGCTCCATCACCTTGTCGTTCGCATCGCGTACCATGCTGGTGATGATGAAGGTGGCAACGATGAACACGGCGGCCACGCGCAGCATCGCGGCGAGCAGCGCGATCTGTATCTGCAACGACTCGGTGATTGCGACCTGGTTGAGGAACTGCGCGAGCCCGAGCGCAACGATCACTACGGCGCCCGCGAGCCACAGCAGGCGGTTGCGGACCGCCTCGAGCAGCGTGGTTGCGGCGACGGTCAGTACGAAGGTTGAATGCAACGGATGGTCCCAAACGGTTAAGATCGCCAGCACACGGTCATGGAAGTGGCACAAATCATGCCTGCATCCGTCATCCAGTGCATTTCGATGCACGCTGGGATCGGGTGAATCGGCGCGACACAGGAAGGCAAACCAATGGCGATCGGCAACAGGCTCAGTATGTCTCAGTTGATGCTGGCGCGCTTCTGGCGCGTATTGTTTCTTTCGATGCTGGTGCTCCTGCATCTTGCCGCATTGCGCGGTGCCGAGGACCTGTGGGCACGCGCGCTCATGATTGCGCATTTTGGGCTGTTCATCGTGTGGCAGCCGTTCATGCGCGGCGAGAGCAGGCTGACCCCGCCTCAGACCGTGGGAATGCTGGCGGTTGCCGCGGCCATGCTGTTTTTCCTCAACTGGTGGCTGATTGCGCTGTGGGTCAGCCTGTTCGCCGGTATCGTCGGCGGGAAGGTGTTCCTGTTTCGGGCGCGCTGGCTGCGCCGGTTCTACCTCCTCGTCCTTTTCTATCTGGTCGCACTGCTGCTCGTATGGGTGGTGCCGAACACGCTGCTCCAGACGGCGCCGCCGGGCGAGTTGCAGGTGCTGGCACGCTACGGGCTGCCGGTACTGTTTGTCGTCATGGCCCTCATGCCGGTCGAGCCCGACTCCGCCGAAACGCCGCAGATCATCGATTTTTTCTACTCGACGTTGATCTTCCTGCTGCTCGTGGTGCTGGCGTTGGGAGCACTCGCATTCATGCGAGTCGGGGCCATCGACTATGGGCTGGCGCTTACCTACAGTCTGCTCATCCTCGCGGTCGTGCTATTGCTGCTGTCGCTCGCATGGAACCCGCGCGGGGGTTTCGCCGGCCTGTCGATGTATTTCTCGCGCTACCTGCTGTCGATCGGGCTGCCGTTCGAGCAATGGCTTTATTTTCTTGCGGAATTGTCGCAGATGGAAAGCCGGCCCGAGCGCTTCCTGAGGGAGGCCTGTGCCGGGCTGCGCCGCCTGCCCTGGGTTACCGGGGGCTCTTGGCACACGGCCGGCGAGTCGGGCGATTTTGGCGCCGTCTCAAAACACTCCGTCGAGTACACCAACCCCGCAATGCAACTGAAGGTGTACACGGGTCCGGCGCTTTCTCCGTCGCTGGCGTGGCATTTTCAACTGCTCGGACAATTGCTCGGAGAGTTCTATATCGCCAAGCTGCGCGAGCAGAAACTGCAACAGCAGACCTACGTGCAGGCGGTCCACGAAACCGGTGCGCGCATGACCCACGACGTCAAGAACCTGCTGCAGTCGCTCAACGTGCTGTGCGTCGCTGCCGAGGGCGACGAGGATCCGGCGAAGCTCGCGGCGCTGATCCGCAGACAGCTTCCTTCGGTGACGCAGCGGCTGCAGCAGACGATGGATAAGCTGCAGCGGCCGGAGCATGAGAGCGGCCAGTTCGTCACGGCGCAAAGCTGGTGGGAAGCATTCCAGCGCGGCCTCCAGAACCGGGAGGTCGAATTCGAGACCGGCGATATCGACGAAACGGTGCTCGTGCCCAAGGAACTGTTCGACAGCGCCGGCGACAATTTCCTGCAAAACGCGTTGCGCAAACGCAAGCTCGACGGCGGCATCAAGGTGCGCGTCGGTTTCCGCTGCCGCGACACCATAGAACTGTCGGTATGCGACAGCGGGATGGCCGTCGCCCCCGAGGTGCTGCAGGGGCTGCTTCGCGGGCCCGTGCCTTCGGAGGCGGGCTACGGCATCGGCCTCTACCAGACCGCTCGTCTGGCGGAAATCCTCGGCTTTTCGATCGTGCTGTCGGCGAACGAGCCGGGCAATGTCTGCTTCACGCTCAAGGGCGACGCCAGGCGACCAAGCGCGCAGCCCTGATCCCGGCGGCTATCCGCGAGGCGCTTACGTTGTCTCGGACGACGGGCCCGTTGCTTCCGGCGCCGTACTCTTTCTGCCGATGAGCCGGTATACGTCCGTGTCGCCCTTGCCCCTGAGCTGTATGTTCTGCGGCAGATCAAAGTCGTAGCGGTCGCGCAGCCGGCGGTAGGTGGTTGCGTCGACCTGTATGACGCCGGGAGTCCCCTCGGCCGTGATGCGGCTGGCGATATTCACGGTATCTCCCCACAGGTCATAGATGAATTTTTTCTTTCCGACCACGCCGGCCACGATCGGTCCGGTGCCGATCCCCACGCGTATCTGCAGCCCCATGTCGTTGATAGCCGGGTCGTTCGCCAGCATGGCGCGCATGTCGACGGCCATGTCGGCGATCTTCTCGGTATAGTCGGGCCCGTCGTCGCTGTTGAGACCGCCGGCGACCATATAGGCATCACCTATCGTCTTAATTTTTTCTAGCTGGTGTTTCTCTGCGAGTTCGTCGAAGCCGGAGAAGACTTTGTTCAGCATGGAGAAGACCTGTTTCGGTGACAGGCCTTCGGCAATGCTGGTGAAGTTCACGATGTCTGCGAACATCACAGTGACATCGGCGAACCCGTCCACGATCGTATCGCCCTCCTGCTTGAGCCGCTTCGCTATTGGCCCTGGGAGGATATTGAGCAGCAGACGCTCGGATTTCTCCTGCTCGATCTGCAGCAGACGGTGGGTCTGCTCGAACTCGGTCTGATAGAGTTGCTTCTGCCGCGTGGCATAGTGCAGCAGGAAATACGCGATGCTGGAAATGGTGGCGAAGTTCAGAACGAAGAAGACCCCGCTCACGCCCGGAGGCACCCTGGGGATTGTCGCAGCAGCGCCGACAAGCTGGAAGTCGACGAAGCCGCAGATCGCCAGCATCACCACATGCGCCGCGAACCAGGGGGTCGACTCGCGGGGTCCGAGCACCAGAACGGCGACGATGGGGGCAAGTATCCCCCATAACACCGCGCCGCTCGCAGAGACGAAGCTACCCATGGACAGTTGCACGATGAACGGAAAGAACAGGAACAGTCCCAGCTGCGCGTACTGGAAGAAGCGGAAACCGCCGGTCATGATGTAAATAACCAGCGTCACGACCGAAACCAACTGCAAAGCGACAGGCAGCGTGGCCGAGAGTTTCAGGCCGAGCAGCCAGTACAGCGCTAGCCAGAACATCGGTGCCGCTGTCATCAGGCCCATGGCGAACACCATGATCGATTTTCTGATGCGCAGGTCGTTCGAGTCGCCGGGCTCGACGCCGGCATTGCGCAGGCGGGCGAGGAACGTGTGTGGATGCATCATCGGTGGGGACTGCTGGCGTGTCCGGTCGATTCGGGTCGCCGGCATTTTACGGCAACTTCCCAGCGCTCACCATGCGGGCTGCCAGTGTGGACGGGGAGATCCAGGTGACGATGTCGTCGAATCCGCAGAATGGCGTGTTCGTTACCGTGTCGCTGCAGGCGTTCGTGTCATTGCTGTAGTCCCGGCTGATGAACGCTGTTGTAGCGGCTGTTGCGTTGGTAATTTCGTCAACGTGGGACGCCGGTGGGGCGGCAACATAAACTGCAGTGGGCTGGCTCGCGCCGTAACCGTTCTTGCCATGCGAGATAACGACAGCGGCCACCTGCGTGGCAATGGCGCTCGGAGTGCTCTTTGTTGGTGTGTTCTTGGTGTTGACCGTCATGTCTCCCTGCGCGCAGAGTGCAAAGCGTGCCATCGTGGGAGGTGGATTAGGTGCGGACGTGCACCCATAGTTTGGTGGCGTCGACTGAGCAAACGGGGCGGTGACGCGATAAGTAAAGCGTCGCCCCCAGGCATCGGTTTCGCGAATGCCCAGCGTTGCCCAAGGAATCACTCCCATCATAGTGGTGCCGGCGCTGCATGATGCTCGCTCGATGCCGGCACCGGTGTTGCCGGTGCCGATCGTCGGGTCGGCCGGGCAGGGCAGGCGGCCCTGGCTCATGGAAAAGCCGATTAGCGCTTCCTTGATGTCATCCAGCTGCTTGCGTGTGTCGGAGATATCGCGCAGCTCAAGCTGCGTGGAAAAAGGGATGGCTATACTCGCAAGCAGCAACGCGATGATAACGAACGCAACTGCAAGCTCGACCAGCGTGAAGCCGCGCGCTCGGAAGCCACTTTGGAGGCTATGGCGTCGATACCGCATGTTGCCCGTCATTGCGCCACGGTCGTGGCGTCGTTTGAATCGCCGCCATGCGGAAGCTGCATGTAGCTCAGCGTTCCCGAGTACGCATTGGTGCCATTCGTTCCATCGAGATAGTTGCGCACATCACCGGGCCGCGCTTGCGTACCGAGCGCCCGGCCCATCATGATCAATACGAGCTTGTTTGTGTTTGTGGAACCAACCGTGATGCAGGTGCCGCAGGAAGGGGAATAGGGCAGCGGAGGCGATGGAAGGGTGCGAGGTGCATAAGCAGGTGCAACAGAGTAGTAAGAGGCGCGGTACCACTCGTTCGCAAAAAACCAATTGGTTAGGATTGCATGATCGTCTGGCGTGTCTGGCATGGTAATAGTGAGCTTCTTGGTGGCTGTGCTAGCCGTGCCCCCGGTGAAGCGTGCCAACTGAAGCGAACTCCATTTCACGATCAGATTGCCGCTTGGGTCCAAAGACGCGGTGGGTGAACCCGGGTTCGGATACTGAGGCGGGTTCGACGGCGGGTTCGGATTGAAAGTGCCAGTTCCCGTACCGTTGGCGTAAGCGTAGCCGATTGTGCGTAAATCGAAGTCTGTAATTCGGCGGAATGCATTCCCCAGATTGTTAAGCGTGAGAGTGATGTCGACCTTCGGGGTGTTCGGAGTCCCAGACCCGGATCGGCGATAGGTTATCGCGCAGACTAGTTGAGTTGTGCCAACGGGGATAGTGCAAGTCGAGCCCGATACCGAACCAGGACCGGATATTGTTGTGACAGTTGGCGTAGTGGACCAGGCGACGAACGTCGAGCCACTGGTCCTGCTCGTCGCCGGCATGAGTCCTTGGTAGACGCCCCCGGCGCCTCGATAAGTGTCTTTCGTAGCGGAGGGATCGACAAATGGCACGGCAAAAGGGTAGCCGGGCCACATGCCGGAGTAGTTGTTGGGACTTATGCTCATGTTGAAGTAGTTGTTCAGGTCAGTCTGAAAAACATCCGAGCTGCCAGAACCGATACGAGCGGCGACGATGGGCTCGACAATGTCGAATACCTCGCGCTGGGTAATCGCGATGACTTGGTCGTTGAACGTGTTCGACGGGCCGGTTGAAGTGAAGTTGAGATCGACCGGCGAGGAAGCGTTCTCAAACTCAAGGTAGTTGCGAAAACGGTAATCGGGCGACTTGCTGAAGTAGTCATAGTCAGATGGCGGGATTGAAGGGGGGAGCGCCGGTCGCACTTGTGAGTTGATCGCAGGGCCGGGGGCGATGATGAGCGCGACCACCGGTACGCCGTCGAGCATGAGTTGCCCGGGTGTCGTGCTGTTGATCGGCTTGGCGCGGAATCCGGGCGAAAGCACGTACCAGAGTTTCTCACCCCAGCCGTCCCGGATGTCGCCCAAGCCAATCGTTTTCCACGGCAGCCGACCGAACTGGACGATGGAATTGGTATTACAGGTGCCGCCCGCAGCTTCGTTGCCCTCATTGGGTTTACCAATCTGTGATGCGTCTTCGTAGCATGGAAAACTGCCGGGAACGGACTTGCTCGTATCGGCTGCATCTTTTGCCACGTGGCCAAGCAATGCCGCCTTGGCGTCCTGCAAGGCTTTCGCCGTGACTTTAGCGCGGTCGCTTTTAACTTCGGCGGTAGTGCGGCCCAACCCGCTCGCGATCATGTAAGCGCTCATCAGTACAATGAGCGACACGATAACGATCATCGCGAATCCGGATTGTCGCCTGGCGATCGGCATGCGCCTCATGGTTTCCGGTCGCGGCCTCGTCTGCCCAATACCTCGATCTTTCCGCCGCCGAGACCGTCGCGCGTCTCGCCGCGGGCCTTGTCGCGGGTCTGTCCGACCTTGAGGGACACCGGCGGCTCTCCTTCGCCGTCCGGCAGCGTGACGCGCGATGGGTCGGGGGTCGGGTAGGCGTCGTTGTGGGGTACGTCGTTGATCCAGGTCGTGGACTTGCCGCTCGAGCGGGAAACATGGCCGCGCAGCGTGACCGAGCTTTCCTGGACCACCAGTGCTTCCTGCGCGTTCGCCGCGCGGCGCCGGTCCAGTTCCTGGCGTTGCTGCGGCGTAAAGAACAGGCGGCCCAGTTCCTCCGTCGCAGACACAGGCGCCGCTACGACGGCGACCGCCAACAGCGCAAGCAGCAGGATCTGCTTCATGTCGTCCCCGGTGCTTTAAGCGTGATGAAATCGACAACGCAGTCAATCTGCAGCCGCGGCTTCAGCGGCCCGCCGCCCGTTCCGGCGCCCGCAATTCGGCTCATGGAGCAGCTTCGCGTCGAAGTATAGGGTCCGGCAGCCGCCAGATCCGCGAGAAAGTTGAGCAATTTCTCTTCGTGCAGCAGTTGCATGTTCAGCTTCACTCGGCTCACCGTGAAAAGGGCGGCCCCGGTCTTCTCGACCTGGGTGATCCCCGGATAGTCGAGCAGGCGCGGCGGGGCGATGTTGTACTGGATTTCGAACAGGTTGCGCTGCTTCCGGATGTCCCCGATGGCCTCGATCCACTCCAGGCGCTTGTCGGGTCGGGTCAGTCCGTTGTCGACCATTTTCTGGTAGTGCACAAGATTGCTTCTGATCTCAGCCTCTTCCTCGGAGACGGCGGCGACGCGCTCGCGCGCCGCCTTCAACTGTGCCTGCGCCGCGAACCGCTGTCGCTTCGCCTCATCGAGAGAGCGGTCGGCGGTCGCCAGTGTCCCGGCGCCCAGGCCCGCGAGCACCAGTGCGACGGCAAAGGACAGGCGCAACCGTTTCAGGTCGGCACGCTCGATCATCATGTTCCGATCCTCCGGCCGATGGTCACGGTGAAGCGCGGTTCCTCGTCCGCCAGGTCCTCGCCCGCGCCGCCGGAGATCGCGCGGTCGCCGACGAAGTCGAACGGCATCTGCGTGTCGGTGACTGCGACCCCGGGGCGTTGGCGCAAGCCTTCGACGAACGGATCGGTTACCGCCTTGATGCCCCTATAGTCGGAGCCCTTCACACCGGTGACGCGCGCCGAGATCTGGATCACTTCGAAATGAGCGTCTGCTGGAGATTGTGGCGCGCCGCCGGCGAGGGCCGGCAGGAGCGAAGGCGGCGGAGAGCGGGGCTGGGCAGCGGCAGCAGCCGCGGTAGGAAGCGAGCGCGGATTGTTGCTGACGCCCCAATCAAGCCGGTCGATCTCGACCTGGGGTGCCGCCGAGAGCACCACGCTTATCTCGGCAAACAAGCGGTCCGGCGACGCCGTCTGGCGCGACAGGGCATTGAACGTTCCCACGGCCGCCTTGAGGACGTCACGCGACAGCGGCGTTTTCGGGAAGTTGGCCTGCAGATTGTTGTACTGCCGCGCGGCCTCAGCTTCTTGCTGCCGAGCCCTTTCCGCTTCTGCGTTAACCCCGGATGCGTGGACGAAAATAAGGCCAGCGGCGAGCAGGCACAATG
>Ga0208566_1001754_pt1 | contig 12181 bp, 13 predicted proteins | sample PL_2010_150m_FD_184159 | JGI IMG/M metagenome (GOLD analysis project Ga0208566, IMG submission 184159) | Freshwater microbial communities from Powell Lake, British Columbia, Canada to study Microbial Dark Matter (Phase II) - PL_2010_150m... | ecosystem: Environmental > Aquatic > Freshwater >...
TGTCCTCACGTTGCCGCTCAAGAGCCGCGCGGCGCTGGGCCAGGGCGGCAAGGAACTCGACCAGTTGTCCCGCTTCGTCCTGCGCCGTGTCATACATGGCTATCATGCCCTTGATCTCGGCCAGGCTCAGTCCCAGGCGCTTGCCCCTCAGGGCGAGCTTGAGGCGGGTGCGGTCGCGCTTGGCATAGACGCGCTGCAAACCGGAGCGCTGGGGGAACAACAGGCCCTGATCCTCGTAGTAGCGTATGGTGCGCGGCGTCACGTCGAACTCGCGTGACAGTTCGGTGATGGTGAAGGTGGCTTCGCTCATTGGGGAATGGTGTCGTCGGCGTGATTGCTGCACTGCGGCAAGACGGGGTAGAATGCCGTTCCCCGCGCCAAGCTGTGTGGCAGAAGTTAAGCAGATTTCACGATTCAAGGCAAATACGCCGTTCCAAAGACCACGTGCCCATCAAATATCCATTCGAACAGCTTCCCGAAGCCGGACTCGCAGAGGAAGTCGCCGAGGGCGTGCGCTGGGTGCGCATGCCGCTGCCCTTCGCGCTCGACCATATCAACCTGTGGCTGATCAAGGATGGGTTGCATTGGACCGCCGTGGACACCGGCGTCGCTTCCGATAATGTGAAGGACTGCTGGCGGCAGTTGCTTCCGGCCTACCCCTTGAGGCGGCAGATCGTCACCCACTGCCACCCGGATCACCTCGGCCTCGCCGGCTGGCTGGCGCATGAAACCGGCATCCCGCTATGGATGACCCAGGGTGAATACCTGACCGCTCAAATGATTTGTGAGCAGACCGGCAGCTACGGCATCCTGGCGATGCTCGCGCTGTTCCGCCAGCACGGCCTGGACGACCAGGGAGTGATGGGGCTGACGCGGCGCGGCAATGCCTACAAAAACAATCTGTCGGGGGTTCCCGCCACCTACCGGCGGATTTTAGACGGCGACAACATCGCCATCGGCGACCACGCCTGGCGCGTCGTTGGGGGCTACGGCCACTCCCCCGAACACGCCGCGCTCTACTGCACGGAGTTGAATGTGTTGGTCTCCGGCGACATGCTGCTGCCACGCATTACCACCAACGTCAGTGCCAGCGCGGCGGACCCCGACGGCAACCCGCTCGGACTGTTCCTCGACTCGATCGCCCGGTTCAAGGAGCTGCCTCCGGATACCCTGGTGCTGCCGTCGCACGGCAAGCCGTTTCGCGGCCTGCATGCGCGGATCAACCAACTTGAGAAACACCACCAGGCCCGGCTGGATGAACTGCTGGCCGCCATCGATGCACCGAGCACCGCCGCAGAACTGATGCCGGTGCTGTTCACGCGGCCGCTCGCCGACGCACACCAGGTGATGTTCGCGATGGGCGAGACCATTGCCCATTTGAACTACCTTGAGCATGCGCATCGCGTTGAACGAATCGACGAGGATCGCACCATCCGTTTTGTGAAATTGCACTGACCAGGAGACTCGCATGTCCAAGCAGGAAGACCCCAAGGCGCAACTGCCCGACCCCAAGGAAGTTGCCAAGACCTACGCCGAAGTTGCTCAGCGCGCCTCCAAACTGCTCACCGAGCACATGCAGCGCCAGTTGAAGAAGGGCGTCAGCGCACCGGCCGATGAGTTGGGGATTGCCCAGGCCTTCATGGACATGATGGCCAAGATGCTCGCCAACCCGTACAAGCTGGCGCAGGCCCAGATGAACCTGGTGTGGGATTATTTCTCCCTCTGGCAACACTCCATGATGCGCTTTTCCGGCATGCAGGGAGCGCCGATCGCCGCCCCGGCCAAGGGCGACAACCGCTTCAAGGATGCCCAGTGGGAAGAGCATTTCCTCTTCGACTTTATGAAGCAATCCTATCTCATATCCGCCCGCCACATCCACGACACCGTCTGTTGCATCGAAGGCCTCGACGACAACTCGCAGAAAAAAGTGAACTTCTTCACCCGCCAGTTCATCGACGCCTTGTCGCCTTCCAACTTTGCTTTGACGAATCCCGAAGTACTGCGCGAGACCGTCAAGAGCCGCGGTCAGAACCTGCTCAATGGGTTCGATAATTTGCTCCGCGACATCGAGGAGGGAGACGGTCAGTTGCGCGTCAAGATGACCGATCCGACCGCTTTCGAGATCGGCCGCAATGTCGGCACCACGCCGGGCAAGGTGGTATTCCAGAACGACCTGATCCAGTTGCTGCAATTCAACCCGACCACCAAGGAAGTGTTGAAGCGCCCGCTCCTGATCATTCCGCCGTGGATCAACAAGTACTACATTCTCGACCTGCGCCAGTCCAACTCCTTCATCAAGTGGGCCACCGATCAGGGCCACACCGTCTTCGTCATCTCCTGGGTCAACCCCGATGCCAAGCTGGCGATGAAGGGTTTCGACGACTACATGAACGAAGGCTCGCTGGCCGCACTCGACGCCGTCTGCAAGCAGACCGGTGAGCAGGAGGTTAATCTCATCGGCTACTGCCTGGGCGGCACGCTGCTGGGGGCAACCATGGGCTACCTGGCGACCAAGAAGGACAAGCGCATCGCTTCTGCCACCTTCTTCGTGGCGCTGCTGGATTTCTCGATACCGGGCGAACTGGGTGTGTTCATCGACGAACAGCAGGTTGCCAGCCTGGAAAAGAAAATGGAGGAACGCGGTTTCCTCGAAGGCTCGGAGATGGGCGGCACCTTCAACATGCTGCGCTCCAACGACCTGATCTGGTCCTTCGTGGTGAATAACTATTTGATGGGCAAGCAGCCCTTCCCTTTCGACCTGCTCTACTGGAATTCCGATTCCACGCGCATGCCCTACAAGATGCACAGTTTCTACCTGCGCAACATGTATATGCAGAACCTGCTCAGGGAGCCGGGCGGCATCGAGCTCAACGGCGTGCCCATCGACATCAGCAAGATCAAGGTGCCGGCCTATTTCATCTCCACCATCGAAGACCATATTGCGCCGTGGCGCAGCACCTACCTGGGCGCCACGCGCCTGGGCGGAGCGGTGCGCTATGTGCTCGGCGGCTCCGGCCACATTGCCGGCATCGTCAACCCGCCATCGGCCAACAAATACGGCTTCTGGACCAACGATACCAAGGCTTTGCCGGCCACCTCCGACGAGTGGTTTGCGGGCACCAAGCAGCATGAAGGTTCATGGTGGACCGACTGGCAGAAATGGATCACCGCCATCGACGACACCAAGGTACCGGCACGCGATCCCGCCAAAGGCAAGTTGAAGGTGCTGGAAGACGCGCCGGGATCCTTCGTCAAGTTCCGCCTCGATACACAGAAGAAGGCTTGACCGCCGTTGGCGCTGCCGATTCGCCGGCGCGGCGCATGGTCCTCGACACCAATGTGCTGTTGTCGCTGTGGGTGTTTGCCGACAGCCGCTATCTGCCGATCCGCACTGCCATCGACAGCGGCGCTTGGGTGGCGTTGACCGACGTCGCCTGCCTGGTCGAGTTCGAGCGCGTGCTCGGCTACCCGGAATTTGAGTTGGACCCGCCGGCACAACGCAACATCCTCGTCGAGTATGCCGGCCTCGCCCAGCCCATCGCTCCAGCCGCATGCATGCCGTTGCCGCAGTGTTCGGATCCGGACGACCAGAAATTCATCGAGCTGGCGTGCTCGGGCGCCGCACGCTGTATCGTCACCAGCGACAAAGCCTTGTTGAAACTGGCGCGCCACCGGACCCTCAGAGAAAAGTTGGGCATCAGCATCCTGTCGCCGCAAGGCTTCATGGAAGATTGCCTGCGGCACTGAGCCAGGTTCATTCCGGCGTCGGGAGTCTATGACGGCGGTTCGGTCACTGGGACGTCAGGACGCTACGCCGCCTGCAACAGGAACTCGACCTTAACAGCCTCAAACGGGAAAACGATGCGGCCATCGTCCGTTCGATCGATGACTCCGGCAGTGAGTAGCGCAGTGACATCGCCGTGCACCGCTTTGACATCGCGCCCAGCGCGGCGTGCCGCTTCGCGAATGGACACCGGACCGGCGCCGCAGAGAACCTTAAGCAGTTCCCATCGTTTTTGGGTTAGCACGCTCCACAGTAGCTCAGGGGAGGCAAAGCTGATGCGTGCCGACTTCTGGGGTTTGCCAACCTTCCAGGCGCGGGCGAAATCCGCCATCGAATCGCCGGGCGAGCGTACATCAAGTGTTACGGTTTTCATGGTTCCACCTCGCAATGTCACGTTGGAAATCGGCAATCAATTTATCCGGCGTTGTGAACACGTAACCGGTTTCCTTTCCATCAAAATGCCGGTGATCTCCTTTACCGATCTCGTTGTCGTAGCGGAGAACGCATTCTCCAGACACCACATACCCCAACCTGTACTTGAATTGGTGCGACGATCCTTTGACCGGTTTCGGTAGTCGCCAAAGAACCAGGTCAGCAAAGGACGACTCCGAGTAAACGATGCGCGTGGAGATGAGTTCAACGGCTTTCATGTTGGAGATCATGCCAACATTGTGGGGCGTTGTCAATTACTCCAACGGAGAACATTTTGGGGCCCGAACGCCTGACAGCACCTTAGATTTGAAAACGCCGGGTTTTGAGTATTCGATCCAAGCGATCAAGTCTTCTGTCATTACCACCGCCCTGCTTGAGCTGAATATAGAAGTAGAAAGGCTTCACGGCTCCGGCCATATCGCCGCCATCGTCAATCCGCCTGCGGCCAACAAATACGGATATCGGACCAACGACGCCAAGGCCTTGCCGGGATTCGCCCCGGCAAGCACCGCTGTCATTGACTCCCATAGCCGCAGATTCGTGCCGCATACGGGTTCCGGCCTCGGGAGTCTGCTATCCTTCAAGCGTCTCAAGCCCTTTTCCCGCGCTCGATGAAAATCGCGCTTCTTGCCGATACCCACAGCAATCTCGAAGCACTACAGGCTTGCCTGGCGCATGCGGCACGCGAAGGGGCCGGGAACTTCGTCTTCCTGGGCGACCTGGTCGGCTATGGCGCCGATCCCGTGGCCTGCCTGGCGTTGATTGCGAAGTATGCCGAGCAGGGTGCCCTGCTGGTTCGCGGCAATCATGATGAGGCGGCGCTGGTCGGCTTGTGTGACACCATGAACCCCCTCGCCCGCGAAGCGATTTACTGGACGCGCGGACAACTCGGCGCCGGGGAACGCGCTTTCCTGTCGGCACTGCCGATGACGGCGCGGGTTGGCGACCTGCTGTTGGTTCACGCCAGCGCACACCAACCGGAAACCTGGCCCTATATCCACGGCAGGAAACAGGCGGAACTGTGCATGAACGCCGCCGATGCCGCAATTTGCTTTGTCGGCCACGTGCATCATCAGATGCTCTACTGGTCTCCGAAGCCGGGTCAGCAGCAACCGTCCTCCGGCGCCCACTCCTTCGCCCCGATGCCTGGAGTGTCCATACCGTTGACGCGCAGCCGACACTGGCTGGCCATCGCCGGCTCGGTCGGACAGCCTCGCGACGGCAACAATGCGGCGGCCTATGCGCTGTTCGATGAGGACAGTCGCCTGCTGACGTTTTTCCGCGTGCCCTACGATCATCAGAGCGCAGCCCGCAAGGTCGTCGCGGCCGGTCTGCCCGAGCAACTGGCGCGGCAGTTGCTGAGAGGCGAGTGATGCCGGACGGAGAACATCTCAGCCAGAGCACTCTGATCGCCGGCTACCGCGTGTTGGAGAAGCTCTATGAAGGCGGCATGGCGGTGATCTACCGTGTCGCATCGGGGGACGGCAAGGAAGACTGTCTGCTGAAAACTCCCAAACTGGGCTTCGGCAGCCACCCGGCCTGCTCGGCGGGATTCGATGTCGAGCAGATGATACTCGGGCGCATCGCCGGTCCGCATGTACCCCGGCTGCTCGCCTCGGGCGAGGAAGATTTCGGTCCTTACCTGGTGATCGAGCAGATCTCCGGAACCTCTCTCACCGACTTCGCCTGGCAGGCCCCTCGGCCGGTTGAGGAGGTCGCCCGTCTCGGCGCGGCATTGGCTTCGGCGCTTCATGAATTGCACCGGCAGGATGTGGTGCACCACGATATCAAGCCGTCCCATGTGTTTTACCGCGAAAACGGACAGGCGGTCCTGATCGACTTCGGGCTGGCTTTCCATGGGCAGTTGCCGGATCTTGTCGCAGCCGAGTCCGACCGGCCGCTGGGAACGCCGGCCTATATGTCGCCCGAGGAAATCCTGGGGGGGCGCGGCGATCCGCGCAGCGATGTGTTTTCACTGGGCGTGATCCTCTACCTGCTGGCCACCGGGACCTTGCCGTTCGGCGCGCCGACAACCAATAGCCAACTGCGCCGGCGCCTCTATTGCGATCCTCTGCCGCCGCGCCGAATACTGCCTGAGCTGCCGGCGTGGCTGCAGGAAATCATCCTGCACTGCCTGGAAAAGCGTGTCGAGGACCGCTATGCGACGGCGGCACAGGTGGCGGATGACCTCGCCCACCCGCAACAAGTGGTGGTCGGCGAGCGCGGCCGGCGCTTGCGGCGCGCCGGACCCTGGACGGTGATCGCACGCTGGTTCAAAATGATGGCGGCGCCGCCGCCGCCACGCCGCATTCCTTCCAGGCATCTCGCCCAGGCCCCGCACGTGCTGGTCGCCATCGACCTGGACCAGCGCAACGACAAGCTGATGCAGGCCCTGCGTGACGCCACCAGCCGCCTGATCGGAGGCGAGCCGCATTGGCGGCTGACCTGCGTAACAGTCATCGAACCATCGATGCTCACGGAACAGGATGCACATAGCGAAATCACCCATGGGCTGCATGTGCAGGGGCTGGTCGAATTGCACCACTGGGCGCAACCTTTGATTCAGCAGCTGGGCTTGCGCCAGGAGCACCTGCGTTTTCACGTGCTGCTGGGCGGTTCTGCCGCTGAAATGCTGGTCGACTACGCCCGTGCCGTGCATGCCGACCATATCGTGATGGGTGCACGGGACAACTCCGGCCTGCGCCGCTTCCTGGGCAGCGTTTCTGCCCGGGTGGCCGCCGAGGCGCCTTGCAGCGTGACGGTCGTCAGGACCAACCCGCCCTGAAGATCGATTCCTTACAAAATTGATCTGCAAATCAGAAATATTGATTACCGCGTCGTGGGAGTATTAAGATAGAGTAAGACCAAAGAAAAAAAGACCGGTTTCTGACGGCACATACACTCACCAACGGAGGATCATTATGCGATACATCCAGCAGGCACTCATCACTCTCGTCAGCGCATGGTTTCTGGTCGGCAGCAGCGCCGCCCTCGCCCAGGAAACGCCAAGCGCGGCGCCCGCAGGCGTAAAACTGGTTGAGGCCAAGGACGTCACTGAATTGCAGAAACAAGGTGCGGTTCTCGTCGATACCCGCAAGGCCATAGAGTTCAGCGAGGCCACCATCAAGGGGGCAATCTCGGTCCCCTACGATCCGGAAAAGAGCGCCAAGGATGCAAACTTCGACGCCTCCCAGGACAAGTTCAACCTTGCCAAGCTCGCCGACAAGAACGCTCATATCGTCCTGTTCTGCAATTCCGGCACCTGCTGGAAGTCCTACAAGGCTGCAGCGGTGCTGGCAAAGAACGGCTACAAGAATGTGTACTGGTACCGCAACGGCTTCCCCGACTGGAAGGCGCGCAAGTTTCCGACCGAGTGACGGCTTCAAAGTTTGTCTGGCGCCCCCGGCGCCAGACCACGGCTTAACTTGTGCGAATAACAAATTAGGGGGAGAAGTCCATGATATACACAAAAAAATCACCGGCATTGCTGATCATCGGCATCCTTATGCTGGTCTGGGGTTACCTGAATAACTCGGGCGGCGTGGACGGCATGCAAAGCTGGCTGCAGCAAAGCGCCTATTCCGACCACATGAAGGTCAAGGAAAAATTCGATGCCGAGCTGCGCGTGGCCACGGAGATGGCAGCCGCCGAGAGCAAGCCGGCGCCGGACATGAAGATGCCGGCATCCAAGTTCGACCAGGCCAAGGCGGAGCAGGCTAAGCTGTCCTACATCATCGGCGGGATCTTCGCCGCGCTGGGTCTGCTGATCATGGTATGGACGCCGAAAGAAGGCAACCTGGACTACTACCTGGGCGTTATTCCCGGCACGGCCTTCATTGTCGGCATCGCATTCGTCGTGCGCTGGGGTCTGGATCCTATCTTCGGAAATTGGGGCAAAGCCGCCAAACCGACCCTGGGCTGGGATTTTGCGCATATCTTCAACCTCAACTACGTGGTGCTGGGCATCGTGATCGGCATCATTGTCGTCAACATCTTCAGCATTCCCGGCTGGGCCGCCAACGGCGTGCGCACCGCGCGCTTCTTCCTGAAGACCGGAGTGATCCTGCTCGGCGTTCTGTACAGCGCCGCCGAGCTGGCGCAACTGGGCGGACTTTCGGTGATCATGATCGGGATTTTCGTCCTCGGCTCGGTCGGCATGGTTCTGTTCATGGGCCGGCGCATGAACGCCGGCAACTCGATGACCGGCATACTCTCCGCCGGCGTCGGCGTCTGCGGCGTTTCCGCCGCGGTCGCGGCGGCACCCGTGGTCCAGGCCAAGGCAGTGGAGATCGCTTATACGATCGGCACGATCCTGGTGTGGGGGGTGGGTTGCATGTTCCTCTTCCCGACCATCGGCCACATGCTCGGCATGGGGCCCGTGCAGTTCGGCGCCTGGGCCGGCACCGGCATTCTCAACTCGGCTCAGGTGGCGGGCGCGGCACTGGCTTTCGACCCCAACGGGATCGAAACCTTGAAAGTGGCGGAGATCTTCAACATCACCCGCGTGCTGTTCCTGCCCATCATCGTCGTCTGGCTCGCCGCCTGGTATGTCAAGCACGAGGAGGGGGCGCAGAAGGTGGACCTGAAACAGGTGCTGATCGCCAAATTCCCGGTCTTCGTGCTCGGTTTCCTCGGCATGTTCGCGTTGAGTTCGATGGGGGTGTTTGCCCCCGCCGGACACTATCAGGGGAAGTATTTCAGTAGCGAGCAGACCAAGGAAGACCAGTGGCTCAAGGGCAAGGAAACGCGCGCCATCGATGGCGAACTCAAGCGCCTGCAGGAGCCCGCCGGTGGCCAGGCCCTGAAAGAATACTTTACCGCCAAGGCCGTCAACATCGGGCAACGCCACGCCACGTCGGATGACGCCTACAAGGCCATGCAGAACCTGATCGACAGCAAGAAGATGATGACACGCGAGCAGGACGCCGTCCTCAATGCGGTGGCCAAGATGGCGGGGCTGGATCCGGTGGCCAAAGGCGCATTGGAGAAAGCCAGCAAGGCGGCCTGGCACAACTCCAAGATCATCGGCGCATTCCGCAACTGGATCGCCTGGCTTTTCGCCATCGGCCTGACTGGCCTGGGCATGCAGATCACCGCCAAGGCACTCAAGCAAGCGGGCGGCAAGCCGCTTATCATCGGCGGCATCGTCGGAACGGTTAAGGCGGTCGGCTCGCTCATCGTCGTGCTGCTGTTCGTCAAAGAGTTCGTTTAGGGAGATACGCCATGTCAGAGCAAAAATTCGAACGCGGCACCAGCCTGTCCATCTTTGCCGCCGACCGGCGGGAAGACTTGGGCGCACTCATCGCCGCCCTCTTGATCGCGCTGGGGGTCCTGTTCGTTATCGGCAAGTAAACAGCATCATTGTCCACCCGCCGGCCCGCACCAGCGGGCCGGCTCTTTTTATACATCGCCATGCTCACGTCCGATACATTGTTGCTGTGTCATCACGGCACCGAGGGAGCGTCCCGTGCCGAGGCGCTCGCCTACCGGATCGCCGAACCCGGCCGTACCACTATCGTCCACTGCCTGGTCGTGCCTGAGCTTTGGGCCGGCATGCAAGGCGACGACTGGCTGAACAACGCGACCACCCGCGACACCTTCGCCCAGTATGTCGAGGGACTGCTGGAACGCGATGCGGCCGGCGAGTTTGAGGCTGTCTCGGCGCGTTGCGCCGAGCGCGGGATAGCCTACAAGGCGGTCTCGCGGTTTGGCGACCCGGCCGAATGTGCCGCCGCGATCGCCGCCGAGGAAGGGGTCGATCTGGTGGTGGTCGGTCCTTCGCGACCCAAAGGCATGCTGGGTTTGCGCTCGCGCATGGACCTGGAGCGACTGACAAGCAAACTGGATTGCACTCTGCTCATCGCGTCACGGCAGTGAGTGCCGACTCCGCCGACACGGCTTCAGCGGTCGAGGGTCGACCCTCCGCAAATGCGGCCTGGGCAAAGGTCGAGATTCCCGTGCCAGCGCAGCAGTTGTTGGCCTTCGTGTCGAATCTCGAGCGGTTGTTCCGCCTCAACCCGCACCTTGAGATCGAGGCCTGGCACCAGCAATCCGACCAAGCGGACGCACCGGTCTACCAACTGAATGCTGTGAACCAGACGAACGCATGCCGGGTCGAGGTTTCGATCCGGGCGGTGCCGGTCGGCGGAGTCGCGTCGGGCTTTGACCTGGTGTATGACCGCGGACTGAAGCGTTTGACCGAGCTCCGGGTCGAAACCCTGGGCGATGGCTCGCTGCTCACCATCACCGAGCACTATCACCCGGTGGCGGATGAATCGGACCAGCGCCTGAACGAGGTCGATCGCAGTCTGGTTCATTGGCTTGCGGCCATCCGCAGCCATCTCCGGGGATCGGCGCGGTTCGGCGGATTACCCGGTTACCGCTGGTGGACCGAGCGCGTCATGCTCGGCATGGCGCCAAGGCAGCGACGCATCGTGCGCATGATCGTCTGGGTCAGCGTGCTCGAGTTCGTGGTGTTCGTCCTCGTCGCGCTGATCTTCTGGGCTGAGTCGGGCGCGTCATAGGGGCAGGTCGCGCCGCTTGCGCCCGGCGCGGGCGAACAGCCGGTCGAACAGAGGATCGGGCAGCAGGCGCAACAGCTTCGCCACTACCGCCATCTGCCAGGGCACCACGGCATGGCGGGCGCCGCGGTCGATCTGCCGGATGATGCGGCGGGCCGCCTCGCTGGCGCTCAGGATGAACGGCATCGGGTAGCGGTTAACCGCCGTCATCGGCGTGGCGATGTAGCCGGGCAGAATGCTGGTAACGCCGACACCGCTGCCGCGCAACTCCACGCGCAGGCTCTCCAGGTAAGTGGTCGCCGCCGCCTTCGAAGCGCAATAGGCACCGGCGCCGGGCATGCCACGGACGCCCGCGACCGAACTGATGCCGACGAGCCGGCCTTTCCCGGCCTGTTTCATCGCCGCGACGAAAGGGTGAAAAGTGTGCACCATGCCGAGCACATTTGCCTGCATGACACGGGCAAATGACTTGAGGTCTGCGGCTTCCTCGGTCAGCGTGCCGAGACTGATCCCGGCGTTGGCGATGACGATGTCGGGCACGCCCGCACGGGCGATGAAATCCGCACCCGCCGCGGTCAGCGCGGCGGCATCGGAGACATCCAGCGGGTAGATCAAGCAGGTAACCGGTAATTCGGCGGCCAGCGCTTCGAGCAGCTCGCCACGGCGCGCCACCAAGCCGAGCACCGCGGCGCGTCCGGCATAATGGCGGGCCAGAGCACTGCCCAGGCCGCTCGACGCGCCGGTGATGAAGACCTTGGGAGGCATCTAAGAGCGCACTTCGCCGCTCTTGACCAGGAGGTCGGCCTATTTCTTTCCCTGTTCGGCGCGGGCCTTGGCGACCAGGCCGTCGACGAGTTTGAGCAGTTCGTCGTGGCTGCCGGAGAAATTGTCCGGGGTGCGATACTTTCCCGCCACCACGAAGGAGGGAACGCCCGGAATGCCGTAGGCGCCCTGCTTTTGTTTGCTGCCCTGGGCCTTGCTTTGCACCGCAAAGGAGTTGTAGGTATCGGCGAACTTCTTGCGGTCGAGGCCCTTCTGAACCGCCCAGTTAGTCACGCCGGCCTCGGTCATCAGGTCGACCCTCTCGCGATGAATCGCCGAAAATGCGGCCGGATGAAGCTTCTCCAGTTCGCCCATGGCGTCCAGGGCGTAGTAGAGCCGGGCGGGCGCTTCCCATTGCGAACGGAAAACCACCGGCACGCGCTGGAACAGGACGTCTTTGGGCAGGGTCTTGGCCCACTTGTTGGCCACCGGGTCGAGATGGTCGCAGTGCGGACACATGTATGAGAAGAACTCCAGCACTTCGACCTTGCCTTTCTCGGTCGGCTGCGGCGGATTGATCAGGTCGTAGTCCTTGCCCGGTTTCAGTTCGGCGCTGCTGGCGGTGAAGGCCAGCAGCAGGCCGGCAAGAACGAATAGTTTTTTCAGCATGAGGTCTTTCTCC
>Ga0208566_1001756_pt1 | contig 12177 bp, 11 predicted proteins | sample PL_2010_150m_FD_184159 | JGI IMG/M metagenome (GOLD analysis project Ga0208566, IMG submission 184159) | Freshwater microbial communities from Powell Lake, British Columbia, Canada to study Microbial Dark Matter (Phase II) - PL_2010_150m... | ecosystem: Environmental > Aquatic > Freshwater >...
TCACCGACGAGCGACTGGCGCACATTCTGGAGCACGCTGAATTGGCGGACATGGCGGCAGATGTAGAACGGGTCTTGCTCTCGCCGCAACTGGTGCGGCGTTCACGTTCAGACACTGCGGTTCGCCTGTTTTACGAGTATTACGCGCAGACCGTTGTCGGTGGCAAATGGCTGTGCGTTGTAGTTAAGTATGCAGAAAATGATGCGTTTGTGGTGACCGCCTACCTGACCGATAAACCAAAAGATGGAGAAGATTTATGGCCAATAAAGTAAAAATCTGGTTTGATGCAGAAGCCGATTACCTGGAAGTATTGTTTTCGGATGCCGCCGGTTACGAGAAAGAGACCCAAAATGACGCCGTGATGGAACGTCTGGATGTGAACGGCCAGGTCATCGGTTTCAGTGTGCTGGGTGTCAGTCGCTTCAAAAAGTCAGCACCGCTGGAGGCGGATTTGCTGGCTGGTTAGCAGGCCGTCGATAGATTTTGACAGCGGCTAACATAAGCTGGACGTTCATGTGGTGTCAGTTGAGATTTCCACGCTGCTTACTCGGCCACCTCCCTTCACGCGCGGTTGTGAAGTGAGGAGCCAGTCTGAGGCGCCATGACCGCCCCAACTGCCATCACACTTAGCCCCGCTGACGCTCGCTACCCGCCGCGTTTGCGCGAGCGCATGGGCGGCGCGGCGCCGGCGCAACTGTCCGCCCTCGGCAACCTCGACCTGCTCGCGTTGCCGAAAACCGGGATCTTCTGCTCAGTGCGCGCCCCCGGCCATGTCATCCTCACAACCTACGATCAGGCCGCAAAGTGGCGGGACGCCGGCCGCTGTGTCATCAGCGGCTTTCATTCGCCGGTCGAGAAGGAGTGTCTGCGTATCCTTCTGCGCGGTTCGCAACCCATCATCATCTGCCCGGCGCGCACACTGCCGCAGCGCGTCCCTCCCGAATGGCGGCAAGCGCTGGCGGACGGGCGCTTGCTGATCCTCTCTGGCTTTGGTGCGGGGGAAAAGCGCATTACCACCGAACTCGCCATACGCCGCAACGAGTTCGTTGCCGTCCTCGCCGACGAACTCTGGTTCGCCCACATCACCCCCGGCGGCCAGATGGCGAAACTCGCGCAGCGCGCGCAAGGCAAGACACACTCGGCACACACTGCCTGAGAGGCACGTACTCAAGCGCAATCAGGCGGTATTGAATCTGAGCATGCCGAGGTGGATATGGTGCTCGATAATCTGGTACTAGCCCTGCGGTTCGTGCAATCTGTTGAAATCTTCCGCGAAGCGGCGCAATTTGCTGGATAAATGCGCTCGTTGTTGCGGCGTCAGCATGGCAGTGAGTCTCAGGAGCAATTGGCGGTTCTGTTCCAGCCATTGTCCCCAGATGCGCTCGTGCTCAGGCGTCCGGCCGCTTTCCCAATTGAGCATCCAATGATTCAAGGCCACTTCCAGCTTGTCTTTGGGAAGTCTCGCCACGAGAATCTCGCGAATGGCCTTTTGCCGGGCAAGGCGGTGTGCATGGCGGTGCTCAGCCATCGGCGGCATGGCCTTCAGCAGCGCCGCGACGCTTGCTTCCTGGTCAGTTCTGAGGTCACCGACCCAGTCCTCGATCCTTGCAAGTGATTCCTTGATACGCTTGCCTTCGCGTGGATCCGGACTGCCGGACAAATGCTCCTTGATGAATTTCGCATTCGACTTGGCGAACTTCCTGTCCAGATTGGCCAATTGCGCGGGTTCCATCGTCGCAAACACGTTGGCCAGATCGCCGGCAGAATGATTGGCCAGGACATTGAATCGCGTCCTCAGCGCGTTCTCCAGCCAGTCCAGATCGGCTCTCCTCAGTCCTGCCTCGACTCGCAGGGCAGCCTCGGAACACAGTGCGGCATACTTGGGTACTTCCGCCTTGCGGTGCCAGACATGAATCCGTTGCAGTCCTTGGTCGAACAGCGCCCGCTGGCTGGAATTGAAGTCAAAGTAGTCGTCGAGATACCAATAAACGGCAGTATCGGCATTGTTGTATGCGACATTGACCAGGCTGCATGCGCTCAGCAGGAATGCCAACAAGGCGAGAAGGAAATTTTTGGGGATGATTCCGTACATGCGCATGGGGATGTTCCAGGTGTGCTCAAAACGAGATTGGCAGATTATTCCGAAGGGCAGGATGAGGCCACCGCCACTGCCGAATCAAAGCCACGGTAGCGCGCAAGCAACGGTAGAATAACGCACGCCGCAAATGACTACGGTCTCGGCGGATAATCCAGTGAAACGTAGCATGTGCGGCCGGTGGCGGACCTCCTTGATCCACCGGTTGATTTTGCAAGGCAGTTTGGCTCAAGTTCATCAATGTCCCTATCGACTCTGCAACTCTTTGCGATCTGCGTCCTGATTTGGGGTTCAACCTGGATTGCGATCACCTTCCAGCTCGGCAGCGTCGCTCCGGAAATGTCCGTTGGCTACCGCTTCCTGCTGGCCTCGGCGGTGTTGTTCATCTATTGTCGCTGGCGCGGCCTCCCGCTCCGGTTCAAGCCCAAGCAGCATGCGGATTTTGTGATGCTTGGCGCATCGATGTTCTGTATCAGTTATCTGCTTGTTTACTATGCGGAGACCTATATCGTATCGGGCATGGTGGCGGTCGGATACTCGGCCAGTCCGATGATCAACATGCTGGCTTCAAGGGTGTTTTTCGGCACCAGGATGACCGCACGGGTTGCAATAGCCGCCCTTTTCGGCGTGGCCGGGATTGTGTGCGTGTTCTGGCCCGAATTCGGAAGGCTTTCAGTGAGCCGCAATGCGGCTTTGGGTGCGGTGCTAACGATACTCTCAGTGCTCGCATCCTCGGCCGGCAGCATGGTCGCCACGCGAAACCAGAAGCTGGGCTATGTCACTTGGAGCAGCATGGCCTGGGGAATGTTCTATGGAGGTTTCCTGGCCTTGTTGATCGGCATGGCCATGGGGCGACCGTTTACTTTCCTGTTCACCGGCGGCTATGCACTTTCCCTGGTCTATCTCGCTCTGTTCGGCTCCATCGTCACTTTCGGCTGCTACCTTACGCTGCTAGGGCGAATTGGACCGGCCCGAACGGCTTACATAGGTGTGATGGTGCCGATATTCGCTTTGGTCATTTCATTCTTTTTCGAAAAGTTCGCCTGGGGTTGGCTGACCACCACTGGCGTAGCCTTGTCGGTCATAGGCAACATCGTGATGCTGCGCCCGACAAGAAATCCGGTCTGAATCTGTTCCCCACCCTAATCAAGATGTGGTCAAATGGACTAGGGGGAGATTTCCGTGGCTGTTCTGGGGAATGAACTCCCCGCAACAGGATCAATATTTTGTCGAAGTCGTTCAACCTATCCCAATTCCGGAGATGAAAATGATTATCCAGTCGGTGGAGCTTGTCGCCCTGCCAAATGCACCTTCCTATCAGAACAAGATTTATCGTGCCCAGATGGACACGGGAGAGCATATCGACCTGTTCCAGCAACATTGGGATGTAGTGTTACCTCCGGAAGCCTTGATAGGACTTTCACTGGACGAAGCCAGGAAGCTGCGCACCGAAAAAATGATGGCTGTCGCCGAAGGCTGCCACTGAGCCAGTTGGAGCCTACTCAGCAACACCTCCAGTGCAATCAAGGTGCCACGCGCCCGGGCCCCGCGGCTCGGGTAGAATTGCGCGGCCAGTCACTGCCTGGATGGTGAAATTGGTAGACACAAGGGACTTAAAATCCCTCGACCATAACCGGTCATGCGGGTTCGATTCCCGCTCCAGGCACCACAATTCTTCCCGGAGCAGCCTCGACTCGCCGCCGTTACCGTCAAGGTCAGGCAGGACGCTGCCGCTACGTGAGCAGCACGCCGATAAACCTAATCCCGCCGCATTCCGCGCTTAGCCGCGAGCCCGTTCCAGCGCTTTGGCGGGATGGATCAGGCGACGGCGCCCATCGGCGCTCGGCTCGGCGGTATCGACGATGATCCGGATCACCTCGGCCGGCTTCAGCGCAGGCTTCACCGCGAGGATCTTGGCCGCCAGATTGGCCACCTGGGGCGACGCCATGGAGGTCCCGGACATTGCCACACGGTCACCGCCGGGGAGATAGCTCTCCACCTGATAGCCATTTGCATGCACCTTGACGGTCGGCCCGTAGCTGGTGAAGGAGGCCTCGTCGCCCGCCTTGTCGACTGCACCGGTGGTCAGTAGATTCGGCGCAACGATGCTGGACGGGATGAACTCGGCGAAAGTCGAGTCCTGATTGTCGTTTCCGGCCGAGGTAATGAAGAGGATTTCCGGCGCGCTCTTGAAGGCCTTTTCAAGGGCATGCTTCTCGAGGTCGAAAAACGTCCGTGCCATCTTCTTGCGATCTTCAGGTGTCTTGCCGATGCCACAGAGTTCCAGTTCCCCTTCGACGCTCTTGACCGAACCGCCCCAACTCATGTTGACCACGCGCACCTGGTGGCGCTTGAAGAAGTCAACATAAGCCTGATGCGCGGCGGCGCCGCGCTTGGCCAACTCCAGGCTGGGGCAGGGATCGGGGCGTACCGTGTAACCGTAGGACAACCGTCCGTTGATCAGGCGCGCCCAAGGATTGCCCGCCACGGTGATTCCTGCCACGTGGGTGCCATGCTGGTAATTGCCGGCCAGCCCGATCTGTTCGATGGCGGCCTTGTAGGCTTCTGCCGACAATCCGGAAATCAAGGCCTTGATGGCGCTCGCCTCCGGGCTGTCGATGTTCGAGCGCAAGTCGGAAAAGCCCTTGGTCTGCGCCTTCATCTCGGGGAGCTTGTCCTTCAGTGCCGGCGGGATGGGAAACAGTTCCCCCTCGGTCCGCCGCGACTGGAGATCGAAGGCGATATAGGTCGGTTGCCCCTTGGCGTCGAGGACGAACTGGGACTTGAACACCTTGCTGTCGACGCCGCTGTCCCACACCGCGACATTCACCTGTTTGTAGGGCCGGTCTTTGGGCAGGGTGACATCACGCGCGCCCCAGATGTCGGCCTTTTCAACCTTGTGCGCATCCAGATAGGCTGAATAGGTCGAGACCAGCGTCTGCTTGAGCGGCAAGGTGGTCTTGAGCGTATAGCGCACATTGATGATGCCCGGTGCCAGATCCGAACTCAGGCTGCCGGCCTTGTCCACGGTGGGTTGCAGGACCTGCTGGAGGTAGCCGAAGAGACGACCCTCGCCCAGCAGTTCGGCGCTGGCCTTGTACTGTTTGACATCGTTGGCGATGGTTTCATAGGGCAGCGTGTCGAGTTCTGCACGTATGCGTTTGCCGACTTCGGTGAGATACGCCGGCGAGTTCACCGGACCGTGGGTCTTTGCGGCCGCCACCATGGCACGCAAGCGCAGGCCGGAGAGCAGCTTGTCGGCCGGCTTGTCTTCCAGGGCGCGGATGCGCTCGGCAGTCTGAAGCGCGGCGACGTGACTGTCGTTCAGGAAGTCCAGCATCATCAGCATGGCGAGGCGTCCCCGCTCGGCACTCTTGTCGGCAATGTCGAACTCAGCCAGCACCGATTCCGTGTCACGGCGGATTGAATTTGCCAATTCGGCAAAGGCCTTGTCGTCACGGACGACGGCGTCAAGCTTGCCCTGCACCGGGTAAGTGAACCTCGGCAGATCAGCTTCCTTGTCGATGCGCTTCTTTTCGGCGGCCGTGGCTGTTCCGGCAGCCAACAGCAAAACGATAATGCCGCTGATGACTTGAAGCTTCTTGTACATACTCGTCGTCCTCAGGGAAGATGTTGTGGGTCAATATTCTAACGGCATGCCCGCATACTCATACTATTGGCGTATTTCAGGCTAATCCAGCGACAACTTGACCCCTAGACTGGCAAGCTTCTCCGGCACGTTGGCATAGCCTCTGGCCAGGTACTTGTATCCACCGATGGTAGTTCTTCCATCCGCCAGCAGTCCGGCGATGACGTAGGCGAATCCGGCGCGCAGATCGGGAATCACGATATGCCCCGGATTGAGAGGAGTCGGGCCGGTGATGATGGCGCTGTGCGGATGGTCGCGATCGATGAAACGGCAACCTTTATGGCCCAGGCAACTGGTATTCAATGAAATCCGTGCACCCATTTCCACCAGCATGTCGGTGTAGCCGAAACGGTTTTCGTAGACCGTCTCGTGGATGACCGATGTTCCCTGGGCCTGGGTCAGGGCGACCACCATCGGTTGCTGCCAGTCCGTCATGAACCCGGGATGCACGTCGGTCTCGATATGCACCGGCAACAGGTGGTCGGACTTCCGGAAGAAGGTGATGCCATCGGACTCGGCCAGGAAGTCACCGCCCATCTGCCGGAGATGGTGCAGGAACGAAAGCATGTGCTGGATATGCACACCCTGGACGGTGACGCGCCCGTTGGTGGCCACCGCGGCGACCGCGTAACTGGCCGCCTCGATGCGATCCCCGATGGTCTCATGGGAAGCGCCATGGAGACTCTTGACACCCCGGATGATGATGCGGCGGTCGACATCGGCGAGGATCGAAGCCCCCATCTTGACCAGGAAGGATATGGTATCGATGATCTCCGGTTCGACGGCGGCGTTTTCGATGACGGTGGTGCCCTTGGCGAGTGTCGCGGCCATCAGGATGTTCTCGGTGGCGCCGACACTCGGGTAAGGCAGGCGGACCACCGTACCTTTCAATTCTTCCGCGCTGGCCATGTAGCCGGCATCGTCATCGGTGATCGTCGCGCCCATCTGCTCAAGCGCGCCCAGATGGAAGTCCACCGGTCGGCCGCCGATTTTGCAACCGCCGAGCATCGGCACCCAGACTTGCTTTTCCCGGTGCAACAAAGGCCCAAGCATCAGGACCGGGATGCGGTTGAAACCGGAATAGCGCTCGGAGACCTGGGACGATTTGAGGCTGGGAGTATGGACCGTCAAGGCATCCGGTCCGGTCCATTTGACCAGTGTGCCGATGCTCTCCAGCATGGCGAGCGTGGCATGGATTTCAGTGATATTCGGGACATTGGTGAAATGGCACGGTTCACTGGTCAGCAAGGAGGCAACCAGTTGCTTGGAAAGTGCGTTCTTGGCGCCTGCTACGGAAACCTTGCCGAAGAGCGGGGCTCCCCCTTTGATGGTGATGGATTCGGGCTCTCGGACGGGCGCAGGATTCATGGCAAGGGAATGGGGAAGGACAGCGGAAAGGGGGCAGTGCGATGGCTGTTAGGGTAGCACGGAAACTCGCTTTATTGCGTGCGGACAGACCATCCGAGCCATGTAAAATGCCCTCGTGACTTCCGTTTGGGACAGACCGATGAAACTCCTGCTGCTTGCTCTTACGATCGTGGTGATCTCCGGTTGCGCCGGCGGTCCGCGCATCGATAGCCGCTACACATCGATCAGCCAGAACAGCCGGGTGCAATTCCTGATACTGCATTACACGGTTGCGGATTTTCCGGTCTCGCTGAAGATCCTGACCGAAGGGCCGGCGAGCAGCCATTATCTGGTCGACGATGCGACTGCCACGATCTACCGCCTGGTGGATGAAAACCGCCGCGCCTATCACGCCGGCGAAAGTTACTGGAAGGGTTCCACCCTTTTGAACGCCAGTTCGATCGGGATCGAGATCGTAAACCCCGGCTACAAGGACACGCCGGAAGGACGTGTCTGGTTCGATTACCCCAAGGCGCAGATCTCCGCGGTGATTGAGCTGGTTAAGCAAATCGTAAATAGGCATGAAATCAGGCCCGATCGGATTCTGGCGCACAGCGACATCGCACCGCAACGCAAGGAAGATCCCGGCCCCAGGTTTCCCTGGAAACTGTTGGCCGATGCCGGGCTGATCGCCTGGCCGGATGCGGGCCGGGTGGCACTGCGGCAGATTGAATTCGAGCGCCAGCTTCCGGATGTCCCCTGGTTCCAGAAGAAGCTCGCCGAACATGGCTACGCTGTTCCGCAGAATGCGGTGCTCGACGATGAAACCCGCAATGTGCTGACGGTCTTCCAGATGAAATACCGTCCGGCCCGCTTCGACGGGATTCCGGACGCCGAAACCGCGGCGCTACTCGACGTGTTGACCTCGATGCCGATGCCCGCCTTCAGGAAAATCGTGTCGCTCCCGGGTACCGGGTCGCAAAGGAATCCCCGTGCCTGACGTCAAGCTCCGGCCCGAACTGCATTTCAAGTCCGTCACTATCACCGGCCTGGCCCCCGGCCCCCGGGTGATCGTCCTCGGAGCGGTGCACGGCAATGAAACCTGCGGTACCCGTGCGATTCAACGTGTCCTGGAAGAGATCGATCAGCAGAAGCTGGCAATCGTCAGCGGCTGCGTCACTTTCGTGCCGACGGCCAACCCCCTGGCCTACGCGCGAGGCGAAAGGGAAGGGGAGCGCAACCTGAATCGCAACCTGACTCCCAAGGAGCATCCCGAGGATTTCGAAGACCACGTTGCCAACTGGCTGTGTCCGCTGCTGGCGCAGCATGAGGTGCTGCTGGACCTGCACTCGTTTCGCGCGCACAGCGAGCCTTTCGTGCTGATGGGACCGCTGGACAATTCCGGCGACATCCAGCCGTTTGGCCAGGCCACTCAGGAAAGAGCACTGGCGCGGCGCCTGGGCGTGAATCGCTGCGTGGATGGATGGTTGAACACCTACGCCTTGGGTGTCGAGCGCAGAATAGGCGAAGCGCGCGCGGCCGGACGCGCGCCGGACACCAAGACCGAGGACACCCGCTATGGCGTCGGCACCACGGAATACATGCGCTCCGTCGGCGGCTATGCCCTGACCCTTGAATGCGGTCAGCACGACGACCCGTCGGCCCCCGAAGTGGGCTACCGGGCCATCCTGCGGACGCTGGCGCATCTTCGGATGATGCCGGCGCCTGCCCCCGAGCCTGCTGAAGGGATCGAGGCATTGAGCATTTACGATGTCACCGACAAGCGTCACCCGGAAGACGCCTTCAGCCGGACCTGGGCCAGCTTCGACCGCCTCTCGAAGGGCGACTTGATCGGTACCCGGCATGACGGCTCGCCGGTGGTCGCCGAGAGTGACGGCGTCATCCTGTTTCCCGATGCGAAGGCCAAGGCAGGCCGGGAATGGTTTTACCTGGCCCGGGCGAACCCGGCGTTTTGAGCCAGCCATGCCACGCAACCCGACGGGAGCGGCGTCACGCGGCCTGCCAGCTTACCGGTCCACATGAACAGGACGCTGCGTTGCGAGGATGTCCCGGCGCATCCCGAGTTCAGGCCGCTCGCCAGCATTTCCCGCATCCGCGTTGATCTGCGCTACGCCAGTGACGACAATTTCGTCGGCCACGACCTGTATACACCCCTCGATTGTGCCTGGTTGCACCGGCATGCCGCGCTTGCCGTGGAGCGGTCGGTCGCCTGGCTCGCCGCCGAACGTCCCGACTTGTCGCTGCTGGTGCTCGATGCCATGCGCCCGCAACGTGTTCAGGAACAACTTTGGGCGGCCCTGCAGGGCACCGACCTGCTGGGGTATCTCGCCCCGCCCGAGCGGGGTTCGATTCATTCCTTCGGCATGGCCGTCGACATCACGCTGGTGGATGGTCTCGGTCACGAGCTGGATATGGGCACGCCCTTCGACGACCTGAGCGAGCGATCCCATCCCGCGCTGGAGGAACCCCTGCTGGCGCGCGGCGAGCTGTCGGTCGAGCAGATCGCCCACCGGCAACTGCTGCGCAACGCGATGCAGCACGGCGGCTGGGTCGGCATCAACAGCGAATGGTGGCATTTCGACTGCGGGAACCGCGATCACATCAGGCAGCAATACATCCGCATTCTCTGAATTCAATTGGTGGATGGCGCCGAGCCCGAGCGCGCCACCCAATCGATCAGGGCATCCAGGATGGCGCGACCGATCGAATTGCCGGCAAGCTCGTGGTTGAGCATGGCCACCACGATATGCGGCCGGTTTGCGGCATCGGGGACGAAGCCGGCCACACCATGAACGCCACTCAGGGTACCGCTTTTGATGCGGGCCCGCCCGGCTGCCGGGCTGTCCTTGAGCCTGAGGCGCATGGTGCCGTCCACCGCGACGATCGGCAGGCTGGAAAGATATTCCGGGGCCAGGGTATGGCGGCTGGCGCGCAGGAGGACCGCAGCGAGCTGCGCCGGACGTATCCGTTCCAGGCGGGAAAGCCCGGAGCCGTTATCCAGTATCAAGCCTTGATCGCTGATGCCGTGTTCGCTAAGCCAATCGCGGACCACGCGTTCCGAATATGTAGCAGTGGCGGCGCCGACGTCAGAGGCGCCGCCACCCAGAGCGCCCAGGGTCAGGTAAGTCAGGCGCGCCAGCGCAGTGTCAGACAGCTTGTTGATGTCGCGGACCACCACCGGCAATGGCCGTGACTGATGTTCCACCAGCAGCCGGGTGCCGGGCGGCATGGCGGCATCGCGGGTGCTGCCGAGAAATCTTCCGCCCAGCCTGCCCCACAGCAGCCGGAACAACCGGTCGGCAAAATCCACCCGGTCGAGGACGTTGATCAGTGTTGCCTTGGTGCAGTTCCTGGGAAACTTTCCATGCAGCAGGATGCGTATCGTGCCGTCGACACTCCTGTTATATTCGGGCGGCAGCCAGTCCTTGTCCCAGTCCTTGCAGTCCTGCTCGACCAAGGTCATGTCGCTGCCGACCGACACCCGCTCCAGCAGCGGCGTCATGCTTACCTTGAGTTGGTGCTCGTCCGATTCCAGTTCAAAGCGCAGCAGGTTGCCGTTGAGCATCAAGGCATCCGGAATCAGGTTGTATTCGAACTCGGGCGCTTCGTCGAAGGGCGCTACCCCGAGATCCGGGCGTGGTGGGTTGAAAAGCTCCCGGTCCAGCAGCAAGTCTCCAAGGATGGTCTCGACGCCGCGATGGCGCAAGCTCTGCAGCATTCCCTGAAAGACTTCCCAACGCAGATCGGCATCGCCCCCCCCGCGCAGGACCAGGTCACCGTGCAAGACACCGTTTTCGATCCGGCCATCGGTGCGCAGTTCGGTGCGACCGCGATAGGTCGGCCCCAGCCTGTCCAGGGCGACCAGAGTGGTCAGCAGCTTCATGGTGGAGCCGGGCTGGAAACTGCGCTCAGCACCATGGGAAAGCACTGGCGCAGCGTCAGGCAGGCGCATTACCACCGCACCGAGTGCTTCCTCCGGAATGTTGGCGGCCCGCAGCATGCCGGCCACCGGCTCCGGCAACTGGGCTCGGGTCGCCGGCAGCCATGCCGCCAGCAACAGGGCGGCGGCCAGCGTTCGGGTGAATCTATGCGTCACGTGAGGGACTCCGGTCAATGAAAGAACAAATAGGCAACCAGGATTGCGGCAACGATTCCCGCCAGGTCGGCCAGCAATCCGTACGGGATCGAATAGCGCGTTCTCTTGATGCCGACCGAACCGAAATAGAGCGCGACGATATAAAAAGTGGTGTCCGCCGATCCCTGGAATATGCAGGCCAGCCGGCCGACAAACGAATCGACGCCGTAGGTCTTCATCGCATCGATCATCATCGCCCTGGAACCGCTGCCGCTGATGGGCTTCATCAGTGCGGTCGGCAGGGCCGGGGTAAAGTCCGTGTTGAAGCCGAGTTGGGTAAACACCCAGGTAAAACCGCTGACGACGAAGCCCAGGATTCCCGAATTGCGCAGCACGCTGATCGCCACCAGCATGCCGACGATATAGGGAATGATCTTCAGGGAAATCTGGATGCCGTCCTTCGCTCCCTCGATGAAAACTTCGTACACGTCGATGCGTTTGCGCAAGGCGCCCAGAAGGAAGGCGATGATGATCGAGAACAGGATGAGATTGCTGGCAAGCTTGGAAACCAGCTCGATTTCCGGCCGCGTCAGATACTCGCTGAAGTACCAGACCATACCGCCGATACAGCCCGTAATGCCGCCCAGCCAACCCAGCACGACGCCATCGAAGAGATTGATGCGCTGCTTGATGGCGACCGCGACCATGCCGACTACCGTCGCCACATAGGTCGCGATCAGGCAGGGAATGAATATGTCCGAAGGATCCGCGGCACCCAGCACCGCGCGTTGCGCCATGATCGAAAGCGGGATCAAGGTGAGGCCGGAAGTGTGCAGCACCAGAAACATGATCTGCGCGTTGCTCGCCTCGTCCTGGCTGGGGTTGAGCGTTTGCAGGCTTTCCATGGCCTTGAGGCCGAACGGGGTCGCGGCATTGTCCAACCCCAGCAGATTGGCGGAGAAGTTCATCACCATGTGACCGGTTGCCGGG
>Ga0208566_1001757_pt1 | contig 12170 bp, 10 predicted proteins | sample PL_2010_150m_FD_184159 | JGI IMG/M metagenome (GOLD analysis project Ga0208566, IMG submission 184159) | Freshwater microbial communities from Powell Lake, British Columbia, Canada to study Microbial Dark Matter (Phase II) - PL_2010_150m... | ecosystem: Environmental > Aquatic > Freshwater >...
GGTGCTGTCCTTCCAGGTATAAAGCGCCTGCTCGATCGCCGGCTCGTTCTCAAACTGGATATCCGTGGCATCCAGGAGTCCCGAAATGGCCCCAGTGATTTGCAACTTCCGCATACCGTATCGGCTTCGAAGGACCCATTCAGTTTCGAGAAGAACCAGTTGGCTCACGAATACACGGCGCCCGGCTACCACCTCGCGCCGAATCAACCGCCGGGCTTTTTCATACTGGGACTCGTCATCTCGCACTAGGAAGCGGACGAGGACATTGCTGTCGATGCCAAGCATTAGCGCGACATTTGCTCAATAGGAACGGGCTTCCGCCCTTTTTTGTGCAGCATTCCCGCTAGTTCAGTCAGGCTCCTGCTCTTTACCCGCATCAATACCGTCGCGTCAGGCAACAGCGTAAACGTAATCCGGTCACCGGGTTTCATGCCAAGACCATCCCGAATTTCCTTGGGGATCGTCGTTTGGCCCTTGCTGGTTAATGTGGCATCAGTTGGCATCGTGGTCTCCCTTGTCCTTACCAAAGGCAGTATAGTAAGGATTCCAGGTGATGGCAACTGTCTTCAAACGTTGTCTCGTCAATCGTCCGCGTATATGCAAGCCCAAGCGGCTTAGCCGTCGCCCAGTCTCGCCATACTACGGACGTACAACCGAGTCTAGCGACAGGCAAGTCCTCGGCCTGAACGGTCATTTGTGGCTTGCCGCTTGAGCGGCAGAAACACTACGCATTGCCGCCGTTCACCAATTCATCAGCAAGAGATCCGGCGTGATAAATCCGAGCGGCAGCTTACCGAAAACCGCTACTCACCCTATGTGCCCAAAGCGGCCATCGACTTTTACCGAAAGCAGCCCTTCAACACCCACGTTCAGCGGCCGAGCTCGCTCCTCGCGCCGGGCTCTGGCACGCCCTTATTATCGGTTGCCTTTGGCGCGATTGTGGGTGGCACAGAGCATTTGGCAGTTCTTAGCCGAGCTTCCGCCGCCCTTGCTCCATGCGGATACGTGGTCCGCGTCCATTTCGGCGAGCGTCCATATCTTGCTCTTATTGGCACCATGGCCAACTGCGCAGAGCGGACAATTTGATGTGCTATTGGCTTCGGCAGCTGTGGTCTGCTTGGCGTATACGGACTTCTTGGTCGCTTCGTCGAACACCCGTACATCCAGGAGCTTCGAATCTTGAAGGCCGCCGAGAATGTATTCGAAGACGCCGCGACGGTTCTTGACGTAAGGGTCTCCGTAAAGCCGCTTGACCTCGACAGAAACTATGGCCGGATCATATGACTTGGAGTGATATTGCTCGTAGAGCCGCCCCCACTCCAGCCCCTGCATCTCCTTCTCAATATCCCTGAGCACGCTCGACACCCAGTCGAGTACGCTGTTGAAGTAGGTTCTCAGCTCATTGATGTTGCCTTTGGTGCGATGGCCGCTCAAGTAGCCGCCGATATCGCTCTTGCTCACCCATTCCAGTGCACGCTCCAGAAAATCCTGCCGGTTCGCGCTGCCCCTGACGTACGCGCTCCATTTTTGGATGTTCGCGTTCTGGCTATTGCTGAACTCGGCCTTCGCAAGGGTCACGAACGGCCCGGAGTAGATGGCGTTCAGCAACTCCTGATTGTTTAGCGGCACACCTGCGATGTTGATCGTCTCAAACCACTGCTTGATCTCGGTCTCTGTGCCCTCGCAATCGTAGATCAGCAATTTCGAGTCCCGAATCTTGGCCTGTTGGTCGGCTGGCAGGCTGTCGAAATTCTTCGGATTGCCGTTATCCACGATCGCGAACTTGTTTGTGACGAACCGTCCGATACTGGTGATGCGCTGCTGGCCGTCGAGCACCTCGAACTTATCCTCCGCGACTTTGTTGAAGTAGATCAACCCGAGCGGATATCCCTTGAGCAGCGATTCGATGACCGCCTGCTCTTTCTTTCCGCCGCCGTCCGCATAGATGTAGTTGCGCTGGTACTCCGGCTGGATGGTGAGCCTTCCGCCGAGCCCGAACAGCCCTTTGCCCTCCAATTGGTTGTACACAAACCCAGCACAAATGTCGGCGACAGTGATCTCGGTTCTCAGCGTGGTCTTCACTTTTTCTTCCCCTTTGAGGGGCGGGCACGGCGGCGAATAAGAACTCGCTTATAAACCTTGATGCCGTTCACGACCCCAGAAGCGTTGAGATCGTAAACGCCCGGCTTGCCGAAGCGCTCCAAGTACGCGTCCCGGCACTCGCCAGACGTGTACACCCGCGTCCTAAAGGCATTCCCTGGGTCGTTGGACTCCGTGGTGCCGACAATCTCGAACTGGTCGGGGTTGTACTTGTCGAGGAAGGTGATCGGCACGCCCATGGTGCCGTCGTAGTCGCTGGGAATCCCATCGGTGAAAGGCACCTCGATCGCGTCGTAGTTGTCGTACCGCTCGTACGCTGTCTTGCCCTTGATCTCCTTGTGCTTGCTAAACCGCAAGTTGTCCGCCATGGTCATGAGAGGCAGCTCTTGGTGGCGGCGCCCATGGTCCAGGTTTGTCCACCAACGAACACCCTTGACGCGAATGTACTTAACGCCGTTCTCGTCAACTCGCCAGCCGGCCGCGTTGAGCGGGTAGTGGTCGGGAACGCGGAACTCGCGGTCGCCGCTGTGGATGGTGACACCCATCCATAACTTGTCTGCCTTGATGAGCGGGAAAATCTCCTTGTAGGTGGTGGCCTGGACGTTACCAATGATCAGGAACCGCTTCTCATGCTCCACGAGCTGGGCGAGGTACTCTCGAAAGAGGGAGAAGGGCGGGTTGGTGACCACGATGTCCGCCTGCTTGAGCAACTCGACGCACTCGGCGCTACGGAAGTCGCCGCCTCCCGGAAGGGGTGTGTGGGTGTGGGGGTTCTGCTTCAGGAAGAGCTTCACATCGTCGACGCCGGTCGCACCGTCTCCGTTGATATCCTTCACTTCCTCGATCTCGACGGCGATCGCTTTGGGCTTTTCGCGCTTGCCATTACCTTCGTCGTACTCACCGAAAGTGAGTTGTGCACCGGCGATGGGAGAGCCGTCGTAGCTGGTGGTGACGAGCTTTTTGAGGCCGAGCTTGTTGAAGTTGGCGGCGAAGTACTTGAAAAAGTTGCTCTCGAAAGGGTCGTCGCAGTTGCAGTAGACGACCTTGCCGCGGAAGATGTCTGGGTCGAACTCGAGGTAGGCCTCAACCTCTTTCTGGATGTCGACGTACTGGGTGTAGAACTCGTCCTGCTTGGCCGCCTTCGCGGCGCCCAGATTTCGATTCATCGGCGAGCTTTCCGCTTTCGGCGGCGCGGTCGTCAAACGGCTAGACCGTCCGAGCCCTTTGCGTGTGTTTCCCCGCGATATCGTCTTTTCCATGGCCTTAGCGTACTACATCAGGGTTCGCAGAACCTTGAATTAAACGACATAGTTGCCCATTCATTTTTCCCATGTCCGTCATTGCTGGATAAATGTCCATTATTACACTCCAATGTCGGTTTAATTTTTAATTGGGGCAGGCCACGCAATTTGGATATCCTGCCGCTATGCGAATTGGAAGGCAATCCTGAAGTTCCGCTCCTGGCCGATAGTTCGCGGCGGTGAGCGGCAGCTAAGGGGGCGAGAAATTTCAATGCCGGCTTCATGGTACTGAAATTGGAAAGGTCAATGGCAGCCAGCTATCTGTCGGTTTGTCAGACTTATTTGTACCGCGATTCAAACATGAGCCTCGAATTCTCTACCCACAGGAAATCAGAACGCTGACCCTTTTGAATCCTACTTCAGTCTTTGCAGGAAAGGGGTCAGCAGATCAATGGGAAGCGGGAAGATGATGGTCGTATTCTTGTCGGCGCCGATGACCGTGAGCGTTTCCAAGTAACGTAGCTGGATTGCCTGCGGTTCTTGCGCGAGGATCTTCGCCGCCTGGAACAGCTTCTCGGATGCCTGCAGTTCGCCCTCGGCATGTATCACCTTGGCACGCCGCTCTCGTTCCGCTTCGGCTTGCCGGGCGATAGCCCGTATCATGGACTCGGTCAGATCGACCTGCTTGATCTCGACGTTGGCGACTTTGATTCCCCACGAGTCCGTCTGTGCATCGAGTGCCTGCTGGATGTCCATGTTCAGCTTCTCCCGCTCGGCGAGCATGTCGTCGAGCTGGTGCTTGCCCAGCACGGACCGCAGCATGGTTTGCGCGAGTTGACTGGTGGCGTTGAGGTAATCGACGACCTGGATGATCGCTTTTTGCGGATCGATGACGCGCAGGTAGACGACGGCGCTGACTTTCACCGACACGTTGTCGCGCGAGATTACATCCTGGGTCGGCACCTCGAGCACCACCGTGCGCAGGTCGACGCGTACCGCCTGTTGGATAACGGGAATGATGATAACGAGGCCCGGTCCCTTGACCTGCCAGAAGCGCCCGAGGGTGAAGACGACGCCGCGCTCGTACTCGCGGAAGATGCGGATGGCGTTGGCCAGGAAGAGCACCACCAGAACCACCAGAATAAAGCCGCCACTGATCCAACTGAAATCAAAGCTCATCATCTTTATCTCCTTGTGAGGTAGGCTCGACCGCGAGCACCAGGCCATCCATGCTGACAACGCGCACCCTTTGCCCACGCCTGAGCGGAACTCTTGCGCGTACTTTCCATGCTTCGCCATGTATGCGTGCAAACACGTCGCCGCCGGTGTCCTCGATAACTTCGCCGGTCGCGCCGAGCATCTGCTCACGGCCGCTCACCACAGGCCGCTGGCGCGCGCGCAGCGCCAAGTTAAGCACGATGAGCAAGAACCCGGCGCTCGCCGCCGTCACGCCGGCGATGAATTGCCACGAAATGTGATAACCGGGCTCGTCGGTGTCGATCAGCATGATCGAGCCGATCACGAAGGCGATAATGCCCCCCGTTCCCAGAATGCCGAAGCCCGGCGCGAAATGCTCCGCGACAAGCAGGCCAACGCCCAGCGCGATCAGCGCGAGGCCGGTATAACTGACCGGCAGCAACTGTAAGGCGAACAGCGCGACCAGCAGGCTGATGCCGCCGATTACGCCGGGCGCGACGAGGCCCGGGTTGTAGAACTCGAACAATAGGCCGTAGAAACCGATCATGAGCAATAGATAGGCAATGCTCGGATCGGTGATGACGACCAGCAGCCGGGTGCGCCAATCGGGTTGATATTCGATGGTCTCGACGGCAGCGGTGGCAAGCTGCCGTTCCAGGCCCAGTACCGAGAGCTTCTGGCCGTCGAGCTGCTTGAGCAGCTGCGGAACGTCGGCGGCGATTACATCGATGACTTTCAATTTGAACGCCTCCTGCGCAGACAGGCTGACCGCCTCGCGCACCGCCTTGTCGGCCCATTCGGCATTGCGTCCCCGCAGTTGCGCGAGCCCTCGGATGTATGCCGCCGCATCGTTGGTCTGCTTGCGCATCATCGTCTGCGCGGTCGATTGAGTTTCGCTGCCGTCGTCTCTCGCGGACTTGTCCTTCGCCGCCGCGGGTTCGCGCGGTTCGGACTGGGGGCCGATCGCCACCGGTGTCGCTGCGCCCAAGTTGGTCGCCGGCGCCATCGCGGCGATGTGGCTCGCATACAAAATGTACGTGCCGGCACTCGCTGCGCGTGCACCGTTCGGCGCCACGAAGCTGGCGACCGGAATCGGCGAAGCAAGTATGTTCTTTATGATCGCGCGCATCGAGAGGTCAAGGCCGCCGGGCGTGTCCATTTTGAGCACGATGAGCTGCGCGTGGAGCTCAACCGCTTTTTCCAGGCCGCGCTGCAGGTAGTCGGCGGTGGCGGGTCCGATCGCGCCGTTCTGGGTGAGCACCACAACGGGGGCGGCCGGCTGCGCTACAGCAATCAACGACCAGCAAATCAGTAACAGCGAGACTGCTCGCATCACCCCGCCTCCATGGCCGCAGCTAATTCACCTAACCGGGAAAGGTACAATGCCATAAAATGCGACCTTGTGTCTTTATCGAGCGAAATATGAGTGGGAGAATGGATGATATGGATACGCCGCCACATTAGCAACGCTCCATGGCCAGTACGGAAAACCTCAAGACGACACCGCCTCCGCTGATTTGCCTCGTGGCGCTCCTCATTGGTCTCGCCTTGAATGCCATTTGGCCGCTGGTTTCGATCCCAGATCACGTGCGATACATCGCCGGAAGTCTGCTGATCTTTGGTTCCCTCCTCGCAATGCCCAGCATTCTTGTCAAATTTCGACGCATGAAGACGACCTTCGATGTCCGGAAATCGCCTTCCGCCTTCATCGCAGATGGGCTGTACAGATTCTGCCGGAACCCTTCCTACGTTGCCCTTGTTCTCCTCTTCATTGGACTCGGTTTTGTGCTGAGTATTCTGCGGTTGCTGATCTGGCTCGTACCAGTCGCCGTCATCATCGACAGATATGTAATTCTTGAGGAGGAGCGTCGTCTTGAGCTGGCCTTCGGTGACCAGTATCGTGACTACAAGGCACCGGTAAAGCCCTGGTTATGAGCCATATGGTGCAGTGTGCGAATGACTGCAGCACCCCCAGTTCCAGACGCTGTCGTCATCCTACTTGACCGTCCGCTTATTGCTGAAACTTGGCGGTGGGGAAGGGCTGGTCCGGAGTAGCAAAATTTCAATGGCTGGTTCGCAGTTGGGAATTTGAGGAGGCGACTGACTCAAGCAAACTGTAAACCGACCGATGACCTTTGCATGGCCAATGGCCGGTCCACTCATATTCCAGATGCTGGGGTTCAGCTTGGGCGCAGATACCTCTTCAGCATATTGTCCTTCTCTTCGACATATTGCCCGCGGATAGCCTGAATTGCCGGCAACTGCTCAAGAAAGACGGAAACCAGATCCGGATCGAAATAGGTTTCGGCATGGTCGGCGATATAGCGGACCGCCTCATCTTCCTGCCAGGCATCCTTGTAAGGGCGCTGGCTGGTGAGGGCATCAAATACATCGGCTATGGCCACGATGCGGCCGGACAGAGGAATATCCGGTCCGGACAGGCCACGAGGATACCCCGATCCATTCCATTGTTCGTGGTGGCTTACGGCAATTTCCTGGGCCATTCGCAAGACGTCCGAGGTGTTGCCCTCCAATATTTGGCCACCAAATGCAGAGTGCTTCTGCATGACTTCCCATTCCGGCGGATCCAGTCTAGCGGGCTTGGCGAGTATCCGGTCGGGCACCCCGATCTTGCCCACATCGTGCATTGCGGCGGCGTGGAAGAGCCGATCGGCCCAGAGCTCATCCCCGGTGAAGGCCAACGCAATGATCTGGCTGTAATGGCTCATGCGAATGACGTGCTGGCCGGTGTGGTGGTCCTTGAACTCGACGGCGCGACCCAGCAGATGGATCGCCTCCAGACGGCTTTGCCTGAGTTCCTCAGTCGTTTCTTTGACCAGATCGCCAATGGATACAATGCCGATCACGCGCTTGTTGTCATCAAGTACTGGCAGGTGGCGAATATGCTTGTCGTTCATCAGCGCCATGACCTTATCGGTGGTCTGCTCGGGAAGGCCGTAGAACACGTCTTCGGTCATGATCTCCCGAACCAGAGTTTTCATTGATGACTTGCCAAGAAGAATTACCTTGCGAGCGTAATCGCGCTCACTGAAGATGCCGGCAAGCTGTTCATCACGCATGACCAGTAAGGCGCCTATGTCATGTTTCGCCATGAGTTCCAGGGCGGAGAAAACGGAGTCGTCGGGCGAGACGGCAAGTGGTGCGCGCGAACGTTCTTCAAGCAAGTGCTTCAAGGTCTTCATTGTGACTCTTCCATCAGATGCCGAGCTGGCGCGCGGCGAGGTCTTTCATGATTTCCTCGGCGCCGCCGCCGATCATCATCACCTTGACATCGCGATAGATGCGCTCGACCCGACAGCCGCGCATGTAGCCCATGCCGCCGAGGATCTGCACCGCGCTGTCGGCGCACGACAGCATGGTGCGCGTGGCGAAATTCTTTACCATGGCGATCTGGGCCACCGGCGACTCGCCGGCGGCGAGGCGGGACGCAAGGTCATCGAGCCAGGCGCGGGTGGCCTCGATGCGCTCGGCCATGTCGATCAGCTTGTGGCGGATTACCTGGTGATCCGCCAGGCGCTGGCCGAAGGTATGGCGTTGCCGCGCCCATTCCAGCGCGTCGTGATAGCAGACCATGGCAGCGCCGCAGGCCGAAGCCGCCAGGCCGAGGCGCTCGTTGTTGAAGTTCTTCATGATGATGGGGAAGCCTTGGCCTTCGCCGCCGATCAGGTTCTCCGCCGGCACCCGGCACTCGTCGAAATGCAGGGTCGCCGTGTCGGACGCCCACCAGCCCATCTTCTTCAGTGGCGTGCGGGTGAAGCCGGGCGGGTCTTGGTCACCTCGCCTTTCGATCAGCAACAGCGAAACCCCGGTCGCCCCGGGGCCGCCGGTGCGCACCGCCACAGTGTAATAGTCGGCACGCATGCCGGAAGTGATGAAGGTCTTGCTGCCATTCACCACATAGTCGCTGCCCTCGCGCCGCGCGCTGGTGGCGAGCCGCGCCACATCCGAGCCGCCGCCCGGCTCGGTGATGGCCAGGGCGCTGATCGCCTCGCCGGCGAGAATCTGCGGCAGCACGCGCGCCTGCAAGTCGGCTGAACCTGCGGCGGCGACCGGTGGCGCCCCTATGGTGTGCGAGAACAGGCTGGCGCCGACGCCGCCGCTGCCGCACCAGGCGATCTCCTCGAACAGGATCAGGCGCAGGAAGGGGTCGTCACCGGCCTGACCTAGCCCGCCATGTTCTTCGGCAAAGCCGATGCCAAGCAGGCCTGTAGCGGCCGCTTTACGATATAGCTCGCGCGGAAACTCACCGGCTTCGTCCCAGGCGTCGGCATAGGGCGCGATCTCGCGGGTGACGAAGCGCCGCACCGTGTCGCGGAACGCGGCGTGCTCGGGGGTGTAGTGACGGCTAGGCGGGAGCAGCATCTTGGAGATTTCCGGCAACGATGAAAGCCAGCCGCCTGCCCGGCGCCACCTGTTCGCCGACACGGACCTTGAGTTCGGTGACGACGCCGTCGCGGGATGCCGTCACGGTATGCTCCATCTTCATCGATTCGAGTACCAGCAGCGGATCGCCACGCCGGACCGATTGGCCCTCGGCCACATGCAGGGCGACGACGCGGCCGTTCATCGGCGGCAGTACCGCGCCGCTATCCGCCGGCAATGCCGTCTGCGGCGGGCGGCGGCCGAGGTCCTCGACCGTGAGGTTGCGGCCGGCGATGTCCAGATGCAGGCGCACCGGGTTCTCCCAGGCGTAGGCGACCGTCAGCCGCAGGCCGTCGATGGAGATCTGCAGCGCCCCATCGTTCAGCCCGAGTTGCTCAACGTCCAGTGATTTGCCGCCGCTGTCGATCTGGAAATGCGCATAGCCGAGCGGCGCGACGGCCACCTTGCCGATGTTCAGGTCATACAGCGCACGGGCCTGGCCATTGCTGTGCCAATTGGCCAGCCAGGGCTGCGGCAGGCGCGCCGTGGCTTGCGCCAGGAACAGCAGCGCCGCCGCGGCCAGCGCTTCGGCGGCAGGTGGAACGTCCACGCTGTCGGCGAAGTGTGCCGCGACAAAGTCGGTGCTGGCGCGTCCCTCGGAAAACTCCGGGTGCTCCAGGCAGCCGAGCAGGAAGGCCTTGTTGCTGGTCAGGCCGAGCACCACCGTCTGGCGCAAGGCGGCGATCAGGCCGCGCCGCGCCGCCTTGCGGGTGGGGCCGTGGGCAATCACTTTGGCCAGCAGCGGGTCGTAGTAGGCGGTGATTTCGCTGCCGTCGGCCAGCGCATGATCGGTGCGGGCACCCGGCGCCGGGCGCCAGCGCAGCAGCCGCCCGCTTTGCGGCAGGAAGCCGCGTTCGGCATCTTCGGCATAGAGCCGCGCCTCGATGGCATGGCCGTGAATTTCCAGTTCGTCCTGGGAAGCGGGCAGGGGCTCACCGTTGGCCACCCGCAACTGCCATTCGACCAGGTCGAGGCCGGTGATGAACTCCGTCACCGGGTGTTCGACCTGAAGCCGGGTATTCATCTCCATGAAATAGAAGTTGCCGTCCCGGTCGAGCAGAAACTCGACGGTGCCGGCGCCGACGTAGCCGGCGGTTCGTGCCGCGGCGCAAGCTGCAGCGCCCATGGCGGCGCGCAATTGCGCGTTGACTGCCGGGGAAGGCGCCTCCTCGATGACCTTCTGATGGCGGCGCTGCACCGAGCAGTCGCGCTCGAACAGGTGGATAACCTCGCCATGGGTGTCGGCGAAAATCTGGATCTCGATATGGCGGGCATCGCTGACCACCCGCTCGAGGATCAGCATGTCGTTGCCGAAGGCGGCGCGAGCCTCTGAACGCGCCGAGACCAGCGCGGCAGGCAAGTCGTCGGGCTTGCAGACGCGGCGCATGCCGCGCCCGCCGCCGCCCGCCGAGGCCTTGATCATCAGCGGAAAGCCGGTGCGCGCGGCCTCCTCCGCCAGGCGCTGGTCCGACTGGTCTTCGCCCTGATAGCCGGGGATGCACGGCACGCCGGCGGCCAGCATGCAGCGCTTGGCGCCGGCCTTGTCGCCCATCAGGCGTATCGCCTGCGGCGGTGGGCCGATGAACAGCACCCCTGCCGCCGCGCAGCGTTCGGCGAACTCGGGGTTCTCGGAGAGGAAACCGTAACCCGGATGCAGCGCATCGGCGCCGCTCCTGCGGCAGGCCGGGAGGATCTTGGCGATATCCAGATACGACTCCGCAGGCAGCCGCCCGCCTATCGCCACCGCCTCGTCGCAGGCGGCGACGTGCGGCGAGTCCCGGTCCGCCTCCGAATACACCGCCACCGTCGGATAGCCGAGGCGCCGCGCGGTGCGCGCGACCCTGGTAACTATCTCTCCACGGTTCGCGATCAGGATCTTTGTAAACATCAACGCCGCGGCGCAGTGCCCATGTACTTGCTGATGATGCCGAGCATCACTTCGTCCGCACCGCCGCCGATGCTCGACAGGCGGATGTCGCGGAAGGCGCGGGCCACGCTGGTCTCCCACATGTAGCCCATGCCGCCCCAGAACTGCAGGCAGGAATCGGCCACCTCGCGGCCCAGCCGGGCGGCCTTGAGCTTGGCCATCGACGCCAGCGGCGTGACGTCTTCGCCGCCCACATAGCGCTCTGCCGCATCGTGCACCAAAGCGCGCAAGGCCTCGATTTCGGTCTTCAGTTCGGCCAGGCGGAAATGCACGTACTGGTTGTCGAGGACGGACTGGCCGAAGATCTGGCGTTGCCTGGTGTAGGCGATGGTGTCTTGCAGGATACGGTCGAGCACGGTCCATTGGGCCGCGGCGAACAGGCGCTCCTCCTGGAACTGCTGCATCTGGTAGGTGAAGCCCATGCCTTCCTCCCCGATGCGGTAGCGCTGCGGCACGCGCACATCGTCGAAAAACAGTTGCGCGGTGTCCGACGACCACATCCCGACCTTCTTCAGCTTCTTCGCGACGCTGACGCCGGGCGTCTTCATCGGCACGCAGATCAGCGTCTTGTTCTTGTGCGGGGCACCGTCCGAGGTATTGGCGAGCAGGCAGATCCAGTCGGCCTGGGTGCCGCTGGTGGTCCACATCTTGCCGCCGTTGATGATGTAGTCGTCGCCATCCTTGCGCGCCACGGTCTTGATCGAGGCCACGTCGGACCCAGCGCCGGTCTCCGACACTCCCAGGCAGGCGACGAAATCGCCGGCGATGGACGGCACCAGGAACTCCCGGCGCAATTCGTCGGAGCCGAAGCGCGCCAGCGCCGGCGTCGCCATGTCGGTCTGCACGCCGATGGCCATCGGCACGCCGCCGCAACGGATGTGGCCCAGCGCTTCGATGAAGGCCAACTGGTAGCTGTAGTCCAGCCCCATGCCGCCGAACCCCACCGGCTTGTTGATGCCGAGGAATCCGGCCTGGCCCAGCTTCTTGAACACCTCGTGGGCCGGGAAAATCTCTGCGGCCTCCCATTGGTCCACGAAGGGATTGATTTCGCTGTCGATCAACTTCTTCAACGAGCGCTGGAGTTCGAGGTGTTCCTGCTTGTAGAGCATCAGTGCCTCCCGACTGCAAACTGGATCGGGCGTAGCTTCCTGGCTTCGGCTGCGCGGCAGATCGACAACACATACGCCAATACCCTCCGGGTATCGCGTGGGTCGATGATGCCGTCATCGAGCAACATCCCGCTGGTATACAAGGCAGACGAC
>Ga0208566_1001758_pt1 | contig 12165 bp, 12 predicted proteins | sample PL_2010_150m_FD_184159 | JGI IMG/M metagenome (GOLD analysis project Ga0208566, IMG submission 184159) | Freshwater microbial communities from Powell Lake, British Columbia, Canada to study Microbial Dark Matter (Phase II) - PL_2010_150m... | ecosystem: Environmental > Aquatic > Freshwater >...
GGCCAAACAGACCCGGGCCGATCTCGGTTCAGCTTACGCCGAACCGCCCTCGGCAGCGGTGGTGAAACTCATGGTCGAGCACTTCGGACGGCTGGGCCGGAAAGTCGGGAAAGGCTTCTACGACTATCCGGCCGAAGGCGGAAAGCACTTGTGGCCGGGTCTCGCCGAATATTTCCCGCCCCGCGCCGAGCAGCCTGGGGTCGAGGAAATCGTCGAGCGCCTGATCCTGATCCAGTCGGTCGAGACCGCTCGCTGCTTGGCGGAGAAGGTGCTGAATCGTCCTCAGGACGCCGATGTCGGCGCCATCCTCGGCTGGGGCTACCCGCCCTTCCGCGGCGGCCCGATCGGCTGGATACACACCCTGGGCATCGGGCCGTTCGTGACGGCCTGCGAACGCCTCGCCGCGCAATGCGGGCCGCGTTTCTCGCCGCCGCCATTGGTTAAGGAGATGGCGGCGAAAGGGGAGAGCTTCTACAGGGCTTGATGGACCCGCGAGGTCACTGGCAGCCGGCCGGCACGAGCCAGACGGAAAGCAGGCCAAGGTCGTACAACTGGCCGCCACTGACCGCGACCAGATGGTTATCGTTGCTGGAAACGCCAATGGCGGTTTGCTTGGCGGCGTAATACCGGTAGTAGTAGGGCGCCGCGGTGGTGGAGGCGGTGGTCGGCGAAAAGAAACTGGGGTAAGCGCCCTCGGCCCAGTTGAATACGCAGTCCGCGGAGGTATTGGAAGAACTGCTTGCCAGGGTCCCCTTGCGGATCGTGTAGTTGCTCTTGTCGGCAACATAGATATTTCCGCTGGCATCGACCGCGACGTCCTTGAGGTTGTAGAAGCTTGCCGCAGTTCCGACGCCGTCCGCGGATCCGATATTGCCCCCCGCAATGGTGGTGACGTCGCCCGTTGGCGTAATTTTGCGTATCACCTGATTGTCGGTATCGGCGACATACACGTTGCCCGAACTATCAACCGTGAGACCGGACGGGAAGTGGAACATCGCGGCGCTGCCGTTGCCGTTTGCGTAGCCCATGGTTCCCGAACCTGCCAGCGTGGTCACGACGCCCGAGGAGGTGACTTTCCGGATTGCATGGTTGTTGCGGTCGACCACATACAGGTTTCCGCCCGCGTCGATCGTCACGTCGAAGGGTATGCTGAAGCGCGCGGCTGTCCCTGCGCCGTTGGTGAAACCGTTGGAGTAGGCGCTGCCCGCCAAGGTCGTGACGACGCCGGCGGGAGTGATCTTGCGCAGCGTAGACGCCTCTGAATCGACGACGAAGACATTTCCGGCACCATCCACGGCCACGCCCGACGGAGCGGAGAAACGCGCGGCAGCTCCTATTGCATCGGTAGTGCCTTTTGAACCCGCGGTGCCCGCCAGGATCGTAACGACTCCTGCCGAAGTAATTTTCCGGACGGTGCTGTTCCCGGTGTCCGCGACATAAACGGTTCCGGCACTGTCGGCAGCGATACCCGTCGGCGAGTAGAAGCGTGCGGCGGACCCTGAGCCGTCGGTACTGCCGAAGCTGCCTGCCTTGCCTGCAAGTGTCGTGACCGTCCCGTCAGAACTGATCTTGCGAATCGAATGGTCGGTATGATCGGCCACATATACATAGGTGCCGTCCGTCGCCACCGAGTACGGCTCCTCAAAACGGGCGGCAGTTCCCTTGCCGTCCACGCTGCTGCTGCGGCCGGCGAGTCCTGCCAGCGTCGTGACGGCTCCTGTCGATGAAATCTTGCGTATGGTGTTGTTCCCGGTATCCGCGACATAGAGGTTGTTGGCGCTATCGATGGCAATTCCCGAGGGCGCGTTGAAGAGTGCCGTGGTCGTGCCGTCGGTGCTTCCCGCCGTCGGCGCCGTACCGGCTACCTTCGAGACCACGCCCGCCGGGGTCACCTTGAGGATGATGTGGGCACTGTAGTCGGTGACATAGAGGTTGCCGCTGGCATCGAACGCGAGGCCGCGCGGGTCGCCGAACTGTCCGCTGGTCCCGCCGCCCACAAAGGTGGTCACCAGCCCGCTTGGCGTGATCTTGCGGATCGAGCGGTTGCCGCCATCGGCGACAAAGATATTGCCCGAGCTATCCACCGCAATCCCGTGCAGTGACATGAAGCGCGCCGTACTACCCTGGCCTTCCGCGGAGCCCGGTGTGTCTGCCAAGCCGGCAAGCGTCGTGACCACGCCGGCCGGGGTAAGCTTGCGCACGACATTGTTCTCGTAGTCGGCCACATAGATGTTCCCGCTGGTGTCCAGGGCAACTCCCTGAGGTTCGTGGAACTTGGCTGCCGCGCCGGTGCCGTCGGCATATCCCTGGCCGTTGCCCCCGGCGAGGGTGGTGACTACCCCGGCAGATGTGATCTTGCGGATCGCCCCGTTGTTGGTGTCCGCCATATAGACTGTGCCTGCGCTGTCCACCGCCACAGCGAAGGGCTCATTGAATTTTGCCGGCGTGTCGGACGGAATGCCCGTCGTACCTGCCGTTCCGGCGAATATTGTTACGACGCCGGCCGACGTAACTTTGCGGATGGTGTGGTTCGAACTGTCGGCGACATACACGTTGCCGGCGCTATCCACCGCGACGCCGCGCGGTGCAGAGAACTGGGCGGCACTGCCGGTTCCGTCGGCGCTATTGACGACCGCCCCAGGAGTCCCGGCCAGCGTAGTGAAGGTGAAAGAGGCGTCGGCGGCCAGGGCTTGCCCCGACCACACGACTGACAGCAGCATCGATCCCAGAATCAGCTTCGGAACATATCGCATATTGGTCACCAGTGTCGAATAGTGGCACCGTGACCTGAGTCGGTCATCCGGCCGATTGAACATGGGTGTTCATTCTGCAATAAATTCTTGCGCAGTTCCACCGCCGTTCAACACTGCTTCAGTCAGGCCTGACAAATGGACCCTGGATGCGGAAATCGCCGATCGATCCCGCTTCCCCGATTCGGGGCAACAAACTGCAGCCCGGTGCGGCTGCTCAATAGACCAGTGTCTGCGCCTGGTGCCATGATGGCCCATGCGAAAACGTCGGTGGCGATGACTGGCCTGACCGTTTCGGCGGAATCGTCAGCCACTCCGGCAGAATCCTCGCGCCGGCATTTATGCCATCATCCAGGCTGCCGTAGCGCTTGATCAGGAATGCGGTCGCCTGGGTCAAGCCCCCGCGCATCTGGACGATACCCTTGACGGTTACGACAAATTTGAAAGCCACGATGAAGGTCCTTGATGTAGATGGGTGTCTGACGTTCAGCATCAAACGTGCCAATCGCCACGGAGCGGCGTTGAATCCACTGAAATTAAGGGGTTGCGGAGAAAAGAGGCAGACGGCTGCAGGGAATCAGGCATGACTGCCCGGCATAAAGCGGAAAATACTGCCGGTTTACCGCTGTGTTTCTTCGATGGCGTTGCCGTGAGATATGTCACGGGTCCGAAGGAGTCTTGCAGTGATGGTCACGTCCGACCGGATGGGCACGGTTTTCGGGTGGCTATTCGGGCGATCGCGAATCGATGGTGAGTGTCACCGGGCCATCATTGACCAGGGTGACCTGCATGTCGGCACCGAACTCGCCGGTCGGGACGGGCTTCCGCAGCACGGCGGCGAGCATTGCCACGAAGCGATCAAACAAGGGTTGCGAGATCTCCCCCTTGGCCGCCCGGCTCCAGGAAGGCCGGTTGCCCTTCTTCACCGAGGAGTACAGAGTGAATTGGGAAACCGCCAGGATCTCGCCGCCAGTCTCCGTAACACTCCGGTTCATCACCCCGGCTTCGTCGGCAAACAGGCGCAGGCGTACGATCTTCCCGGCCATCCATTCCAGGTCGGCATCGCTGTCGGCATCTTCGAAACCCGCCAGCACCAGCAGCCCGGCCCCGATCTGGCCGGTGGTCCGGTCGGCCACCTTGACGGAGGCGGCAGCGACGCGCTGAACCACTACCCTCACTTGGTACACACGCAATTCGCCTGGCCGCACTGCTCGGACACGCTCATCGCGGTGCGGACCGTGCGCGAGGTGGCGTCGAACAGCACGCTGAAGTGGGCGGCGTTGTACCAATCGTCGCAATAATGCCATTGCCATACCCGTTCATCCCGCGCCTGGAAATGGCTGGTCCAGGCCGGATAGGGCGGCCCCAGGACTCGCAGGACCTGGGCCTCGCTCATGCCGGGACGAATCTGCGCGAAGCCCTTGTATTCCAGCACGTTGTCGACGCTCTTCAATTTCCCGTCCGGCCCGATGCGCACCATGAAGGTATGGTAACCGGCCGGACCGCGCGGATAGGCAAGCTGGACGGAACCGTCAGGGTTCTGCCAGCGCATCGCCGGCTTGCCCATGACGCCAATTACCTCAGCGAGCCAGGCAGTGCCTGGCGCCAGGCCGCGGCCGCCGTAGGCCGCGCATGCGCCGAGGAGCAAGGCGGCAAGAATCGGAAACAGAAGTTTCATTCCAAGACTCCTTTCGCGCAGTTACTGGTTGTGCAATACCGCGTGGAAACCGGTTCGGTTGAGCTCCTCGATGATCAGGGCGACATGCGCACCGTCGCGGGCCTGGATGACGATATCCACTTCCACGCTGCGCGCCGGCAGTAGCGTGAAGGCCCGTTGATGATGGACCTCCTCGATGTTCCCTTGCGCGCTGGCGATTACCTGTGTGGCCCGCGCCAGGGCGCCCGGGATATCGCGCAAATCCACCCGCAGGCGCGCCAGCCGGCCGGAGCGCACCATTTCCCGTGCGATGACGTCCGACAGCATGGATGAATCGATGTTGCCGCCGCACAGCACCAGCCCGACGCTCTGACCCTTGAATTGCTGACGGTTGCGGATCACGCCGGCGAGTCCGGCGGCCCCGGCCCCTTCGACCACCGTCTTTTCAATTTCCAAAAGCATGATCAGCGCATTTTCGATTTCGTCTTCCGAGACCAGGAAAACATCATCCACGTGACGCTGCACCACCTTGCGCGTCAGCAGGCCCGGCATCTTGACCGCGATACCCTCGGCAATCGAGGCGGACATCGACATACCGGGGCGCTCGTGAAACAGGTCGTGCATTGCCGGGAAGGCCTCGCTCTGGACCCCGAAAATCTTGATGCCGGGCCGGATCGCCTTGGCCATGATCGAGATGCCGGCGATCAACCCGCCTCCGCCAACGGCGATGACCAACGCATCGAGCCCGGGCTGGGCCTCCAGCATCTCCAGGGCGACCGTGCCCTGACCGGCAATCACGTATGGGTCGTCGTACGGATGCACCAGGGTCAGGTGGCGCTCCTCGGCGAGCTTCAGGCCGTGCTGGAGCGCTTCGTCGAAAGTCTCTCCGGCCAGGATGATCTCGGCGCCGAAGTGTTTCGTTCTGCTGATCTTGACGGTCGGCGTGTGCAAGGGCATGACGATCACCGCGTCTATGCCGAGGCGCTGTGCATGGTAGGCGACCGCCTGCGCATGGTTGCCGGCGGAAACCGCCAATACGCCATGCCCGGCCTGTTCCGCGGTGAGGCTGACCAGCTTGTTGAGGGCGCCGCGCTCCTTGAACGAGGCAGTGAACTGGTGGTTCTCGAACTTCAGCCAGACCTCGCAGCCGCAGAGCTCAGACAACGTCCGCGATTTCAGGAACGGGGTGTTGACCGCATGCCCGTGCAGCCTTTCGGCGGCGGCGCGGACATCGGATTCAGTGACCGTCATGGCGGGTGGGATGGAGTACGACTATTCGGAGGCGGCTGACCGGGCGCGCATGATGATCCCCGGATTGCGCTTTTGCGGCATTGCAGTGCTGGAGTACGTCGAGCCTTCGTCCAAGAGCAGCCACGGGCGGGTCTGATGATATTGGGTATGAATGTCGCCGAGCATTGCGCCCACGCGGATGGCCGTCGACATGACGATGGCGGTCGCCCAGCGATATGTCGGACGGACTGACCTGACTGGCATCCATGCCGTTCTCGATGATGCCATCGAAGCCGAGCAGCTCTGCCATTCTCCTTCGGTTAAGGGGCCAACTCGAGTTGGCCAGCACCGCGGTTCCCATGGCGCTGCGATTCAGCCTTTTGTATAGCTCGCGGATGCGCTGGGCATCGCGATCGAACGACGCGGCGTAGGCAAGCTGATAGTGCGCATAGCTGATCGGCATGGCCTGGACGCCATTGGTATAGGCCGGCACTATGGTGTCGACGTTCTTTGCGGCTGTTGCAAGCATGCGCTCGCGCGTCGAATTCAGAGCATCTGCATAGTCGAGTAGTTGGGCGCGCAAGTTGCCCATGCGAAGCGTTGCAAGCGTGTCCTGCCGGCTGCGGCCCGTGTTGAGCAGCGAGGCATCCGGGCCGATCAACATCGAAGAAACGGGGATTGCGACTTTGCTATTCATGTAATCTTCTCCAGGGAAATTCTAGTCTCGGCGCGCTCGCGGTCCGTAGAACTTCTTCACAGTATCCGCCGCCACCTGCTGAAGGAAGCCGGCGGTTTCCTTGTCGATCTTGCCGTAGTAATCATAGCTGTTGCCAACCGGCGACCTGCCATAGACGCTCGCATAGACTGTGCAGGCCGCAAGGTAGGTGCCGATGAGGTCGGGATGAGTGCCGTCGAAACCCTTGTGCAGATTGATGTCAGGCCTGCGCCGGTAAGCCTCGTCGAAGGCGAGGCCTACTGGAATGACCAGCGCACCAATCTCGTTTGCGACCGAGACAATGAGATCTTCCGTCTGGCCGATATTCTCGGCGTTGGCTCGTTTGTGCGGATGGACATAGAGGTGGTCGAGGTAGAGGGCTGTTTTTCCACCCCGCGCGGCAATCACCTTGTTGAACTCGACCACTGTTGCGCTGAACTGAACCTTTCTCCGTGCCGACAGAGGTTCCCCGCTGCCACCCTGAAGAATGACCAATTGAAAGGGCTCCTTGACGCCTATCTGCCCGGGTTTGGTGAGATGGTCGATATTGTGATGCGCCAAGGCGGCGCCACCGATCGTGGCCGACTTGTATTTCAGCTTCATTTCGATACCCGGATCAGCGGCAACTACCATCCGGCGTACATGATTGTGGACGCTGTCGCCGTAATACAGGTAGCTGTTGCCGACGAACAGCACGCGGGTGGGTGTGTCGACCTGCGGCGCCGTGACGAGCGGAGCGGGCGCCGCAACAGCCACGCCTGGGGCGAGCGCAAGCGCAACCGCAAGCATCATGGGCAGAACGGTATTTGTCAGGCGACGCAGCATTGCTTAAGTATCCCGGGTGGGTGGATCGCCGGCGCTTCGGGAAGGGATCACGGACTATTGAGCCGCGACATGTAGTCGGCCACCGCTTCGAGGTCGTCGTCGGAATAAGGCTTGATCACCCGCACCATGTCCGGGTTGGCGTTGCCGCGTTCGCCGTCGCGGACCAGGCGGGCTTCGCGCAGCAAATAGACGAAATGCTGCCCGGCTACCAGCGGATAGAACTTATCGCGGTTGCCCTCGCCGCGGTCACCGTGGCAGTTGGCGCAATCCCTCACATAGATGTCCTGGCCGCGGCCGAGCGCCGTCCCGGGTCCCCTGCCGAGGTTGGCCGGGATCGGCAGGCCTTGCAGGTAGACCGCGATATCCGCCATTTCCTGGGGCGTGAGCACATGCTCGTCGGAGAAGGGGGCCATCTTGGGATTGCGCCGTTTGCCGGAGCGGATGTCGGTCATCTGCTCGATCAACACGGTCGCATGCTGCCCGGCCAGCCGCGGATACATTCCGCTGGGGCTGCCGGTGGCGCCCCGCCGGTGGCAGCTTTGACACGTGACGAAGGCTTCCTCGCCCCGCGCGGCATCGCCCTTCAGCTTCAGCACCAGCAGCTTCTCGCCCTTGATTTCATTCCACACTGGCGCAACGTCTGCCGCCAGCAGGGGGCTCGACCACACGGTCAATAGCGCTAACGCCAACAATCCTGTCCTCAAGAGGTTTCTCCTGTTCTCGGTGCAACTGGTGCCCGTCTTTGATTCTGAGGTACTAAAGGCCGGTGAGGTATTCGGCGACCGCCTTGATTTCCGCGTCGGTCATCCGGTTGGACACTTCACGCATGATGCGGGTTGCGATGCGGGCATTGGTCCTGAAGTTGTAGATCTGCTCGATCAGGTATTCGCGGTGCTGCCCCGCCAGGCGCGGGAAGCGCTTGCCGCCTTGCGCGTCGGTGCCGTGGCAGCCTTCGCAGGCAGGAACGCCCGACTGCTCGTTGCCTTCAAAATAGAATTTCCTGCCTTCTTCAGCCGCCTTCTGGTCCAGCACGGTGCCCCGCGTCGGCTTCTGGCTGCCGAAGTAAGCGCCGAGCAGCTTGAAGTCCTCTGGGTCGAGCGCCGCTGTGATGGGGGCCATGATGTCGCTCTTGCGTTTCCCGGTAACGAACTCGTTCAACTCCCGCGCGATGTATTCCGGGTGGCGCCCGGCCAGTTTGGGAAAGGTCGGCACCACGCTGTTGCCGTCCATGCCGTGGCATGCGGCGCAGTTCGACGTGACGATGGAGGTGGCCTTGTCCGCGCTCTGGCCGCACACGGGTCCGGCCGGAAGGAGCGTCGACGCCAGCACCAACCCCAATAACGAGCATATGCGCCGGAACCGAGCGGATTCCCCGGGACTCCGAAGGCCGCCGCGGTTGACTCGATTCAAATAGCTTCCACGCACCCCGAAGACTTTCTCTGTGAACGTCGATGTTGACCGATTATAGGGTGGCGGATATGGGCATACAAGGCAGGCGGAAAGACCTGCGGCTCAAGGCTGTTGCCTGCGAGACCGGGCGGTTGCGTTGGCCGAATGCAACAATACATTGGGCTCTTGGTTTAGAATTGAAGCAATAGTCGACTCTGGGCAAGCAGGAGATTCCCTCCGAACCGACCTGGCGGTAAACGACAAAGACACCGCATCAGCGGGGGAGAAAAGCCCAGGTGCAGTTCCTGCAACTCGTCATCAGCGGCATTGCGCAAGGCTGCATTTATGGCCTGATCGCGCTCGGCTTCGTGCTGATCTACAAGGCGACGGAGACCGTGAACTTCGCCCAGGGAGACCTGATGATGCTGGGCGGATTTTTCGGCCTGTCCTGCATGGTGGTACTGGGAATGCCGTTCTGGGTGGCGTTCCTGGCCACCCTGGCGGTTGCGATGCTGTTCGGCATGTTGATGGAGCGTGCCCTGCTGCGCCCCTTGCTCGGCCAACCGGCATTCACCGTGGTGATGTTAACGATAGGCATCGGCTATCTGGCGCGCGGCTTGGTCACCATGATTCCCGGCTGGGGCACGGAGACCCATACGCTGCCGGTGCCCTACAAGGATGAGGTCCTCCGTTTCGGCAGCGGCAGCGACGCACTGATCCTGTCCACCGAACACATGGTCATCATCGCGGTCACTGCCTTCCTGATCGCCATCCTGTTCCTGTTCTTCCGCTACACCAAGCTCGGCATCGCCATGCAGGCCACCTCGCAGAATCAGCTCGCGGCCTTCTACATGGGCATTCCGGTGCGGCGCATCAACATGTTGGTGTGGGGCATCTCGGCGGCGGTGTCGGCCTGTGCCGGGCTGCTGCTGGCGCCCATCACCTTCGTCCACGTTAACATGGGCTATATCGGACTCAAGGCTTTCCCGGCGGCGGTGGTCGGCGGCTTCGGCAGTATCCCGGGCGCCCTGGTGGGCGGCCTGATCATCGGCATCGTCGAGTCTCTATCCGGCTTCTATCTGCCGGAAGGCTTCAAGGATATCGCCGCCTACATCCTGGTGTTAGTGATGCTGGTGATCCTGCCGAACGGCCTGTTCGGCGACAAGATGCGGAAGAAAGTTTGATGCGTTTTATTTTCAAGACACGCTACGAACAGGACCTGGTGCTGTTCAAGCACCCCGGCCAGAAGTTCTGGTATGGGGTGCTGATGGCCGCCTTGCTGCTGGCGCCGCTGGTGTTCTCGGAGTATTTCATCTCGCAGTTGGTGTTCATCTGGATCTACTCGGTGGTCGGCCTGGGCCTGATGCTGCTGGTCGGGTATACCGGGCAGGTCTCCCTGGGACACGCCGCCTTCCTCGCCATGGGCGCCTACACGGAAGCCTACCTGCAGGCGCGCGGTTGGCCGTTCCTGCTTTCGCTTGCCAGCGCCGCCATCGTCTCCGGGCTGACCGGCATCGTCGTCGGCCTGCCGGCCTTGCGGGTCAAGGGCATCTACCTTTCGATCGCCACCTTATCCTTCGGCTTCATCGTCGAGGAGGCAGTGACCCGCGCCGACAGCATCACCGGCGGCAACACCGGCATCACCCTGGGCAGCCTGGACATCTTCGGCCTGGCGATCGACAGCGAAGCGCGCTTCTACTATGTCTCGCTAGCAGTGCTGATCCTGTGCATCCTGGGCGTCATGAACCTGATGCGCAGCCCGACCGGCCGCGCCTTCGTCGCCATCCGCGATTCGGAAATCTCGGCGCAGAGCATGGGCATCCACCTGGCGCGCTACAAGACCATCGCCTTCGCCTTGTCGGCGGCGCTGACCGGCGTCGCAGGGGCTTTGTATGCGCACAAGCTGCGTTTCATCTCTCCCGAACAGTTCACCATCCTGCAGTCCATCGAAATGCTGATCATGATCGTGATCGGCGGCCTCGGCTCGATCTACGGGGCGATCTTCGGCGCGGCATTCTGGATCCTGGCGCAGCAGCTGATCGTCACCGCCAAGGACTGGCTGCCGCCCGAGATCGGCCAGCAGACCGGCTTGCAGCCGACCATCTTCGGCATCTTCCTGGTGGCCTGCGTGCTGTTCGAGCCGCTCGGCCTTTACGGCGTGTGGCTGAAAGCGCGGACCTTCCTGGAGATCTTCCCCTTCTATCGCAAGGGGATGTTCAAGCGCCAGAAGTCTTATATGAAGTCCGAGCGCCTCAAATGACCGCCCCGCTGCTCCAGGCGCAGAACCTGTCGATCCAGTTCGGCGGCCTCAAGGCGGTGAGCGACGTATCCTTCGAAGTCTGGCCGCATGAGGTGTTTTCCTTGATTGGACCGAACGGCGCCGGCAAGACCACCATCTTCAACATTATCAGCAGCCTCTACAAGCCGACTGCGGGACGGGTGATCTTCGAGGGCGAGGCGATCTCCCATCTGGCCCCCTACGAGATCGCCCGGCTGGGCATCGCCCGCACCTTCCAGAACATCGAGCTTTTCGAACATGCCACGGTGCTGCAGAACCTGCTGGTCGGACGGCATTGCCAGCGCCATTCCGCGTGGTGGCAGGATCTGTTGTTCACGCCGCGGGTGCGCCGCACCGAGCTACAGTTCCGTCGCCACGCCGAGGAAGTGATCGAGTTTCTCGACCTGCAACACTATCGCGACAGCATGGTGGCGAACCTGCCCTATGGAGTGCGCAAGGTGGTGGAACTGGGGCGCGCCCTGGCGATGCGGCCGAAGCTGCTGTTGCTCGACGAACCCTCCTCCGGACTGAATGTCGAGGAGACCGAGGAGATGGGATTCTGGATCGAAGACATCAAGAACGATCTCGGCATCACCGTGATCATGGTCGAGCACGACATGAGCCTGGTGTCGCGCGTCTCGGACCGTGTGCTGGCGCTGAACCAGGGCGAGGTGCTGACGCTCGGCACTTCAGCCGAAGTGCAGGCGCATCCTGGCGTCATCGAAGCCTACCTCGGAGGCGTCGATGTCTGACACGGACGGCGGCGGTCCAATCCTCCAACTCAACAACGTCGAGTCGTCCTATGGCCCGGTCAAGGCGATCCGCGGGGTGTCGCTTTCCGTCAAGACGGGCAGCATCGTCACGGTGCTCGGCTCGAATGGCGCCGGCAAGTCGACCATCCTCAAGACCATCTCCGGCATCATTGACCCGCAAAAGGGATCGGTGCTCTACCGGGCGCAGCCGATCCAGAAGTTCGACCCGGCGCGCATCGTGAAACTTGGCATCGTCCAAGTCCCGGAAGGGCGGGAGATATTCCCGTTCCTGACGGTGCGCGAAAACCTGCTGATGGGCGCCTACACCCGCCCGGCGTCGGACAAAGCGGAGTTGGCCACGGATATCGAAATGGTGTTCAACTACTTCCCGATCTTGCGCGAGCGCGAGAAGCAGCCGGCCGGCCAGCTTTCCGGCGGCCAACAGCAGATGCTGGCGATCAGCCGCGCGCTGCTGGCCAAGCCGAGCATCATCCTGCTCGACGAGCCGAGCCTGGGCCTGTCGCCCAAGCTGACCAGGGAAATCTTCGAGATCATCGTGCGCATCAATC
>Ga0208566_1001759_pt1 | contig 12161 bp, 15 predicted proteins | sample PL_2010_150m_FD_184159 | JGI IMG/M metagenome (GOLD analysis project Ga0208566, IMG submission 184159) | Freshwater microbial communities from Powell Lake, British Columbia, Canada to study Microbial Dark Matter (Phase II) - PL_2010_150m... | ecosystem: Environmental > Aquatic > Freshwater >...
ATTGAGCTCCGATTGTCGAATTTTTTCGGGACAACCTTGGCCCTGGTACTAATTACTTGTGCAGCGGGAAAAGAGTAGCAAAAAAAGCCAGCAAAGCGAGAGTTTAAATACCGGCAACTTGAGCGATCTGACCGATGCCAGCGGTAATAAGCATGCCTAAAGCGCCTCCAAAAATTACTCGCACCGTGGTGCTGAGGATTTTGGAGCCAGTTGTTCGTGCGCTGACGACTCCTGTGAGGACAAGACCTGCGAGCGTGAAGCCAACGATGCTCCAGGCCTTTGTTCCGACTATTGGGGCAAAGGCTCCAGCAAAGGGAATCAGTCCACCTACAGTAAATGAGATAGCCGATGCGATCGCGGCCTGCACAGGGCGGGCCTTAGTGTGGGGATGTTGACCAAGTTCATCGCGTAAGTGCGCTGCAAGTGGATCATTAGCGTGCATCGCAAGAGCAACCTCCATTGCAAGCTCTGGAGTTAATCCACGGTTGATATAAATATGTTGGAGCTCTAAGAGCTCTCCCTGTGGATCAGTTGCAAGATGTTCCATCTCCATCGCTCGATCAGACTCCTCGATATCATTTTGTGAGCGCACGGAAACATATTCACCCACTGCCATGGACATTGCACCGGCGGTGATTCCGGCTAACCCTGCAGTTATTAAAAAATCATTTTTACCAGCGGCTACAACTCCAATCATGAGAGAGGCTGTAGAGACCAAACCATCGTTAGCGCCTAAGACCGCTGCGCGAAGCCAACCAGCGCGATGAGTTCGGTGGTGAAGATTGCGCGCATATACATCATCTAGAGCCATAGTCGATAGCCTACCCGAGAAGTTCGGGTCCGCCTTTATTTAAGCGACGAAAGCTTATAAGTGCGCCAATGGCAACAATTAATCCAACCCAGAGATTCAGGCGCAACCCAAAAATCTCATGGGCTTGATCGATACGAATCGATTCGATACCTATGCGACCGATGCAGTAGCCCAAAACATAGAGAGCAAATAACTGACCTGGACGAAACCTCTTACTGAATCTGATGAGTAGAAATGCTAAAGCAGTTGACCAGATCGCCTCATAGAGAAAGGTGGGATGAAAAGTTGTGTACTGCGTAAATCCATTAGGGCGACTGAGTAATGGAACTGATAGCGCCCATGGTGCATCGAGCGGACGACCAAAGAGTTCGATATTAAACCAGTTTCCAAAGCGGCCGATTGCTTGCGCAAAGAGAACCCCTGGGGCAAGGGCATCCATAAAGTATGCAAAGGGCGGTAGAGCTACGCGCTTGGTCAGAGTGCGATATCGCAGCCATGCCGCGACTGTTCCGAGCGAGATAGCGCCCCAGATTCCGAGACCACCTTCCCAGATTTTTAGCGCATCTAATGGTGCTCCACCGCTACCAAAGTAAGCATCGGGTGAGGAGATCACATGATAAATACGCCCACCAATGATTCCAAATGGCACGGCGGTAATCGCTACCTCTGAAACTACCGATTTCCCATTCGGTGCAACAGCTCTAAAGCGTTTATCACCTAACCAGATTGCAACGGCGATTCCTGTAATGATGCACAGGGCATACATATGGATCGTGAACGGTCCGAGTTCCAGCGCCGACAAAGTGGGCGATGGAATCGAACGTAACAACTCTTAGCCAGCCTCTACGGCAAGGCGGAACTCACCCAAATCAAAGCCATTGGATTGGCGTTGCCAGAGTTTGCCATTGATAAATACAGTAGGAGTACCACTTACTTTATATGTTGGCATGGAATCTTCATGGGCCTTAACTAACTCAAGTTTTGAACCATTTGTTACGCAATCGGTAAATGTTTTTGATGTGAGTCCTATGTAATCACCGATCTTAACCAAATTATCATTAGAGAAAAATCCTGAGTTTTCTAGTGCTGGCTGAACTGTGTAGATGGCTTGATGAAAATCTAAGTAGTGACCCTCATCGGCGGCGCACATCATCGCATTTGCTGCGCGGATAGATTCTGGTCCAAGGAAAGATAGGACGTGATAAACAACGGTCGCCTTCTTGCTGCGCACCATGGTGTCGATGTATGCACCAATTGATATTTCAAATGTTCGACAAACCGGACATTGTGGATCTTCCCAGAGATCGATTGTTACTGGCGCACCTGGATTTAAGGTTAGACCCGAGCCGGCAGCGGGATTAACGGTTGCAGCCACTGCATCGCTCAACTTATACCCCTTAAGTGCTGCAAAGGACTCATTAGCCTTTGTCGATGAACTCATCAAGGAGAAAACGACTCCTGTGACAACGACGATCGCTACCATGCCAATTACAAGCCAGCGCGTGAAGTGATCTCCGCCTGTAGTTGCCTTTACCGCCTTAGCCATTTATATCTCCTCGTTCTTTTTAACTATCTTCTCTACTGAGAATAATCCGTAAGGGAAAAAGTATAGATAAAGAGCGCTCACTGCCAGCCCTAAATCGCGCGCGATTTCTATGGCATAGGTGCGATGGACCTCGGCCGCCTTGGATGGATCGATCGCACCGCCACCGCCAAAACATCCGCAGTCGATAAGAATTCCCCGCACCCACACACTAATAATCGCAGCGATGAAGATAATCATGATGGCGCACGAGGCTATGGCCGACAAACGCACTGCAACACCAATAACAAGGAGAAGCCCGATCGCAATCTCAAGCCACGGAAGGGCATAACCCACGACGTGTGCAATCTGTGTCGGCAGAATTTTGTACGCGGCAACGGCGCTAGCTGCCTCGGCCGGAACAAATGCCTTTAATCCCCCGGCAACGAGTAAAACACCGCCAAGAAGTAAACGGGCGAGAAGTGTGAGAGGGCTTTGAAACCTCTCAATAAATATCTTCATCGGCCCTCACGAACTCCCGCCGCTAACTCTTTTGCTAGCAACGATACTGCCGATAATGCACTATCTTCATTCTCAGCATCGAGTAAGAGTTTAATAAATGCCGAACCAACGATCACGCCATCGGCATAAGCGGCAACTGATTTAGCCTGTTCGCGGGTAGAGACGCCGAGTCCAACACAGACTGGCAGCGATGTGACGACACGGATACGACTCACTAAGGCAGCTGCATCGACAGAGATATTAGCCCGAGCCCCCGTAACCCCCATGACACTAGCTGCATAAACAAAGCCACCAGTCTTAGCCGCCACCTGTGCAAGGCGTGCATCACTTGTACTGGGTGCAACAACATAAATGGGATTTATCGAACTGCTAGATGTGGCCGCTAACCAGGGACCAGATTCCTCAATCGTTAAATCAGGTGTAATAACACCAGAGCCACCATGGGCTGCAATTGCTTGGGCGAACTTATCGACTCCATACTTTTCAACTGGATTCCAATATGTCATCACAACTGCTGCAACGCCAGCCTCACTTGCACTCTTGAGGGCTGTTAATACATCAGCTGCATTAGTGCCAGCCTTAATTGCAATCTCTGCCGCCTCTTGAATAGTTGGACCATCCATTACTGGATCGCTATATGGAAAACCGATCTCAATTGCATCAACCCCGGCAGCGGCAAGTGCTTGAATCGCTTTCACGCATCCGCTTTGGGATGGAAAACCAGCAGGGATGTAAGCGATAAGAGCCGCTCTATTTTCGGCGCGAACTTTTACAAATAAATCATCAAGCGGTGTACTCACAATGGAATTCCGAAGTAGTTAGCCGCTGTCTGGACATCCTTATCTCCTCGACCAGATAAGTTAATGAGTAGCACGGCATCGGGGCCCAGTTCGTTACCAATAATCATCGCCCCTGCTAGCGCGTGAGCCGTTTCAATCGCTGGGATTATGCCCTCGCTCTTACAGAAGAGTGCAAAGGCGTTCATCGCAGCATCATCGTTTATTGCACGGTACTCGGCGCGACCCAGCTCATGTAAGTAAGCATGCTCAGGACCGACTCCCGGATAATCTAAACCTGCAGAGATCGAATGGGATTCCACTGTCTGGCCGTTCTCATCTTGCAAAACATATGAACGCGTACCATGGAGGACACCCGGTGATCCACCCGTAATGGTTGCGGCATGACGGCCAGTTTCAACGCCTTCGCCACCGGCCTCAAATCCAATTAAGCGCACACCTGCATCTGGAATAAATGCATGGAAGATTCCGATTGCATTTGAACCCCCACCTATGCATGCAAGAACTGCATCTGGAAGTTTTCCAGTCAGAGCTAAAACCTGTTCGCGTGACTCCTCCCCAATTATCTTATGAAAGTCACGAACCATCGTTGGAAATGGATGAGGGCCTGCAACTGTACCTAACATATAATGTGTAGTTTCAACGTTAGTAACCCAGTCACGCATCGCTTCGTTGATGGCATCTTTTAATGTTCGAGAGCCAGTTGTAACAGGAAAGACCTCTGCCCCTAGTAACTTCATCCGAGCCACATTTAAGGATTGGCGGCGTGTGTCCTCTTCGCCCATATACACAACGCAATCGAGGCCCATCAAAGCTGCAGCCGTTGCCGCGGCAACACCATGTTGTCCTGCGCCAGTTTCGGCGATGATACGTTTTTTGCCCATACGTTGTGTCAAAAGTGCTTGACCTAAAACATTGTTTATTTTATGACTGCCAGTATGGTTGAGATCTTCGCGCTTTAAAATAATGCGTGCGCCACCGGCATGCTGCGCAAATCTCTTGGCCTCTGTAATAATGCTTGGACGTCCGGTATATGTACGGTGTAGTTCTGCCAGCTCGGCTAGAAAAAGTGGATCTTTTTGTGCCAGATTGTGTGCGGCCTCTAACTCATTGAGCGCTCCGATTAAGGCCTCTGGAACAAAGCGGCCACCGAACTGCCCAAAGTGACCTACTTGATCGTTAACTTCAATGCTCATTGCTCAATCCTACCGAGACCCAGAAGTTCGCGCATGGCGGCAGTTGGATCGCCAGCTTTGACCAAAGCCTCCCCCACAAGAATTGCTGTGGCACCATTCCGCTGTGCGAATTCAACATCGGCACGTGATGAGATTCCAGATTCAGCGATACGAACAAGGGATGATGGAAGGCGGGGAATCAACTCGACAAATGCCTGCTGGTCAACATCGAGAGTCTTCAAATTGCGCGAATTAACCCCGACAATTTCTGGGGATATTTCCAACGCACGCTCTAACTCGTCATTGGTATGTACTTCAACGATCACTCGCATGCCAAGTTCACGTGATAATTGGTGATAATCATTGAGTTGATTCTGGCCAAGGGCTGCAACTATTAAGAGCACTACATCGGCGCCATGTGCGCGGGCTTCAAAGAATTGATACTCATCAACCATAAAATCTTTTCGAAGTATTGGAGTATCGACACGTGCACGGACAGCGTCTAAATCATCAAGAGATCCCCCAAAGCGACGGCGCTCGGTGAGTACGCTAATCATCGTTGCACCAGCGAGCACATACTGCTCGGCTAAAGCTGCAGGATCGGCAATCCTTGCGAGTACACCTTTGCTCGGTGACGAGCGTTTAACTTCGGCGATAACCGACATCTCGTTGGTACGTAAAATTGCAAGCGGATCACGTGCTGGCGCCACTTGATCTATCGCCTCGGCGATCTGTGCCATCGGCAAACGCCTTGCAGCCAGATCCTCTCGAACACCTTCAATGATTGAGTCAAGAACGCTCATGGGAGCTGCTCATCACTTGGATCGAGCCCCTTATCGAGGGCATTCCATGAATCTAATGTTCTAGGTGATCGTTCGTAACGCGATGAGAGTTTGAATTTCCTTCCTACAAGTAGAACAACTCCAAAGATAACCAGTGCGCTTAGAAAAATCGCCATGTTGTTGCGCATCTATGCTTTACGCAATCTATTGGCAGCATCTACTGCGACAAGGACTGCAGCTGCTTTGTTGTAACACTCTTGATTCTCTGATTCAGGATCCGAGTCTGCAACGACTCCAGCACCGGCCTGGACAAAAGCAGTACCTTCATGAATAAGTGCGGTACGAATTGCGATGCATGTATCTATATTGCCGGTGAAATCGATATAGCCAACGATTCCACCATATAAACCGCGACGAGTAGGTTCGAGGGATTCGATGATCTCCATTGCGCGTGGTTTTGGGGCACCCGACAAAGTGCCAGCGGGGAATACTGAAAAAAGTGCATCCACTGCAGTTGATTGTGTATCTAAAACACCAGTGACGGTTGAGACGATATGCATCACATGTGAATAGCGCTCTATGTGCATGAAATCAATAACTTCAACAGTTCCAGGTCTGCATACACGCCCTAAATCATTGCGCCCTAAATCAACCAACATCAAATGTTCTGCGCGCTCTTTGGGATCTGCCAACAGCTCTTCACCTAAGCGATGATCTTCTTCAGGCGATGCCGATCTCTTACGTGTTCCGGCGATGGGATGAATCATGACATCACGGCCATTGACCTTAACGAGTGCTTCCGGACTTGAACCAACAATATTAATGCCTTCAGTAAATCGAAAGAGATACATATATGGACTGGGATTATTTAAGCGCAGCATTCGATAAACATCCAGAGCATCGGCGATACAGCCCATAGAAAATCGTTGAGAAAGAACTATCTGAAAGGCCTCTCCCGCCACAATCTCTTCTTTGGCTAGCAAAATCTTGGCTTTAAAATCCTCTGGTGAGATGTTTGAGTCAAAAATCGGCGAGGCATGGCTATCAATCATTGCCACATCCCCTGGTAATGACGATAACAAATCTATCTGCATACGATCTAAGCGCTCGTTACAGGATGCAAATGCCTCATCGATTCGCTCATTACTGCCATCCCAGTTAATTGCATTTGCAATTAAAATAACTGTGCCATCGCTGTGATCTAAGACAGCTAAATCACTAGTTAACATGAAACTTAACTCTGGTAGTGGCAAATCCTTCACGGCAAGATTTGGAAGTTTTTCTAATCTACGCACGACGTCGTAACCCATAAATCCAACGAGTCCACCAGTGAGCGGTGGTAAGCCTGCAATTTTTGGAGATTTCAGATGCGCTGCAGATAAACGCAGAGCTTCAAGTGGATCGATTCCAGTGGGAGCACCTGCCGGTGGAGTTCCTTGCCAATAGGCCAGACCATTGGCTTCACTTAGTGTGGCTTCACTACGCACCCCGATGAATGAATAGCGCGACCAGGCTCCACCATGTTCGGCAGACTCAAGAAGAAAGGTATTGGGGGCATCTTTGGCTAACTTTCGATAGATACCAATCGGTGTTTCACCATCTGCTAATAAACGTCGCGAAACCGGAATAACATTTGAAATCTTTGCATAGGAGCGAAACTCTTCTAGATTCATTCTAGATTCATCGCTATTGGTTTGTGAAAACATGTTGCATTTCCAGTGTGGCATGCTACGCCATTTTGTGTAACGGTTATAAGTAGTGCATCGCCATCACAGTCGAGTGAGACCTCATGTACCTCTTGAAAATTACCTGAAATCGCGCCTTTTACCCATAACTCATTTCTACTACGACTGAAGTAGGTAGCCTTGCCGCTGGCTAAAGTCATCGCCAATGATTCTGCGTTCATGTACGCCAGCATCAAAACCTCGTGGCTTGTAAAATCTTGCACGATAGCTGGGATGAGCGCGGATGGCTCCTTAAGCAGTGATTGGATAGCAGGATCAAGGGTGGCCATAGGGTAATTCTGCCTTACAAAGTGGTGATGGTGCGCACGGGATAATTATGCGAGCCCAAATATGACTTAACATCCTTAATGCGATGAACTCCGAAGTGAAAGACGCTTGCGGCAAGCAGAGCATCTGCCCCGGCATCTAAAGCAGCGGCAAAGTCTGCAAGGCTGCCCGCCCCACCACTAGCGATAAGCGGAACTTTAGATACCGAGCGCACCGCACTAATCATTCCGATGTCATAACCTGCGCGCGTGCCATCGGCATCCATCGAATTTAATAGGATCTCGCCAATACCGAGTGCGCAGGCTTTTTCTACCCACATGATGGCATCTAGGTTGCTACCTTCGCGTCCGCCATGAGTTGTAACTTCAAAGCCAGATTCTGTACGTGCTCTGCGTGCATCGACCGATAAAACTAAGACTTGTGAACCAAATCGATCTGCGATCTCTGCGATTAATTCGGGGCGAGCGATAGCCGATGTATTTATAGAAATCTTGTCAGCTCCTGCACGCAATAGTCGATCGACATCCAAAACACTTCGGATTCCACCGCCAACGGTAAGTGGAATGAAAACCTGTTCGGCGGTACGACGAACAATATCTAAGGTAGTTTCGCGCCCCGAACTACTTGCCGAGATATCAAGAAAGGTAAGTTCATCAGCTCCTTCTGAGCCATAGAGCTGTGCCATCTCAACGGGATCTCCGGCATCGACAAGGTTGGTGAAGTTAACACCTTTAACAACTCGACCATCTGTTACATCTAAACATGGAATGATGCGGACTGAGAGTGTCATATCGCTGCAACCTTTAACGCCTCGCCCAAAGTGAATGCACCGGCATAAAGAGCTTTTCCAACGATCGCACCTTCAACACCTATCGAGGTCAGCGCCGCTAAATCTGCAATATCGCTAAGGTTTGAGATTCCACCACTTGCAACTACCGGCTTAGAAGTTGCAGCACACACAGATTTCAATAGCTCGATATTTGGTCCGGTTAAAGTTCCATCTTTAGTAACATCAGTGACTACATATCGCGCACAACCATCGCGATCAAGACGTGCAAGTGTTTCAAAGAGATCTCCCCCTTCACTTGTCCAACCGCGTGCAGCCAATATTTGTCCACGTACATCTAAGCCAACTGCAATTAAATCCCCGTGCTGGGCAATAATGCGCGCAGTCCATTCGGGATTTTCAAGGGCTGCCGTACCTAAGTTAATGCGTGTACATCCAGTAGCGATCGCGCGCGATAGAGATTCGTTATCACGAATTCCACCTGAAAGCTCGACTTTAATATCCAGCACACCAACAATTTCGGCCAGCATCCGGGAGTTGTCTCCGCGTCCAAAGGCTGCATCTAAATCCACTAAGTGAATCCACTCTGCCCCGGCGTTTTGAAACTCAAGTGCAACCTCAAGCGGAGCACCATAAATACTCTCTTTTGATAACTCACCCTGCACTAAGCGAACAGCACGTCCATCTTTGACATCAACTGCAGGTAAGAGCTCTAAATACTTCATAGCGAACGTGTCCAATTCATTATGAGTCTTAGGCCAGCTTCGCCCGATTTTTCTGGGTGGAACTGTGTTGCGCAGACATAAGCATCCTCAACTGCCGATAAAAATCGCTCACCATATGTTGTCCATGTCTGCAGTTTTCCATAGGCGGTTTTTGCTGCGTATGAGTGCACAAAGTAAAAAGACTCACTTTCAACTCCTGCAAATAAAACCGACTCATGCGCCGCCTCAACGCAGTTCCATCCCATGTGCGGCAAAATGGGTGCAGCTATTTCGCTGATAGAACCGGGCCAGATACCGACACCAGAGTGAGGGTGGCCCTGTGAATGCTCCTCCCCCAAGGCAAAGAGAATCTGCATACCAATACAAATTCCAAATGTTGGACGTTCGCGCTCTAATCGCTTCTTGATAATGTTTGCCCCATCGATGGCGTTTAATCCCTGCATGCAGGCTGCAAATGCACCGACACCTGGGACGACCAGACCATCGGCCTCTACTGCGATGCGTGCATCAGATGTGACAACTACATCTAAACCACTCGTTGCAAATGCACGTTCGGCCGATCGTAGGTTGCCAGATCCATAATCAAGAATTGCGATCAAAGAGATCCCTTAGTTGAAGGAATTCCTGCCACTCGACCATCCAGTGATACTGCATCGCGAAGTGCGCGCGCTACAGCTTTGAACTGAGCTTCAAATACATGGTGGGCATTGCGTCCCTCAAGTACACGGATATGCAGTGCGATATGAGCCTCTGCAACGATTGATTCCCAGATGTGCTTGCCTAGAGTTGTATCGAAAGTTCCGATGAGCTCGACAATTTCAGGTTGGCGATGCACCAGGTATGGACGTCCAGATAAATCTACGGCGGCTTGGACTAGAACTTCATCGAGTGGAACCATGGAATCTCCAAAGCGACGGATGCCCGCCTTGTCTCCTAATGCCTCGCGCAGAGCTTGCCCAAATGCAAGAGATGTATCTTCAACACTATGGTGGGAGTCGACATCGATATCTCCCGTAGTTTTAACCCTTAAGTCAAAGCCGGAGTGCTTACCGAGCTGGGACATCATGTGATCAAAGAATGGAACACCGGTCGATACATCGATGACACCTTGGCCATCTAGGTTGAGTTCGACTAGAACATGTGACTCTTTAGTCTCTCGTTCGATTCGTGCAGTTCTCATGGTGCTCTCACTTTCTACAGGAGTTCGGTTAAAGCCTTTATAAATGCTTTATTTTCGGCCTCATTGCCGACGGTGACGCGAAGATAAGACGATAATCCCACATCTCTAATCAGAACACCCTTTTCAAGGAGCTGACTCCATAGTTGTGGCGCTGGCGCGCGAAAGCCAGTGAACAAGATGAAGTTGGCAGCACTTGGGCGAGTTGTTAAGCCAAGGCTATGCAACGAACTCACTAAAGCTTGGCGCGCACTAATCAATGCCGCGACGTTGCCCAACAGCTCTGCGCGATAGTCGAGGGCTACTAGGGCCGCGGCCTGTGTAAGGGCGCTCAAGTGATATGGCAACCGAACGAGCATCATTGCATCGATTACTCGTGGTTCGCCGATGAGATATCCAACGCGAGCCCCAGCAAATGCAAAGGCTTTACTCATAGTACGAATAACAAGAACGTGTGGATGTGACTCTACCAACGTGAGTGCGGATTTTTCCGATGAAAACTCGGCATATGCCTCATCGACTATCAGCAATCCTCCATGAGCGCTGACAGCGATGGCAAGTGCTGCAATATCATCAATAGAGATCGCATCTCCCGTTGGGTTATTAGGTGTTGTAATGAAAGTGAGTGTTGGCTTATGGGTGACAATCTCTTGAACAGCTAAATCTAGATTAAAAGAAAAATCTGGATTGCGCTCACCATTAATCCACGTAGTACCTACAACCTTTGCGATAAGAGGATGCATCGAGTACGAAGGTGTAAAACCGATCGCCGCCCCGCTACCAAAGGCTAGAAAAATAGATTGAATAATCTCATTACTGCCATTTGCTACCCAAATATTATTTGCACCGAAATGAGTGGCACTGCCCTCATTGAGATATGTCGCTAAAGCTGCACGAAGTTGTGTTGCATCGCGATCTGGGTAGCGATTGAGGCTCCCGGCAACGTATGCCACTGCATCTGTAATTGCACGCTGAAGTGCTAACGAAGGCGGATACGGATTCTCGTTGGTATTAAGTGCGGCCTCGGCAGGCACTTGCGGTGCACCATATGGAGATAGTGATTGCAACTCTTCGCGTAGTGGAAGCCAAGTTGGCCAACTCATGACAAGTTCTCCAAACGCGCAGACATAGCCTGACCATGAGCGGGTAAATCCTCGGCGGTAGCTAATGTAATGACGGTAGGAAGTATCTCTAAAAATGCAGCTTCATCGTATTCAATAAAATGTAGGCCACGCAGAAATGTTTGGACAGATAATCCACTGGAGTGACATGCGCATCCGCCTGTAGGTAGAACATGGTTGGATCCTGCCGAATAATCACCGAGAGATACTGGCGTGAAGCGACCAATAAATACTGCACCAGCATTTCTAATTTTTCCAGCATCGATCCGCGCATTAACAGTCTGTATCTCTAAATGCTCTGCAGCATAGGCGTTTACTACATCTATACCCTGCTCTATCGAGTCAACGATAGCGATAGCCGATTGGATTCCTGATAAGGCCTCACGAATGCGCTCTGAGTGTTTCGTTGCACCCACCCGAATAATTAGTTCGGCCCGTACGGCATCGGCCAGTTCCTGACTATCGGTAACAAGGATTGCAGCGGCAATGACATCATGTTCGGCCTGGCTAATCAGATCTGCTGCAACGTCTGCGGCAATCGCACTGTTATCGGCCAGTATTGCAATCTCTGTTGGGCCAGCCTCTGAATCGATTCCGATTACGCCTCGTAGTGCACGCTTTGCAGCGGCAACATAGATGTTTCCGGGACCTGTCACTAGATCACATTTTTCTGCCAAGCCATCCATACCATAGGCAAAGAGTGCAATTGCTTGGGCTCCTCCGACTGCAT
>Ga0208566_1001760_pt1 | contig 12153 bp, 11 predicted proteins | sample PL_2010_150m_FD_184159 | JGI IMG/M metagenome (GOLD analysis project Ga0208566, IMG submission 184159) | Freshwater microbial communities from Powell Lake, British Columbia, Canada to study Microbial Dark Matter (Phase II) - PL_2010_150m... | ecosystem: Environmental > Aquatic > Freshwater >...
GCCATGATGCGTAGCCGATGGAATCTCGCCTCGCTTTGGCTGTTTATCGCAATCGTCACTAAGCCGCTTGCGATGGTGATGGTGTTGATATGTGGAATGCCGATTACAGCTCTTCGACCAAGGCAATTGACATTGAACTTACGGCAACGCCTGATGCTAATGAAGTTGTGAGTGGAATAAGCGGCGCATCGGTTATGAATATCGAAAGCCTGGCATTTACCTCCGGCTCCGGTAATGATGTTATTTCGGTTGGAACAATGGCTTACGATGACAATATCCACACTAACAGCGGTAATGATACCATCAATGTCGGCACCGGCGGTTCGGATTATGTTGACGGTGGTAACGGTACCGATACAGGTGTATTCGACTGGTCGGCTTCGACTACCGATATCACCGTTAATCCGTATTACGATGATTATTCCGATAGCGAAGGCCGTTATGTTAATTTCGACAACGTGGAGCGCTTCAATATCGGTGGCGGCAGCGGCAATGACCATCTGGCCGGCGGTGTTTACGGCGACACCTTGCTCGGCGGTGCCGGACGCGATACGCTGGAAGGTACTGCAGGCGGCGATTCTATTGATGGCGGCGCCGGTGTGGATTTATGGCAGGCGGATTACAGTTCCAGTACGGCCGCGATTAAAATCGATCTGAGCGCTACGGATAATCAGGTTCTTGGCGGTATTAAAGGCGCTGCGGTAACTAACATCGAACGTTTGAGTTTTTCTTCAGGCTCCGGCGATGACAATCTATCGGTAGGCGCTTCAGCTTATGACGACTGGGTTTCAAGCGGCAGCGGCGATGACGTGGTTAATGTAGGCACCGGTGGGCATGATTATGTCAACGGCGGCGATGGCATCGATGCAGGGGCGTTCGACTGGTCTGCTTCGACTACCGATATCAGCGTGAATCCGTACTATGATGACTATTCCGATAGTGAAGGCCGCACCGTCAATTTCGATAATGTAGAGAGCTTCAATATCATCGGCGGCAGCGGCAACGATCATTTGGCCGGTGATTCGTGGAACGATACGCTGACAGGCGGTGCCGGCGACGACTATCTGGAAAGCGGCAGTCTGCGCGCCGACGTGGAATCATCTAATGCGGATGTTATTGATGGCGGCAAAGGCGTCGACTTGTGGTATGCGGATTTTTCCCAAAGCACAGAGTCGATCAATATCCTGCTTTCCGGTAAACCTAATGTTAACGCTGTATTGGCCGGAATTAACGATGGTGCTGCCACAGCCGTAGTTAAGAATGTCGAGCACCTGAATTTTACCGCAGGTTCCGGCAACGACATTATTTCCAGCGGCGCATTCGCCTACGATGACAATATTCACGGCGGTGACGGTGATGACGAAATTAACGTCGGCACAGGCGGCAGCGATTATGCCGACGGCGGCTCCGGTATTGATATCGGCAGTTTTGACTGGTCGACTTCGACCACCAGCATCAGTGTCAATCCGTATTACGACGATTATTCCGACTTGCAGGGCCATTACGTCAACTTCGACAACATCGAACGTTTCGATTTGACCGGCGGTGCAGGCAACGACTATCTGGCCGGCGATGCTTATTCGGACACGTTGACAGGTGGCGCCGGTGACGATGAACTGGATGCTTTCGGCGGCAATGATACGTTAACGGGCGGCATCGGCGCCGATATATTTGATGTCAGAGCGGGCAACGGCAACGATGTCATTACCGATTTTGCGGCAGGGCAGGGCTTGGGAGATTTGATTCACTTTGTTAACAATCCTTTCGACACGATGAGTTTTGCCGTAATTCAGCAACACATGAGCAAAGACGGCGCCGATACGGTATTGACGCTATCCGATGCCGATTCTATCCGTTTCGTCGGTGTCAGCGTCAATGCGTTTGCCGCCGATGATTTTATGTGGGCATAAGCGCAACGCAATCGGGATTGCTTGACGCCTTATTTATCGTCTGATATTCAAGACGCGATTTACACTTCCACGCTTCAGTGTTGAAAAACACTGGGGCGTGGTTCAGTTGCTCTATATCCATTGGTATTCGTGTTGTCAGTCGGGTTGTTCAAACGTCAATTTTCTGCCGACTATTCCTGCATAAAACACCATGATCTTCAACGGCGTTGTGCCGACATTACGGCCGTTATGCGGCGTATCAAAGACTTCGACGAGCGGATCGCCGGCCTCAAGATGTTTCATCCTGCCGTCTTTCAGCATCACTTCCAGCGTCCCTTCCAGAATGTAAGCAAATGACGGCACGGGATGCAGATGCCAGCCGGTTTCTTTACCGGGCGCAATCTCGACAATCAGCCCGGTTATTTCCGGCTGCCCGACCGGATAAACAATCTGTTTGCCGTCCCAGCTGGTAGTGGTTTTGAGCAGTTGAGTGACTTTGGGTTTGTCGCTATCCAGTGCCGCTGCACTTAATGGAAACCACAATGTTAAAACAATAAGGATGAGGCGCATTTTTTGATATCCTAAAATAAAAAGGTGACAATCGCTTTTAAACGGCCGCTGGTTATCACGGGAATAGCCAGCATGGTACTTAAATTATCCAGCTCGGGATTGTAATCGGATTCATGGCCGCCGGTAATAACCGGCATGCCTGTCAGCCAGACGCGGCCCAGCGCACCTTCGCCTTTATTAACGCTAATGGTTTCGAACAGCTGCGCGAGTTCATTACTGTTTTTGCTGTAACCCTGACGGCAAATAAGCTGTTTGCCCTGCTGGTCGGGAATCCATATTTGTATGCGCTTGGCGATAGGTGTCGCTTTCGCCGACAAAAACGTCATGATGTAGGTTTGCTCTGTATTGTCGGAAATAGGAATGCCGAGGCAGGTGCTTATACCCGCCCGTTGCGCTTCAATGCCTCTGGCAAACACATCAGGTTGGCCAATGTCTTCTATCAGCACCGGCATGCCCGATTGCCAGACCATACCGGGTATGCCTTGGCCCTTGGGCATATTGATTTGCCTGGAAAGCTGTTCAAAATGGTGCAGGGTGCCGTAATAGCCGTCGACAACGCGGAGCGTATCCCCGGCGTTGTTGCTCCATACTTCGATGGCGCCGGCATGTTCTTCGTCATCGCCGCACAAAAACATCACCACGGCCAGCAGAAAATCACCTGAAAAAACGGGAATGGCAATACCGCAGGTTAAGCCGGCTTTTTTCGCGGCGGCGGTTCGCTTAAAGTAGGAATGTTCAAATTCCGTCAGCATAATCGGGTGGCCTTGCGCCCAGGCTTTGCCCGGCAAGCCTTCATTGTAGGCAAACCGCTGCTGTTCGCTGGCGGCTTTAAACTCGGTTAATGCGCCATATAAACCGGAGCCGAATTCCAATTGGGTGCGTTCTTTGTCTGGAATCCATATTTCAGTAACCTTGATAAACGTTTTCATATTCATGGTGTTTGTGTAACTTATTTTAGCAATTCGGCCATTGCGATGACATTTTTGGCCATTTCACCCAATGTAATATTCCTGTCCATCGCCAGTTTTCTAAGCGTGTGATAAGCCTCGTTTTCGGTAAAATTCCGGGTCTTGATTAAAATGGCTTTGGCGCGATCGATTTGTTTACGATCTTCCAGTTGGATGCGGGCTTCTTCCAGCGCATTTTTGAGCAATTGCTGTTGTTTGAACCGGGCGATAGCGACGTGAATAATGCTGGGGAGGCGTTTATAGGCAAGGCCATCGACGATAAAGGCGCTGACTTCGGCTTTAATCGCCCGGTTAATGGTGTCGATATTGTCGTCGGCGGCAAGCATTACCACCGGTAACGGCAATTGTTGATTGAGCTTGTAGAGATCGGACAGTATTGTTTCAGAAGGCGTATCCAGATTAAAAATAACGACATCGGGTTTTATTTCCTTGATCAATGCTAAAAACAAGGCGCTGTGCTGCGCCTTTAGACATTTAAAACCATAGTCATTAAGGTTGTTTTCCAGTAACGTATTATCAATGTCGCTTTCAATCAATAACACATTAAGCATATTCGTGACGGCATCGGTAAAAATCTCAACAGGATAAGTCGGTTTGTTTAAAGGCGTTGGTGCACCAACGGTGGAGCATTTGGATTATCATGAGTCATGAAGCAATTGCCATGCCAGTGGATTTAAGGCTTCTGTATCCCGGTTTTTATATTAAAGAGAGCGACCATGATAGGGATATTGCGCCTATATCGCACCGGTTTAGTGCGAGTAACCTTTAGATTATGGCTCAACGCAACGCCAACCGTTATTTTATCAGACATACTGCATGGGCATAAAAAATGCTTCAATTCCGGTTAGATGCGTTTGCCATGGGTGTCTATGGCATAGGCCGGGTCGTTTGAGTCGCTAACCTTGCGTAACGGCCATCATTGTTGTTTGAAGTCCGCAGCACTGTTTTTTCTCTATACGTGTGTCGCAATATTGAGCGGATACCGTTAACAGCGGCAATAGTGACGTAACCCGGAAGGGTTATACTTGTGCCCGATATTTAAACCGCAGCAACTTACGTTCAGAATTTATTGATTTTTCAACACTTCACGCCCACAGGTGGCTTATGACTCTCAAATACACACCCTTAAAAGATCACGATACGCCTATCAAAGTATTATTTACCGGTTATCTCTGCACCGTAGGGATAGGGTATTTTTTTGCGCTGATGCAGATATTGTTCACGCACGGCATGGCGGACGGTAAATTCGGCCTGTCTGTTGATGACATTGTTTACAGTTATTACGGCAACCGTTCCGGTACGGTGCTGGAAACAAAGCTTAATGGTTCGATGAAGGACAATGCATCTGCGCAGGAACGTTTTGACATCATCAAATGGGTCAGGGATGGTGCGGATATCGATGATTATAAAGATAACGGCATAGACAAAATTATCGAGGCGCGATGTGTGATGTGCCATAACGAAAGCGCTTCCGGCATTCCCAACTTCAAGAAATTTGAGCCGTTGAAAGCATTAACAGCCCAGGATGAAGGCGCTACTTTTGCATCGTTAACACGCGTTTCGCATATTCATTTATTTGGCATCAGTTTTATCTTCATGTTTGTCGGCCTGATTTTCAGTTTTGCCGAAACGCCGACAAATCAGTATAAGTGCATCGCTATCGGTATGCCTTACGGGTTTCTTATTGCCGACATCCTGTCGTGGTGGCTGACCAAAATCCACCCGATGTTTGCATGGTTGGTTATTTTTGCCGGTATGGGCATGGGCGTTTCCTTTATGTTTATGTGGGTAACGTCCATTCTGGAAATGTGGTTGTTTAAACCTGTTTTTGTCGATGGCATCGGGGCGCGTTACGTGCAATGGCGCGACAGTCCGGAGGCATCGGCGGTAGACAGGTTATTGCTGGCTATTAAAGCACTTGCAGCCCAGGTTAAACCGGCCGCCGCTTTTGTAACCGAGCTGTGGTTGACTCGCGCTTGGCCGGTTGTTAAGAGCTTGTTTAAAAAAGCGGACTCATCCAAGTAAGTTTTGACCTTTCTCGTGCGCCGTGCGCACCTCATGCGCAGGCACCTGTATCTACGGCTATAGGCGTTATACCGGTTTGTATCCGGTATAACGCGCTTATATCAAGACTGACTGTTCAGGTAGTCTTCATAATTCCCGGTAAAATCAATAATGCCGTTAGGCGTTAACTCAATAATCCGCGTCGCCAGTGATGAGACGAATTCGCGGTCATGACTGACAAAGATCAATGTACCCGGATAATTTTCCAGTGCGGAATTCAGCGATTCTATCGATTCCATATCGAGATGGTTGGTCGGTTCATCCATAACCAGGATGTTGTTTTTTTGCAGAATCAATTTGCCGAACAGCATCCGTCCTTTTTCCCCGCCGGACAGCACTTTGACGGGTTTGTTGATTTCATCCTGCGAAAACAGCAAGCGCCCCAATGTGCCGCGTATGGTTTGATCGTCATCCGTTTCCTTACGCCATTGCCCCATCCAGTTAATCAGTGTCAGGTCTTCGGCAAAGTCTTCAGCGTTGTCTTGTGGGAAATAGCCGACTTCGGCATTTTCCGACCATTTGACGGTACCGGTATCGGGTGTTAAATCGCTGATCAGCGTCTTCAGTAAAGTCGATTTGCCTATGCCGTTGGGACCTATCACCGCGACACGTTCACCGACGGCAATCATCAGGTTCAGGTTCTCGAATAAGGGTTTTTCAGTATAGCCTTTGCTTAAACCTTCGACTTCCAACGCCAGACGGTGCAGTTTTTTCGTCTGGTCGAAGCGGATAAACGGATTGACGCGGCTCGACGGCTTGACTTCATCCAGCTTGATTTTTTCCAGTTGCCGCGCGCGCGATGTTGCCTGTTTGGCTTTGGAGGCATTGGCGGAAAAGCGGCTGACGAAGGTTTGCAGTTCGGCAATCTGGGCTTTTTTCTTCGCGTTTCCAGACAGCAGGCGTTCACGCACTTCCGTCACGGCAATCATGTAATCGTCATAATTGCCCGGATAAACGCGCAATTCGCCGTAATCCAGGTCGGCCATGTGCGTACAAACGCTGTTTAAGAAGTGCCGGTCATGCGAGATGATGATCATCGTGCAGTTGCGTTCGTTGAGTATGTCTTCCAGCCAGCGTATCGTGTTGATGTCAAGGTTGTTGGTCGGCTCATCGAGCAGCATGATGTCGGGATTGGCAAACAACACCTGCGCCAGCAAGACGCGCAGTTTCCAGCCCGGTGCCACGGCGCTCATCAGGCCGTCATGCTGTTCCAGCGGAATATCCAGGCCCAATAATATTTCACCGGCGCGTGATTCGGCGGTATAGCCGTCCAGTTCGGCGAACTCGACTTCCAGTTCGGCAACCTGCATGCCTTCATCTTCGGACATATCCGGCAGCGAGTAAATGCGGTCACGCTCCTGTTTGACGGCCCAGAGTTCTTTATGGCCCATGATGACGGTATCGATAACGCTGAATTCTTCAAAAGCAAACTGATCCTGGCGCAGCGTACCCAGGCGTTCATTGGGGCTGACGCTGACATTGCCGGCCGAAGGCTCCAGCTCGCCGCTCAATATTTTCATTAAGGTCGATTTGCCGCAGCCGTTCGCGCCGATCAGTCCGTAACGGTTGCCGTCGCCGAATTTGACGGAGATATTTTCAAACAGGGGCTTGGCCCCAAACTGCATCGTGGTATTAGCTGTAGAAATCAAGGTAATGTTCCATTAGTTTTGCGGCGTAGAAACAGGTCTTTTACGCCAAGGTAAATTTAAAAAACGATTAGAGAGTGCGAGAGAGACTCTTTGGTTCCCGCGCTGGCGAAGAAGCAGGAAAGCCCGTTGGTAGTCATCGGGCATTTTATCAGATTTAATGCAATGCGTTTTACAACAGCAGCTTATCGTCAATCGCGATAAAACGATCGCTGGCATGGATCAGTGACGGTGCCGTCAATGCGGGTACGCCATACACTTCCGTTGTTACGGCGTAAGCCTGGCGGATTTTAGCCAGCAGCACATCGAAATCGCCGTCTCCCGACAGCAGAACGATGACATCCGCCTTGGGCGCGTAGTCGATCACATCCAGCGTAATGCCGACATCCCAGTCGCCTTTTGCCGAACCATCGCTACGCTGGATGAACGGTTTCAGCTTAACATCAAAACCGATGGTTCTGAGCACCTGTTGAAATTTTTTTTGTTTGCTGTCGCCTTTATCGATCGCATAGGCAAATGCAGCGACGACTTCCCTGTTAGCCGTTGCGGCCGACCAGAAGGCGCTGTAGTTAAACTGCCGCTGAAAACTGTGCCGGGTGGTGTAATAAATATTCTGTACATCGGCAAAGATTGCGACTTTTTCCATCGCTTATTTAATGAACGAGCAGCAGTAATCGGTAACGGTGTTGATTTTTACCGTAAATTGGGCGTTAGCGGGGACATCAAACGATTCGCCGCCTTTAATAGCTTGCCATTGTTCGCTGCCGGGCAATAAAACCTCAAGATCGCCGTCGATAATTTCCATCAGCTCTTTGTCCACAGTGTTGAAGGTATATTCGCCCGGCAACATAAAGCCCAGGGTTTTTAACGAGCCGTCGGCGAAACGAAGGGTGCGGCTGCTGACATTGCCGCCGAAATAGACATTGGCTTTTTTGACGACGGATACGTTATTAAATTCTGACATGAGGTGTCCTTCTATAGACTGTAGAAAAAGGGAGCGCAATGATAGCAGATTGTCCGATGCTTGTTGGAATTTGAATAGGCAGCGAATAGCAGATTTAGATTGACATAGCTTAATTATTAAATAATAATTATTCTCATTAAAAATATATCTATCTGTTTTTCATTAATAAAATTTTAGAGGATATTCGCCATGCCCCAAAAGCCGGCCCTTTTCATCGTTCTGCTGTGTCTCAGTTTTACCGCCCATGCCCAAAAAACGCTTAACCCGGAGCAGCAATTGGGCAGGCTTTTATATAAGGATAAAAACCTGTCAACTAACAGAAACCAGGCTTGTGAAACCTGTCATGCGCTGAAAGGAATAGCGCAGGAACGTACTGCAAATCGATTATCGCCCGCTTTTGTCGACCCGCAAAACAGCAAAAAAGGTAGGTCTGTCTCTTTGGGTTCGATTCCGTATGCAACCGGAACATTAAATGCGCCTAGCGCGGGTTACGCTGCATTTAGCCCGCCATTCCACTGGGATGATGCAGAAGGGCTTTATGTAGGCGGGCAGTTCTGGAACGGACGCGCCGTCGATTTAGCCGAGCAGGCTAAAAAACCTCTCTTGAATCCCGTCGAAATGGCGATGCCTAACGAATGGGCGGTAGTTAGCCGGGTAAAGGAAAATGAAAAATATGTCAAAATGTTTTCGGACATTTACCGGCTTGATTTGAATACGGTACCGCATATCAAAGACGCTCTTTTCCGGCAACAAGCTCCCGAAGCGGTAAGCGATATTTATCGGCACATCGCGCAGGCAATCGCTGAATTTGAAAAAAGTGCCGTTTTCAATAAATTCAACTCGAAATTTGATTACGTTATGGCCGGCATGACGAAATTTACGCCGATTGAAGAGCGAGGCATGGCGCTCTTTAATGATGAAAACAAAGGCAATTGTGCTGCTTGCCACCCCAGCCAAAGCAGCACGGACGAAAATGGAAAAACAGTACCGCCGTTATTTACAGATTTTACCTACGATAATATCGGCTCACCGCGTAATCTGAAAATCCCCGGTAATCCCGAACCTGACCCCGGTCTTGGCGGGCGGCCCGACATCAGAGCGCTTGACCTCAATGGGGATGAATTGGGCAAGCACAAGGTCATGTCGCTGAGAAACATCGCGATCACGCCGCCCTACGGTCATAACGGCGTTTTTGCGACGCTGGAACACATTACGCACTTTTACAATACCCGCGATACTTTAGGCTTTGTGCCCGATAACTTGAGTCCGGGCTTCGGAATTTCCGGCTGGCCGGCCCCTGAAGTCGCGAGGAATGTTAATCATGACGAGCTGGGCAATTTGGGCTTGACGGCCGCTGAAGAGAAGGCCATCGTCGCGTTTATGAAAACCCTGACGGACGATTATCCTGAGTGGGGCAACGATCCCTTGGTTCCACCGGGAACGCCGTCTCCTTTTGCAGTCGATATTCAGTAAAAGCGCTGCCGGGCGGGATGCGGTTATTTATATCGCCCCGCCGGTTTTGCAAATCACAAACAATCTCGGTGCCTCCGCATTGCTTTCATCGCTGTAAACGGCCTGAACATTAAATTGCCCGGCATCGAGTTGTCCGCACCCGTTTTTTACCTGCTCTGTTTCCTTGTAGCCGCCTTGATGGCCGGGATAGGCGATAACGGTGATGACGCCGCCCGTTGCCAGAATCCGGCTTGCGTCAGTTAACGCCGCCAATGTTGAATCGGTCGTGGTGATAATACGTTTATCGCCGCCCGGTAAATAGCCGAGATTGAACATACAGGCGCGGATCTTGCCGTGCAGATGCACGGGGATTTTTGCCGACATATCGGCATGGCCGGCATGAATCAATGTTACGCGGGCTTGCATGCCCAGTTTCGCCGATGTTGCCGCTATCGCGTCCTGTTGGCTGTCAAAGCCGTAAACCCAGCCTGACGGACCGACTTGTCCGGCCAGGAACGCCGTATCATGACCGTTGCCGACGGTCGCATCGACGGCAATATCACCGACGCGTAGCGTATTGCCGATGAGCTCATGCGCCGGCTTAAGCAGCGAAATGCGTTGCATAATAGCGTTGAATGTCAGCGGGTATGGGGGCGCCGTTCAATAATGCATCTGCGAATTGCCGGCTGTACCACGGTATCTGCAAGCTGCCCTTGGCGCCGAAACCATTAAAAACGGCAAGCGCTTTATGGCGGGGGTGGATGCCGATAAACGGTTGTTTGTCCAGCGTACAAGGGCGGATATTGGCTTGATGTTTGATGCAGTTCGCCTGCGCCAATTCGGCGTTAACCGCCTCCAGCGCATTTAACAGCGCGGTTTTGGCCTGTTCGGTAATGTGGGTATCCAGATGATCATGATCGAAAGTCGCGCCGATACGTATATGCCGGTTAGCTAACGGAATCAGCCAGTTGCCGTAATTCAGCATCGTATCGGGTATGTCGGCCTGATGCTCCAGCGTTAAAATCTCGCCTTTCGCCAGTTGAAACGGCAGCCACGAAAACCACGGATTTTGCGCGGCGCGGTAGCCTTCGCAGAAAATAATCCGTGTCGGCCTTAGGTCCCGCCAGCTCAAGACGGGCGCAAACCGGATATCGCCGGCATTAAAATCGGCCTGCCTGTAACATGTCCGCGCGCTGAAAAAGTCTTTTAAACAGCTTAATAACGGTCGGGTTAACAAGTAGCCGGTTTGTTGTTGTTCCAGGAAACCAAAGGGCGCGCAAAAATGCCCGGTTTTTTCCCCAGGATTATGGAGCTTGCCCAAATAAGCGCGGTAAGCCGGCTCCAGCAGCCGTTTTTGAGCATTTTTGTATTCCGCTTCACTGCGAAACAGTCGCAACATCGGTTTTTCCAGATAAAAATCCTGCCGGAAAAATTCGGCTAACTGCGTGTAGCACTGTTTTGCGGCAGGCAGTAAATAGTCGGTATCGGTTGATTTTACGAAACGCATGCCGGTAACGGGATTAACCAGCCCTGCGGCTACCTGTGAGGCGTTTTCGTTGCCGTTGTCGACAATAGCGACATTGCATCCCCGGCCTATCAGCTCCCATGCCAGCAAGCTTCCGGCCAGTCCCTGGCCGATGATTAAAAAGTCAATATTCATCTTGGAGGTGTGTTGTTATGCTATAGAGACGTGTTAATCGGCTAAAGGATAATGATAGATGAAAGCAATGGTATTGGAAAAACTCTGTGAGCTTAACGAAAATCATGCGCCCTTGGTGCTTAGAGAGCTGCCGGTTCCCGTTCCGCATGAAAATGAACTTTTGCTGAAAGTGTCATGCTGTGGCGTTTGCCACACCGAGCTGGATGAAATCGAGGGACGGACACAGCCCGCGCGCCTACCGGTTATTCCTGGACACCAGGTGGTAGGTCGGGTCGACGCTATCGGCAGCAAAGTAAGCACCATTAAAATAGGGGACAGGGTAGGCGTTGCGTGGATATTTTCCGCTTGCGGCGAATGCCGGTTTTGCATGGCAGGCAATGAAAATCTGTGCCGTGCTTTCGAAGCAACAGGCCGTGATGCCGATGGCGGCTATGCGCAGTATATGACCGTTGCAGAAGATTTCGCCTATCCGATACCGGCAAGCATGTCTGATGTTCAGGCTGCCCCTTTGCTTTGCGCTGGTGCAATCGGTTACCGCTCATTACGTCTGGCCAATCTGAGAGACGGGCAGCGTTTGGGCTTGACCGGTTTTGGCGCTTCAGGCCATCTGGTTTTAAAGATGGTAAAACACAAATACCCGAATACCGGGATTTATGTTTTTGCCAGAAGCCTGGCCGAAAGGGTGTTTGCCGGGGAGCTGGGCGCGGTTTGGTCCGGCGACACGTTCGATCAGGCGCCGCATAAGCTGGATAGCATTATCGATACGACGCCGGCATGGGAGCCCGTCGTTGCCGCATTGGCGAACCTGGAATCCGGCGGCAGGCTGGTGATTAATGCGATACGCAAGGAAGGCGACAAGCGCTGCCTGCTGGATTTGGATTATCCGCTGCATCTGTGGCAAGAGAAGGAAATCAAGAGTGTCGCCAATATTACCAGGGCC
>Ga0208566_1001763_pt1 | contig 12147 bp, 7 predicted proteins | sample PL_2010_150m_FD_184159 | JGI IMG/M metagenome (GOLD analysis project Ga0208566, IMG submission 184159) | Freshwater microbial communities from Powell Lake, British Columbia, Canada to study Microbial Dark Matter (Phase II) - PL_2010_150m... | ecosystem: Environmental > Aquatic > Freshwater > Lake...
CCAGATGCCCTCGTGTCCGTCGGCGAAACCGAACGAGGTCGAGATTAAGTGGCGGTTGGGGTCCAACTCGCGCAGCATGCCGGCCATCTCGACGTGCCAGCGCGCGATTTCGGGAACGAGCTTGTCCCAACCCGGGAAGCAGTTCAGTTCGTTCCACAGCTCCCAGCAAAAGATGTTCAGGTCCCAGCCCCAGCGCGCGACGATGTAGCGCAGCCGCTGGCGAATCAACCGGTGGCCTTCTTCAGTCGTGTAGAACTCCACCGGCTCCTTGAGAGGCCCGCCGTTCGCGACGTTGTGCGGACAGTTCTCCCACGGCTTCGAGGTCAGCTTGCCGAGCCAATGGTGCTCCCTCTGATACGGCTCCGGCGAGTCGCACGTGAAAAACACCCGCACACCGCTGCGCCGCGCGAGGTCGAGCACGTGGTCCATCCGCCACGCGTTGGCCAGATCGTAACGACCCGCGCCACTGCCCTTGTGTTCGATGCTCAAGACGTTGTTCCATTGCAACCAGATGCGTGCAAGGTTCATCCCCGCCTTGCCCGCGGCAGGCAGCCACTGGTCGAAGTCATAGGTGCCGCGCTGGCTGGCCCACGCGATGTTCTCGCCGATGGGAAAGAACGGAGTCCCGTCGTCATGGCGGAAATAATCCGCGCCTTTCGCGCGCCGGATGCAGCCGTGCGATTTCGACGGCGTGACCGAGAACGCCACCGGGGCTGATTGGCCGACGCCTGTCCGGTCGCGCGCCTTGATCACGACGCGCCATCGGCCCGTCGCCGTGGGTGCGAACCGCACTTTCCAGAACGGCTCGCCCGTTTTCTCAACGACTTCCGCTCCCTTCTCTGTCAGCCGGCGCCGGCAGTCCTGATAGAGAAAGCCGGACATCACAACACGCTTCCCGTCCGGCCGTGTAAAATGACCGTCCACTTCGATCTCGCGTGGGTCAAACGCGTTGTCGAAGGCGCCACTCAAACGAAACGAAATTTCGACGCGCTCGCAACGTAACACCGACTTGGCGCTCAAAGAGACGTCTCGAATGACCGGCTCGGCGAAAGCCGCGCCGCACACCAACAGGATCGTTGCGAGGCTGCCGCCGATGAGTCGTGGCACATTCATAATTGTGATCGTTGAGGTTTCGATTCGGCCGGCAGCCAGAACTGGATGCCGGGAGCGTTGCGGAAATGCCAGTCGAAGCCGCCGGCAATGGAGTCGGGCAACGCCTTGCCAAGATAGGCGAGCGACAGCGTGCGGAACCACGTCGGGAACATGCCGCTCGCGTCCTTGCCGGCAGTCATGAGCGGATGGCCGTAGGAGAACGCCGTGCCGCGCACCCAGCCGAAACCACCATCGTCGTTCTGCATCGCCAGCACGTGCGGTTCCGCCCGGCGCAGGGCAGCGAGGATGTCGTCGCGCCGGGGCGCGCCCGGCGACAGCAGCCGCGCAAGCGGGTCAATGGAATCAATGTCCTCGCACGCGCTGCTGGCCGGCCCGTGCACGCCGCAACCAAACCCGCCATCCGCCTGTTGCGTGCGCAAGACGTGCGCCACTGCCACTTTGGCATGAGGGATCGGCACGCGGTCGTAGAAGAACAGCAGCCAGAAGTGATACGCACCCATCACGGCCCGCGAGAGGCCCTTCGCCTTCTTCACGTCAATGCTGCCCCACAGTCCCGTGTCCGGGTTCATGTGTTGCCGTGCGAGCCAGTCGAGCATCAGGCGCATCGCCGTAGCGGCACGCGGCTCCTTTTGAAAGTCCCGCGCATACTGCAAAAGCGTGCCGATGTTCAGCACCTCGTTGCCCACGAAGTCCACCTTGCTCCAGTCGCGCGCCTCCAGCCACGCAGTGAGTTTCGCCTTGTCGTAGAACGGTTCCAACATCCGCAGCGGCTTCGCCGCGACCGCGCCCAGACAGGTCAACGCCGTGAGCACATGACACGAGAGATGCCGCCGGCCGCACCATTCCGGATCTTCCTTATACCAGCCTTCGCCAAAGATGCGCGGGTCGCGATACAACCCGTCGTCGTCTTGGTGCGATTGCAGATACGCCACCCACTCGCGACGCTCGGCGCGGGTGAGCGAGTCGAGGTTGCGGTAGAGCTTGCGCGTCATGGCGGCGTAAGTGGAACTGTAGAGCGTCGGCTCCGCCATGCCGACCGCATAGCGATAGCGCCCGAACGGCCCGTCGCGAAACCTCATGCTCTCGACATATCGAAGCGTCGCGGCGCGGACCTGCTGGATGGTTTTCGTCTGCGCGCTGCGGACCGGCAGCGCGCGTAAGAACAGGCCCGAAGCAGCAATTCTCAGGATGTCGCGTCTCGAAATCATGGCTTCAGTTCCACTGCCGCGCGACTACATAGCACGAGCGGCGAGTCGGCCAATGGAAGATTCTCGAACTTGTTTTGCCCGGGCTGCGTCTCGCGCGGCAGCGCGTAAACGTTGCCGTCAAGCAAATCCACCAGCACCGGCTGCGCGATGGTGGCGCCGGGCAAGGTCACCGTGACGCGCGCGGGCCGGAATTTCGTTTCCATCGGCACGCCTAGCCAATAGACCAACGCCGGCTGGCCGTCGGGCTTGTGCTTCAACAGGCACGTTTTGATCGTCTCCAGCTTCGGTGCCGGCTGCGAACCGTTGGCGGTGATCTCAAAGGCGGCCGGCGGCGCAGCGGGCGCGAGTTCAAAGCGGTTGTCCAGCAGACTCGACAGATGCGCGAAGGCGTCGCCGGCGGGCTTGCGCTCCCACGAACCGTGCCGGTAAAGCCCCTTGCGGTTGATGCCCATCTTGCCCTTGTCCGAGCCGGCTTCGAGTTGCGCCGGATAATCGTGGAGCACGAAGTAAATCGAAACCGGCATTCCCAGCCGCGCGTCGCTCAGCAGCCGGCGCAGAAGCCATTTGGCGTGCTTGGTTTCATCCCAAGGCCCGCCGAATCCCCAGCCGCCAGTGTCCGCGCTCGATGGAAACCCGCACTCACTCTGCCAGAGCATCGGCGATTTTCCGCGAGCGCGAAGAAGTTCCTGAACGGCCCGGATGGCCTTGTCGCGCGCCTCCGGCAACTCGCCGTAAGGATGCACCGACCAGTGATCAAAACTCCGCGCGCCCTCGCTCGCCAGAAATTTCTCCAGATAATCCAGCGGCACATTAGCGGTGGAGCCGGCGAGAATTACGGCGTCCGGTTGCGCGCGCTTGATGATGGCCGCCACTTCTTTGACCATGCGGCCGTATTGCTGGACCGTGGTCGGCGTCGCCCAGAACCATTCGCCGTTCGGCTCGTTCCAGATTTCCCAGACTTTCACGTGCGCCCGGTAACGGCGCACCATCGTCTCCACGAAGCGATGCCACGCCTGCCGGACAGCGGGATCGTCGAGCAACTTGGCGGCGTCGGCCAGCGGCCGGTTGTTCGCGTCCGGCGCGGCCTGCATGTAGAGCCGGTTGCCGCCGTAAATCTGGATGATCGGAGCGATCTTGCGCCTGACCAAGCCGTTGACCACATCGTCCAACCGGTGCGCTGGCGTATTCCAATCATACTTCCCCTTCTGCTGCTCGATGCGATTCCAGTCCGGCACCAGCAACGCCCATTTCGCGCCGACGGCGCTGAGATGATCCAGCCGCTGCTCTACGCTGAGCGGATGCTCGTCCGCGATCCAGCAACACGACACACCCCACCGCGACCCGCCGATATCCTGCGAGCTTCGCACACGCAACTGGCCGAGACATTGCAGCCCTGATTCGCTCGCCGGTCTCCCGGCTCCAACCGCCATGCTGGCAACCACGCTCGCTAAGAAGATTAGATTGAACTGGCTCATGACGGTTTCGATCTGCAGGTTAACGCCGCTTCTTGGCTTTCATGTAGAGGGCGGGGAGTTGGTCGGCGCGCACGGCGACGTAATCGGGACCGAGCGCCTTTTCGATCTCCACAAGCACGCGCATGTCCACCATCCAGTTCGTCAGCGAGACATGAAGAAATGCGGGACGTTTGGCGGGAGTGAATTGCCGGATGTCCCGGACAACGTCCGCGACGGTGCGTTTGAGCTTCTCCGGCGTGTCGAGCGGGCCGCCTCCTCTCACGACAGCACGAAAGAGCGGCACGCCGTTGATCTCGCTGGCCGCGTTCTCGGCGGTGGTGCTCTCGAATCGGTGGTAGTTGCCGTAGATCGCCTTGATGCCCGGCAGTTTCGTGAAGCGCGCCATCGTGGCCGGCGGCATCTGCTTGAACGCCTCGAAGGTGGTCAGGAGCGAGAGGTCCATCAGTTTGAAATATCGCCGGGAAAGCTCCATGAAGTGATTCCACACCACTTCCTGTTCCGCTGTGGGGAGCATCACCGCGTAGTCCACTTCGCGGATGTAGCCGATGCCGGTCAGGGCATTGACGAAGACGTCGTTGGGCGTGGCACGCCGGTAGAAGTAATCAATGATGTCCGGGATCAGGTCGTGAGTGCATGGGCCGAGCTGCCAGCCCACGGGCACCTTGCCGTGGTCCGGCTGGTTCCAGAGGTCGCGATAGACCTGTCGCCAGAAATTCGGCCCGTCGCCGTCGGTGCGCGTGAACGTGTAATAGACCTTGTCGGCCAGCGGCGGCAGCGCGACGGTCCGCTGCCGGAAATTCGCCGATGTGCCCGAATGAACCGAGAGGTTGCTCACGCCGCGCGCGTAGCCGTCATACGCCGAACAAAGCTCGAACTTGGCGTATTGGCTGATCAGGTCCATGCCCGAATACGGCCCGTTCTCCCCGCAACCATCCCGGCCGGGCCGGCCCTTGTCCCACCAGCCGAAGCAGGGGATGTTCGAGGGAAGTTTCCGGAGCAGTTCGCGGGCGAATTCCTCTTCTGCCGCCCACGAAACGGTCCGGCTGCGCTCCGCGTCCGTCGGGTGCGAGATCCAGAACAGCGGTATCGCGAACTCGACGAGGTAGTCGCGAAGTTCGGTCTGGTCGGGATCAACGTGGGCGCACGCGCGGCGGAACATCCGCGCGCCGTAGGTCGAGTAGAACCAGCGGTAAGCCTCGACGTCCTTCTTCCATTTCCCGCGCAGGTCCATCGCCACTTTCAGGCCGCCGAACTCCTTCAACAGAGGCGGCGTCACCGGCAGCCAGCCCTCGACTGCGGCCAGCATCGTTGCCACGTTGACGCTGCCGGGCAGGTTCGGATCGGTGACCACCAAGCCCTTCACGACGGAGAGAAACTGCGCATAGATTTCCTTCGGTCCGACCCAGCGGACTTCCTTCACATCACCGCGCTCGCACAGCCAATCGAGCCACATTTCGTCGAAGCGGTCATACGCGAGGAATATCCGCGGCTGCTTTCGGTTGACAAGACCCTGTAGGCACGACAGCGGCAGCCGCTCCTCGGAGTCCTTGCCGAGGTCTTGAATCCGCACGGCCCACATCGTCTTCGCAGGCGGCGACGATTTGGGGCACACGGCCTGATCGGATGATTGCAGCACGCCCGGCAACATCAGCAAGCACAGCGCGGCGATGAACGTTCGTTGTTTGCAATTCATGGTTGGTCTCCTAGGCGGATTGACGATCGGGTCTCAACAACCGCAGGCTCGGACCGCACAGGCTCGCCCATTGGCTGATTTCGTCGGCGACGTGGCCGTAGCCGGCCATCCAGTGGTGGCCGATGCCCTCGGCGAAAATCCATTCGATGAGCCGCGGCGTGGGCTGCGGGAAACGCACGCGCAGCGGGTTGCCGGGAAAAACCATCGTCGTCGGCACCGCCTCGCCTTCGAGCAACGCCAACTGATAGCCGTCGCCACGCGGCAACAGGCTCACCAGCGTTACCGGGCCGGGCTTGGCGGGGAAGAGCGCGCACACGCCCTGGTCCATCAGCCGCACCGGGCTGAGCGTGATGTCGCGGGGCCGTTCGGCGAGACTGAACGAGCCGGAGCCGCAATGCGTGAACACCACCGTGCCGTCCTCCAGCGGTTCGAGCCAATCGGTGTTGTGCGTGGGCTGGGCCGTCAACCGCGTGAGCAGGAGCTGGCCGACGGCGCCGTTGACGTCGCCTTCGCAGCCGAGCGGGACGCCCTCGTCGGCCAGCAGCGACGCCGCGAGGCAGACACGGCCCATCAGGTGCGGGTAGCAGCCAACGGTCAGCGCATCCAGCCGGTGTTTGTCCACCAGTTCCTTGACGGCGATATAGACCTTGAGCGAGTCGAGGCCGTCGTTGGCGGAAACCTTGCAGCAGCCGCTTCGCTGGACGACCGACTGCCACCGCGCGCGGACGTCGTCGTCGGGAATCTCCTTCGCCCGATCGAGCAGGCGCGGCATGTCGAGGGGAACGATGCGCGGCCCGATGGCTTTCTTCAGGCCGATTTCGTTGGCAGAAACCTCGGTCATGCCCGCCACACGGTGGCCGCCAAAACCGATGCGCGCGCGGCGCAGTTGGTTGGCAAGCGCGGCGGCGCGCAGGAAGACGGATGCTTGCCGTCCGGCCTCCGGCGATTCCAGAGATCCATAGACGCAACGGTGGTGCGCGCCCAGTTGCTTCAGGATGGCTGCCAACTGCTGCGTGCCGCACAACGCGCCTGTCTCCATGCCCGGCAGCGACCACAGCAGCACCGGCACGCGGCACTCCTCCAACAAGTCGAGGACCAGATAATCTTCAAACCAACTCGCGGCGGCGAGCGCCACGGCATGAACGTGCCGCTCGGCCATGCTTTGTCCCGCGGCGACCGACTTCTCCGGCGTGTCCAACGGGCCGAGCACGATGACCTCGCAGCCGGCGTCTCTGAGCCGCCGCGCCAGTTCGTCCGCCGCGGCTGGCGCGCGGTTTGCGCCGACCTCCAGCGGACTGCACAACGAACCCACCGCCACACGCGGAACCAGTTTGGTTATCAGCGTTGTCATGACTCGCTCCAGTTACACGGCTCTGAATTCCTTCCACGCTTCAATCATCGTCTCGACGCCCGCCCACGGCGTGTCGGGGAAAATGGCGTCCACCGGATGCAGGATGAAACGGTGTGTTGGTCCAAGGACTTCGATGGCCCGGCGCACTTCGTCGCGAATCCGCCGCGGGTCGCCGGAAGCAAGGCTGAGGGCGTTGGTGCCGCCCGCCAGCGTCATGCGACCGGCGAGAAGTTCCCGCGCCTTCTCCAGCGAAAGCCGGTCCTGGATCGGGTCCGCGAAGTAGAGCAGGTCCACGCCCGCGTCGGCCAGGCGCGGCCCCAGTCTCGCGACGCCGGTGGTCATCACGTAGGCGAATTTCTTTCCGTGCCGGTGTGCCAGCGCCGTCAGTTGCTTCAGTCTCGGAGCCACGAGTTGGTCGAACAACTCCGGCGACCAGAAATCGGTCGAGGAATACCAGCCGCGCTGGCAGACCATGTCCACGCCGGGCGTGGCCGCCGCCAGTTGTGTGCGGGCGAAATCGGTTTCGAAGATGAGGTCGAGCAACCGGTGGAAGGCGTCCGGCGCGTCCATCGCCATCAGGACCGCGTTCTCCGCGCCCATGAACCACACGGCCGCGTCCATGCCGAACGCGGTCCAGGCTTGCACGAGCAGGCCCTTCGAGTCGGCGAAGGTTTTCATGAGCGCCATGCGGTCGGCGAACCATCGGCGTTGCCCGTCGTCGGGCGGGGCGAACAGGTGGCGGATGGCCGGCACGTGGGCCGGTTCGCTCACGAGCTGCTGCACCGCGCGCGGGATGTTCAAGTCTTCGATGAGCGCGACATGATCCGGCTGCACCACCCATCCCTCCGGGTCCGGCTCGGTTTTACGAACAGCGTGCCGCAACGAGCCGGCGGGCGTCCGGTAGTCGCGCACCATGACCGGGTAGCGAGCGTCGCCATCCTGCGCGCCGGGCGGAAGCACTGAATCGCTCCATGTCACTGCCGGGTTCTGGCTCCAAGGCACGGAGACTTCGAGCACATCGTCCATGCCCAGCGAGAGCCACGCCTCGGCGCGTTTGAACTCGTCTTCGAGTTCCCACCGTTGCGGCAGGGTGTGAATGTGTTCGAGACGTTTCGTAAACCAGAACCGCACATCGCGCCCGCCAGTCTGCCAGCGCAAATGCGGCGGCGCGGGAAAACCGAAACACCACGTCGTCAGCGGCACGTGGTCGGCGGGCCGGCCTTCGAGAGCGGCCAGAAGACGTTCGCGTGAGGTCATGACAGGGTCTGTCGAATGATCCTCGCCGCGGCCGTCTCCTGCGCGCGCGTCAGGCGCGACGGAATCGGCAGCAAGATGGCGCGCTCGAACAACGCGTCGCTGCGCGGGCACGCGCCCTTGCGGTAATCGCAGACGCTCCGCCGGTTTTGCGGCAGGTTCCACGGATTGCCCGCCGGCGACAGCGGCACTTTGCCGACAAGCTGCGGGATGTTGTAATAGATGTGCATCCCGTAATCGCTCAGGCGCACTGCGCTCTGCAGGCCGGCCTCCTGCATCCGCGCCACCGTTGCCACCGCGCGACCGGTGTCGTCGAGCAGGAAAATCAGAAACGGCCCCGTGTCGCCCGCCTCGTCGTTCAATCGCCGGAACGTCAGCCCCGGCGTGCCGGCCAGAATCGCCTTGATGCGATGCTTCGAGCCGCGCATGTGGCGAACAATCTGCGGGAGTTTCCGGAGTTGCACCGAGGCGACCGCGCCGATCAACTCGCTCATCCGTCGTCCGCCGCCCCATGTGACGGTGCCCGTCTCGACCGGCGCGCCGTTCACCCACGGAATGCCCAGGTCGTGCGCGGCCACGCAACGCTCGTGCAGCGCGGCGTCGTTCGTCACCAGCAGGCCGCCTTCGCCCGCGGTCGCGTTCTTGTTCCACTGGAAACTGAACATGCCCAGCGTGCCAAACGTGCCGAGCTTGCGACCGCGAAAACTTCCGCCGTTGGCCTGCGCGCAATCCTCCAGCACGGGAACGCCGCGCTTGTTCGCGATGGCCATGATGCGCTTCATGTCGCACGGCGCGCCAGCCATGTGGACCGGCACGATGAGCTTGGTGCGTGCGGTGATCTTGCGCGCCAAGTCCGCCGGATCCATGCAGAAGCTGTCGTCCACTTCGCACAGCACTGGAATGGCGTTGGCCTGCACGACCGCGCCGACGGTGGCCACCCAGAGAAACGCCGGCAGGATGACCTCGCAACCCGGCCCGATGCCCAGCGCGGTCATCGCCGTGAACAACGCCCCGGTGCCGCTGTTGACGCCGAGGGCGTATCGCACGCCGTAGAACCTTCGCGCCGTCTGCTCCAGGCTCGCGGCGTATCGCGGCTGCTTCAGCCCGTAATACCGAAACAGCGAGCGGCGGCGCAACACGTCGAGAGCGGCTCGTTCTTCGCACTCATCAAGCCAGTGAGCGCCCGGGTAAGCCCCGGGCCATTTGATTTTCATTTTCATAAAACTGTTAAAAGGCATTCAACCGCGAATGAGCGAATAGACGCGAATACTCTTGGGGCATTGGCATTCGTGTTCATTCGCGTTCATTGGCGGTCTCTTTGCTCAGGTGTCCCGAAAATCGAACAGCAGCGGCTGTTTACGAAAGCCGCGCGTCTTGTAAGCGGAATACGCCAAGCCCGCCAACAGCCACAAGCCGCCCACGATCTTGGCGCGGTTGGGCAAGCCGATCCAAAAGATCAGGCACATCAAGAACCCGCCGGCGGGCAGCACGGCATCCCAAAGCAGGTGGCGTCGGTGGTCCTGCGGCGGACGAACATAGTAGCTCCAGATGGTGGCCAGATTGACGCCCATGAAACCAATGAAGGCGCCGAAGTTCAGCAGATCGCAGGCTTGGTCGAACGGAACGAAAACCGTGCCGAGGAAGGCCAATACTCCCACGAAAATGATATTGCGCGAAGGGTTCTGACGCGTCGGACTCAGAAAACCGAAGAGCGATTTCGGAAGGACATTGTCGCGGCCCATGCCGTAGAGCAACCGCGCCGCGTTGACTTGCACGCTGAACCCGGAGCCGAACTGGCTGATGCTCATCACCACCAGGAACGTTGTGAACAGAACCGGACCGCCCACCATGCGCATCACGTCGAGATACGAGCTGTTCGGATCCGCGAGCTTCCAGTCCGGCAAAACCAAGTGCAGGAAATAAAGTTCCACCGCGCTCAAGATTCCGGTGATGACGACGACGAGGACCGTGGACAACACCATGTCGCGCTTCGGGTTCACCGAATCCTCCGCCAGCGTCGTCAGGCCGTCGAAACCGATGTAGTTCATCGCGGCCAGCGAGATGCCGGCCAGCAAGGCGCTGGATTCGAAGGTGGCCGGATCATACATCGGCGTGAGCGAAAAGACGCCGGCCCACCCCGCTTTGAGGAAGAGGTAACGGATGGCCAGCGTGATGAATGCCACCACAGCCAGGCTGGCTACCGCCAGCAGCACCATGTTCGCGTGAACCGTGGCGCGGATGCCGCGCAGATTCAGGGCCGTCATGCCGGCGACGATCAGAAACGTGAGCAGCAAAAACGGCGCTGAGGGAATCAGGCGCTGAATGGCCAGCGCCGGGATGATGGCGCTGATCAGCGGGATGATGAGGTAATCGAGAAACATGGACCAGCCGGCCAGGAAGCCCAGATGCGGACTCAAGGCGCGGCCGACATAAGTGTAGGCCGATCCGGCCATCGGGTAGAGTCTCGCCATCCGCCCGTAGCTGACGGCGGTGATCGCCATGACCACCATCGCGATCAGAATCGTCGTGACGGAGTGGTTGTTCGAACGCTGCTCGAGCAGCCCAAAGATCGGGACGGGCGCGACGACCTGCATGATCATCATGCCATACACGAGCAAGTCCCGAAGATTCAGAACACGCTTCAGCCGCTGGGACTCGGAGTTGTTCATGTCATGGAGCGGTTCAGGGCGTTGGCACGGTGCTCATTCAACGTTCACTTCGACCGTGCGGTCCGCGACGGTCAGGCGATGCGCGCCCGGCTGGCGCAGGCTCAGCTTGAAGGTGAGTTCGGCGCGTTTGCTGCCGCGCGCCCAGGACCATTGGGTGTCGGCGGGCTGGCCGTCCACGAGCAACGCCACGCGGCTGCCGTCGAGGAAGGTGTCGGTGATGCCGGCGGCGACGGTGAAGGGTTCGCCGATCTTGACGCGGAACTTTGAGGGCTGGAGTTTCGCGCACTTGAACTGGCTCTCGACGTTCCAGCCGCCGACCTCCAACGCCGGCTGGCCTCCGCCCGCGTCGGCCGCCGCAAACCGGGCGGTGAGTTCGCGGACTTCGCCGGGGACGAGGCTGATGTAGTTGTCGTTCCACAGCACGGGCACGATTTCCTCGCCGTCGGAAGCTCTGGTGATCGCGGCGTGCACGAAGAAGGCGAGTTGTTTGCCGGGATTCTCCAGCTTGACGCGGGCCACCGTCTCGGTGCCTTCGGTCTGCACCGTCATCAAGGCGCGCAAGGTGACCGGCGGCAGTTCCTCCAGCGCGATCAAGTCCTCCTGCCGCGACAACTGAGTGATGTTGTATCGCGAGGGCAGCCAGTAAAAGTTGTTCGAGACGACCGTCCCGCGCCGGTCTTTGAGTTGCAGTCTGACGAAATGCACGAGCGGTCGCAGACTCGACTGGATGATCGGCGGCACGTCGAAGACTTCCTTGTAGGAGTTGGCCGCCACGTCGGTCGTGATGTGTTTCTCCCAGCGAAGCTTCGAGGTCATGTCGTAGAGTTGCGCGGTGACCTCCAGGCCTTTTTGGGCTTCGAGGCGGTGGTTGATCACGCTCACCATCGAGTCGAGCGGCGAGAGCTGGACGTGCAACGGTTCGCACGCCTTCCGGATGTAGTAGAAGCTCGTCATCGGCTTGAGATACCAGTCGTAGATTTGCCACTCGACGCTGGGCGCGGAGGCGGTGAGTTTCCACTGGGAGACGCCGCTGGAGATGTCCCACATGCGATGGTTGGCCGCCTCATACATGGCGCGGTGCTGATCGGCGCCCAGCACGGCCGCCTTGCGGCAGTAATCCACGACGTTTTTCGGCCGCCCAAAAATCCGCCGCAGGGCATCGTCGAACGGCTTGAAGTAATGACAGGCGTCGTGATGCGCCCAAGTCGGCGTCAGCGGATAGCGGTCGCTGTCGGCGGGGGCGCTTTCGAGGTCCGGGATGAACTTGCTCAGGCTGTCCATGGGCGGCACCGAGGGCGCGCCGCTTTCCAGGATGAACATCCAGTTGCGGGTGTCGCGTATCCAGCGGAAGAACTGCGCCGGCTCGATCCAACTGTAGGATTTC
>Ga0208566_1001766_pt1 | contig 12141 bp, 12 predicted proteins | sample PL_2010_150m_FD_184159 | JGI IMG/M metagenome (GOLD analysis project Ga0208566, IMG submission 184159) | Freshwater microbial communities from Powell Lake, British Columbia, Canada to study Microbial Dark Matter (Phase II) - PL_2010_150m... | ecosystem: Environmental > Aquatic > Freshwater >...
TATACTCGACTTTTGTATTCAAGATAAAATTCGTTTTTTCTAAAGTCAAATATGGCAGCAAGATATCTGATAGACATCTAAACTTATAAAACCGATCCCATAGCCCCCTCCTTAGTAAAGAGGTAAAATCTCTCAAAGAGATGGCTTCGGCAAAAAGGGGTGTTTGGGTTTAACTTTACTCCTCTTTAAATTATATTAACCGCACAAAAAAGAATAATAACGTCCGTTTTACTGTGCAAGACAATTGCAACATTTTAGATATTAAAAAGTACTTGGTCAATGACAGTCAGGTAATTGCACAATCTTTTTTTCAAAGACTAACTGCTAAATTGTTGGGCGATCATAAATTAAAATAAAAGGATGAATCATGTTCAACTCAAAAACTTACATCAAACGCAGAGCGGAATTAAAAAAGAAAATCGGTAATGGATTAATTTTATTTCTCGGCAACAATGAAGCGCCAATGAATTATACAGACAATACTTACACATACCGTCAAGACAGTACATTTTTATATTACTTCGGATTGGATAGATCAGAATTAGCCGCAGTTATAGATGTTGATGAGAATAAGGAAATTGTTTTCGGAAATGATTTTTCTCTCGATGACATAGTTTGGATGGGACCGCAGCAAACTATTAAACAACTTGCATTAAAATGCGGAGTAAAGCAGACGGCCTCGCTTAGCGATCTTGAAACAATGTGTACTAATGCAATTAAGCAGGGAAGAAAAATTCATTTTGTTCCGCAATACCGTTATGATAATGTTTTTACACTTCATAAAATCCTTGGAATAATGTCCAGCCGTATAAATAATTTTGCTTCAACAGAATTGATTAAAGCAATCGCAGAGCAGAGAATGATAAAATCCAACGAAGAACTAGCAGAGATTGAAAAAGCGATTGCAATTTCTTATCAGATGCAAACTTCTGCCATGCGTTTTGCTCGACATGGAATGTACGAACGCGATGTGATGGGATTTATTGCCGGACTCGCTATGTCGCTTGGAAGCGGAACATCATTCCCGGTAATTTTATCACGTCACGGAGAAACTCTTCACAATCATTTTTATGGAAATAAATTTAAGGATGGTGATTTGGTTGTAAATGATTCCGGTGCCGAATCAGCTTTACATTATGCAAGTGATATCACACGTACATTTCCGGTAAATGGAAAATTTTCTAAGCGGCAAAAAGATATTTATGAAATAGTCCTCCTCTCACAACTTGTAGCTATATCGGAAATTAAACCGGATGTAAATTTTAAATCGGTTCATCTTAAAACAGCCAGAGTAATTGCAGAAGGTTTGAAAGCGCTTGGATTGATGAAAGGAAATATGAAGAATGCTGTTGAAGCCGGTGCTCATGCTTTGTTCTTCCCGCACGGACTTGGACATTTACTTGGTCTTGATGTTCATGATATGGAAAATTATGGCGAGAATAATCTTGGTTATGATGAAAAAACAAAACGAAGCACACAATTCGGTTTAAAATATTTACGTTATGCAAAACCGCTCGTTCCAGGAATTGTTATTACAGTTGAACCGGGCATCTATTTCATTCCGCAGTTGATAGATAAATGGCAAGGAGAGAAAAAGTTTACTGAGTTCATCAATTACAGCAAGGTTAATCAGTACAAAAATTTCGGCGGCGTTAGAATTGAAGATGATGTTGTTGTAACAAAGAAAGGATGCCGTGTACTAGGAAAGCCAATTCCTAAAGCTGTGGAAGATGTTGAAGCTATAACATCGGATAAGATTTGACGCTTCGACAAACTAAGCGTGACATAATAAACCGTGTAAATATTCAAATACTATTGTCAGACTGAGCCCGTCGAAGTCTGACCGAAGAATCACAATGAAAAAAATGTGGGTTTATATTCTAGCAATGTTCTGATAAAAGTTACTATAAATAAAAAGTTTAGGAAAACTATATGAGTCTTTCAAGAACTGTTCTTCTCTGGGCTTCAGAAAGTCCGTGGATGAGAAAAAATGTACCGTCATGGGGATTTGTAAAAAGTGCCGTAAAAAAATTTATGCCCGGTGAAAAAGTTGAAGATGCTTTAAATGCAGCAAAAATTTTTCAAGATAAAACCATCCCCACTATTTTTACAAAACTTGGCGAGAACATTACTGATCTTTCTGAAGGATTAATTGTACGTGATCATTATTCGAAATTAATAGATAAAATTGCTGAACGAAATATTGATATTGAAATTTCCTTAAAGCTTACTCAGCTTGGTTTTGATCTTTCATTTGATGAAACTTATGAAAGATTTAAAGCCATAACTAAGAAAGTAAAAGAGAAACTTGGCAATATTATTTGGATTGATATGGAAGGCAGTGCATATACTCAAAAAACAATTGAGTTTTATAAGAAAATCAGAAGCGAGTATGACAATGTCGGTTTATGCCTTCAAGCATATTTATACAGCATAGAAAAAGATGTTGATGATCTGCTCAAATTGAATCCTCATATAAGATTGGTTAAAGGTGCTTACAAAGAACCGCATGAAATTGCATTCCCCAAAAAGAATGATGTAGATCAATCTTTTCTGGAGATTTCTAAAAAGTTGATGCTCGCAGCTAAAGAAAAAAATATTCGTGTTGCGTTTGGAACTCACGATGAAGATTTGATCTACGCAATAATTAAAGAATCGAAATCTATTGGTGTTCAGAAAAACAAAATCGAATTTCAAATGCTGTACGGTATAAAACCTAATTTCCAGAATGAGTTGGTTAAACTTGGATATAAATTGAAAGTGTTGATCAGTTATGGCGACTTCTGGTATCCGTGGTACATGAGAAGATTAGCTGAACGCCCATCCAATGTTTGGTTTGTATTGAAAAATATATTTTAAATTATCAAACCACCCCCTTCTATTCCCCCTCCTTACTTAAGGAGGGGGACATGGGGGAGGTTAAGAGGAAACATGAAAGAGTTAAAAGGCATAATGCCCCCAATAGCAACGCCATTTGTCAACGATGAAGTTGCCTTCGATAAGCTTGTACAAAATTTTTCTAAGTGGAACAAAACCGGATTAAGCGGATTTGTGGTTATGGGTTCGAACGGTGAATCCGTTTTCCTAACAAGAAATGAAAAATTAAGACTTGTTGAGGAAGTGAAGAAAAATATTTCCGAGAATAAATTACTGATTGCGGGCACCGGATCAGATTCTATTAGAGAAACAATTTCATTATCGAATGAAGCTGCTGATCGCGGCGCCGATTTTGCTTTAATTCTTACACCATCTTTTTATAAATCCGAAATGAAACCTGTAGCATATATAAAATATTTTTCTGCAGTAGCTGATAAAACAAAAATTCCGGTTATAATCTACAACGTGCCAAAGTTTACCGGTGTTGATATTGAAGCCGAGACAGTAGCAAAACTTGCTGAACATAAAAATATTGTAGGTATCAAAAACAGTTCTGAAAATATCCGGCAAACCACAGAGATGATTGATCAAACACCTAAAGATTTTGCTGTAATAATTGGAACGGCTTCCGTTTTATATCCGGGTTTAGCTGTAGGTGCAGTCGGCGGAATACTTGCTCTTGCTAATATTGCACCTAATGAATGTGTGCAGATTCAAGAATTTGTTCAAGAAGGAAAACATACTGAAGCGCTTGAACTGCAGAAGAAAATGCTGCCGGTTAACAAAGCAATAACCGCTAAGTATGGCGTTGCTGGATTAAAAGCAGCAATGGATATGCTTGGTTATTTCGGCGGTGAACCTCGCGCACCTCTTTCTGTATTGAGTGAACCGGATAAACTGCAGCTAAAACTAATACTAGTTAATGCAGGTTTGTTAATCTAAAAAAATGGAAGGGTCAAAGACCCTTCCCTACAAAGAAAAGATGATTATTTATTGTCCGACTCATTGAAAGATGTAATGAATAGATTCTGTTAGTATCACAACAAATATTTTTCCTAATTTTCGTCTATCAATTATTTCCTCTTGAATCTAAAAGGTACAAACATGGCAAATGCAATATTTAATGTTCAGCTTCCACCAAACGAACCTGTAAAAAATTACGCACCCGGATCACCGGAAAAAGCCGCACTTAAAACAAAGCTTGATGAAATGGCTAAACAAACAATTGATATCCCAATTATTATCGGCGGTAAAGAAATTAGAACAGGTGATACCGATAATTGTGTAATGCCTCATGACCATAAACATATTCTCGGTAAATATCATAAAGTAGGCACGAAAGAAGTTAATGATGCTATTGCCTCCTCAATGAAAGCACATAAAGATTGGTCACGAATGGATTGGCAAGATAGAGTTTCCGTTTTTCTCAAAGCTGCAGATCTTTTAAGTCAAACTGAGTGGAGATATATTCTCAATGCGGCAACAATGTTAGGACAAAGCAAAAATCCATTTCAAGCAGAGATTGATGCAGCCGCGGAGCTGGTTGATTTCTTCCGCTTCAATGCTTATTACGCAATGAAGATATATCAAGAACAGCCGCTTCATTCACCGATTGGAATGTGGAATAGAATGGAATACCGTCCGCTCGAAGGATTTATTTTTGCCGTAGCGCCGTTCAACTTTACATCCATCTGCGGAAATTTACCAACAGCTCCTGCTCTAATGGGAAATGTTGCAATATTAAAACCGGCATCAAGCGCAGTTTATTCCGCTTACTGGATAATGAAATTATTGGAAGCTGCGGGATTGCCTGAAGGTGTAATAAATTTTGTTCCCGGCGCGGGTTCTAAAGTTGGAAATCCTGTAATGGATTCAGAACATTTTGCAGGAATTCATTTTACCGGAAGTACTTCTGTATTTCAAGGTATGTGGAAAACAGTTTCGAACAATTTACCTAAGTATAAATCTTATCCAAGAATAGTTGGTGAGACAGGCGGAAAAAATTTTATTTTTGCTCACCAAAGTGCAGATGTTAAAGCTCTCGGCACTGCAATGATTCGCAGTGCTTTTGAATATCAAGGACAAAAGTGTTCCGCTGCTTCACGCGCTTATATTCCGAAATCAATCTGGCCTGAACTAAAAGATTTTATTGTTAATGAATTAAAAACTGTTAAGATGGGTGATCCGCGCGACTTTTCTAATTTTATGAATGCCGTAATTGATAAGGGTGCCTTCGATACAATTACTGGGTACATAGATTATGCAAAGAAATCGAACGAAGCTAAAATTATCTCCGGCGGAAATTACGACAGCACTAAAGGTTATTTCATAGAACCAACCGTTATCGAAACAACAAATCCAAAATTCAAATCAATGGAAGAAGAAATTTTTGGCCCTGTGCTTACACTTTACGTTTACGATGACAGCAAATACGAAGAGACTCTTAACATATGCGATCAAACTTCTCCTTATTCACTAACCGGGGCTGTCTTCGCACAAGACAGATATGCAGTAGAACTTGCAAATAAAATTTTGGTGAATGCCGCCGGTAATTTTTATATCAACGATAAACCGACGGGCGCAGTTGTAGGTCAGCAGCCGTTCGGCGGTGCGCGTGCAAGCGGAACTAATGATAAAGCAGGAAGTTATTTGAATCTTCTCCGTTGGGTTTCTGCGCGTACCATTAAAGAAAATTTTATTCCGCCTCATGATTACCGTTATCCGTTCATGTCGGAAAAGTAAATTTCACTTAACCTCGCTAAATGCGGGGTTTTTTATTTATTTCATTTTTTTACTTGCAATAAATCCTTTGAAACCGTAAGATACTCTGGAAGACTATGAAAGTTTTCCAATGGAGGCATAAATGAAATCATTAAAAGAAATTTTGATCTCGCAAACCATTTTAACCGTTAAAACGGGAACAAGTATTTATGATGTTACTTGTTTTATGGCAAAGCATAATATCGGACTTGTTCCGGTATTAGGAGAGGATGGAAAACTTTTAGGTGTTTTTTCAGAACGTGATTTAGTCCGCCGTGTAATTGCGCAAGGATTAGATTTGAAAAAAACAAGTGTTGATGACGTGATGACAAAGGATCTATTAGTTGCAGAGATCAGCCAGACCCACGAACAATGCTTAAAAAAAATGAAAGATAAAGGCACTCGTCACATTTTAATTGTTGATAAAGAAAAGTTAGCCGGAATTTTATCTATTAAAGATCTTTTGGAGGTTGATATAAAAGATCACAAAGAAACTATTGAAGTTCTTCAAAATTATATTTACGCCAGATAAATTTAGTTGTAATTTTTTTTCTTCCCCCTTTTACGTATTTCATCTCTAAGATGATTAATTTTCAATTGGAATTTCAATCAATATAGAAGAGAAGCTTTCTATAGAAATACTTTTTGACTATTATCATAACAGAGAGAGACGATATATCGTGTCTCTACAAAAACGAGAAACATCATGGATCCATTCAGAGAGTTAACTCTTAACGCATTGCAAATAATTCAACTTATGGTTGCACCTGCTGTAATGATAAGTGCTTGCGGTTTATTATTGCTTGGCATTAATAACAAATATTCTTTAGTCGCTAACAGAATTAGATTACTGAATGAGGAAAAAAGAAGATTGCTCAGTAAGATCGCAGATGGCAAGCATTCAACGGATGACAACATTAGAGTAGAAAGTGCTGCTGTTCAAATTAACGCTTTGGTGTACAGAGCAAAATTAGTTAGAAATGCTGTTTTGTGTTACACAACTTCAGTTGCATTATTTGTTTTAACTTCATTACTGTTCGGAGTTTCTTCTTTCCTTTCGATAGGCAAATTAAATTATTTCATTACCACCACATTTTTGCTGGGAATGTTGTTTGTCCTTGTAGGAGTTGTATTTGCCGGATTCGAAACAAAAAAAGGATATGATATTATTTCGTACGAAGTAAAATCGCATGAGTAGAGAAAAAAAATTCCCGAAGGTTGATCTGCTTAAACCGGAGAATATGATTTTAATGTATGCGCGCGGTGCTTTTCCTATGGCAGATGAAACCGACAGTATAAATTGGTACATGCCGGAGACACGCACTATAATTCCAATAAATGATTTCAATCTTCCCCGCTCGTTAAAAAAATTTTTAGAAAAAATCGATTTTGAATTCCGTTATGACTCAAATACAATCGGAGTAATTAAAAAATGCGCTGATCGTGAATCAACATGGATTTCAAAAGAATTGATCGAAGCATATCGGGGTTTGCAGAAACTCGGTAATCTTCATTCTGTAGAAGTTTATCAAAAAAATATTTTAATAGGTGGTTTATATGGTGTTACTTATAAAGGAGCGTTCTTTGGCGAATCAATGTTTTCAAAAATTCTGCAATCTTCCAAATGTGCACTTGTAAAATTATTAGAAAGACTTCGTGAAAAAGGATTTACACTGCTCGATGTTCAATATCAAACAGATCATTTGAAGATGTTTGGGGCAAAAGAAATTTCATCCCAAGAGTTTGCAGAATTGTTATTAAAATCATACCAAAAAGATATTAGCTTTATTTAAAAAACTCAATTAAATCAGCCTAAAGATTTTTTGTATATTTACATATAAAATCAACAGAAAGTTTAATTAAAGCTGGCAAATAGGTTAAGTATGAAAAAATATTTAACTGTGATTATGTTTTTATTTTTCGCGTCCATAACAATGGCGCAGACGGTTGGCGGAAGTTTTATGCTTGGTTATCCGCAAGGTGAATTCAGAAAAAATGTTGACCAAATGGGATTTGGATTTCAAATTCAAGGAACACTTTGGGAACCGACACATGAAAGACCTTTTACGATTGGACTTGATGGAGGATATTTAGTTTATGGACACACGAGCGATCGTAGAGAATGGCCCGGGTTTCCCGGTGTATATCTGAATTTAACCAGAACAAATAGCATGGCAAATCTACATTTGATGTTTCAAGTAAGTCCATTCTTTGGTACCGTACGCCCTTATTTCGAAGGTTTATTTGGCGGTGCAATTATCTGGACATCATCAGAAGTGAAAAACGAAAATGGAAATTGGCAAATTGCTTCAACGACAAATTATAATGATTTTACTTGGAACTACGGCGGTGGTTGCGGTATTCTTTTCAAGTTGACAGATAATCTAGAAAAGATAAGCGCTTTATATCTTGACATAAAAGCTCGTTACTTATTCGGAACAGAAGCAAGTTATTTAACCGAACAAAGTATTACAGTATTTAATGGCCAAACAATTTATAATGCAAAAAAATCTACAACGGATTTTTTCACAATTCACGTTGGTGTTGTTGCTTATTTCAATCCATAAAAAATTTCAAGAAAATAAATGAGGATAAAATGATTAAAAAGATCAAAGAATATTTAGGAAGTGATGCTGATTCGTTTCTCAACTACAAAGCAAAATTTCCGAAAGAAAAATTACATCTGCCGGGTCCCGATTTTGTTGACAGAATCTTTTTCCCTTCGGATAGAAATAATAATGTTTTAAAAAATCTTCAATGGATGTATAGCACCGGACGATTGAGCGGTACCGGTTATTTATCAATTCTTCCGGTAGATCAAGGTATTGAACATTCGGCGGGAGCTTCATTTGCTAAAAATCCGGATTACTTCGATCCGGAAAACATTGTTAAGCTGGCAATTGAAGGCGGGTGTAATGCTGTTGCATCAACTCTTGGTGTGCTGGGAATGACGGCAAGAAAATATGCACACAAAATTCCTTTCATTGTAAAAATAAATCACAATGAACTTCTTACATTTCCAAATAAGTTCGATCAGATTATGTTTGCCGGAGTTGAACAAGCTTACGATATGGGAGCGGCGGCAGTCGGTGCTACAATTTATTTTGGTTCTGATGAAAGCGGTCGTCAAATCGTAGATGTCAGCGAAGCATTCCAATACGCACATGAACTTGGAATGGCAACAATTCTTTGGTGTTATTTGAGAAATCCTCAATTCAAAAAAGATAAAGACTATCATGTTTCTGCGGATTTGACCGGACAGGCAAATCATCTTGGTGTAACAATCGAAGCTGATATTATTAAACAAAAACTTCCGGAAAACAACGGAGGATACACTGCGCTTAATATGGGAAATTCTTCTTACGGAAAAATTGATAAACGTGTTTACTCGGAACTTACAACCGAAAATCCGATTGATCTAACACGTTATCAAGTGATGAACAACTACATGGGTCGTGCAGGCTTAATAAACAGCGGCGGTGCAAGCGGAGAAAACGATTTTGCTGAAGCGACAAAAACTGCTGTAATTAATAAACGTGCCGGCGGAATGGGATTGATCTCAGGACGTAAAGCTTTTCAACGCCCTCTTGCAGAAGGAATAAAACTTCTTAACACAATTCAGGATGTATATTTGTGTAAAGATGTTACTATAGCTTAAAGCTATAAAAATAAATTTCAATCAGCCTCGAATTTTTTTCGGGGCTTTTTGTTTTATTCAATAAAACATCTTGCCAATTTCAATTTAATAATTTATAATAAGTTTGTAATCAACCTCTTTTATACAAGAAAAGAAAAATTTGTGAAGACGGAAAAGTTCTACGACCAAAAAGTTAGAGTATTAAAAAGAATAAAAGTTATAATATGACTACAGACCATAAAAATAATTTAGTTGGTAAGAACAGCGAATATTTTGAACAATTATATTCTAGTAATGAAGAACCATGGGAGTATAGCAAGAAAGCTGTTGAAGTTCTTCGGCACGAGTTTGTTGTTAAAACTGCATGTTCGCTCAAACCAAACTATTCTCGTATTCTTGATGTTGGCTGCGGAAAGGGAAGATTGACTTTTCTTTTTAATGGTCTCGCGCCTGAAATCTTAGGCATAGATGTTTCAAAAACCGCTGTGCAACAAGCAGAGACTTATGTAAATAAACTTTCACAGCATGGAAATCTGGCAAAAGCAGATAACAGCCGGTTTCATTTTTCAGAAACGAATATTACAAACTCATCATTTCCTGCTAACCACTTTGACCTGATTTTATTATGCGATGGTCTTGAAGGATGGCATCTAAGCATGAATGAAAAAGAGAAAGTTCTTGCAGAATCGTTTCGTCTTTTGATGCCTGGAGGCTTTGTAATTCTTACAGATTATCTAAAACACGAGCGCTTCTCTGAATTCGAAACGATTATTTCAAACAGCCCATTGAAGATTGTCCGGTCAGTTTATTTAAACGACAGATTTGCTTATCAATTCAATTCGTGGTTTAAAATGGGTGAGAAATTAAAAGTCGTTCAATGGATTTTCGCTAATAAATCCCTTGCAAAAGGATTGATGAAAATTTCTTCACTCTTTGGCAAGCGCGGGTCAAAACATTTTTGCGTTATTGCCACAAAAAATTAATATGACCACTAACAAAAGATGCGATAAGTCTGATTGAGCCGGATAAGCGGGACTGTCTCTTCAGATGCTTTTATGTTTTAAGAAAACCTATTCGTAAAACTACTTCTCATTTCAAACGACTAAATAATTGAAGCTTGATTCAAGATAAAAATTCGAGTATAATTTGATCGGAGTTTATCTAAGAAGAAGATGAAACATATTAAATCCACATTGAAAATTGTTGAATGGGAAGCCGTACTTTGGTTTGCCGGATTAGTTTATTTACTAACTATCAATCCTTATCAAGTTCAGCAATTTTCGTTTTGTCCTTTTCATAATCTTGGAATAACGTTTTGTCCCGGCTGTGGATTAGGCAGATCAATATCATTCTTTTATCATGGCGATTTTTTTCATTCTCTTCAGACACATCCTCTCGGAATTATTGCATTCATACTTATCTCAATTCGCATTATAAAACTTTCACATAAAATGTATCACAACTATCACAAAACTAAAGAGGTTATCTATGGCTAACGTTCTAGAAATGCTGCCTGAAATTATGGGCGAAGAACAAATGTACATATCCAGTTTAATTAAAAACATGGATGACAAACAAGCACAACAGTTTGCCAATATTTATCGTGCACGAAGAAAAGATCCTCAAACAATTTTACTAGTAACCCTGGTTGGATTTCTTGGTATCTCCGGCATACAAAGATTTTTAACAGATCAAATTGGTATGGGAATTCTCTATTTACTTACCGGAGGTATCTGCATGATCGGGACAATAATTGATTTGGTGAATCACAAAAAAATTGCTTTTGAATATAATCAGAAGCAGGCAAATCAAATTGCAATGATGACAAAGAATTTATAGTATAAAAATAAAAAAGAGCGGTACAAGACCGCTCTTTTCATTTTAAATCTTTTAGTGTTATTTAAAAAGTAACAGTAATGCCTAATTTGATCATTTCATAAGTTAACGGTGCTTCTGTTTCAAACGGCCAATTCATTCTATCTTTCTTCAATGTAAAGAATGCATAAGAAAGACCGTTGTTCAAAAGAAAATCTACAATTGGCGTTGCATAAGGTGAAGAATCACTTACTTCATCAATAAAATTACCCAACAAATGCTTGGCGCTTTCTTCAATAATCATACTGCCCAGATGTTTCCAAAATAAATGCCGCGGGAAAATAACAGCCGCTTCATAACTAACATTTAATGATACTGAGGAGAAAATATCAAACTTAATTCCTGCTTCATTCACTGTTCCAAATCTGTATTCTTGATGGAATCTGTTGAGAATTTCGGTGTCGTTAACGGCATCATCCAAACTCATTGGCGGATTTGTCAGCAAATAAAATTTCGCCGGGTAATCAATCATATCGAGGCGGGACCAAACAAAACCGCTGCTGTTATACGGCATAATTGAAAAATTATTAAGTTTATAGGCATATCCTTCTCTTTTAGCAAAACCAAATCTCCATAAATCGGATTTCATTTCGCCAATTGCTGTCGAAGAAGATTTTAAATCCGCACTGAACTTAGATCCAAAAAGATATTTCTCGCTGAACTGAATAATATCTTCAGTATAGTATGTTGAGCGGGAAGCATAGCCGAGTTTTAATTCCAATAATCCGTTATCGGCAAAATTGCTTTTCAAATTCTTGTTATTAGCTTTTCCAAATCCGTAATTAATTTCCATAAATGGTTTGCCGTGGAATTCCCAGTGGAACCAGTCGTAATCTTTCCAGTTTAACCACTTTTCATCATTCCATTTTTCCTCGGTCGAATCTTTTCCGTTCTGGGCGAACAAATTCATGTTTGTTAATAGAACAATTGCCGCAGAAAGTAATAATATTTTACGAATCATATAAACTCCTATCAGTATTTTAGCTTTAGAC
>Ga0208566_1001771_pt1 | contig 12118 bp, 11 predicted proteins | sample PL_2010_150m_FD_184159 | JGI IMG/M metagenome (GOLD analysis project Ga0208566, IMG submission 184159) | Freshwater microbial communities from Powell Lake, British Columbia, Canada to study Microbial Dark Matter (Phase II) - PL_2010_150m... | ecosystem: Environmental > Aquatic > Freshwater >...
CACCAGAAGAAGATGCATTAATTCCAACTGTTTGCTCATCATTAGAGCAAGCGCTTGAGCATTTAGATAAAGACCGTGAATTCTTAACGCGCGGTGGTGTATTTACTGAAGATTGGATTGATAGCTACATTGCACTGAAGATGGAAGAGGTCAACAAACTACGTATGACGCCACATCCAGTTGAATTCAGCTTGTACTACTCTTGCTAAGACTTAACTAAGTCAATGTAACAAATAAAAAAGGGGCGAAATTTTCGCCCCTTTTTATATTTAAACGTACCAATTAAAATTAGCCGCAGTCCCAGAGTTTGAGTCCATCACAAAAACTAATAGGCTACAAACCAAAAGTTGGTCTAAGTTTTGCTTTAATCAGAGTATTATTATTGATCGCATTGTAAACAACATTATTATGGTTCAACCAACACCCAATCACTTTGCTGGCTTAGAACATCTAGCCACCGCTATTATTCTGCTCGATGATGCGTGTCATGTGGTGTATATGAACCCAGGTGCTGAAGTAATTTTCGCTTTTAGTGCCAAGCAAATCACTGGCATGCTGATTAGCGAAGTATTTCCTAATTGTGAAATACTGATGCTCGCGGTGCAAAATGCCATTGCGCAACAAAGTCCGTTTCGTGAACATGAGTTTGCAATCAGCACGCATCGCCAACAATCATTTGCTGTTACTTGCACAGTAACCCCAATCGACTCACCTAATGCGTCTTTGATTTTAGAGTTTCAGTCGATGGATGCACAGCTACGTATCGCACGCGAAGAGCGTATGCTGATTCAACAACAGGCTAATGCCGAATTGCTACGCAACCTAGCGCATGAAATTCGCAACCCACTAGGTGGTCTCCGCGGAGCGGCACAGCTACTGGAACATGAACTACCATCACCGAGCTTACGTGAATATACGCAAGTGATTATTAAAGAAGCGGATAGACTGCAGTCGTTGATGGATAGACTGCTGATTCCACATCGCGTCCCTAAATATCAGCCGACTAATATCCATGAAGTACTAGAGCGAGTCAGAAGCTTGCTGCTGGCAGAGTCGCCCAAAGGCATACTCATTAAACGCGATTACGACTTAAGTTTACCTGAGCTCATTGGCGACCGTGAAAAGCTGATACAAGCCGTACTCAACATTGCGCGTAATGCGGTGCAAGCCATGCAATCGCATCAAACCGCCAATAGTCAAATTACCTTTCGCACTCGCGCTGAGCGCCAAGTGACTTTAGTACGTAAGCGCTATCGCGTAGCCATTAAGCTAGAAATTATCGACAACGGCCCAGGCATTCCTGCAGATATTCGTGACCGAATTTTCTACCCATTGGTATCGGGTAGCGAAGGTGGCTCTGGCTTAGGTCTAACCTTGGCACAAACTTTTATTACCCAGCATCACGGAATGATTGATTGCGAAAGCGCACCAGGCCGCACCTGTTTTACTATTTTATTACCCATAGAAACCACGGCGGTTAAACCTGCCGTCAGTGCGTTATTAGAGAAAAAACATGAAACCAATTTGGATTATTGATGACGACAAATCAATTCGCTGGGTATTTGAAAAAGCGCTAGCGCGCACTGATTTGGAATTTAAGACCTTCGCCTCAGTCGCCGAAGCACTGAACGCACTTGAACGCGAGCAACCGCAAGTCGTGGTCAGCGACATCCGCATGCCCAATGGATCAGGCCTAGATTTTTTAAGTGAAATCAAACAAAAATACCCCGATATTCCGGTCATCATTATGACGGCTTATTCTGACTTAGAAAGTGCCGTTGCCGCGTTTCAAGGTGGCGCCTTTGAATATCTGGCTAAACCATTTGATGTAGACCAAGCCATTGATGTAATTAAACGTGCGGTTGAAGAAAGCACACGCCAAGCACCTGAAACTGCAGCCATGGAGGAAACGCCTGAGATCATCGGTCAGGCGCCCGCCATGCAGGAGGTTTTTAGAGCCATAGGGCGCTTAAGTCGCTCCCATGCTACTGTTCTTATCAACGGGGAGTCAGGAAGCGGTAAAGAGCTTGTGGCACGCGCATTACACCGACACAGCCCACGTGGCGACAAACCCTTTATTGCGATTAACACGGCCGCCATCCCTAAGGACCTATTGGAGTCTGAACTTTTTGGCCATGAACGTGGGGCATTTACTGGTGCCGCAGCGGCAAGGCGTGGTCGCTTTGAACAGGCCGATACCGGCACTCTGTTTTTAGACGAGATTGGCGACATGCCAGCTGATCTTCAAACGCGCTTGTTACGCGTTCTGAGTGATGGTCAATTTTACCGCGTGGGAGGGCATCAGCCGATTAAGGTCAATGTCCGCATTATTGCCGCTACTCACCAAGATCTAGAGGAGCGGGTTAAAGCGGGTTTATTTCGCGAAGATCTATTTCATCGCCTGAATGTCATTCGTTTGAGATTGCCTGCACTGCGTGAGCGTCGTGAAGATATTCCGCTATTGATTAAGCATTTTCTGCAACAAAGCGCTTTAGATTTAGGCGTTGAAACTAAGCAACCTACTGCTGCTGCACTCAAGTATTTAAGTGCGGTCAACTGGAGTGGCAATGTGCGTCAGTTGGAGAATGTATGTCACTGGCTCACCGTCATGGCGCCAGGACAAAATATTGATGTTGCTGATTTGCCGCCAGAACTTAAAGATGATAATAGCAAAACCAGTGCCGCAATATCTTGGCAAGAGGCGCTCGCTGAGGAGGTGACGGATGCACTCAACCGCGGTGAACAAAATGTACTGGAAACGCGCACGCAGATATTTGAGCGTATTTTAATCAGCAAAGCTTTAGCGCATACCAATGGTCGCCGGATTGAAGCCGCTAACCAGCTCGGCATGGGTCGCAATACGTTAACCCGTAAGATTCAAGAGTTAGATATAGAAGGATAATGCAAATGGGGTGACGCATAGCATCACCCCATTCAACTCTTGCGCTTCATGCTGGCTTATGTCGGTTTACGCATATGCCCAGAGGCTACATTCATAATGTCCAAAGATTACCTTAACCGCATTTACTCTCACCGCAATTTAAGCAAGTTAAGCAACCATCCATCATAATCACGGCTTTAGTGCTGCATTTAAGACAAACACTCGCCCCTTTAGGGAAGCCATCCGCATTCATCTCTTCGCCGGCGACGGCTTGTTTTTCCATATACTCAGAACGCTTTTCATCTACTAATTTTTGTTGATGTTGGTCTAAACCTGGCTTTTTAAGCATGCCAATTTCTTGCAGATGCTGCTCAACCACTTCGCCAATTTCTGCGACTAAACTCGGAATAAATTTTCCGCCTTTTTTGAAGTAGCCCCCGCTAGGTTCAAATACACTTTTTAGTTCTTCAACCAAAAATGTCACATCGCCACCTTTACGGAATACGGCTGACATCACACGCGTAAGTGCGACAATCCACTGAAAATGCTCCATGTTTTTGGAGTTAATAAAAATTTCAAATGGACGTCTGTGCTCTTGCTGCGTGCCTTCGTTCATGATCACGTCATTAATGGTGATGTACAGCGCATGCTCAGTGACCGGTGTTTTAATTTTGTAGGTGTTGCCTACCAATTTGTCTGGGCGGCTAAGCGGCTCGCCAATTTGTAACACTTTTGCCGATTCAGCTTTCTGTTCAGCCATCTTGTTGGCTGCATCTAGTTTATCTTGCTCATTCACCAGCGCGTAACCGACGATTTTCTTTTCAATTTTAACTGTCATTTCATTTTCCTTTTATACTGCTGTTCCCACTATTGCTTAACGTGATTGAAGAGCAGCGGTAAATAGTCTATTGCCAAATTGCATAGCGTACTAAGCAATGACACGTTTAGAATTTTCCGTAATACCCTTCTTTTAGTGCATCGTAAAGATTGGCAGCCGAGTGAATTTCTCCGTCGTACTCAATCTCTTCGTTGCCTTTAACTTCAAGGTCACTGCCGTCTTCAAGCGTAAATTTGTAGGTAGTACTTTCCAAATCTTTTTCCGTGACCAATACACCTTGGAACGCTTCTGGGTTAAATCTAAAGGTTGTACATCCTTTTAAGCCCTTATCGTAAGCGTACAAATAGATATTTTTAAAGTCTTCAAAGTCATAGTCAGTCGGGACATTAATGGTTTTTGAAATTGAGCTATCAATCCATTTTTGTGCAGCCGCTTGAATATCTACGTGCGCTTTGGCTTGTATGGTTGAGGAATCTAAGAAGTAATCCGGCAATTTGGTTTCTTCAGTTTCGCCAAACGGCATCGCTTTAGCATTAATTAACTCGCGATAGGCCAATAATTCAAAAGAGAACACATCGACTTTTTCTTTTGACTTTTTACCTTCACGTATCACGTTACGTGCGTAATGGTGAGCGAAAGATGGCTCAATACCGTTGCTGGCATTGTTAGCTAAAGATAGTGAAATCGTACCGGTAGGTGCAATAGAGCTGTGGTGCGTAAAGCGCACACCTTTAGTAGCGATTTGGTTACGCAAGCCTTCAGGAAACTGCTGCATGTAGCGGCTGTACTTGCCTAACAATACTTTACCGGAGATTTTGCTACCGACTTTAATGCCGTCAGCTGCCATCTCTGGTCTCTTAGCCAACATATCCGCCGTCACTTCAAATTTCTCGTCCATTATTGGTGCCGGACCTTTTTCCTCAGCTAACTGCACACCAATTTCCCAGCCCACTTCCGCCATAACACGTGTGACTTCATCCGTGAACTTCAATGACGCATCTTCACCGTACTTCATTTTCATCATTGTCAGCGCTGAGCCTAAACCCAAGTAGCCCATCCCATGGCGGCGTTTTCTCGCAATTTCATCACGTTGTTGTTGCAATGGCAGACCATTGATTTCAACTACGTTATCAAGCATACGAGTGAATATCGCCACAACATCGTGGTACTCTTTCCAATCAAAATACGCTTCATCAGTAAACGGCTTTTTCACAAAGCGCGTCAAATTGACTGAACCTAACAAACAAGCACCATATGGTGGCAATGGTTGCTCTCCACACGGGTTGGTAGCACGTATGTTTTCGCAGAACCAGTTATTGTTCATTTCATTCACGCGATCAATCAAGATAAAACCTGGCTCAGCAAAGTCATAAGTTGAGGACATGATGACATCCCACAAACGGCGTGCCTTAATCGTTTTATAAACGCGGCAAGCTACTTTACCTGCATCTAAACCTTCATTTTTAGTTAAGTACTTACCTTTAACTGGCCACTCACGCCAAACCACTTGGGTAATATCATTGACATTAAGACCATCAATAATCGCCTCTTTTTCTGTCACAGGGAAAGCTAGCTTCCACTCATCATCCGCCTTTACCGCTTCCATAAACTCTTTGGTGATTAGGCATGACAAATTAAATTGGCGTAAACGGCCATTTTCACGCTTAGCTTTAATAAAGTCGGTCACGTCTGGATGTGAGATATCAAAAGTCGCCATTTGCGCACCACGACGGCCGCCAGCACTAGAGACGGTAAAACACATTTTGTCGTAAATATCCATAAAAGATAATGGACCACTGGTGTAGGCGCCGGCACCGGCTACAAACGCACCTTTAGGACGTAAGGTAGAAAACTCATAACCAATACCGCAACCGGCTTTTAAGGTTAAGCCTGCTTCATGTACCTTGCCGAGGATGTTATCCATACTATCTTCAACCACACCAGATACAGTGCAATTAATGGTCGATGTTGCTGGTTTATGCTCTAAAGCGCCTGCGTTCGAAGTAATACGTCCAGCTGGAATTGCACCACGGCGTAAAGCCCATAGAAATTTTTCATGCCACTCAGGGCGCTTTTCTTCAACTTCAACATCCGCTAATGCGCGCGCAACACGCGAATAGGTGGCATCAATATCAGCATCAATATTTTCACCTTGCTTAGATTTAAGGCGATATTTTTTATCCCAAATATCTACTGACACTGGCTGCATTGCAATTTCTTTGTCCATAGCTTCTACATTTGATTTTTGTGTGGTTTCAACAGCTTTCAGCATTTCTTCAAACTCCCTCATTAGTAGACTTAACGCTCAACTTAAGACTGTACTTAAGGTGCACCGAGTTAAGTCTATATTTTGTTTCATTATTTGAAGTTTGCTCTTGCTTAATTCGCCCAACTCAACAACGCGGGAACAATTCACAAACCACAACATATTGTGTTTTTTTAGTAATTTAATCATTTAGTAGTGGTTGGTCAAGGGGTATTTCAAAAATAAAAAAAGAATAATTGATGCTATTTTACTTGTAAATTTAGTGCGCCAAGCTGGCATTGGCTTGCATGATACTGGCCAATAAAAATGAGCATTACCCCCTCAAAAATATTTATGCGAAAATAGCATCATGACGCGAATTGTTTACACATGCTTACTATATTTATTGCTGCCATTCACCCCGCTTAAATTATTATGGCGGTCTCGTCGCCAGCCTGAATATTTACAACACTGGCGTGAGCGCTATGGTTTTTACAGCATCAAAAATCAGCGCCCAGTGATTTGGCTACACTGTGTATCAGTCGGTGAAACTCGCGCTACCGCGCCCCTAGTGCACGCCTTATGTCATCATTACCCTAGGCATCAAATCCTGATTACGCATACGACACCGACTGGACGCGCTACTAGCGAAGATCTGTTTGGCGATAGCGTACTGAGAGCGTATCTGCCTTACGACGTCCCGTTTGCTGTGAATCGTTTTCTAAACCACTTCAAGCCCGCCATCGGCGTGCTGGTTGAAACGGAACTGTGGTTTAATTTAATTGCCGCCTGTAAACTACAAAAAATACCCTTACTCTTAGTTAACGCACGTTTATCACAGAAGTCAGCGCGCGGTTACACCAAGCTCGGTAGCGTCGCTCAAATCGGCCTCCAAAGCTTAGCTGCCATCGCCGCTCAAACCGATGCAGATGCCGCGCGTTTCGCCAACTTGGGCGCTGGAAGCTCCGGCAATCTGATTAGTGTCATTGGCAATTTAAAGTTTGATGTCATGCCTCCTGACAATACCCTTAGCTTAGGTCAGACATTACGCAATCAGCTAAGTCAAGATCGCCCAGTGCTGTTGGCCGCCAGCACTCGTGATGGGGAAGAGGCCATCATACTCGCGGCAATCCAAGCGGCAAAAATACCCCACTTACTGACCGTGATTGTGCCTCGCCATCCGCAACGCTTTGATGAAGTTGCCAACTTACTGAAAAAAAATGGCTTGCAGTTTGTACGTCGATCAACGATAACATCTGATTCTTTAGACTCATTGTCGCCTAACGTCAATTTCGTCCTGGGTGATAGCATGGGAGAAATGTTTAGCTACTACGCTGCTTGTGATGTGGCTTTTATTGGCGGTAGCTTATTACCGCTGGGTGGACAAAATCTAATCGAAGCTAGCGCAATTGCCAAGCCAGTATTGATTGGACCCTATACTTTTAATTTTGAGCAAGCTACTGAGTTGGCGATTATCGCTGGCGCAGCGCGCCGCGTTCAAGATGGAGAGGATTTAGTACATGCCCTAAAAACGCTGTTTGCTGACCATGGGTTACAACAAGAGATGGCAGCAGCAGCACTGCGCTTTAGTGAGCATAGCCGTGGCGCTACGCTGCGTACGATGATACTGATTGCTGCTTACATTAAAGCTTAAGTGTTCGTCTAAACAGACCGCTAGCGAATAAGTTGGCTGATTGCTTTAAATGCATCACCTTCGGCTTTACTCAACCACTCAAACATAATCGACTCGGTATTGCTGATTATGCAACCTGCCTCACGCATCCTGGCAATCGCATTCTCTTTATGTGTTGGGTTACGAGAAATAATTGCATCTTCTGCCACGAATACCTGCTTACCTAGCGCCAGCATATCCAGTGCGGTTTGTAATACGCAGATATGCGCTTCCATGCCGGCCAGCACCATTTGTGAACGGTCACGCGTTAATTGACGACTAAACTTCACTTCACCCATACAAGAAAAATTAAGCTTATCTACCGCCTGCACCTTAGGTAAAACAGCAAGTATCTCTGGCACACTATTCCCCAAACCTTTGGCATATTGTTCAGTAACCAATACTGGCACTTCTAGCAATTTGGCGGCTGCGGTTAACATGACGCAGTTCTTAATCATGACCTGCATGGCATCCGCATCCATCGTTGAGGCTAACCTAGACTGCACATCAATAATCACCAACTGACTCAAATTAGCTTTTGCCAATAGGGGTGCCTGCGATAAATTATTGGCCATGAATTTTCTCTAATTGTAGTGTTAAGTATTTGAGCATTAAGGAAGTGCGCTTTAAATAAAAACTATAAGTCTAAAACTCAAAATGCGAGTTTTGCGGGGCATGCTCTAGATACGGCAAGCACGTTTCAAACAAGGTTTCATGTCTAAAGGCCACTTCACCCACACGGTGTGTAAGCGTTGCCTGCATAATTGGTAAATCACCCGTTACGACAAACAGCCTGCCACCCATCTGTAACATTTTTTCAGCCGCAATCGGGCGTAATGGGAGCGCGCCTGTAAATACAATCACATCATATGGGGCATGCTTAGCGTAACCATTTGAGGCATCTGCGACTTGAAGTGTCACATTATGTATTTTTTGTTTTTTTAAACGCGATTGAGCAAGTTCAGACAACTCAGGGTGAATATCAATGGCAAGCACATGGTCTGCAAGTACCGCTAACAAGGCCGTTAAATAACCGCTGCCCGTTCCCACAACTAATACTTTATCGGTGCTTTGAATATCCAGTGCCTGTAGAATCCGCCCTTCTAACTTAGGTGACAACATCGTTTGACCACAGGCTATTGGCAGCTCCACATCGGCAAACGCTAAGCCTTTTTGCGACTCGGCCACAAAATTTTCTCGCGGAATGATGTCAAACAAGGCAAGCACCTTAGGATCAAGCACCTCCCAAGTACGAATTTGCTGTTCAATCATGTTAAATCTAGCTTCTTTTTTATTGAATGCAGATGTGGCGTGTGTTGATGTCGTGGTCATGTTAAAGCTCATAGTTGCTATTGCGTAATATTATACGCTCAACTGACGTTGGTTAAATCATCAAAAATAATTTCAAAAACCGACACTAGCACAAGTCAGAATAAATGCGTTAAAACAGCAGCAAACAACGGCTAAGATGGCATTAAGTGGTGAACGTCTACGACAACAACAAGCTAAGGCAACTGAACGAGTACAAAAAGCACAACAGGCTTTGACTAAGGTCAGATTACCTTAAAGTGTACTGTTCTAAACAATACTATTTCTTACACTGAAAAGTCATGTTACGAAAGATGCGTTTTGGGTCGTCATTTTTTTCTAAAACGATGTAGTTATTAGGACAAGCCTTCATTGCCTTACTGTGACATGTACTCCAATCTTCAGCTGCAGCATTACAAGTAGTGTACATAATCTGCTGACTTGCATCTTTCACTACCACCGACCCCTGCCTGCCATGCATTAAATTATCACATCCACTTAAAACAAAAATTAAACTGAACATTAGTAATTTCATTGTCTTACCTCACATTAAGTGAAAAAAAACGGCACCCGAAGATGCCGTTTTTATTTATAACTTCAAGCTTAAATTAAGCTTCTAAACTAAAGCAGGGTAACCCTGCATTAATCCTAGAAGAATAAGATACCACCTAAAGATACAGTACGTGATTTGCTTTCAGCTGCGGCTGTAGAACCGTGTGCTGCTTTAGAATCAGATGTATCTGAGTACTCAGCAACTAAGTTAAGATGTTTTGTAAGTGGGTGGTAAGCACCAACTACCCACATATCAGTTGTAAGGTTACCTAGATTATCTGAAGCATTCATGTCTAAGTTTGACTCACCGTATGAAACACCAATTTTTGTCTTAGTTGGAAGCACGTAAGTTGCTTGAACGAAGTAAGAATCTGAATCACGTTTTGCGCCATCAGCAGATAAACCACCACGGAATTGGTACTGGTGACCAATACCTTCGCCTTTAGAAGCGTATGCAGTTAAACCAAAGCCAGCTGTAGAAGCAGTAGCACCGATATCATATGCATTAGCAGTTTGAGAAGTAGAACCTGCAGTAATGCCATCGATTTTTTGTGAAATACCAGATACCCATACTTTACCAGCTACGTCGCCAGTCCAGTCGTAAGAAGCTTTACCTTCAAAACCAGGTGTAGATCCAGTTTTACCTGTAGCGCCAACGGCACCAGCAAATCCAACATCAACTTTTGAATCCCATCCTTGTGTAATAGCAGCAGTAGCACTGAAGCCATTCATGTTTGGTGTTGTGTAAGAAATTTGTGGTTTAAAGTCAGCATAAATGAAACCAGAACCGATACGACCTAGTGTAGTTGAGTTGCCACGCAATGGACCTGCAGCAGAACCTACACCTAACAATGTCATGTCGTTTAAGATAGCGTCAGAAGCAAAAACACCGATGTCTTTACCCATTTTTACAGAACCCCATGAAGCATCACCAAATGTGAAAAATGCTTGACGGTTTTCTTGACCAGAACCGTAGCTTAATGAGTTATTGTTTGATGTACCTGGTTGGATGCTGACTGTGAAGCCAACATCTAAATCGTTTTGACGAGTTTTGCCAGATACTACTAGGTAGTTAGGTAACAAACCAGTTGTGATGTTTGATTGACGGCTTTGACCATTTTGGTTTGCGCCAGCAGTGTAAGCACCACTTGCAACACCAGAATGCTTAGTTGAAGTGTAGTAAGCGTTTACGATACCGCCAATGTCTAAAGTCCAATCACCAGCTACGATACCACCAGCTGCTGAAGCGCTTGTTGCTGTAGCTAATAAAGCTGCTGCCAATGGCAGTCGGTTGTAACCTCTTGCCATTATTGAATTTTTTATAAACCGAAAATTTAGTCGAAGTTTTAGGCATATTACGTCGTATTAAATGGCGTAATGTTCTCTAAATAATCGCCCCACCAAGCCATCATTTTTATTCGTTCGTCCATATATTGTGCTCGGTTATACGCTCGCCTCACTGCGTTTTGTTCTATATGCGCCAACTGACTTTCAATCGCTTCTGACCTAAATTTATGTTCATTTAACACTGTACTGGCAATCGCCCTAAAGCCGTGTACGGTCATTCTGTTTTTGTAACCCATCCTATATAAAGCCTGCATCAAAGCGTGTTCTGGTATGGTGACATTGGGATTGCCGTTGTTAATCACATAGCAATCGCTGGGATATGTTTGCTTAATAAACTGTAATAACCCAAGTGCCTGTTTAGACAATGGCACAACCAGAGCAATACGCTTCTTCATGCGCTCGGCAGGAATTTTCCATAACGCATTCTCTAAATCAAACTCTTCCCACTTCGCGTGTGTCATTTCGCTTTTACGTACAAAGGTCAGCGCAATCAGTTGTAGCGCATAACAATAAATGCGGTCACCACTCACATCATAAGCCGCAATACTTTTTAGCAGTTCTGGCAGTTCATTAATATCCACTGCTTTTTGGTGTACGACTATATGTCCGTGTAACGCTGCGCCTAATCCCACTGTGATGTCCACTTTACAGTAATCAAGCAATATCGCGTATTGCCATATCTGCCGACAATCACTTAGTAAACGACGCACTAAATCACAAGCGCCACGTGCTTCCATCTTTTGTAATAAGCCCAGTAATTCCAATTTGGTAATGAGCTGTATGTTCTTGTTAGCCACATACCTAAACATATTATTGGTTAGTCTGTTCTCCACAACTTCTTTATGGCGTGGTGACCATTTCAGTGCTTGTCTATCTAGCCAATCCATCGCCACTTTCTTAAATTGAAGATGTGTACTATTTGGTTTTCTTGTTTTAACGGGCTGATTGCTTTGACTAATGATGTGATTTTTAAGATGCGCAAGATTGAGGTATTTTTTTAATATCAATACTTCGTAAAATGCGATGGCACTTTGATAGGCAGCTAACTTGTCTATTGTTTTAGTTGTGCGGCGATATGTAATGCCTTTGTCCCAGTAAACAGCTTGCCAATAAGGCGAGGCATTGTTCAAATACACTTTGAGTTTTTTGGGATAGCCTGGCACTGGTGTTACTGTGCCGATAATGACCGCTGTTTTATGACGTTGGGTTTCACACATCACTTAAGTGTATGGTCGCACCCTATGTTGGACAACCTCAAAATAGTCGATTAGTAGT
>Ga0208566_1001772_pt1 | contig 12116 bp, 7 predicted proteins | sample PL_2010_150m_FD_184159 | JGI IMG/M metagenome (GOLD analysis project Ga0208566, IMG submission 184159) | Freshwater microbial communities from Powell Lake, British Columbia, Canada to study Microbial Dark Matter (Phase II) - PL_2010_150m... | ecosystem: Environmental > Aquatic > Freshwater > Lake...
CGGTGCATCACATCGAGAGGCGGGCCGCCGCATGATCAAGACATCCAAGCCCCTGTTCGATGCCACCACCATCCCGAACGACCTGTGCCCCATCGCCACTCGCGAAAACCCGATGCTGCCTGGGGATTGGCGCAGCATGCGACCGGTGGTGGATAGAGCCAAGTGCGTCAAGTGCGCCGTCTGCTGGCTGTATTGCCCTGTGCAATGCGTAGTGGAAAAAGCCGCCTGGTTCGACTTCAACCTGGCCACCTGCAAAGGCTGCGGCATCTGCGCCCACGAGTGCCCGCACCGCGCAATCGAGATGATCGAGGAGGCAGCATGAGTGCTGTCCTGAAACCTAAACCGCAATACATAGTTTGCGACGGCAACGAGGCCGCAGCCCGCGCAGTGACCCTGGCCCAGGTCGACATGGTGGCGGTGTATCCGATCACACCGCAGTCCTCGCTGGTCGAATACCTGGCCAAGTTCGTTGCCGACGGCAAGCTCGACGCCGAGATCGTCGACGTCGAAGGCGAGCATTCGGTGCTGTCGGTCTTGCATGGCGCCTGCCTGGCCGGGGCGCGCACCTATACGGCCACCTGCGGACCGGGCCTGGCCTTCATGTTCGAGCCCTATTTGCGCACGCCTGGCCTGCGCATGCCGCTGGTGATGACCATCGTCACGCGCGACACGCTGACGCCGCAGAGCGTCTGGGGCGGCCAGCAGGATGCGATGTCGGTGCGCGAGGTCGGCTGGCTGCAGATCTATTGCGAGACGGTGCAGGAAGTGCTGGACACCACCATCATGGCCTACAAGATCGCCGAACATCACGACGTCATGCTGCCGGTGAATGTCTGCCACGACGGCAATTATCTGTCCTTCGGCGCCACCCGGGTGGAACTGCCGGACCAGGCCGAAGTCGCCGCTTTCCTCGGCAAGCGCGACGTCAACTGGCACGCGGCGCTCGATCCCGACCGGCCAATGGCCATCGATCCGCTCACCGGCGGCTCGGGTGGACCGGGTCCCTCGCTGTTCGTGCGCTACCGCAAGGGACAATGCGCCGGCATGCAGAACTCGCTGAAGATCATCGAGGACGTCCATGCCGAATGGGGGCGGCGCTTCGGCCGTTATCATGCACCGCTGGTCGAATCCTACCGCATGGACGATGCCGAGTACGCCATTGTCACCATCGGCTCGATGACCGGCGCCGCCAAGGATGCGGTGGACGAGGCCCGCGACCGCGGTGAGCGGGTCGGTCTGGTCAAGGTCAAGACTTTCCGGCCTTTCCCGGTGCACGCCACGGCCAAGGCGTTGGCAAATGTGAAGGCCGTCAGCGTCGTCGACCGCTCGGTGAGCTTCGGCTGGAATTGCGGCCCGCTGTTCCAGGACGTGATCGCGGCGCTGCAGTTCGCGCCGCAGCGCCCGCCGGCGATGAGCTTCATCGGCGGACTGGCCGGCGCGGACATCACTACTGAGCACTTCGGCCAAGTGATCGAGCGGACGGCAGCGATGGTCAAGGGCGTCGCCCCTGGAGCGATGGTGTGGATCAACGAAAACGATTAGGACCAGGAGAGCGCTCATGCAGCAAACCCAATATCTGATCGTCGGCGCCAGCCATGCGGCACTCGCCGCCGTGCAAGCCATTCGCATGCACGACACTGTGGGCAGCGTCACCGTGGTCTCGAAGGACGATGCCCTGCCCTATTCGCCCACCGTGCTGCCCTATGTCGTCTCCGGCCGCTCCGATCCGAACAGCGTCTTCCTGCGTGATGAGAGCTACTTTTCCAAGCACCAGGTCAATTATGTGAAGGGCGCCGCGGTGACCGGCATCGCCGCAGTAAACAAGCGGGTCAGCCTGTCCTCCGGAGAGGAAATCGCCTACGACAAGCTCCTCCTGGCGACCGGCGCGGCGCCTCTGTTGCCGCCCATCCCCGGCTTGGACGCCGTCAATTTTCATGTGCTGCGCACCCTTGGTGATGCCGTGAAATTGCGCCAGGCACTCGGCCAGGCCCAGCATGCAGTGGTGCTGGGCGCTGGACTGGTTGGCATGCACGCCGCTGAAAACCTTGCCAAGGCCGGCGCCCAGGTGACCGTGGTGGAAATGCAGCCTACCGTGCTGGCCGGCTACTTCGACCGCGACGCCGCCGCAATCATCGAGGACGTGTTCGCTGCCCAGGGCGTCACCCTGAAGTTGAACAACAAGGTGGTGAAGCTGGCGCCACGCGGCCCGAGCGGTGCCGTTGTCACCCTGGCTGATGCCCAGCAATTCGAGGCGGGCCTGCTGCTGGTCTCCGCCGGCGTAGCGCCGGTGATGGATTACCTGAATGGGTCGGGCGCCAGGACCGATCGCGGCATTTTGGTAGACGACAGCATGCATACCAGCGCCGAGGATATCTGGGCCGCCGGTGATGTGGCCCAGGCGCGCGACTTCTTTGGCGCCGCAGACACGGACGATGGCGCCAAGATCATCAACGGCATCCTCCCCGATGCGGTGGAGCAAGGCAAGATCGCCGGCATGGCGATGGCCGGCGATCCCGCATTGAAGAACTACCCCGGCGGCGTGCCGCTGAACACCTACACCTTCTTCGGCCAGCAGGCCATTTCCGTCGGCAGGCAGAACCAGGGCGAAGTGGCAGCTCTCGAAATCGACCAGGCACAGCGGCGCTACCTGAAGATCGTCATGCAGGACAACCGCCTCACCGGCATCTTCGGCATCAACGTGGCCTTTGATCCGGGCGTGATGTGGGAACTGATACTGCGCCGCACCGATCTTTCCCAGGTGCGCGAAAAGTTTCTTGCCGATCCGCAGCGCACCGCGCGGCTGCTGATGTCGCGGACATGGAGATAGATCATGGCTGTCGCCTACAACACCCTCGCCTTCAAACCCGAACTATGTGACGGTTGCAACGCCTGCATGAGCGCCTGCGCCGAAGTGAAGACCGGCCGCAGCGACTGGCTGGATTCGCGCATCCAGATCGTCGCCGATGATGCCGGCGGGTTCGAACTGGCGATGTGCCGCCAATGCGGCGACCCGAAGTGCGTGTCGAATTGTCCGGCGGCGGCGCTGACCAAGGATGCAGAAGACGGCGTGATCGAGTGGGACGGGACGAAATGTGTGAACTGCCTGCTGTGCACCGTCGGTTGCGCCTATGGCGGCATCTCCTACAATGCCGCCGCCGGCCATGTGGTCAAATGCGACATGTGCGGCGGCGAGCCGGCCTGTGCCCGGGCCTGCGCCGCGGCCGGCAGCACCGCCCTGAAGTTCATCACCACCTCGCGCATCTATCGGGAAGTCGGCGACCTGGAGGACCTGTTCGTGCCGGGACTATCGGGCTGCCAGGGCTGCAATACCGAGCTGCTGATGCGCCACGCGCTGCGCCGCGTCGGCCCCGAAACCGTGCTGGCGACGCCGCCCGGCTGCATCCCGGGCATGGGCGCGGTCGGCTACAACGGCTTGACCGGCACCAAGGTGCCGGTATTCCACCCGCTACTCACCAACACGGCATCGATGCTCTCCGGCATCAAGCGCCACTACAAGCGCCAGGGCCGCGAGATGACCGCAATGGCGCTGGCGGGCGACGGCGGGGCCTCCGATGTCGGCTTCCAGTCACTGTCCGGCGCAGCGGAACGCGGCGAGGAAATCCTCTTCATCGTGGTCGACAACGAAGGCTACATGAATACCGGCATGCAACGATCGAGCTGCACGCCTTACGGTGCCTGGACCTCCACCACGCCGGTGGGCGAGCGCGGCCAGGGCAAGTCGCAGGACGCCAAGAACATGCCGGTGCTGATGATGATGCACAACTGCGCCTATGTGGCGACGGCGTCCACCGGGTTCATGGAAGACCTCTACCAGAAGCTCGACAAGGCGATCGCCGCCTCCCAGCGCGGTTTTGCCTATCTGCATGTCTATTCACCGTGCACCACCGGCTGGCGCTTTCCTTCGCAGGAAAACATCGAGGTGGCGCGCAAGGCGGTGGAAACCAATTTCGTCATGCTCTGGGAGTTCACCCCGAGCACCGGCCTGCAACTTTCCCGTTCGTTGGAGGAACCCCTGCCGATCGCCGAATACCTCAAGGTGCTGGGCAAATATCGCCACCTCACCGCCGAGCAGGTCGAGCATATCGAAGCTTCGCTGGAGCGCAATGTCGCCTTCATCACCAACCTGACCGCCAACCGGTCTTCCAGGCCTGCGCACGTCGCCGCCGGGATGTAGCTGTCCGGTGAGCGGCAAAGGGGTACAAAGGGGTAGGATGCTTGATCGCATGAGCATCCAGGAATTTCGATGAATGCAACCGATGCAGAAGTCCTGGGCACGACGCTAGCCTGGTTGGAGGAAGGGCAGCGCGTGGCCCTGGTTACCGTCGTGGAAACCTGGGGTTCGGCGCCGCGCCCGGTCGGTTCGTTGCTTGCCGTGCGCGAGGACGGCCGTTTTTTCGGCTCGGTCTCGGGCGGCTGCATCGAAGAGCACCTGGTCGCGCGCATCGACCAGGATTTCCCGGCTCTTCCCTACCTCACCGGCTATGGCGTCACCGCGGATGAAGCGCGCCGCTTCGGTCTGCCTTGCGGCGGCAATCTGCGGCTGGTGGTCGAACCGGTCCGGGATACCGCAAGCATCGCCCAGGTGGTCGCCGAAATCCGCCAGCGCCGCCGCGTTTGTCGCACTTTGGACATGAAGAGCGGCGTGGCCACGGTGGCGGCGGCGGTCGGCGAACAGCCATTCAGCTTCGACGGCAGCCTGCTGCTGAATATCCACGGACCGCGCTGGCGCTTGATTCTGGTCGGCGCCGGGCATCTGGCGCGCTACCTGGCGCAGTTCGCGCAGATGCTCGATTTCAGCGTGTTCGTCAGCGATCCGCGGCCAGAATATCGCTCACAGTGGGATTTGGCCGGCGCGCCGCTTCTCGACGGCATGCCGGACGACGCGATCAATGAACTGGGCGTCGATGCCTTTACCGCCATCATCACCACCGCCCATGAACCGAAAGTCGATGACATGGCGCTGCTCGAAGCGCTGAAATCCGACGCGTTCTATGTCGGCGCGCTGGGCTCGAAGCGCACCAGTGCCTCGCGCCGCATCCGCCTCGGCCTGTTCGACCTCACGGCGCAGCAGATCGAATTTCTGCATGCCCCCGCCGGACTGTCCATCGGCAGCCACACCCCGCCGGAAATAGCCCTGGCGATGATCGCCGAGGTGATCGCGGTTCGCAACGGGATAACTGCGGGAGCGCCGAGCATAGCCCCTCGAATCGAGGCGAGGGGCTGATTCAGCGGGGCTAGTTCACGGCTTGCTGGTGAATTTGCTGTAAAAGCGCCTTCCCAGGTTGTCTTGTGCGCCCAGCCAGACTTGATAGCTGACCGGAGATCCCCCCGGAATCGCGATGGCAGGCACCTTGATGGCCGTTCCGGGCGCGGGGGGAATCAATGCATCCGAATAGACATACGATCCGCTGCTGGATATCAAGGTACGCGCCATGAACACCTTGACACCCGGATTCGCCGCCGCCCAGTTTGCCCACGACAGGTTCACCCCGGAACTCGAAGAGATGTCGGCTATCGTCAGCGGGTTGGTCGCTATTCCGTCCAGCATCGGGTAAGGGGCGTTGATCAGGTCGGCTGGGACCTCAGCGGGCAGATATACCGGGAGAATGACATTTGAACCGGCCAGGGAAGCCAGATACTTCGCTCCCGAGATCGAATCCAGATTACCGATCGTGCCCAACGACAGTTTCAGGGGCAAGGTGTCCTGCAATTCGCCAGTCGCGACCGGGTCGTCCGTCGGACTGCTCTTGACGCACAGATAGCCCAGGTTGCAATAAGCCATTGGAATACTGTATCCGCTCGGGATCTGCACGGTTCTGGTCGCGGTATCCCCGGCGGCCAGGGAGATCACTACCTGCACGCCCGAGCCCGGCTGCGCTGCAAGGCTGGTCGCCAGAACACCGTTCAACCCAAACGTGGCATAGACGACGGGGTAGACCGCAAAGCCCGCATTGTTTCCGTTGCCTACAAGAACCCAATGAGGTAGTTTGGTGTTGGTCTTCGAGTCGTACGCGATCGCATCGTTGAAGACTTCCACCTTCCGTCCGAGAGTATCGGTGACCAGCGCCGAAACGACCACTTTGTCGCACTTGTTGGCCACCACCGGATTGTCCGCACATCCGGTCAGCTGCATCTTGCTAAGTTGATAGTTGTTCGCTGCATACTCGGCGAGTTTGTCGGCGACATCCGTCCGGGCTCGCCCGTTGTGGAACGTGTACGTGTAACAGAGGACGGGTGGGGTGGCGGTGACGCAGGCCGCGGTGTTGGAGAGCGACGGCGCAGCCAGAAAATCCGCGGCCTGCGAACTCTGGGCAATCAACTTGTTCAAGGCATTGCTGAGATCATCGATCGCGCCGAGATTGGTAAGAACAGCGGTCGGGCTGGTGGTCGCCTTGAGAGTGGAGGTAATGGCTTTCGCAACGCTTCCTCCGGTTGTCTTGGTTAGCTCCACCTTTGCCGTCGCGAGGTCGATGGTTACCTCCGTCGACCCGACCTGATTGAACTTGTTGCTGAACTTCAGTACGTCCTTGCCGCTCGCGTCCTTGGCGATGTGGATCCTCAAGCCTTCCAGCGCTGCATCGAGGCCGGCTTTGTTGGCGGCAAAGCCTGCATCCTGGAAAAAATCCAGGGTCTTGGTGTCGGTAATCTTGGCATCGGTCAGGTTCGCCTTGATGATGGTCTTGACCAGATCGGAGGCATTCGTCACGATGGCGGCATTGGCGAGCAGCGCAATCGAGCTGACGTTGGCGTCCGCCTTCAGGAACACTGTTCGCGGATCAGCGCCCAGAACCTGGGCGACCACCGCGGTGGATACCGGCGTGATGTTGCCGACCAGTGGAGCGGTGCTGGTTTTGACCGATGAATGAAGGGTAACCGGATTTCCGGAAGCATCGATGCCGGCAACCTGAATGAACAAAGGCAATTTCGCCGCAGGCGAATCGAGGACGAACTTGTAGGTACCGTCGGTGGTGCTGGTGGTGCCGCTGCCTACGGGGATTCCAGTTGCGTCAACGACTTTGACGACTGCCCCGAGCAGTGGCGCTCCGGTGGCCGCAACTCCGGTCAGCAGCGGCGCGGTCGAACCGCTCGGAGATAGTGTCGTGGTGGTGGTCGTTGAGGTGGAAGTCGCTGTGGTACTGCTGGTCGATGAGGTGGCGGCAACATCTCCCGCGGTACTGCCGCCGCCACCGCATCCGGTGAGGACGACCAGACCTGCTGCCAGAAAGACCGATTTCAATCTGAGGTGGGCGTCCGTTTGCATTTGCTGGCGGGTTTTCAAAGATGGCTGTATAGCCGGTATCTTATCCCCGTCCGCGACTCTTAAAAACGCTTCGCAAGTACGTTTTCTTGCCTCAATTCAATGATTCAAAGACGCCAGTATCCCAAACCCAGAGGCGGGCACCGGTGCCCGCCTTTGAGTCTGGGGTACTAGTGCCCGTCTCTGCTTCTGAGGGACTAGAATGTCGGGAACCGGCATCAAGCTTGGTCGCAACATGCCGTTAACGTTTTGAATCAGGTCGAATTCACGAGTAACCGGGGTCGTCAGCGCATGAACATCCTCAATTTTCGATTCGGCACTCCGGTCAACGCGATGCTTGCCGCTGCACTGACGCTCGCCACGCTGGGCGGTTGCGGCGGCGGTGGCGCCAGCGATGGCGGCGGGATCGTTACTACCCCGCCCCCGGCGCTCCTCGGCAGCGCCGGCAAGATCGTCGATGGCTACCTGATCGGCGCCACGGTGTGCCTCGACTTGAACGACGACCGGATTTTCCAGGCGAGCGAACCTTGTGTCGTCACCGGCGCCGACGGTTCCTTCGCCTTCCCGGGCCAGGGCCAGCACATGGTGAGGTCAGTGGGAGGTATCGACAACTCGACCAATACCCCTTTCATCGGCGAATTGAGGGCCCCGCCGGGTGCGACGGTGATCACGCCGCTGACGACCCTGGTGGTCGCCGATGTGGAATCCCGTCTGCCGGCGCCGGTCGCCAACACCGTCTCGGCTTTGCCGGCTGACGCGGTGACGACGGCCGAGACGGCGGTGAAGAGCAACCTCGGGATTTCCGCGAGCGTCGCGCTGTCGACCACCGATCCGGTGAAAGCAGTGAAGGACAACCCCAACGATTCCATTGCCGCCAAACTGGTTCAGCAGAATACTGCGGTACAGACGCTGCTGCAGCAGACAGCCCGGGCGGTGGCCGCTGCGACCGGACTCAGCGCGCCGACAGCCGCACAGGCTGCGGCCATCTACAAGGAAGCCACCAGGACCGTCGCCACTCTGACCGCCGCGCCGGCTTCCGCGACATCGGCGATCAACCTGAGTTCGACGACCACTACCTTCATCAACACCGTAACCAGCAATACCGTGACCAGGGCCAAGGCCAGCGCGGACGTGTTGGCCTCGCTCCCACCAACCCAGGTTACCGCTCTGGCGGCGTTGGCCCCGGCAAGCGTGGCGGCAATGGCCACCAAGAGCATTGCCGACCAGGTAAAGGCGGTGTCCGATGCTCCTGCGGCCACGCTGGTGGCGGCGGCTGGCGATTCGACTGCCGCCGGCAACCCGGCATTGGCTGCCTTCAAGAGTACCGACATGCAGCTGGCGATCTCATCGGCCGCGCCCCTGCTGACAACGACCGTCGCTGCGGTCAACTCCCCAGCGGTGCTGCAGAACCTGTCCGACAGCATCGTCTCGGCGCTCAGCACCGCCAGTGGCGGCGCCAGTGCGGCAGCCGCGGCAGCCGCCACGGTGTCGTCGATCATCAACGAACAAATGGTCACAACCAGTTTGGCTGTTCCTGCTGCCAATATCGCGCTGGTCAATGCGACGGCCATCCAGACGACGCAGAGCACGGCCAATATCGCTGTCTCGACGGCCATTGCGAGTGCGGCCACCACAATTGCTTCAGCAACCACGACGACCCTCGCCGGAACCACGACCACATCTACAACGACGACGACCAAAGCGCCGACAACCACGACCGCGGCACCGACCACCACCACGTCGACAACCACCACCTCGACAACCACTACCACCAGCACAACCACAACCACAACGGCGAGTACTGGGAATGGTTCCCGCATCTCGCCCTCTGCCACCGCGACCAGCTTTGACGACGTATTGGACGCCACTTTGGGCAACGTGACCGGTTTGGCCGTTGCCTACATCGCCAGCGGCAAGGACCAATTCGTCATTGCGCTGGGTGGCGAAAACACCATCACCCTCGGTGCCAATGTCAGAATCAGTAACTTTGGCACAGGCAACAAACTCGTATTCAAGCTCGCTACCCCAACCACCTTGAGCGCCTTGAGCGCAAGCGGCACTTATTCAATCGCCGACAACGGTACCGATATCTCGGTGATCGGCAACAATGGCGGCACGGTGCAGCAAATCACGTTGGTGGGCAAGACCGGCAGTCGTTCTTCCATCGGTGGTTCTGTGGACAATCTTGTCGAACTGAATACTTTCCTCGGCGGAAGCGCCGTTGAAGTCTTCTGAGTTGTCGTCAATTGAATGAACCCGCTTTTCGCTTGATCCCGTTCTCCCGGTAGGACGAAATCCAATCATGGCCATTCTTGTATCCCAAGCTAGCGCAAACGCCAATACTTTGAGCTTGACCTCGGAGGACGCCAGCAACACGATTTACGGTTCGAACTATGCCGACAGAGTCACCCTGGCCGGAGGCGGGAATTTCTTGGTGACGGATGTCAGTTCGGGTGACATCATTTCCATTGCCCAGTCCGGCACGGCCACCAGGGCTAGACTGAGAGGCAATACGATAACCTTCCTGGTGGGAGGAACGGGCACCAGAACGATTACGTTGGGCGGCATCGCTGAAGGTGAATCCTTTACGGTCAAATTCGGTTCGGGAAGCTTTCCTGATTTGACGATTGCGCGAACTGGCGACGACTTCTTCGTGGGCAACACCCAACTGGTCGATGGGGCAGACTACGCAACTTTCCTCTCAATCGATTCCGCCTCGTCCACCACCACGATTGACTCACTCAACACTGCCCAGGTAGTCTCCCTGACGACAGCACAAGTGGCAAACCTGACCACTGCCCAGGTGGCAGTGCTGAGTACGGCCCAGTTGGCGGCGATGGAAACTCGTGACGTGGCGTCCTTGAGCACGGCCGCCATTGTTGTCCTGTCCAGGACCCAAGTGACCGCGGGTCTCACCACGGCCCAACTCGTGGGATTGACGACAGCGCAAGTCGCGGTGCTGACCACTGCCCAGGTCGCGGCACTGACGACGGCCCAGGTGGTGACCCTGGTGACAACGCAGGCGGCGGCGTTGACGACGGCGCAGGTTGCGGTATTGACCACGGCCCAGGTCGTGGCTCTTGAAACCGATGACCTTGCCTCATTGAGTACGGCAGCGATTGCGGTGCTGAGCACGGCCCAGGTCGTCGCACTCACGACGTCACAAATCGTGGCGCTGAGCACAGCCCAGGCATTCGCGCTGACCAGAACCCAGGTACGGGCGCTGACCACGGCCCAGGTTTCGGCTCTTGAAACTGGTGACGTGGCGTCCTTGAGCACCGAGGCGATTGCGGCCCAGAGCACGATTCAGGTCGCGGTACTGAGTACTGCACAAATCGTTGGTCTGACGCCAGGGCAAGCTGCGGCATTGACGACGACCCAAGTCGCGATTTTGACCACGGCCCAGGTCGCGGCCTTTGAAACCGATGACTTTGCGTCATTGAGTACGGCGGCCATTGCGGTGCTGAGCACGACCCAGTTCGCGACACTCACCACGGCACAAATCGTGGCACTGAGCACAGCGCAAGCGGCGGCCTTGACGACAACCCAGGTTGCCCTATTGTCGACGGCCCAGGTCGCGGCTCTCGAAACCCGTGACGTGGCGTCCTTGAGCACCGCGGCAATCGCGACCCTGAGCACGGCCCAGGTCGCGATCCTGGACACGGCACAGAGGTCTGCCCTGACGACGACACAGGTTTCGGTGCTGCCCACAGCCCAGGTATCGGCACTGACGACGGCCCAGTTGGTTACTCTCACGACAGCGCAGGCCACCGCGTTGACGGCAACCCAGGTTGCCGTATTGACCACGGCCCAAGTCGCGGCACTTGAAATCGATGACCTTGCCTCATTGAGCACGGCGGCGATTGCGGCACTGAGCACGACTCAAATCGCGGTGCTGAGCACCGCACAGATCGTCGGCCTGACGCCAGCGCAGGCGGCAGCCCTGACCACCGCGCAAGTTGCGGTGCTGAGCACGGCCCAGGTATCGGCGATTGAAATCGATGACCTTGCCTCATTGAGCACGGCGGCGATTGCGGCACTGAGCACGACTCAAATCGCGGTGCTGAGCACCGCGCAAATCGTCGCCTTGACGCAAGCGCAAGCCGCAGTCTTGACGACAACCCAGGTTGCCGTGTTGACTACGGCCCAGATCGCGGCTCTCGAAACTCGTGACGTGGCGTCTTTGAGCACGGCCGTGATTGCGACCCTCAGCACAGCCCAGCTCGCGATACTGGACACGGCACAGAGGTCTGCCCTGACGGCGACGCAGGTTGCGGCGCTGACCACGACCCAGGTCGCGGCATTAACGACAGCCCAGTTGGTTGCCCTGACGCCAGCGCAGGCGGCGGCGTTGACGACAACCCAGGTTGCCGTATTTACCACGGCCCAGGTCGCGGCGCTTGAAATCGATGATGTTGCATCATTGAGTACGGCCGCGATTGCGGTGCTGAGCGCGGCCCAGCTCGCCGCACTCACGACGTCACAAATCGTGGCGCTGAGTGCGGTCCAGGCATTCGCGCTGACCACAGCCCAGGTGCGGGTGCTGAGCACGGCCCAGGTTTCGGCTCTTGAAACCGGTGACCTGGCGTCCTTGAGCACGGCGGCGATTGCGGCCCTGAGCGCGACTCAAGTCGCCGTGCTGAGCACGGCACACTTGGTTGCCCTGACGACCGCCCAGGCGGCGGCGTTGACGACCGCGCAGGTTGCGGTGCTGACCACGGCCCAGGTCGCGGCTCTTGAAACCGATGACCTTGCCTCATTGAGCACGGCGGCCATCGCGGTGCTGAGCACAGCCCAGGTTGCGGTACTGAGCACGGCACAAGAGTCTGCCCTGACG
>Ga0208566_1001774_pt1 | contig 12097 bp, 14 predicted proteins | sample PL_2010_150m_FD_184159 | JGI IMG/M metagenome (GOLD analysis project Ga0208566, IMG submission 184159) | Freshwater microbial communities from Powell Lake, British Columbia, Canada to study Microbial Dark Matter (Phase II) - PL_2010_150m... | ecosystem: Environmental > Aquatic > Freshwater >...
TTTCCATACAGTTCAAAGAGTTCGTAAAGCCGGCATGATAACCGAAGTCAAAGTATAAGGGAAAATGGTGACAATCAATGTTTCGTTTCGGCTGGAGTCCGTTATTCAACAGGCGCCGACAGCTTATATGGGGGGGTTATCTGAAAAATCAAACCGGGCGGTAAAACCCGGAGATTCCTGCAAGCGCTACAGCTTCGACACGTTCTGGTTGAGATCGTTCGCCAGCTTGTCCACGTTGCCGATTAACTGGCTGGTATTCTCCGAGGATGCGGCCACGGTCTCCACCTTGCGGGCGATGTCGTAACCCGCGCTGCTCTGTTCCTTGGCGGCGTTGGCGATGTCTTCCACCGCATGAACCACCTGGGCGGAACGTTTTTCGATCTGTTTCAACGCTTGCTCGACCGCGCGCGACTGTGCCACGCTATCCTGCGCCTTGCCCGATGCGGATTGGATGTCTCCGGAAACCACCCCGACCTGTTCCTGCACGGTGGTTAAGATGGCGCCGATTTCGGCGGCGGATTGCGTGGATTTCTCGGCCAGTTTGCGCACCTCGTCCGCCACCACCGCGAAACCGCGCCCCGCTTCTCCCGCCCGCGCCGCCTCGATCGAGGCGTTCAAGGCCAGCAGGTTGGTTTGTTCGGCTATCCCCTGGATGGTGCTGACGATGGTCTGGATATGCTCGCTCTGGGTGCCGAGTTCGCGTACTTTTTCCGCAGCCCGGCCGACCAGCTGCGAGGTCTCCTCCATCGCCGCGATGGTTTCGCTTACCGCCCGGCCGCCCTGATCGACGGCAACCACGGTTTCCCGCGTCAGCGTCAGCGCACTGTCGGCATTCTGGGAAACATGGTCGATGCTCACCGACAACTGCTCGGTCGCCGACGACATGCTGGCGGTCGCCGACGACTGCTCGTTCATCAGCTTGCGCACCGTATTGGTCAAGCCGGCCAACTCCCGGGTGATCCGGTTAACGTTTTCCGCGACCTGTTGTTTCTGGGCCTCCATGCGCCCCTTGACGATGGCATTGTCCTTGAACACCTGGACGGAGCGCGCCATTTCGCCGATCTCGTCGAGCTTGCGGGTAAACGGCACCGTCACGCCGGTTTCGCCGCTGGCGAGGACGCCCATGGTCGAATTGATTTCCTTGAGCGGCTGCGCCACGCGGAAACGGGTGAACCAGAACGAGAACAGCCCGAACACGATCAGAAACAGGCAAGCGACGAACATTACTCCGCCGACCGTGGCAGAGAGCGTCCAGATCGCGCTTTCGACCGCATCCGCGCCGGTTTTCCGCTGATCCTGGAGGGAGTGTTTGATGCGTTCCAGCGCGGCGATGGCGGCGCTGTCGTCGACCTTTTTTTCGCCGGCAGCGAGCGCCTGTTCATAGGCAACCAGGGTTTTTTCCAGCACCGCCAGATCGGCCTTTTCGCTGTCGCTGGGTTTGGCCAGCAGGAACGCCGGGATGCCTTCGCGTACCTTACTGATGTCAATACTCACCGCCTGGCGTGCCGCCGCATCGCCCGCCGCGGCGGAGGGCCAGTGCTGGGACAGGCCGTCATAGCCGAGATGATGCTGGAAATTGCCGAGCAGGTCGATGCGGCGCGCCAAGCCGGAATCGTAGGCGCGCCAGACATTGCCGATTTCCATCACCGACTTGAACGTCAGCAGCGTCGCGCCTACCCCGGCGAACAGCATCAGGAACGTCAGGAGGGTGATGATGTGCGCCACACGGAACATACGGACATTGTCCACCGCGCGGAACAGGCCCACGCACAGCCGCCCCAGCGTGTTCAAGCCATCGTCGTTGAAGCTGAGATTATTGTTCATTTTTGTCTACTCCTATACGACCCATGGCGGTTAAGTGCTCTGTTTCCGTTCGTATTGAGCCTGTCGAAACATGAACGGAAACACTCAAAGCCAGCCGTTCACCCTTCGACAGGCTCAGGGCGAACGGCTGGAGAGGCATTACTTATCAGCCCCGCCCATGCGGCCAATTCCTCAAGCCCGATACGGATGGCTGCCTCCATCGCCCCGGCAACGCTGGGCGTCAAATCGCCGCCCCAGGCGTCGATGTCCTCCAGTTGCACGCCCACCAGCGTTACCGCCTCGGGCATCCTGCCGGTCAGTTCCGCCGCCGCCAGCACGTCGGTAAACGCGGTTTGATGCAGGCTCAGCGGGCGCTGCCCGAAAAATACCGGGATTTCCCGGTCGCGCAGCACCATGATCCGTCCCGCTGCCGCGCCGAAATCGACGCAGTCGAACACCAGTAAACGCCGCGCCGCCTGGATGATCGGCAACAAATACAAACCCTGAGTGCCGCCATCAAATATTTCGACACCTGCAGGAACCTGTTCCGCGTCCATCAACCGGGCAACCGTCCGCGGCCCGAAACCTTCGTCCCCCCACAGCAGGTTGCCGACGCCCAGTATCACCGTGTTTGATGCTATCCCCCCGTTCAATCTAGCAGCCTGCCAAGTTAAACCAGCAGGATAACCCCCCTTTAAAAAAGGGGGGCAGGGGGGATTTAACGGCGGCGACAAGTTCCGGCTCTGCTAAATCCCCCTCAGTCCCCCTTTTGCAAAGGGGGAGGAAGTCTGTCTGTGTTGCATCCATGCGATCCTCCTTAACTGATTGCTGCATTCAATCCCTGAACTGCCTTTCGCCGGAAAGCATGGTGCTGACCACCGTCTGGCGCGACAGGATGTCTTCGCGCACCGCGATGTAGATGTGCACCAACGAAAACCACACCATCACCCACATCGCCAGGCGATGAAACACGTGCAAATCGAGGGTATTGCCGAACAGCAGGGTCACCCAGCCGAACAGGAAATACTGCCAGCTATCGTGGCCCGTGACCTCGGCGTACATCGCGAAGCCGGTAAGGATGATGATCGCGCCCGGAATCACGAACATCGTCAGCATGGTCACGTTGCCCAGCGGATTGAGACCGACATACCGCAGCGGCTTGCCCGCAAGTAAATTCCATTGAATCTGGCGCAAGAAGCCGTCGAACCACTCCGAACGCCAGACCTCCGGCACGAAAAGCTGGCGGGTGATCCCGCCCTCGACGAAGACCAGCCATAACCGCATGATGGAGAGCAACGCGAAGATGTAGCCGAACGCCAGGTGGAAAAAGCGGATCCAGCCCATCACGTACAGCGTCGAAGTATCGCCGATCGCCGACGGCGGCGGCATCCCGATGAAATAGCCGGTTATCGCCAACACCAGTACCGCCAGCGCATTCAGCCAGTGCCAGATACGAACCCCCGGCCCGTAAACCATCACCGCCGGCAACAGGCCTTTTTCGGGCATTCTATGGTAAAGGATGAATTTGGGCATGATGCCGCCTTAGAGGATTTTCGCCTCGGTCAGCAACCCGCCGTCCGGGCCGATGACATGGGTGGCGCACGCCAGGCACGGATCGAAGCTGTGCACCACGCGCAGGATTTCCAGCGGCTTGGTCGGGTCGGCCATCGGCACGCCCAGCAAGGACGCCTCGTAAGCGCCGATATTGCCGGCGGGGTCGCGCGGGCTGGCGTTCCAGGTGGTGGGAACGACGCACTGGTAATTGTCGATCTTCCCTTCCTTGATCCTGATCCAGTGTCCCAGCGCGCCGCGCGGCGCCTCGCTGTAGCCGGCGCCTTTGGCTTCGGCGGGCCAGGTCTTGGGTTCCCATTTTTCGGTGTTGGCGGTGGCGGTGTTGCCCGCTTTGATGTTGGCCTGCAACTGGACGATCTCTTCCTTGAGCTTCTCCGCCGCCCACAAGCCTTCCAAGCCGCGCGCCGCGGTGCGTCCCATGGTCGAGAACAACGCCGTTAGCGGCAAGTCGAGCTTTTTCAGGGTGCCGTCCACCAGTTCCTTGATCCGCTTGTCGCCGCCCGCATAGGCGATGACCAGCCGCGCCAGCGGGCCGGTTTCCATGGCGTGTCCCTTCCAGCGCGGCGCCTTGATGTAGCTGTACTTGGCCTCTTCGTCGATGGATTCGATGCGTTCGCCATTCTTGCCGCCTCGGGATTTCGGCCCGAGGCTGAAAGTCATGTCGGTCTTGCCGTCCCAGGGATGCAAGCCGGCTTTCTCGTCAGGATAGCTATACCAGGAATGATCGACGAATTCGTGGATCTGGTTGGGATCCTTGAGATCCACCTCGTGCAGGTGCGTCAGGTCGCCGTCCAGGATCGCGCCGCGCGGCAGCATCAGGCTATGGTTGGAGGTGTCGTTGGCGAGCGTGGGGAATTCCCCGTAAGAAAGCAGGTTGCGGCTGGCCAACCCGCCGCCCAGCTTGAACCAGTCCTTGTAAAAGGAGGCGATCGCCAGCAAGTCCGGGATATACACTTGCGAAATGAAGTCCAGCGTCTGCTCGGCGATGCTCTTCACCAAATTGAGACGCTCGATGTTGACCGCTCCGCCAGCACCCGCGCCATGCACGTTGATGGCGGACGGCACGCCGCCGACCAGCCACATCGGGTGGGGATTCTTGCCGCCGAACACCGCCTGGATCTTGACGATCTCGCGCTGGAAATCGAGCGCCTCGATGTAATGGGCGACCGCCATCAGGTTGGCTTCCGGCGGCAGCTTGTAGGCCGGGTGGCCCCAGTAGCCATTGCGGAACGGCCCCAGCTGGCCGGAACCGACCATCTGCTTGATCTTTTTCTGCACGTCGCTGAAGTAGCCGGGAGAAGATTTCGGCCACGATGAAATCGACTGCGCAAGCTCGGAAGTCGCTTTGGGCGAGGCGGACAGCGATGAAACGATGTCCACCCAATCGAGCGCGTGCAGGTGATAGAAATGCACCAGATGATCGTGCGCATACAGCGCCAGGTGCATGATATTGCGGATGGTATTGGCGTTCGTCGGGATGGAGATACCCAGCGCATCCTCCACCGCGCGCACCGAGGCGAGGGCGTGGACCCCGGTGCAAACCCCGCAGATACGCTGGACGAAAGCCCAGGCGTCGCGCGGGTCGCGGCCCTTGAGGATCGGCTCCAGACCGCGCCACATGGTACCGACGGAAACCGCGTTGCGAATGACGTTGTTGGCGTCGACGTTGACCTCAATGCGCAAATGCCCCTCGATACGGGTGACCGGGTCGATGGCGATACGGCGTCCCGAATTGTCGAGCGTGAAGCCGTTGGGTGTGGTGATCTGACTCATTCTTGGTTTCCTGGTGTTGCGGTTTTGTCCCCAGCACTGGCATCGTCCTCTTTCGGGCGTTTGCCGGTGAGGACGCGCTTGACCAGCGTCGCGGCGGTCTGGACGGCGATGGCGCCGCCCAGCACGGCGGCCCCCGCCACGGCGATCTTGTCGGCGTTGGATTCCACCCCCCACTGCTGCATGTCGGGCAAGCGCTCGTAGAACGGCCCGCGATCCCAGAATCCTTCTTCCGAGCAACCGATACAGCCGTGGCCGGATTTGATCGGGAAGCTGACCCCCTCGTTCCAGCCCATCGAAGCGCAGGCATTGTAGGTGGTCGGGCCGCGGCAGCCCAGCTTGTACAGGCACCAGCCCTGGCGCGCGCCGTCGTCGTCCCAGGTTTCGACGAACTGGCCGGCGTCGAAATGGGCGCGGCGATAGCATTTGTCGTGGACGCGCTGGGAATAGAACATCTTGGGGCGCAACTGGTTGTCGAGCTCGGGCAGCCGGTCGTAGGTCAGGATATAGGAAAGCACGCCGGTCATCACTTCGGCGATGGGCGGGCAGCCGGGAACGTTGATCACCGGCACGTGGCTGACCAGCTTGTGCACCGGCGTCGCCTTGGTGGGATTGGGGCGCGCCGCCTGCACGCAACCGGAGGAAGCGCAGGTCCCCCAGGCGATGATCGCCTTGGCGTGTTTCGCCACCTCGTCGAACTGCTGGCGGAAAGGCCGCCCGCCGACGATGCAGCACATCCCGTCGTTGGCCAAGGGAATGTTGCCCTCGACCGCGAGAATGTACTCGCCCCGGTAATCGCGGACGATGTCGTGGACGATTTGCTCTGCCTGGTCGCCCGCCGCCGCCATGATGGTGTCGTCGTAATCCAGCGAAATCATGCTGGTGACGATCTCGCTCGCCATCGGATGACCGGAGCGCAGGAAGCTCTCGGAACAACAGGTGCACTCCAGGCCGTGCAGCCACAGCACCGGGATGCGCGGTTTGGTTTCCATCGCATGGGCCACCGTGGCGATCCCTTTGGGGCCTAGCCCCAGCATGGTCGCGGTGACGGCGCAAAAACCCAGGAAATCGCGGCGCGTAACCCCCCGCGAACGGATTACCTCGTAAAAAGTCTCATGTTTCGACATAGGGCCTTCTTGTTTTTTATATTATTGATTTTTATCAGCCTATTTTGGCTTTTTTACTTTATATATCAAGTTTATACCCATGCAACGTAAGAATATCGTAAGAATATCCAACGTCACATACATTTCGTTCGCTTTACAGCCTGATCCAGACACCTATCTTCCAATCGAAACCTTCACTTTAGGGGGTGGATGTTCCAATTTCCCCAAGCGGCCTATGCGCAAGAATTCAGTTTCACGAATCGAGTTCAGTCCATCGCCCCCAGGAATTGCAACGGGTGTCGGGAAACGTCAACGCGATGTCGAATTGGACGCCATGCACCTCGCGCTTGACGCCGCGGCAAAAGCCTTCCAGATTTTCAAAAGCGAACACGAAACCCTCGGCGTCCGGCACCCGTATGCCTGTCCAGTGATCGCAGGTGCAACAAGCTTTTTCACTATTTTTGACGACATGCATTTGACCTCCTCACCACTCATGCACCTTGAAGACCCGGACTTCCCGTTGGTCAGGCTTTATCCTTAAGCAACAACCCTTGGAGTTTGTCGAGTGCCTTGGCAATCACTAGCACCTCTTCCGACGGAAATTGCCGGACAATCTCTTTCGTTTTGGTATCCACCACCTTGACGACATTCATCTTGGTGTCTTCATCGACGGTAAATTCCAAATCACGCGAGAGCGACTGTATGGTTTGATTAATCCTGCCTACCGATGCTCTCACCTCATCCGGCTTTGGCGCCGCCGAGCTTGCTTGAACCGCAGCGACGGATGAAGATGCCGGCGCAACCGCCGGCTTGACGACTTCGGCAGCAGAGGCCGCGCCAGGCGAATAACCAGCGCCACCCGAATTCGCTAAAGACTGAATTTTCATAATTACTCCCCTTGCCTCAATTCCCGGCCAGGGCGATCACCTTGTTGATATATTGGGGATGGCTGGATAACGTAATGTCACGGAAAGAATTTTCCGCCAAATTTCGACGCGGTTGTTGCCGTATTTCGCCAATTAATTCGCAATTCACGCCAAAATTATTTTTCCGGTCATCGCGGCCACTGCATTGTATGGACAAGATCAGATGGGCGTGGCACTCGCCAATAATGGAATCTCTGGCTTGGGCGAAAAATGGGATGTTGGTTGGCGCTAGCACAGCGCCTTGCCAGCGTTTCGAACCGCCCAGCTATTCGAGAAAGTTTACCGCTCTCTCGTTCGTTGATAGACCAGCGGTGTAGTACCCGTCCATCTCTTGAAAGACCGATGAAAAGTCGTCACGCTCGTGAAGCCGATCTGCACAGCGATGGCTTCGACCGACTTCTTGTTCTCAATCAGCAATTGCATTGCGACATCTCGTCGCAGCTTATCCTTGATTTGCAGAAAGGTCGTGCCTTCTTCCTTAAGCCGCCGGCCCAGGGTACGCATGGATTGATTGAGTGCCTGCGCAATGGTCTGCATGTCGATGTCCTCGTCCAATCGACACTCAAGATACTTGCGGACCTGATAGCTCACCCGGTTCAGCGCATCCAGTTTGCGAGTGGCTTCTTCCAATGCCAGGGTGCGCTCCTTGAGCATCATCTCAAGCTCGTGATTGTGCTCGTACAAGCCCTTGATCGGATAAACCTCGCCTTCCCGAACCAGGTAATACGGGACGGAGATGCCGCTGTGGACTATCTTCCAATCTTCGTTTTCGCGGCGGAAAACCAGCGTTAACCGCACCGCCTCCCGCGACAGGACGCGCTCGGGAATGGGCAGGTGAATGTGGAAGAGCGCGGTGGCCGCCACGACTTCATCGCTCAGATCCTGCGTCACCAGGTTCAGCATTTCGATACGGATATGACCGGTTACTTGGGCGAAATCCTGCCTGGTGATTTTCACCCACTCGTCCCGGTCTTTGACGAGAAAATCGCCGCCCCCGGTGTAGCCGCTGAAATTCTCGCTGAAGTGCGCTGTCAGGCGGTCATCGCGCGACGCGTACATCTTGATGTATTCGTCGAACAGTGAACGGATTAGGCGCTGGCGGGTCGGTCGCATAGGGCCTCAACGGATCAATTGACGTAGCGGAAGGTAAATATGCCTACTCGTCGCGTTGAATGCAAGCGTATGGGTACTAACGCAACGCTCAGCGTTTCGCCGACGTTTCACCGCTACGCCGCAGCATTTCGCGGATGAACGCGCCGAAATTCTCGGCCACTTCGTGGCGGATGAACGCCGTCCCGATCAACGGCGGCAGCCAGAAATCCGGTACCGCCACGTTATGGTAGAGGATGCGCGTGCCGTTGCCCTCGGCGGTAAGGCGGGTGAGGGTTTCCATCCTTTTCATGTTGCCCTTGATCATCCGGGTTTTGAGGGTGTCGTAAGGCGACAGTTCGACTTCCCGCAGAGACTCGAAAGCAAACGACAACAGCCCGTAGCGCGCCCGGCCCTTTTGCTCGACGCGCAACACCTCGCCCGCTTTGGAAACGATGCGGCTGATTTGCATGTTGGGTACGAAATCGGCGAAATGCTCGTAATCCGCCAGCACCGCCCACGCTTCCTGGGGCGAAACCGGCACCAGCATCTCGGCATCGACAGTGACCGTTTCGCCGTCGCGCATCACCCGCACGGTTATTTCCGGCTCCGCACCGGCGTGCGCCCAAGTGCCAGACGAGATCAGCAACAGCAATACCAGCCAGGTAAATAATTTCATAGGTTTGAATTATCCTAAAATAACGGCAATTGCTTAACCGCAGAGACGCCGAGAACTACATGAGGGCATTGCTGTTTTTCCTCTGCGCCTCTGCGGTTCAACTGGCTTTTAGGATTATAGTCTTCCGCCAACGATGTCACGAATCTGCAACATTCGCGTCATAATATGGCAAACACTTGAATTTAATGGAGTGAACTAATGTCCGCCACAATCCTGGTCGTGGAAGATGAGCCGGCCATTCAGGAACTGGTCGCCTTTACCCTGCGGCAAGCCGGCCATCACCCCATCTCCGCCCTCAATGCCGAAGACGCGCTGGGTATCGTGCGCAACACGCTGCCGGACCTGATCCTGCTCGACTGGATGCTGCCCGGCATGAGCGGCGTAATGCTGGCGCGCAAGCTGAAGAACGACACCTACACCAAGGAGGTGCCGATCATCATGCTGACGGCGCGCGGCGACGAGCAGGACAAGGTCACCGGGCTGGAAACCGGCGCCGACGATTACATCACCAAACCCTTCAGCCCGCGCGAATTGATCGCCCGCATCAAGGCGGTATTGCGCCGCCGCGCACCGCAGATGACCAACGACCCGGTGGAAGCCGGCGGCCTGCGCCTCGACCCCGAGAGCCACAGGGTCAACGGCGACGGCACACCGCTCGAATTGGGGCCGACCGAGTTCCGCCTCCTGCATTTCCTGATGACCCACCCGGAGCGCGTCCACTCGCGCACCCAGTTGCTCGACCAAGTGTGGGGCAACCAGGTTTTCGTCGAGGATCGCACGGTCGATGTGCATATCCGCCGCCTGCGCCGCGCGCTCGAAGCCACCGGCCACGACCGCCTGGTGCAGACCGTGCGCGGCTCGGGCTACCGCTTTTCGGCGAGCGGCTTGTAGCAAGCCCCACCTTGGCGCATCTTTGATCATGCCCAACTTCTGGCTACGCCCGCTCACCACGCTCGGGTTCATCGCTCTGCTTTCCTTGCTGCTGTGGGCGACCTCAAGCGCCATCGCGGCTTTGATGTTTTTCAGCGCGGCGCTGCTTTTTTACCTGCAGTTCCATTTGCGTAATCTCAAGGCGTTCGCCGGCTGGCTGGCGCAGCCGGAAGCAACCAGCATCCCGCAAGGCAGCGGCATGTGGGCCCCCCTGTTTTCCCTGCTGTACCAGCAGCAGCGCCGCCAATCCAGCAGCGAGACCGACCTGTCCGCTTCGCTGGAACGCTTTGAGCGTGCCGCCGAAGCCATGCCGGACGGTATCGTCATTCTCAACAACAAGGATCAGATCGAGTGGTGCAACAGCGTGGCGGAAGCGCAACTCGGCCTGAGCCTGGAGCGCGACCGCGGCCAGTGGCTGGCCTATCTGCTGCGCCAGGCGCAATTTTCCGACTATCTCGCCGCCCACAATTACCGCGAACCGCTGATCGTCAAATCCCTGCGCAACCGCGACCTCACCCTGTCGGTGCAACTGGTGCCGTTCGGCGATGCGCAAAAACTCCTGCTGATCCGCGACATCACCCAAATCGAACGGGTGGAAACCATGCGCCGCGATTTCGTCGCCAATGTCTCCCACGAATTGCGCACCCCGCTCACCGTGGTGGGCGGCTTCCTCGAAACGCTGGTGGATGCGGAACAAGTCGACGCCGCGCAAATGCGCCATTACCTGCAACTGATGCTGGAACAAACCACGCGGATGCAGCGCCTGGTGGAAGACCTGCTGATGCTGTCCAAACTGGAAAGCGGCAACGGCGGGTTGCATGAAGGCCCGGTGGACGTACCGCGCCTGCTCGACACGCTCAACCGCGAGGCACTGTCGCTGAGCGACGGCCGCCACCGCATCCGCCTCGACATCCACAGCAGCGACGGCCTGCACGGCAACGAGGACGAGTTGCACAGCGCTTTCGGCAACCTGGTCAGCAACGCCATCCGCTACACGCCGGAGGGTGGAGAGATCGCGCTGCGCTGGACCAAGCAACCGGACGGCGCGGCCTTCGAGGTCAGCGACAGCGGCCTGGGCATCGACGCGCAGCATATCCCGCGCCTGACCGAACGGTTTTACCGGGTGGATCGCGGCCGCTCGCGCGAAACCGGCGGTACCGGACTGGGACTGGCGATCGTCAAGCACATCCTGACGCGCCACCAGGCGAAACTGGAAATCGAGAGTACGCCGGGCGAAGGCAGCACCTTCCGCGCCGTATTCCCTGCGCAACGGCTTATTCAGCTCGGGAAAGAGGCGCCCAGCGCGTCCTGAAAAGCGGCGCGGAGTTTGTCGGCCAGGCCGGGAACCTGCGGCGGAGCGCCGACACGCTGCGGCTCGCCCCAGATCGGGTTGGGAAAATGCTTGTCGTTGCGGAAACGCGGGATCACGTGCCAGTGCAAGTGCGGCACCACGTTGCCGAGGCTGGCGAGATTGATCTTGTCCGGCGCCATCACCTCGCGCACCGCCTGTTCCACTGCCAGCACCACCGCCATGAAATGCGGTCGGCCCATCTTGCCGAGATCGGTCATCTCCGCGACGTGGCGCGTCAGAATCACCCGGCAGAAACCGGGATAATCGGCATCGCCCACCAGCACCACGCGGCACAGCTCGCTCTGCCACAACACTTCGCCGCCGGACGTTTCACAGAGTTCACAGGTCATTTTTTTCGGATGGTTGTTGGGGATTCGATGGGTACCTGGCTGCCTTACCAACAGCAGGGAGCTTCAACGGAGCATGAATGTGGCCTGCATCGCCTGGACGAAGTCCTGCGCCTGATTCACCGCCCAGGTCGCATCTTCAAGCTCGATAGGATCACCCTTGTAGTCAGCCACCAAGCGTAGCTCTTCGGCCCTGTTGAGCGCTTTGCCAAGCACCACCGACACGCGGCCTGCCTTGACCAGATGCAGACTGAAGGCGGAAATCAGGCCATTGTGCGTCTTGGCAATCTCGGGTTCGACCGGAGCACCGGATGCCAACAGCGCCGCGCGAGCCGCGTCGAACATGGCGTAGTAGGCACGATTGCAAGCGCCATCCGCATCCCCGGTGTCGAGCAACAGCTTGGCGGATGCGGCTGCCTGGAAAGCCTTCGCCAGCAAATCATGCGCATTCATAAGCGAATCCCTTCGCGCTCGATGTTGTGCAGCAGGCGCGGATTGGAATACGTCTCGGGGTGTTCCCATTC
>Ga0208566_1001775_pt1 | contig 12097 bp, 8 predicted proteins | sample PL_2010_150m_FD_184159 | JGI IMG/M metagenome (GOLD analysis project Ga0208566, IMG submission 184159) | Freshwater microbial communities from Powell Lake, British Columbia, Canada to study Microbial Dark Matter (Phase II) - PL_2010_150m... | ecosystem: Environmental > Aquatic > Freshwater > Lake...
ACTAAAATCTTATGTCAATAAATCAGACATAGAAAAGAATTAAGATATGAGCACATTAAACTATCTAAAAAAGATTTCAGTATGGGATGCAGATGCTGCTCGCCATATTTTATCTCGTTCGCTTTTTGGTTTTACGAAGGATGATGTAACATTTGCTCTTACAAAAACTCTTGATGATTTTGTTGATAATTATCTTTTAAAAGATCAACCGCTTCCATCATCACCAACATATAACGGAACTAGTTGGACTACATTACCTGATAATACAACCAACCAGACAAATTACACAAATTGGCAGTACTCATTGATTTACTGGTGGTATAATTTAATGCTGAACCAAGGTTACTCATTCAGAGAGAAAATGGTTTTGTTCCTTCATAATAATTTTACTTCGCAATATGCTACTGTTAGAATTCCACAATTGATGTACATCCAGAATCAACTTTTCAGACAAAATGTTTTTGGAAATTTTAAGGACCTTACAAAAAAAGTTACGATAGATCCAGCCATGCTGATATATCTCAACGGCGAACAAAACAGCAAAGGAGCACCAAACGAAAATTATGCCCGCGAATTGATGGAGTTGTTTACACTTGGAATTGGAAATTATACTGAAGATGATATTCATAATTCTGCACGCGCATTAACCGGCTGGCGGGTTGATAGAACCAATCTCACTTCTTCATTTATTCCCAATTTATTTGATAATACTAACAAAACTTTTTTAGGGAAAACCGGTAATTGGACTTACTCAGATATAGTTGATATAATTTTTGACTCACGGGATGCATCTAATAATCCAATTGCGGCTAGATTCATTTGCAACAAACTGTATAAGGAGTTTGCATATTATCAACCGAATGTTGACTACATAAATCAACTTGCTGATGTTTTTGTTGCTAACAATTACAATTTGAAACCGGTTTTATCATCAATGCTTAAATCACAATATTTCCATTCTGTTGATATAAGAGGTGCCAGAATAAAACCGCCTGTTGAATTTTTACTTTCATTAATGAAACAATTTGGTATACCAAATGTTAATAATGATATTTTAGGTTACATTCGCTCACAGGCTGGAGCTTTGCAGCAAATTCTTTTTGATCCTCCTGATGTTAGAGGTTGGCAAGGACAAAGGAAATGGATAAGTACAATTACTTATCCAACAAGAAATGCTTTTACTGATAACAATATAAACGGTTATAAAATTTCTGCTGCTACTACTCTTAAAGTTGATATACTTCAATATGCGCGGAGTTATTCCTCTTCTGAAGATGCAATTGCTTTTATCAACGATGTAACAAAACAGTTGATACAATTCCCAATAAGCGAAATGAGGAAAGACGAATTACTTTCAACACTGCTCGACGGCGCAGCTGTTTATGATTGGAATACATATGATAGTGCGGCTCCGGCTAGATTGCAAACATTTTTCAAATCACTTATGCGTTTACCTGAATTTCAGCTTTCATAAATCAAGTGAAGAAAATGAAAAGAAGAGAATTTATAAAAAATATTGGATTGGTTACCGGCGCGGGAATAGCAACATTTTCTATTGCCGGCATTCCGGTCAAAGCGTTTGCCCGTCCATTTATGAATGTTCAAGGTACAAACGGAAAAATATTAGTCATTATTCAATTTAAAGGCGGTAATGACGGTCTTAATACTGTCATCCCTTTGGATCAGTATAGTCTTTATCAAACTAACAGACCAACACTTGCAATTCCACAGAGCAGTATAGTTTCTTTAACAGCGGCAACGGGATTGCATTCTTCATTACAACCGCTAAAAGCTTTATTCGATAGCGGTAAAATGACTTTGGTTCAGAATGTCGGCTACCCTAATCAAAACAGATCACATTTTAGATCAACAGATATTTGGCTTTCAGCTTCCGACTACAATCAAACGCTTTACGATGGATGGATAGGAAGATACTTACCGAAAGCATTTCCGGAATATCCAAGTTTACCGCCGTTGTATCCTATGGCAATTCAACTTGGTTCTGTTCAATCTCTTCTTTTTGAAAATCAGCAATATGGCGGCTTAGCAATTTCATTTCAATCACCGAATTCTTTTTATCAATTAGTTCAAGGCAGTTCTGTTGATAATGATCCACCGCCTGCTACACTTGCTGGTGACGAACTGAAATTCTTAAAAGAAGTTGCTAATCAATCAATTCAGTATGCAAGTATAGTTCGTGATACTTCAAGCAAAGGAAATCATACTTCAAATTATCCTGCTAACAACACTCTTGCACAGCAATTTAATATAATAGCAAATTTAATATTAGGCGGTTTACAAACTCCGGTTTATTTAGTAACACTCGATGGTTTTGATACACATGCCGATCAGCAGAATGCAGCGCGTCATCCAAAATTGTTATCGGATTTTGCAGGAGCCGTCACAGCTTTTCAAACGGATCTTCAAGACCACAACCTTGCTGATAAAGTGGTGGTGATGACGTTTTCTGAATTCGGACGCAGAGTAAAAGAAAATGTAAGCAAAGGTACAGATCACGGTGCAGCACTGCCAATATTTGTAATTGGAAATAATGTTCAGGGAGGAATAATAGGACAGAACGCTCAACTTGCATCCAACAAACTTGATGGTAACGGCGATATTCAATTCTCGTACGATTTTAGACAAGTTTATGCTACGATGCTCAAAGATCATTTTGGTATGACAGATACACAGCTAAATCAAATTTTGCTTAAACAGTTTTCTACTTTACCTTTACTAAAATCATCACCAACTGATGTCACTGATTATAATGCAATACCCGATGATTATACGTTAATGCAAAATTATCCGAACCCGTTTAATCCGAGTACAACAATTAAATATGCACTACCACAATCAACGGAAGTCCGATTGAAAGTTTATGATATGTTAGGAAAGAATGTTGCAACTTTGGTTGATTCTTATCAATCAGCAGGATCGCATACTGTTCAGTTCAATGCAAACGGATTAGCAAGCGGTACATATTTTTATGCACTAGAAACCAGATCCCAAAAAATTGTTAAAAAGATGGTTCTTGTTAAATAGATTTAACACTTTTTAAATTGTTTGAATAGATCCTGTTAATTATTTTAATCACATACAACAAATAGGATAGCAACATGAAAGCAAAATTCGTAGTTATTTTGTCGGTACTTTTTCTGTTCGGTTTTACACCTCAATCATTTTCTCAAGGTATGGGTAGAATGAATCCGCAAGAACGAATGAAGCAGCAACTCCAGACCTACAAAGAAAGACTGAAACTCACAGATGCTCAATTCAATAAAGTTGATACTATTCTTAAAGATCAAATGGGCGAAATGCAGAAACTTAGAGACAGCAGCGGTGGAGATATGCAGTCTATGAGAGAAGCGATGATGGGTTTAAGAGAAAAAACTAATAAGAAAATAGAAGCGCTTCTAGATGATACACAAAAAGCGGAATTTAAAAAGATTCAAGAAGAAGCCGCTCAAAGAAGACAAGGAATGAGCCGAGGATAATTTTATTGATACTAGATACAGGATACTTGATGCTGGAAAATGCCGGCATCAGGTACCTAGTATCAGTTGATAATTATAAATTCAAATTCAGTCCCACATAAAAACTTCTTCCAAGCGTACCATAGTACAACACTTCTTCATACTGTTTATCAAATAGATTTTCGATCTTACCTATTAATTCTAAGTAGCTAAATAATTTATACGTTGCTGATAAATTAACTAAGGTGTAATCAGGTATAACAACCCGTTCAGCAGGAAAAGCTGAAAAATCTTTGTCTTCCCGTTCGCCCACATAAAGGAACTGCATGTTCCAATTCATATTTGCATTCAACTTGTAATTTATATTGAATGAAGCTTGATGTTGAGGTCTTCGCAATAAAGCTTTTCCGAAATCGGCACTTAACTCATATTCAGCTTTTGTTTTTGTAAAAGTGTAATTAGCATTTGCGGAAAAATTATTGAAATTATATCCTGAGACAACAATTTCAAAACCTTGTGAAGATGCTTTTGCAATATTTACAGTTCTAAAGTTCGCATCAGATCCGAACATGTTATCAAGTTTCAAATTGAAATATGTAAGTGCAATGCTAAATTTTCCTTGTGAAAAATATTGTTCAAACCCCGCATCCCAGCCGATACTTTTCTCGGGCTGTAAATCCGGATTACCGAATACCGGATCAAAAAGGTAAAAAAGAGATGGAGCTTTAAAGCCGGTTCCGAAAGACATTTTAAGTTTTGTGTTTGTTGAATTGAAATAATAAGCGGGTGCAATTCTGTAAGTTGCTACACTTCCGAATTTTTGATTGTTGTCTAATCTAACTCCGACTGAAATAAATAATGAATTTTCATAACTGAATTGATCTTGTAAATAAGCGCCAGTTGTTCTTATGGATTGTTCAGGAAAAATACTTTCAAACGGTCCCCAATCGCTTGTTGAAACGTAACTGGAATTTGTTCTTTCAGTTTCTGTCTCAATTCCAAATGTGATCAAATTATTTTCAATGAAACGAAGATTGTTTTGCCAATCAAATTTTACTCGATCGGCTTTATTAAATCCGTCTGAAGATAGATTAGGATGAGCTTGATCCACAAGATCGAGAGAATGGCTGAATCGTTTGACTAATGAAACATTGATTTGCTGCTGCCATCTTCCTTCAAAGAAAGATAAATTTAATCCGCTTTTGAAAAGTTGTTCTTCAATATTAAAATTGAAATTAGGATCATCTCCAAATTTTTCATTTTGATCCAGCGCAGTTTCCATTTTTGTAAACTTATAGATCATATCCAGCTTTGCATTTGATGATAGATCTATACCTAAACGTGAATAGATTGAATTGTTCGTGTATCCATCTTTTTCTGTATTCCCAAAACGGGCATCGCTTGCAGAAACACCGTCACTTCCGTTTCGGGTTGCTGTAACTGCATAACTAAGAATTCCATATTTCCCTTGAGCGGAAAGATTTCCTCTGTAATAATTGTTGGAGCCGCCTTCTTCAGAAAAATTAAATTGAGGTTTATCAGTTCCTCGTTTTGTAATTATGTTTATTACACCTGCTATTGCTTCTGAACCATACAGTGTGCTTTGGGGACCCCTAACAATTTCAATTCTTTCAACATCATTGGTATTAAGCGTAGAAAAATCAAATGCATTATTCGGTGAAGAGGCATCATTCATTTTAACGCCGTCAATAATTACCAAGGTATGATTTGAATTTGCTCCTCTTGTGTAAACGTAAGCAAGTTTTCCAGGTCCGCCTTGCTGTGTAACGGTAAGTCCCGGCATTTCCCGAAGAACATCAATAACTGTCCGCAAATTTTGTCTGGAAATTTCATCTGAAGTAATAATTGAAACGGAACTGCCGAGAGCGTAGTACGGAGTTTCTGTTTTATTAGCTGTTACAACAATTTCCGATAAAGTTGTTTTAACAGAATCAGATTGCTGTGCCGATAAAAAAGTTTGAATCAAAAGAAAGATTAGTAAAAATGAATAAAGATGTTTCATAGAAGTTACTCCTTTCAAAAAAGTTGTAACTCCGCGTGATTTTTAGATTGATTCTAAATGTTAAAAGGAGACACATGAATCAAAACCTCTACCCGCGAAGGTTTATAAATTTGTGATATCTGCGGCAGGTCTCCTGACTTGAGACATCGTTTAACGCCTTCCCGGATCAATTGATAATTCTCAATTAATAATCAGTGGCATTATGTCAAACGACTTTTTATGTCTCTTACAGTTGCGGGGCAGCACCGGACTTACACCGGTTTCCCTATTGAGTTCAAAACGAACACCGCAAAATGTTTAAGAACTTCGGACACAAGATAGAAAAGAAAGGAAAGTTGTGCAATGATAGAAAATTAAATATTAAACAAAGCTACTTCTTCTTTGAAAAAAAACATTATTAGCTTTATCTTGAAGTAGAGATTAAAAATTATAGTTCAGCGCTGTGGCAAAAATATTCTTTTCAGAAAAAAGTCATTTCAAAAAATTATTTCAGCAAACCATATCTATTCTAAAAACAAACCATCTTAAAAGAGGAGAAAATTAATGGGCTGGGTTTGGAGAAGTTTGAATTCATCCATTGGTAAGAAGCTGGTGATGGCAATTACCGGTTTGGCTCTGATGCTTTTTTTAATTGTTCATCTCGCCGGAAACATGAGTTTGTACGGCGGTAAAGATGCGTTCAACAATTATGTGGGATTACTCGAGCGTATTAAACCATTTATTCGAGTTATCGAAATTATTCTCGCTTCAATTTTTATTTTCCACATTTTTAATGGTACGCGTCTATGGATTGAAAATAAGCTGGCAAGACCGCAAGGATATTCGGTCAATGGATCACGAAAAAACACAACTGTTTTTTCACGTACTGCTTTTATCACTGGAAGCATCATATTTATCTTTTTAGTAATTCATCTGCAAACAATTTGGTATAAGTTCAATTACTCAGGCAGCGAGTTGGATCTTTATACCATTACAACCGAATGGCTTCAAGTCTGGTGGTATTCTGTCCTTTATTTCATTGCTGTCTTACTTTTAGGATTTCATCTTAATCATGGTTTTCAAAGTGCGTTTCAGACTTTTGGATGGAATCACAAAAAATATTTTCCGCTTATAGAAAAGATCGGAACTATTTATGCTGTGATTATGACAATCGGTTTTGCTTCGATTCCAATTTACTTTTTATTTTTCTTCGGAGGTAAGTAATGATAAAATTAGATGCGAAAGTACCTGCGGGTAAATTAGAAGAGAAGTGGACGAACCATAAATTTAATATGAAGCTTGTTAATCCAGCCAACAAACGTAAGTATGATGTAATTGTTGTCGGAACGGGATTAGCAGGTGCATCAGCCGCCGCTTCCTTAGGTGAACTTGGTTATAATGTTAAAGCATTCACTTTTCACGACAGCGCGAGACGCGCACACAGTATTTCTGCGCAAGGCGGAATCAACGCCGCAAAAAATTATCAGAACGACGGCGATTCGGTTTATAGATTATTCTTTGATACAGTAAAAGGCGGAGACTTCCGTTCGCGTGAAGCCAATGTTTACCGTCTTGCAGAAGTAAGCAATGGAATTATTGATCAATGTGTTGCACAAGGTGTTCCGTTTGCACGTGAATACGGCGGATTACTTGATAACAGATCATTCGGCGGCGCACTTGTTTCAAGAACATTTTATGCGAGGGGGCAAACCGGTCAGCAGCTTTTACTTGGCGCTTATACTGCAATGAACCGTCAAATCAATTTAGGTAAGGTGAAACTCTACACACGGCGCGAAATGCTTGATGTAGTTGTTGTTGATGGAATTGCTAAAGGGATTGTTGTAAGAAATATGATTACCGGCGAGATAGAGAAATATTCTGCGCATGCAGTTATTCTTGCAACAGGCGGATATGCCAATGCATATTTCCTTTCTACCAGTGCGATGAATTGTAACGCAACTGCAATTTGGCGCGCTCATAAACGCGGTGCCGCATTTGCCAATCCATGTTTTACACAGATACATCCTACATGCTTACCCGTTCACGGAGAAAATCAATCTAAGTTAACACTGATGAGTGAAAGTTTGCGTAACGACGGACGCATTTGGGTTTCCAAAATTAAAAAAGATATGCGCAAACCAAACGACATTCCTGAAGAAGAACGTGATTATTATCTTGAAAGAAAATATCCTACTTACGGTAATTTAAGTCCACGCGATATTTCATCACGAGCAGCAAAAGAAGCTATTGATGATGGAAGAGGTGCCCAGGGCCAGGATGCTGTTTATCTTGATTTCCAGGATGCAATAAATCGTCTGGGACAACATGTAATAGAAGAACGTTACGGAAATCTTTTTGAAATTTACGAAACAATCACAGGCGATAATCCTTACAAATCGCCGATGAAAATTTATCCTGCGCCGCACTACACAATGGGTGGCTTGTGGGTAGATTACAATTTGATGAGTACAATTCCCGGATTGTTTGTAGCCGGTGAAGCAAACTATTCTGATCATGGTGCAAACCGTCTTGGCGCAAGCGCCCTTATGCAAGGATTAGCAGATGGTTACTTTGTTATTCCTTACACGATCGGAAATTATCTTGCCGGAGATAAACCTTCTTTAGTTAAAGCAGATCATGCAGAATTCAACAAAGTTCAAAAAGAAGTTGAAGACATGACAGCAAAACTTCTTTCGATCAAAGGAAAAAGAACTGTTGATGACATACACAAACGACTAGGCAGAATTATGTGGAATAAAGTTGGAATGGGTAGAAATGAAAAAGGTTTAAAAGAAGCGATGGTTGAGATAAAAGCGTTAAGAGAAGAATTTTGGAAAGATGTAAATGTTGTCGGTGATTCGAAAGATGTTAATCAATGTCTCGAACGCGGTGCAAGAGTTGCAGATTACCTTGAGCTTGGTGAATTAATGGCTCTTGATGCTCTTACACGCAACGAATCATGCGGAGGACATTTCAGAGAAGAATATCAAACACCGGAAGGTGAAGCATTAAGAAATGACGAAGATTATACTTTTGTTTCTGCATGGGAATATAAAAATATCGGCAGTTGGGAATTGAACAAAGAACCTCTTGAATTCACTTCAGTTAAATTAGCTACAAGGAGTTATAAATAATGGAACATAAAAAAATAAATTTAACTCTTAAGATTTGGCGCCAACACGGTCCTAAAACACCCGGCAGTTTTGTTGAATATAAAGTAGCTGTTTCACCGGATTCATCATTTTTAGAAATGCTGGATGATATTAATAATAATCTCGAAAGTAAAAATCTGGAGCCGATTGCTTTTGAAAGCGATTGCCGCGAAGGAATTTGCGGAACATGCGGACTTGTAATCAATGGACAGCCGCACGGACCAATTCCCAGAATAGCAACTTGCCAATTGCACATGAGAAATTTCAAAGAAGGCGATAAAATTTATATTGAACCATTCCGTGCAAAAGCATTTCCGATCATCAAAGATTTGATGACCGACCGTTCAGCTATGGACAGAATTATGGAAGCAGGCGGATTTATTTCTGTTAACACGGGAAGTGTTCCGGATGGTAATGCAATTCCGATTGCGAAAGAAATTGCATCCGAAGCGATGGATGCAGCTTCATGTATCGGATGCGGTGCGTGTGTTGCAGCTTGTAAAAATGCATCTGCAATGTTATTTGTAAGTGCAAAAGTTTCTCAGTTTGCACTGCTGCCTCAAGGGATGCCGGAGCGTTATCAGCGAGTAGAAACAATGGTTAAAGTGATGGATGAATACGGATTCGGAAGCTGTTCGAACACTTATGCATGCGAAGCCGAATGCCCGAAAGGAATTTCTGTAAAGAATATTGCACGCATGAATCGCGAATATTTTATGGCAAATATAAAATAATTATTGGATTGTAGAGACGCTCCATGGAGCGTCTTTACTTAGTAAAAAATAAGCACGGTAGTCCCGGCTAATTAAGTCGGGATTTTTTTATGGCTTTTTGGTATTATTGACCACCCCCTTTAATTCCCCCTCCTTACTAAGGAGGGGGATATGGGGGAGGTCGCAAATAGGGAAAAATTAATTCATGTTCGAAAGAGAAATAAAATTCATATATGATTTCAATCTGAATAAGGTTAATAAACTCGGACCTTTTTTCACATTCGAACAGCTTCTTGCTTCCGATCTTCATCCGGCAATTCTTCAATATATTTCAGCAGAAATTGATTACTTAATTTTTGAGGATAGACAGAAACTTCTTAAGAATTCCGTCTTTGATTACTCGGGTGAGAAAATCTCTTATCATTTTAACCAGATATCGGAAGAAGTTAAAAAAACAAAACGTTTTGCACTTGAGTACATTGCAAAGTTGGTACTGCATGCTTCATCGTTCACTGTAAATTATCTTATTCATCCAAAGTGGACATTGCAAAAATTTATATTTGATGAATCTCCAACCAAAACAACAAATGAGATCAAACAGATTCTGAATTATGTTTATTATTACAAATACACAAACAGAATTCTAATATCATATATCAACACAAAAAAGATCTTATCAATGAACTCACAAGAGTTCGAAGAACTGCTGAATAAAGCCGATAAACTTGGGGTTGAGACTTACTTGGAGGCAATTTTATCTAACGCACTTAAATCTATGGCTGAGTTTTTAAATATCGGCGAGATCAAGAAATCAAAAGTGCCTCTTTCGGCAGTTGAAATGTTTTTAGAAGAAAAAGAATTATTATCACATTTACAAAAAGCCAACGAAACATTCGGTAAGGATGAAAACACAAAGATTGAAATCAGCGATATTTTAAAGGTTATGAAAAATGTTATGATTGTTAAGGAAGAACCATTACCTGAGATCATAGAAGAAGAGAAATTTGAGACCGAAAAGATCGAAGAAGAAAAACCAAAGGTTGCAGAGGTTGAAGCAGAAGTAGATTTGGAAGAAGATCACGAGCGAGAACAAAAACTTGAGCAAGATCAAGAAGTTGATGCTAAAGAAAAAGAAGAATCAACAGATGAAGATATTGTTGAAGAAAAAGAAATTTCAGTTCCTCAATCTGCTAAGCTGAGAATCAGAATGGATGAGGATATTAGAATTGAACCAGTTTATGAAGAACAAACCGCAAATGTTGCTGAAAGTACAATAGAAGAAACTGAGGAGAGTGAAGAAGACAATGATGAATTGAATGAGTCCGAAGAAGATCTGTTAAAGGAAACTGAAAACTCTGAAGAAGAAAACGAAGGACCGGATCACCTCTCATTAATACTTAAACAAAAAGATGGTGACCAAGCAGAAGTTAAAAACGAAAAGATGAACGAAGAAGATTCAACCGATAATGAAAATGCTGTTGAAAGCGATGATAATATCGAATCGGAAAAAGAATTTGAATATGTAGATAAGATTAATGAGTTATCAACAAACTTACAGCAGGAAAGTGATGAACCTTTCAAAGTTGATCTTGCTGAAATTCTTGAGCATAAAGAGATGACAAAAATAATTGAAGTCATTTATGATTATGATATTGAAGACTTTGCTAAAACTCTTGATGAAATTTCAAACTGCAAGAATGCTGATGATGCGCATTTGGTGATCAACCAAACGCTGATAGCCCGCCGCATTAATCGCAACTCAAAAGAGGCAGAAACATTTAGATCAATCATTTCAGAATATTTCGGCGGTAAATAAAACAATGTTTATAGACTACGCAAAAATTTATATAAAAGCCGGTAATGGCGGCGATGGCGCAGTGGCTTTCCGCAGAGAAAAATATGTTCCCAAAGGCGGTCCGGCAGGAGGAAACGGCGGCACCGGTGGAAGTGTAATATTCCTTGCCGATCGAAATTTTACAACTCTTTTAGATTTCCAATATAAAAGAAAATATATCGCTGATGATGGAGACCCGGGCGGATCTTCACTAAAAGATGGAAAGAGTGGCCAGGATATTATTATAAAAATTCCGGTTGGAACTCTGATAAAGAACGCCGAAACAAATGAACTAATTTTTGATTTGGATAAAGATCAAAAAGAATTTGTTGCAGTAAAAGGAGGCAAAGGCGGTAAAGGGAACAGTAACTTTGCTACTCCGACAAATCAAACTCCGCGTTTTGCAGAACCTGGAAAACCCGGCGAAGAAAAAAATATTGAATTGGAATTAAAATTAATTGCCGATGTCGGTCTTGTTGGATTTCCTAATTCCGGCAAATCTACTTTGATCTCTGTGATCTCGGAAGCTAAACCAAAAATTGCAGATTATCCTTTCACTACGCTTGAACCAAATTTAGGAATTGTTCGTTATAAAAATTATCAGAGCATTACTGTTGCAGACATTCCCGGTATTATTGAAGGCGCACATCTTGGTAAAGGACTCGGATTAAAATTCCTCAGGCATATCGAAAGAACTAAAATTCTTTTGATAATGATTGATATTACTTCCGAAGATTATGTTAAAGATTATAAAACACTTCTTGGAGAACTTGAGAAGTATTCAAAAGTGTTGAGTAAAAAGAAAAAACTTGTAGCATTAACTAAATCCGATCTAATTGAACCAAAAGAATTGAAAAAAATCAGAGAGAAAAAAATTCCAGGTTATAAAGGAGAAATATTAATTTTTTCTTCTGCGAAAA
>Ga0208566_1001777_pt1 | contig 12097 bp, 9 predicted proteins | sample PL_2010_150m_FD_184159 | JGI IMG/M metagenome (GOLD analysis project Ga0208566, IMG submission 184159) | Freshwater microbial communities from Powell Lake, British Columbia, Canada to study Microbial Dark Matter (Phase II) - PL_2010_150m... | ecosystem: Environmental > Aquatic > Freshwater > Lake...
CTGCTGCTATGGTGCTCACGAAAAAAAAACACAATGGGATTGATACCATCTTTGATCACATCAAGATCCGCTTCCGATGTAACCCCTGTCAGATCGACATGCCGTTTCGTCCTAGAATAGGGTTGTTCCTTAAGGAAACCCGTATCCAGAGCGGAGGGCGCTTGCCCGATGGCTACGACGGGTACTACCAGCATGGCCGTGGCAAGGACGGTCGTATTCCACAAGCGGCTGAGTCGGAACGTTGAAGTGTGCGGCATATTGCGCTCCTAAGTTAAATGACATCGAATTTCCGTCGGATCGAACAATCCAACACTACTGTGTTACGGGGATCTGGATCATCCTACTCCGACGGGAATTCTTACGCGTTTGAAAAACGAGAGTCATGGTCAAGCAAAAACTTACCGCGTTGAAAAGGGGCCAGGCTAGGCATTCAAAGCTTCAGCTGACTTTGCTCACCGCCAACGCCTGACTCACCACCATGCTTGCGCTGCCGGCCGCGCGGGCGCGCCTGCCTTGCCGCGGCGGAGTTGTCCAGTGCCAGGTAGATGGGGTGCGGCGTGAGCGAGGCATCCGGTTGCTCCAGTAGATGAGTATGATTGGTCATCAGGGTTGTTGCCCCAGAGGATACATCCGCGTGCAAGGCGGAGCCGGTTGTTCTCGATTCAAACGAGCCTTCTTACGCCGGCCTTCTTGGATGCTTTCTGCAAATCGTCGTTGAGCGTAGCCAGCGGCATGCCCAGCCTCAAGGCCAGTTCCAGGTAGGAGGCATCGTACGATGAGAGCTTATAACGTCGCACGAGTTGCAGAGTATCGGACAGCGCATCGGAAGATGTGGCCGAATCCCCCACGATATCCACTCCTTCCAGCATCTCCAGGAATGCCCGGCTACGTGCCTCCGTCACCAGGGCTCTGGTTTCAGCCTTGGCAATGACGTTGGCTACTTCAAGTCCCCAAGTCACTGGCACATGTGCGCTGGCGTGCTTCAGCGCATCAAGCACCCTGCCGGCATAAGCAAGTTCCTGTGGCTTGCCGTCGCCGAAAAACCAGCGCATGGTCACCGAGTTGTCGAGGACGAAACTCACGCGCGCCCCTCCTCGAGGAGCTCCCTGATACTTGCGCCGTTTATGCCCCCGAGGGTACGCACCGGATCGGCCCGCATGAAGGCCTTGAGCTTTTCCGCCGCCGCGACTTTGTCCTTGACCCTCGCACCCGAACTGGGCACCAGATCCGCAATGGCTTGCCCGCGATCGATGATGGTAAAGCTCTTTCCCGTCTTCACCTGACGCAGCAACTCAGGCAGCTTGGTCTTGGCTTCGTAGGAACCAATCTCGATCTTCATGGAATATCCTTCAGTTCAGACTTGAGTCAGACCAGTACTTAGACCAGTCTGTTGGAAATCAATGATTCTGACCGAGGCTGGCAAGGAATACTGAGCAAGAAGGAGGAGTCAGGTTCGCTATTTGGTTAGCTGCCAATTAGCTTGCCTGCTAGCCATCTGAGGCAAGCCTCTTCCAATTTGTCTGAATCTAGGTTCTTTCTCAAATCGTTAAGCTCTGGATGTTCAGTACAGAGTCGCGTTGCATTTCGCTCAGCTTCGCCGGCTCTTACCGGAGAGACCTTTTCCCATATCAGATGAGCAGCCCGATAAAAAATTAGAGCTTCTCTTGCTTGAGACATCTCTTCCAGTGTTTCACCAATCCATTGCCTAGCATAACCTCGATTAAGCTGAAGGTTAGGCTCGGAGGTACTGCGTTCAAGAAGATAGGCCGACTTTTTGTAGCAACTGATAGCATCGTTTTTCCGCTTCATTAGGTATAGGCAGCGTCCGATATTCCCATAGAAACTAGCGTGCTTTGAACTATCCGCCACAGCGCTACCTATTACGTCTTCGAGAGCTGAAGATCCTAAGAAGTACTTTAGCGCTTCTGGTAGCTGTCCTGAATCCCTTCTTGCTAAAGCCAGATTGTGGTCGCACGTGTATCTGGTATCAGCATTCGTCTGATCCACAAGCGATTGTCCGCGCTCGCCCCACTTGATCGCATCCTCATATGATTTTGCGTACCAGTACATATAACATTTCAAATCACATAGTCGAATGTACTGCGAACTTTTTCCGGGGATAGCTTTTTCGTAAAGGCCGAGCAAACGTTCTACTTCGACTCTTTGCCCAAATTGAATTTGAACATTGATATATAAGGCAAAGACCTGATCGAGCTTGCCAGCTTCTTGAAATGCCGTTTCCCAATTAATTGAGATGAAGAGTCTTCGTGCAACTCGGATAAATTCCTCGGGGTAGCCGCGGCCAATTAGATGGTCTTGGATATCTGAAAGGGTTTCGATAGCTTCTTCGATATTTCCTCTATTGATGTTTAGCTCCGCCTTTTGGGTCCAGTGTTCCAGAATGTCGAGCGTTGGTTCCCGATCCAAATGGCCTCTTAATTGGGTAATTAGTTTGTTGAGGACGGTAATGATTGATGAGATAAACGGGTTTTGCTCTTGCTCGCGGTATCTTCCTCTGATGTACTCGCGAACTATCGGATGGAGGTCAATTAGATCATCTTCCTCCGGGCGAGGTTTGACCACTATTAGGTTGAGGCCAATTAGCGCCTGAGCATTTTTTGAGAACTGCGCATAATGCATCTGAGGTGCCAAAAATTCGCTTAACCGCCTGGTCGTCTCGGGCCTAACCATTTCTGCCATTGTGCGGAGAATCTTTACCTGTTTGTCTTTCAGCGTAACCCAGATTGGATCGAGTATGACTTTGTAGTTCTTCCTTAGCGTAGCCCAGATTGGGTCTAAGGGACTTTCCGCGACCTCTCTTTGCCCTTTCTTAATTGCAACGAGCAGTTGCTCTACAGTCGTACGGTTACCTGCGAGCTGAACGGCAATGATATTTAGCCATAACGGGTGACCGGCTACTAAGCGTCGGATTTCTTCGATTTGGGGATCGGTAGGTTGCAACCGTACTCCCCGAAGCCGAAAAAGCTCACTTGTTTCTTCGAGCGATAATCCGGTCTTAAGGTGTATGGGGAGAAGACCGAGATTATCCGCTTGAACATTGGGGCGGCAGGTGAGAACAAATCTAGAACGGTGAGGGCGTGTAAGTGCCTTGTCTAATAAGGCACCTAGCGTTGAGACGAAGGTCAACTTTTCTAGATCTATGTAATGGTCGACATTGTCGAGCACAAATAGATAGCGACGTTGGCCAAGTTCTTGGAAGAAGACCTCAGTTAACGTGTCTACGTCCTGATTCTCTAACTCGCTTGCCGATAACGTACCTTCTGATATCCGCTCGATTATCGAAGATATTTGCGTGTTAAGGCGGTCTCCCTGTTCGCGACAGTCTCTCCAGTCCCAATTGTCAAAAGTATTACCGTCCGTTGCGACTCTTTTGACATAGATTGCCGCGAGTGCTGACTTACCTTGGCCTCCGAATCCCGTTATTACTACCACTGGGGAAGTAGTTGTTTCCAGTGTTGAGAATTCATCCTTACGTCCGACCCAAGCATCCACGCGTGGAGGGCTATCGGACAGGCTTCTAGACGATGCCTTAATTGTCTTCTCAGCGGGTAGTATTTCTGCTTGGGACTTGGATGTATCTATTGGGCCATCCGGATTTCGTACTGAAGTGGCTCTATCTTCAGATGACGCTGAGTCGGTTGGTCCCAGCGCCAATTGAAGTCTTTCTAGAAAACTGTGACAGTCGATGCCTGTATAGAGGGTAACCCGCCCCCTACTAAGCCCTGGCGATAGCTTGTTTAAAACGCTCGCGGCAACCTTATTCTTTTCAATTCTCCCCGGATCAGCTTCATGAAATGTCCACAGGACGTCGGGGGAACTTGTGTAATCACCCACAACATTAATGAGCGCATCCGTGAATGCATCATCCCAACCACCATATGCCAGGACTACCACCGTGGTGTTATCGAGGAGTTGTCCAAGTGAACTCGTGAGCATCTTCCGGGGTTGCATGAGTTGCAGTGGAGTGTGCAACGTGTCCGAACCGTACCAATACCCGTGAAAGTGGACTACGTTGCAACCCACTGCCTCCGTACTGGTTAGGCTCCCGTCACCTGATAGAACTGTCTTCGAAAACACACCGCCTGCTCTAGCGATACCGAGTTCTATCAGTGGGTCGAAATTTGACGTTAGTACTCTCTTTCCGAACCTCCTCGGATACATTTGTATAATTTGGCCTAGCGAAAGAATACCGCGAGGAAGGTGCCAATCGTCCACGTGGCTCTCTAATGCCCGGAAATCAATGTCAGATAGCTGTCGTAGGTCGTTTGATAGCTCCGCCCCTCGTTTGTGTGCGGCGAGAACAGCTTGTCTAATGATCTCGTTCGCCACATCTTGCCCTCTCCTTCCGAGGAGGAAACTAAAAGCCTCTTGGTACTGAGTTAGCGGTTTCTTTTTGACTTGGCGTCCAAGCTCAGCGAGGGCCGCCGGATTGGTTTTGAAAATCCGCCGAATTAGGTCGATTACACCCTCGACGTTTGGCACGCCGGCGGCTCCATTTGCATCGGGAGCTGCAATTGGGGATCCCACAAGGAAAACCACTTGTCGGTCGCTTTGGGCGGTCCCCTCGGTTAGCCGATCTAGTAGGTCGGATTCCGAATAGTATGTATTCCGCGTCATCGAGGATCTTTTGTTTAGACGGGCCTGAGTCTGACAGGCAGTATCACCCGGCGGCCAGAATTTTTATCAATTGTCGATATGACCTAGTCTATACCAATGCACTATTGCCAGTTCCATCTGATTGGCTAATTGCAGCTTGAGGACGACTTGGATTTCGGTTGCGAGGACTCATCGTTGCTTCAAGCAGTCAAATTGGAAAAATGCGTCTCTTAAGAAGACGATTCGAACTGAGTGGTTGCATGGTAGTTACTCTATGCCGCCTAGTTCTCGTTGCGCGCGGCGGACAGGGAGGGCCTTTCAAGAGGTCGGTACGATTCAGGTCTTGCCTTGTTCCAGTGCGTAGCCGGCGCCGCCATCCTGCCCCAGCACTCTCACCAGGTAGGGCATGACTTCAAGCAAGGTGTCGTGCAGGGTCCACGGCGGATTGACCAGGAACATGCCGCTGCCGTGCATGCCGAAGCCATCCGCGGCAGGGCTGCGCACGGTCAGGCTGACATGCAGCCAGGGCTTCGCCGAGGCCTCCATCTGGGCCTTGAGCTTCTCCGGCAACTGCCGGGACTTGAGGCTCTGCAGCTGCGGATACCAGACCGCGAAGCTGCCGGTGGCGAAGCGTTTCAAGCCGTCGTCCAGGGCGTGCAATACATGGCGGTAATCCTCCTTGTCCTCATAGGCTGGATCGATCAGTATCAATGCGCGGCGCGGCGGCGGCGGCAGCAGCGCCCGGAGGCCGGCAAAGCCGTCGGATTCGGAGATGGTGACGCGCTTTGCGGCGGCGCGGAAATTCTGCATCAGCAGCGGGCTGTCGCTGCCGTGCAATTCGAACAGGCGCAGGCGATCCTGCGGACGCAGCAACTGGAAGGCGATCCACGGCGAGCCCGGGTATGCCCGCAACTTGCCGTCCGGATTGAGCCCGCGCACCAGCCCGACATACTCGGCCAATGACGCTGGAAGGTCGTCGCGCGACCACAGCCGGCCGATGCCGTCGGCATGCTCGGCGAGCTGGGTGGCATAGCCGGTATCCAGTGCGTACAAGCCGGCCCCGGCGTGGCTGTCGATGACCCAGAACGGCGCTTCCTTGCGGCACAGATGGTCGATCAACTGCACCAGCAGAAAATGTTTCAGCACATCGGCATGGTTGCCGGCATGGAAGGCGTGGCGGTAGCTCAGCATGGCGAAGGCGGCTCGGGCTTGGACGGGGCGCGCAGTTTACCCCGAACGATCGGGCATCGCCCGGCCGCTGCAGTTTCTGCATGCCAGGGCGACCAAAGTCAATGCGCAGAAGGCCATCCCGGCGATGAAGGTGAACTCGGCGGCCAGCGGCACAGCCGGCCGGTCAGGTGCCCAGGTAGTCGCTCTTGCCGATTTCGATGCCGTTGTGGCGCAGGATGTTGTAGGCCGTAGTGATATGGAAGTAGAAGTTCGGCCAGGCCCGGGTGATCATGAAATCCTGGCCTTTCAACTCGAGCTTCTTGTCGCGGATTTGCAGGGTGATGTCGCGTCCTTCGCTGCCGTCGACCTGGCCGGGCTTGATGCCATCGATGAAGGCGATGGTCTTGGCGATGCGCGCCCGCAGGTCGGCGAAGCTGGCCTCGTCATCCTCGAACTTGGGGATGTCGACGCCCGCCAGCCGCGCAATGCAGCCCTTGGCGGTGTCGCTGGCGATCTGCACCTGCTTGATCAGCGGCAGCATATCCGGGAACAGGCGGGCATTGAGCAGCACCCCGTGATCGATCTTGCGGGCGTCGGCGTGGGCGGCGGCCTTGTCGAGAATCGCCGCCAGGTTGCCGAGCATGCGGCGGAAGGCTGGGGTCGATGCGGCATACATGGATAGGGTCATGATGGAGTCCTCAATGAATCATTGATTGGATTAACAAACCTCGGAGAATACGCTATCTTTGGCGTATTCTCGCGGCGACGCTGGCAACGTTGCATTGTAAATCCAGCCCGGACAAATCTCCCCATCGACCATGACGCTCGGCCCCGAGGATCTCGACAACATTGCCGTGCTGACGCTGCGCCACTATGACCAGCGCGCCGAGGATTTCTGGCAGGGTACCCGCGACCACGATGTCGCCCAGAACATCGCCGCGCTGCTCGACCGCATAGAGGGTCCGACGCCTTTCACCATCCTCGATTTCGGCTGCGGCCCGGGGCGCGACCTGAAAACCTTTGCCGATCTCGGGCACAGCGCCGTCGGGCTGGAAGGCGCCGCACGCTTCGCCGGGATGGCGCGCGCCCACAGCGGCTGCGAGGTGTGGCAACAGGATTTTCTCGCGCTGGATCTGCCTGCGGCGCATTTCGACGGCGTCTTCGCCAACGCCTCGCTGTTCCATGTCCCGGGCCAGGAACTGCCGCGGGTGCTGGGGGAATTGCAGGCCACCCTGAAACCGGGCGGGGTGCTGTTCTGCTCCAATCCGCGCGGACGCGACGAGGAAGGCTGGAACGCCGGGCGCTACGGCGCCTACCACGCGCCGGACACCTGGTTCGGGGTGGTGGCGGCGGCGGGCTTCGTCGAATTGACCCACTACTACCGGCCGCCCGGACTGCCGCGCGAGCAGCAACCGTGGCTGGCCAGCGTGTGGCGGAAGCCGGCCTGAAGCAGGGTAAAATGTCCGTCTGTACAGCCTCTCCTCCCCCTCACCACCCAACAAGCTTGCACGAGGACACCATCGAGTCCGGGCAACACGGCGGGGCCGCTGGCCTTGCCGTCGATGCCCGCGAATTCCCTGCCGGAGCATTCGTTTCGCGGCGGATGGTTGATCCCGCGGTATCGTCGAGGAACGAATCAGGAGTAACGGAAGAAATCATGAATGCAAGCATAGATCGAAAGCAACTCGCCGCATGGCGCAGCTTCGTCGAACGGGGCTCGATCGACACGGCCCGCGTCCGCCCGGAAGTGGCCGTATCGTGGCGAAGGTGCGCCGCCGCGGGAGTGGATCCGCATGCGCCGAAGATCGCGGTCAAACTGACGGCTGCCGAACTGAAGGCGGTTCGGCTGCACAACCAGGAGTTCATCGACGCAGCCTTGCCGTTCATGCATTTTCTGGAAACCGCGGTGCGCGGATCAGGCTTCATCCTGGTGCTCACCGACCGCCAGAGCATCGTGCTGGAGGTTTTCGGCGACGAGAAGATCCTGGCCATGGCGCGCGAAAACAACTACGTCCCAGGGTGCAGCAGGACCGAACTGGAAGTCGGCACCAACGCGATCTGCCTCGCCCTTGAGGAGCGACGCTCGATTCAACTGACCGGGCCTGAGCATTACAACGTGCGCCATCAGAGCTGGACCTGTTCTTCTTCGCCGGTGTTTTCCCCGGCAGGGCAGCCGCTCGGCACGGTGACATTGTCCGGCGAATCCACAGGGGCGCACCGCCACACCTTCGGCATGGTGGTCGCCGCCGCGGAAGCCATCCAGAACCATTTGAGGGAGCGTGAAGCCGCAAGGCAGCAGAGCAAATCCGAGATCATGCTGGCCTCGATTCTCATGTCGGTATCCGAGGCCATCATCGCCATGGATCAGGAAGGGGTCATCTCCAACGTCAATCCGGTGGCGGCGCGCCTGCTCGCGATCAAACCGGATGAGGCCGTCGGCAAAGGCATCTCCGCACTCTTTCCGGGGACCCCGGATCTCTTCAAGGCCATCCGCGGAAGCCATGATGCCACGCCTCTGGAAGCGACCATAGAGGCCCGCAAGGGCCGCGGGAATTTCATCCTCACGCCCTATCACATGCAGACCGGAAATTCATTCCAGGGCGCGATCATGGTGGTTGCGGAGCGCCGCAAGTTCATCCACAGCGTGCGCGAATTGTCCGGCCTGAACGCTTTCTATACCTTCGATCACCTGATCGGTTCCTCGCCCGGGTTTATCCGTCAGATCGAATTGGCGAGGATCGCCGCACGCCAGGATTCGCGCATCCTGATCACTGGCGAGACGGGCACCGGCAAGGAACTGCTGGCCCAGGCGCTGCATAACGGCTCGGCGCGCAGCAGCGGTCCTTTCGTCGCGATCAACTGTGCCGCCATCCCGCGGGACCTACTGGAGTCCGAAATCCTCGGCTACAAGGAGGGCGCTTTCACCGGCGCCCGCAAGGGCGGCCAGGTGGGCAAGCTGGAGCTTGCCGACGGCGGCACCATCTTCCTCGACGAGATCAGCCAGATGCCGATGGATCTTCAGGTCAAGCTGTTGCGCGTGCTCCAGGACGGGATCATCACCCGGCTGGGCGACACCAAGCCGATGCGCATCGACGTCAGGGTGATCGCGGCGACGAATGAAGATCTTTACGAGAAGAGCCGAGCCGGCGGTTTCCGTCAGGACCTGTATTTTCGCCTGAGCGTGGTCGAGATCGCCTTGCCCCCCCTGCGCGACCGGGCCGAGGACATCCCGGTGCTGGCTCGCCATTTCCTCGGCCGGTTGGCTGGAAATGCCGCCGGGAAGTCAGTGTCGATTTCGGACGGTGCGATGAAGGTGCTGTGCAGCTACGGCTGGCTGGGAAACATCCGCGAATTGGAGAATGTCCTCGAGATGGCGGCCCTGGTTTGCGAAAAGGGGGTGATCGAGCCGCGGCACCTCGGGCAGCGCGTCCAGCCCGTGTCCTGGGCCTCCCGGGAGTTCCCGGCGCGTCCGGCAAAATTGAAGGAAGTCGAGATCGACGTGCTGCGGGCGACCATGCAGGAACTACAGGGCAATATCGCCCTGGTGTCGCGCAACCTCGGGATCTCCCGCAGCACCATCTATCGCCGGATGCGCGCGCACGGCATCAGCCGTTCCGTGCACGTTGCCTGACGACTGTCTCAGATTGACACAGTTGTGCTAGATTCTCCGGTCGGGAGCGGGGTATTTCCGCCTTCGGTCCCGGCGGTTTGAATTATTCTCCTTTCAATACATTGCGCTGGAGTTCTTGCTCGGGCGTGGCACGGTTACTGCGTTTAAACCTTTTTATCAATGGCCTCAACCGGAGATTCAAATGACCAGCATCCTGTTTTCCCCCATCAAGCTGCGCGAACTCACCCTGCCCAACCGGGTCGTGGTGTCTCCGATGTGCCAGTACATCTCGGATGACGGTTGTTCCAACGACTGGCATCTGATGCACTACGGGCAGTTCGCCATGGGCGCGGCCGGGCTGGTGATACAGGAAGCCACGCATGTCAGCGCCGAAGGGCGGATCTCCCACAAATGTGCGGGCCTGTATACCGATGCCCAGGAAGTGGCAGTCAAGCGCGTGGTGGATTTCTGCAAGAAGTTCGGTGCCGCCAAGATCGGCGTTCAACTGGCGCATTCCGGCAGGAAGGGATCGACCCTGCCACCGGCCCTGGGTGGTCGCGCGCTGACGGCTGACGAGGGCGCCTGGAAGACCGTGGCGCCCTCGGCCTTGCCCTATGCCGCCGACTGGCATGTGCCGGAGGCGCTGGACCGGGCCGGGATGGACAAGGTCAAGGCGGATTTCGTCAGCGCCGTCAAGCGCTGTGAGCGGGTCGGTTACGACCTGATCGAATTCCACGCCGGCCACGGCTACCTGATGCACGAATTCCTCTCGCCGATCTCCAACACGCGCACCGATGCCTACGGCGGCAGCGCCGAGAACCGCATGCGCTTCCCGCTCGAGGTATTCGCCGCGATGCGTGCCGCCTGGCCGGCCGACAAGCCGATGGGGATCCGGGTGTCGGCGGTCGATTGGGTCGAGGGCGGCCTGAGTATCGAGCAGACGGTGCAGTTCGCCAAGGAACTCAAGAAGCTCGGCTGCGACTATGTCGACGTCTCCTCGGGCGCACTCGATCCGGCGCAGCAGGTGCCATTCGCGCCGGGCTACAACGTGCCCTTCGCCGCACGGGTGAAACAGGAGTCGGGCATCGTCACACGAGTCGTGGGGTTGATCACCGACGCGAAGCAAGCCGAACAAATCGTCTCAAGCGGACAGGCTGACATGATCGCCATCGCCCGCGGGGCGATGTGGGATCCGCGTTGGGCCTGGCACGCCGCCCTGGAACTGGGTACCGAGGCGAACTATCCGCCGCGCGCGACACCCTGCCTGCCGGCGCTGCGACCGCAGATTTTCGGCGTTCTGAAGAAATAGAGACTTGGAACATGTGTCGCATACTGCGACACATGATTCCGGCAATGGCTGACGCACCATCGAGGAGAACATCATGAAATACAACCTTCCGCACGCCACCGCCAACTGGGGCACCATGGCCAAGGACTGGGAGCGCGGCGTCGATTACCAGCGCCTGATCCGCGAGCGCTTCGAGCGTGCCCAGGCCGCCGTCAAGGCCGCCGGGCTGGGTGGGGTGCTGTGCTTCAACGTCGACAATGTGCGCTACATCACCGGCACCCATATCGGCGAGTGGGTGCGCGACAAGTTTGACCGTTATGCGCTGTGTCCGCGCGACGGCGAGCCCTACCTGTGGGACCCGGCGCCGCCGGCCAAGAGGATCAGCAGTCCCTGGATCGCCGAGCGCGTCGGTGCCCCGGTGAGCAACATGCAGGGCGCGCTTCCGCCATCCGTCGGCGCGCAGGATGAGTTCGCCCAGCAAATCAAGAAAATGCTGGTGCATTACGGCATAGCCAAGGAACCGCTGGGCATTGACCTGCTTGAATTGCCGATGCTGCGCGCCCTGGAAAAGGCCGGCATCGACGTGGTCGACGGCCAGCAGGCGATGCTCGACGCGCGCGAAATCAAGACCGCCGACGAAATCGAGATTCTCAAGATGGCGGCCGGGATGGTCGACGGCACCTATTACGACATTTGCAAGGCGATCCGCCCCGGCGTGCGCGAGAACGAGCTGGTCGCGATCGCCCACGATCGGCTGTTCCGCATGGGCTCGGAGCGCGTCGAGTGCATCAACTCGGTGGCCGGTCCGCGCGGTACGCCGCACAGCCATACCTTCTCCGATCGCATGATCCAGCCGGGCGACATGATCTACCTGGACATCATGCATTCCTTCAACGGCTATCGCACCTGCTACTACCGCACCTTCGTCTGCGGCCAACCGAACAAGCACCAGATCGATGCCTACGACCTGGCCTCGAAGTGGATCAGCGCTTCGATCGACGCGATCAAGCCGGGCGCCACCGTCGACGACGTGGCCAACAGCTGGCCGCGCGCCGAGGAATTCGGCTACCGCAACGAGGACGAGGCCTTCCTGCTGCAATATGGCCACGGCATCGGACTGTCGCTGTGGGAGCGGCCCATCATCAGCCGCCGTTTCAGCGGACAGAAAACCGTGCTGAAGGAAGGCATGGTCTTCGCCGTCGAAACCTGGAAGGGCGCCGCAGATGGCTCGGGTGCCGCGCGCATCGAGGAAGAGGTGGTGGTGACCAAAGATGGCTGCCAGGTGATTACCAATTTCCCCTCGGACCGCCTGATTTCTTGCGGCCTGCCGGGCTGCGACGTATTCTGACTCGTCAGCCGATGCAACGCATTCCGGTTTCACTGATCACCGGCTTCCTCGGCAGCGGCAAGAC